>Ga0208390_1000030_pt1 | contig 39704 bp, 33 predicted proteins | sample Knorr_S7_td_Surf_FD_185594 | JGI IMG/M metagenome (GOLD analysis project Ga0208390, IMG submission 185594) | Marine microbial communities from Southern Atlantic Ocean transect - Knorr_S7_td_SurfaceA_ad_6m_LV_A (SPAdes) (version 2) | ecosystem: Environmental > Aquatic > Marine > Oceanic | place...
ATGGGTGCTTCATATGTTGATGTTCATGAATTGGGTAACTGGGAAAGACAAGAAACAGCTGCAAGACCAAGTTTTGGTGGATCCTCAGGAACTCCACAAGGTAGATTTGCTTATTCTGGCGTAGTTGGAGATTGTTCTAACTTTACAGTTTCTGAAGGAACTTCAGGTACTAACCCTGCAACTGATTTCAGATGCTGGACAAGTCCAGATGATAGATTTAACTATAACCCATACAACTACATCGAAACTCCAAGTAAAAGACTAAATGCTTTTGCAAAGATGACTAGAGATTTAGAAACTGGGCAAACAGTTAGATTAGATTTCATGTATCAAAAAAGAGACTCAGACAGATTACTAGCTCCAATGCCATTGTTTTATGGTTTTGGTAGTTTTGGTGGAAGAGAAGGTATTGGTGCTAATCAACCTTATAACCCATTCGGAGTAGAATTCTGTGACCTAAGTGGTGGTTCTCAAAACTATGCCGATTGTTCTGCTGCACCTGAGGGTGTAACAACAGCAAATGGTTGGTTTGGAAGAAGAATGCTAGAAACTGGTAACAGACTTTATACAGACGATATCGAAACATATAGAGCTATGGCATCTTTAGATGGCATGCTAATGGGTTTTGATTACACAGCATACTTCTCAAAAGCAACTAACAATGCTTTAAATACAACAGACGGTTTACTTGACTCAGGTGCTATTAAGTTATCACTATCAGATGATTGTGGTCCTAACGGTAACGGTGTCACTTGTTTAAACATCTTTGGTGGTCAAGGTCCAGATGGCGCTTACTTGGGTAATGGTCTATGGTCAGGATCAGGTTCAATTACACCTGCTATGGCTCAGGCTATTTCTTTCCAAGCGAAAAGTTCAGGTGGAAACCAAATGACAAATTATGGTGTTGATTTCGCAGGTGAGTTATTCGTTAACCCACAAGGATTTGACGTTCCTGTAGCGTTTGGTTATGAGCATAGACAAGAAGATGGATTTAATTTCCCAGATGCATTTATTGCAAAAGGGTTATCCACAGGTAATGCTAACCAGCCAGTATCTGGTGGTTTTGAAGTTGATGAGCTATACGCAGAGGTTGTATACAAAGTACATTCAATGCTTGAGTTCTCAGCTGCTTCAAGATATTCAGATTACTCAACATTTGGTAATACAACAAACTCAAAATTAGGTATGGTTTTGACACCTGTTGATGGTTTAAAAGTAAGGGCTACATTTGCTGAAGGTTTTAGAGCTCCAAGTATTGGTGCACTATATAGCGGTAATGCAGATAGTTATCCAACTTTACAAGATCCTTGTGATGTTCTTTCTGCAAACTTTACTGGTAATGCAGATGGTACACAAGTCGGACAATGTTTAGCTGACGGTGTTCCTACAGGCTTTACTCAGCCGAATGACCAAATCAGAATCACAGTTGGTGGTAACCCAAATGTGCAACCTGAAGAATCAGAAAGTACAAATATTGGTGTGGTTTTCCAACCTGCCGGTGTTCCAGGACTTAATATGTTTGCAGATTTCTATGATATAGAAATCACTAACTTGATTGGCTCAATTGGAGCTCAGTTAATTCTGAACGGTTGTTACGATGGTAGCAATCCAGGTTACTGTAATCTAATTGACAGATTACCTACTGGATTTGTTGATGATTTAAGAAATACAACTAATAACGTTGGTATGTTAGAAACATCAGGTCTTGAAGTTGGTGGTTCTTATAGCTTCTCAACTGCATACGGTGATTTTGCATTGGGTGTAGATGCAAGAAGCTTAGATTCATATGATGTAACATTAGCTAACGGCGATCTACAGATGGCTGCTGGTTATGTGTTAGGTAGTTCAAGAAACAACTTTGTTGATTTCAAAATGAACACATCATTAACATGGACTATGGGTGATATGTTTGCATCAGCAACTTTACAACACTTCGGTGAAGGTACAGGTGTTGCAAATAACCCTCCAACAATGACAGCTGATGGACTGGTAACAGAAACTGAAAGAGATATTGATGCGATCACATACCTTGATCTTCAATATGGAATGGTTTTACCAGAATACAATGCAACTGTTAGAGTTGGTATAGATAATGTATTGGATGAAGATCCTACATTCTTCCCAGAGACATTTGCTAATGACTTTGACCCTGCGTACAGAACATGGGGTTCAATGCATTATTATGCAAATATTTCTGTAAACTTTTAATCGACTTAGTCGATGAATTAAAGGGTTGCTTCGGCAACCCTTTTTTTTTAGGAGTTATCTTTTCTTTTTCTCAATTCTGTAAATTTTTCTAGGGGACTAAGACCATCTAAATCAGCAGGCGTTTTGTTAAGAAGAAAGGGATTTATTTTTCTTTCTAATTTCAATTTTGTCGGTAACGAAATAGAACCATCTTGAATCTTTTGAGTTATATCTAATGTATATTGTTTTATGAAATCATCAGTCATCACAGAATTTACAAATTTTAGGTTTGACTCAGTGTATTCATGTGCACAATAAATAATTGTTTCTGGATTTAATTGATTTAATTTCTGAATAGAATTATGCATTTGCTCAAATGTTCCTTCAAACACTCTGCCACAGCCTGCCGAAAATAAAGTATCACCACAAAAAACTAATAATTTTTTATTTTCAACGTAAGCTATATGATCAAGTGTATGACCGGGTGTTTCTAATACAGAAAATTCATAACCTAATGTATTGACCTTATCATTTTCTGAAACATTTATATCAACTCCTTCAATATCTCCAATAGGTCCATAAACTTTCCCATCAAGCTGTTTTTTAAGTTCAAGGGTTCCACCTACATGATCAAAATGATGATGAGTGAGCAGAATATCTACAAGATTTAAATCATTATTACGTATGAGCTCGAGAACAGGTGCAGCATCACCGGGGTCTATGACTGAAATATCAGAGCCTGATTGCATAACCCATATGTAATTATCTGTATAAGCAGGTATATGAAAGATACGCATTAATTTATAATAAACATTTATGTCTATAAAAGTATATACAGACGGTGCTTGCAAAGGTAATCCAGGTCCTGGAGGTTGGGGAGTATACATAAAGTTTAATAATGAAGAAAAAGACTTATACGGAGGCAATCCTGAAACTACCAATAATCAGATGGAAATGCAGGCAGCTTTAGAAGCTTTAAAATATTTAAAAGATGAGGATGAAGCTATTAAACTTTATACCGATTCCAATTACCTAAGACAAGGCATAACGGATTGGATTCATAAATGGAAATTAAATAATTGGAGAACAGCATCAAAGAAACCAGTTGCTAACCGTGACTTGTGGATAGAAATATCTGATTTAAATGAAAAGATGAATGTTGAATGGAATTGGGTAAAAGGTCATGCAGGAGATCCTGGCAACGAAAGAGCTGATCAATTAGCTAACATGGGTGCTGAGAATGTCTAATCGGCTTATTTCTTTTGATACTGAGACTACAGGGCTAGACTACAAAACTGGAGACCGCGTTGTCGAAATAGGTGCTGTGGAGATTTTAGGCAGAGATAAGTCTGGAAAAGAATATCAAACTTACTTGAATCCAGATGGCAAAGAAATGAGTGAAGGCGCTGCAGAGATTACGAACATATCTAATGAACAGCTAAAAAAAGCTCCAAAATTTAAAGAAATTGCTGATGAATTTATTGAGTTTGTGAAAGGGGCAGAATTAATAATTCATAATGCAGAATTTGATGTTGGTTTTATAAATAACGAATTGAATTTAATCAATCACGAGGTTAATGATATAAGAGATATTTGTTCGGTATATGATACCTTAATTCATGCTCGAAAAACTTTTCCGGGCCAAAGGAATAATCTCAATGCATTATCAACCCGGCTTGGTATTTCTGGATATGATAGAACGTATCATGGAGCTTTACTGGATGCACAAATATTGGCTGATACGTACTTAAATCTGACAGGAGGCCAAGTAACCTTTGATTTATCGGAATCAGAGATTAAAGAAACTAAAGATAAAATTGAAAACAAATCTGAAGACGTAAATTTTTTAAAATTTAATGCTAAAGGTGAAGACTTATCTGAACACAGAAAATTTTTAGAGATTCTGGGTAAAAAAACTGACAAAGAAATAAATTGGTAAAAAATGAAAGTAACAACTAGATTTGCGCCAAGTCCAACAGGATACTTGCACATTGGTGGCGTTAGAACTGCTTTATTCAATTATATTTTTGCAAAAAAAACTAATGGCACTTTTCTTGTACGAATAGAAGACACAGATAGAGAACGGTCAAAAGAAGAATATATAGGTGCAATAATGGATGGTCTCAATTGGATTGGACTTGAACCAGATGAAGAACCAATAAAACAAAGTGAACGATTTCACGTGTATAAAGAAGAAGCCTTTAGATTAGTTAAAGATGGAAAAGCTTATGAGGATGAGGGAGCAATAAGACTAAAAATTAATAAAGATGGTTCTACGTTAGTAAAAGATTTAGTTTATGGTGAGATAGAATTCCCTAATAAAGAATTAGACGATTTGGTAATTTTGAGAAGCGATGAGTCTCCAACTTATCACTTTTGTAATGTAATTGACGATAATTATCAAAAGGTTACCCATATCATTAGAGGTGAAGATCATTTGCCCAATACACCTAAACAAATTCAGATTGTGAATGCTTTGGGGTACAAGGGCTTTGAATATATTCACTTACCTTTAGTGCTAGGTGAGGACAGAAAAAGATTATCAAAAAGACACGCAGCTACTGATTTGATGTCATACAAGGAAGAGGGGTATTTGCCTCAGGCAGTTTTAAATATGTTGGCAAAATTAGGATGGTCAAATACAACCAAAGATATCTTTACAGTTGATGAACTTATAAAAATTTTTGAAGTGCAAGATATTCAGAAAGCTGGTGCTGTCTTTGACATCGAAAGGCTTAATTTTGTCAATCAAGCACATATTGCAAAAATGCGAAGTAATTCATTAATGCAAGAAGTAGAAATTTTTAATAAGAAAAATGGTTTCTCTTTGAGTGATCACCATGCAGGTGATTATTTGCTTGAATTGTGTAAAGGTAGTGCCAACAATCTAAGTGAAATTTCTTTATTCATTAAACCTTTTCTCATTGATTTTGACGACTATAACCCAGAGGATTTTAACAAACACTTGGCCAATGCGAAATTAGTTATAGAGTATTTCAAAACGAACTTAAAGAAATTAGATGATTGGAGTGAAGAAAGCATTGAAAATATTATTTCAAATGCAAAAAATGATCTTAATCTTCCTATGCCAAAAATTGGCTTACCTTTGAGGGTTGCTTTACTGGGCAGAGCTAAATCACCCCAACTTAACTCAACTATTTATTTAATTGAAAAAGAAAAAGTTATTGATCGATTAGGTAGATCTCTAGAAGTTATTGCTGAACGCTAACTTTAGCATTGGGCCTTCTCAAATCAGCGTATCCATACCTTATACCATCAATGATTTCGATGCTCTGTGTGCTTCCCATGGTATCTGATAGTTCTAATTTATGGCCGAAAGACTCTAGAATTCTTAAAGTGTCTTCACTTATGAACTTCTCGTATTCTAAACTCAAACTTTGTGAGTCTTGATGGATCCTTGGCACCATAGATGCAGCTCCAATATCTAAGTTAAACTCAATATTATTTATTAAGACCTGTAAAATTACACCAGGTATTTGCGAGCCGCCCGGAGAACCTGTTATTAATTCTAATTTTCCTTTATCGAATACCATTACAGGAGTCATTGTGCTCATTGGCCGTTTTAAGGGTTCAAGCTTATTTGCAGGTGAACTGCTTCTATAATAAGAATCGGTTATCTCATAATTATGTGCAAAATTATTCATCTGATTATTAGTCAAAATTCCAGTACCTGGAATGGTGACACCTGATCCAAAAGAATAACCTAAGGTATAAGTCACAGAAACAGCATTACCTTCCTTATCAACTATTGAATAATGTGTTGTATCCTTCGATTCTTTATAAGAATTGTTAATTTTGTTTCCAGTCCTTGCAGTTTTTTTTGGTGATGATACTTCTGTTAGGTTTATTTCTTTAGCTTTTTTACAGGCTAATTTTTTAGATAAAAGCATATCGTACGGAATATCAGAAAAACTTGGATCGCCAACGTATTTTGACCTGTTGTGGTGAGCAAATTTCATCGCTTCAGCAATCAAGTGATATGTCCTTGCACTATTAGGTGCTAATTGAGAAAGCTGGAAGCATTCAAGTACATTTAATGCTGTTAAAACAACAATGCCACCACCTGAAGGTGCTCCCATAGCATAAATTTGTTTCCCTCTATAGTTTGTTTTTATGGGTGGATACAGATTTACTTCATAAGCCTCTAAATCCTCTTTTCTGATAAGGCCATCATTAGCAATCATATGTTTATTTATTAGATCAGCGATTTTGCCTTTATAGAAACCATCTCGACCATCAGCTTGAATTATTTTTAACGTCTTAATTAGATCTTCTATTTTTAATTTTCCGCCAAGTGAAAGATTTTTCTTAAAGATTTTATTTGATTCAGGATCATTTTGTATATATCTTCCTTTATTAATAGCTAGGTATAAATCCTGAGTAATTGGCACACCTTGCTCCAAAAGATCAATGGTTGGCTGTATTAAATCCTTCACTGGAATGGTTCCATATAATTCATGAGCTTTAAAAAGGCCTGCAACTGTACCAGGAACTGCTATAGCTTTATAGCCTTTTCTAGTCACATCATCATCTTTTTTCTTTGCTTCTTGGTAAAATTCACGAGTTGCTAATTTTGGAGCCATAGATCTGAAGTCAATCATAAGTAAGGTTTTATCTTCTTCAATGAAGACCTGCATAAAACCTCCGCCTCCAATATTACCAGCTCTTGGAAGGGTAGCAGTTAACGAAAAACCAACTGCAATTGCAGCGTCAACTGCATTACCTCCTTTATTCAAGACTTCTATACCAATATCCGAAGATAAATAATTTTGTGAAACAACAATTCCTGATTCTGTATAAGTTGAATGGTAGGGATGAGGATAATCAATTAAGCTTGATTGACTGAATACTAAATTTGAAATTAAAAGTAAAAATAATCTGAACATCTAGAAAATTAATGGTAACACAAAGGTAGAAAATGCTGTCACTACCAAGATTCCTAAAATATTAAAATAAAGTCCCGCTTTCATCATTTGCGCAATAGTAAATTTTTCAGAACCATAAACTATGGCATTTGGAGGGGTTGCAACCGGCAACATAAAAGCACAGCTTGCGGCTAAAGCAACAGGAATAGCTAATTGTGCTACAAGGCTTAAATTATTCGTTCCGTCAGGTAATAAATTTCCTTCAACTGTAGCCAAAATTATCATTATGGGCACAAAGGTCGCAGTTGTTGCTTGGTTGCTTGTTAGTTCAGTAAGAAAAACAATTAGAACCACAATTAATAGTATTAACAATACAGCGCCGATATCAGGAATAAGACCTCCAATCCACTTACCTAAGCCGGAACTCATTATAGCGTTTGCCATTGACAAACCACCACCAAATAAAATCAAAATACCCCAAGGTAGTTTTGTTGTAATACTCCATTCAATTAGGCCTGCACCTTGACTTGATCTTGTGATAAATACCGCGAGTGCAGCTATAATAGCGATACCATAGTCTGTAAGGCCTTGAAGGAGATAAGTATCGTCTAGAAGGTCTCTAAATATCCATGCTAATGCTGTAAGAACAAATATTACAAAAACTCTTTTTTCGTCGGTAGTTATAGCGCCTAAGTCTTGATACATTTCTTGTAAAGAATTTTTTGTTTCCTTATTGGCACTTATATTCACAGGAAAGATAATATTCGTAAGCAACCACCAACCAACGATCAGCATGATAATTGATATTGGTAAAGCAAGAAGCATCCACTGATTAAAAGAAACATCTAATCCTTGTTCTTGTATTAAGCTAATCACCACAATATTAGGTGCAGTGCCGATAGGAGTAGAAATTCCACCAATTGTTGCTGCGTAAGCTATACCCAAAAGTAATGCGGTCTGAAAGTTAGAAAAATCTTTATCAAGATTTGTAGTTTTTCTTACCACACCAGCAATAGCTAGACCGATTGGAAGAAGCATTAAGGTTGTAGAAGTATTCATTATCCACATACTTATAAATGCACTCACTAGCATAAAGCCTCCAATTAAATATTTCGCATCAGTACCTAAGGATAGGAGCATTTTTAAAGCAATTCTTTTATGAAGATTTACTTTCTCTATTGCCAGAGCAAGAATAAACCCACCCAAGAAAAGAAATACATTTGGATGTGCGTAAGGAGCTGCTGCTTTCGTAAAAGCACTTTTAGCAGGATTAGCAGCATCGCTAAAATCGTAAATACCTAATAGAGGAAATAAAGCAAGGGGTATTAACGCTGTAACCGGTAATGGAATGGCTTCTGTAGCCCACCAGCTTGCCATTAATAACACTACGCCGGTCACATACCAACCAGAGATCGAGAGTCCTGCTGGAGGTGAAGTAAGTAATGTAAATAAGAGAAAAATTAACCCAATAAAAAAACCAATTGTTTTAGGATTAGAAAAATTTTTCATAAAAAAAAAGGCGCGAAATTAATCGCGCCTTATTCAGATTAACATTTAGTAAGTTACTCTAAAGTCTACGTAGAAGTTTCTTCTTAAATTATTATCTAAATCTTCGAAGTAACCTTGTCTAGAAGAAGCTAGTGGAGCTCTTCTATCATGCCAGTTATTAACACCTAATCTTATTCTTAGATCTGCATCATTAAAATCAGTGTAATAATCACTGTAGACATTCATAGTTTTGAATGGAACGACTTGCCACATCTCACCAGCTCTAGCTACTGTTCTACTTTCGTAGACAGAACTTCTCGCATTTTGATTTATACCAAGTGCCCAATCGCCTCTACGAAATCTCAAGGATGTATATGATTTTCTCTTAGGAGCACCATCCACCGCAAGCAGATCACCAAATCCAGTAATAGCAGTCATCGGTAAGGCACCATCTTGCATAGCAGTATCAAGCGTTCTTAGAGTTTCACCGTATAATTGATCTCTCTTTGTTAGCATTGAAACTTGATGCTTTAGTGAGAAAGTACCAAAAGCTGTATCAATATCGTAGTAAACACCTAGATCGTTACCTTCTATACTTCTATCATTCAAATTAGCGTAATTATCTTCAACTCTTTCAGCAAGACCAAAAGGACATAACCCAGCTGCCAAAAATGAATCTGGATTATCTGGAGCTTGTCTTACAACTGCAGGATTTCCAATAACTGCACCACAATTGTTGATGTCATTAGTTGATAGTCTCAAGAAGAGATCTAACAACATATGATTTTCTTCACCAAATAAACCTATGGTATTTGTTGAATCAATTGACCATACATCATAAGTGATTGTTAAATTATCCATTGGCTCAAATACTAAACCTATAGTGGTATTTTCAGATTCTTCTGCTGTGAGTTTTGAGCTACCCATAGCTTGTCTTTGTACTGAATACCTACCATCTGAATCATCAGTATCAATACCAAGACCAACAGCATATAGTGTTGCAGCATCATTTCTAGTATTGTTACGAACAACCATACTTTCATTGATTGTAATCAGATTTGGAGCTCTAAATGTATCTTGCTGTGAGCCTCTAATTTTAAGAATATCATTTACAACCCAACCGAAAGCTACTCTTGGAACACCAGTTCCTTCAAAATCACTGTAAGCTTCCTGTCTATAAGCAAGCTGTAGGTCAAATTGCTCAACGACTGGAATATTCATTTCAGGACTGACCAGTGGCACATCAAACTCTATATAAACTGAGTTTACGTTTCTCGCACCATCACTATCTGGAGTAGGGCTACTATTAGCCAAGTCAGAAACATATGGATATGTATCACCAGCGCTTGTTGATAGTTGACCATTGGTTCTTCTCTCTGTGAACACAATAGTTCCATCCAGTCTTGGGTCTCTATCATCCATGAAAGTGTCATTTCTTGCTTCAACACCAAAAGCCATACCTACATCACCACCTGTAATTGTATAGACATCAGGTTTTGACATTCTAAAATCAAGTGTAGTCATAGTTCTTTCATTTGCTCTATAAGCATCGACAACAGCTGGTCCAATACCACCAGGTGTGTAATCAACAGGGTTGTGAGAAACAAAACCAGTTTGATATACGCCTGCACCATTGAATGGGTTATAAGCTGACTCGTCTGTTCTATGAAGCAGAGCATCCATTAAAGTATTTGATACTCTGTTGTGTGTGACATCAAAAGCCTCTGCTACAGAATATGAAGCTGCTGACTCCCAATCCCATCCATCGTCTGTCTGACCTCTAACACCAACAAGATATCTATCTGTTTGCTTGTTATTGTCGACAACTCTTTGTCCAGCATCAACAAATCTATAGTTATCCATTAAAAGGGCTTTTCCTGTGAAGTTATAAGGGTTAGTAGCAGGAACTATAAATTTAACTGATGAGAAGTGAGAAACTGAATGTCTGTTACCATTGTACTCACTCTGATATTGACCATATTCAGCAAATAATTCTCTGCCGTCACCTAAGTCATGATTCAAGAAAACAAATAGGTTGTGTCTTTGTACTGCACCTAATATATCTCTTTGTCCATTCCAGTTATGAGTGTAGTTTCCAGAAGAGTCTGAAGCAGCACAAACACCGTTACCAAGATTTAATAAACAATTTGGATCTCCAGCTGCTTTAATTAAAAATTCTCCTGAACTATCTGTGTAAGGAGCAGTTCCACTCATGTCAAACTGACCCCATGAAGAATTAGATGAACATCTATAAAATGCACTGTCAAATTGCTCAGGCACTAGATCTCCATAATCACATCTTCCCATTATCTCGTCTTCAGAAGCTGCAATTCGATCTCTCTGGTAATAACTAAAATACATGGAAACGTTAGTGTTACCACCATTAAAATTATTTCCATATTTCATAGAAAATTTATGATCGTCTCTGTTGAAATGCTCCCAATTTTGGAATCTTCCTCTCATTTGGAAACCCTCAAAATTTGTATCTAGAACATTGTTTACAACACCAGCAACAGCATCGGAACCATAAATAGCTCCAGCACCATCTCTTAGTATTTCAACTCTATCAACCAATGAAACTGGGATATTGTTTGAGTTGACTGTTGCAACAGGAATAAAACTTCCGCCAACGCTCTCAGTTTGATATGAAGGAGTAGAAATCATTCTTCTACCATTTAAAAGTACTAGTGTATTACCAGTACCTAATGATCTGATATCAAAAGCTCCGACGTCTCCTCTTGAAGCGTTAACACCGCCTCCATTGGATCCTACGTCGTTGAACTGGTTAACACCTTGTTCGGTTAAAGTTGCTAAAAGCTCATCACCTGAGTTGACACCTCTATCATCGATATCATCAGCAGTAATAACTGTTACAGGTAAGGCTTCATTAATACGAGCACCCTTAATTTGAGTACCAGTAACAACAACTTCTTCTACGTCATTGCTGTCAGTTGATTCTTGTGCATTCACTGAGAATACAACTGCGCACATTAATAAAACTAAATATTTAATCTTGGTCATATTGAAAACCCCTCTCGTTAAGACTATTTAACAAGAATTAAATAATTTTTTCAAGTTTTAAAACATATTTTAAAAAGCACTAAAATTATTTAAAATAGCGGGTCTGGGGCCATAGCTCAGCTGGGAGAGCGCAACACTGGCAGTGTTGAGGTCAGGGGTTCGATCCCCCTTGGCTCCACCAAACTTAAACAGTGCATTTGATTTAGCTAAATAATTCAAGAAAAATGCACGTATTGGGGTTAAATCAAGCTTTATCAGTAGTAATTTACTAATATAGCTTGATGCGCTTAATCACATTTACACTATTATTTTTTTTAACAGCTTGTGGAGGTAAGAGTTCAAGTTCAAATGAAAACATAACAACGGATACCTTAATTTTTCTCTCAACAAGCAATAATGATCAACTTGTTTCAAAAAACATTACTTTAACGTGGGTGAGTGAGGGAATGCTTACTTGCAGAGCAAGTGGTGATTGGAGCGGTGATAAGCCTCTTAATGGAACTGAAGAGGTGCAGGTATCTAAAATTGGTGTAAATACTTTTACTTTAACTTGCTTTGGGGAAGGAAACAGGCAAAGAAAAACTTCAGTTGAGGTGGAAGGTTATATCACTGAAAGGAGATCAATCCAACAAGCCATAGGAAACACTAATGTTAATAGAGAGTTTTTCATAAGATATCCTGAACAACCAGTTGAGAATCTTTATCCTGTTGTTTTTGTTTTTCATGGTGCGGGTGGAAATGGCGAACAAGAATTAAATCGACACCAAAATATCTTAAATCTTATAGATCAAGGTGAGTTTATTGGAATTTTTCCATCAGGTTTTGAAAACAGATGGAATGTTAGTGGAGAGACAAACGCAGACGATACTGAGTTTTTTAGCCTTATTGTGAATGAGCTAAATACCTCGTCTATATTTAATACGAATAGAATTTTCGCCATTGGTATATCTAATGGTGGCGGCATGGTAAATAAAATAGGAAAAGAAACAGACTTATTAAGTGGTATTGCGCCCTTAATAAGCCAGCAATCTGAACCAATCGGCAATCTTAGCCCTGGGAGACCAATTTCAGTTTATCAGGTCAATGGTGAAACCGATGATCTCGTTCCAATTGAGGGTGGGCCAGGTGTTGCAGGAACTGTATTTATGTCCGCTCAGGGAAGTGCAGAAAATTGGGCTTCTTATTTTAGTTGTAATATGATGCCATCTGAGGCCAATGTAAGTTGGGGAAACTTTGAAGTGCTTGAATTTACATTTAGTGGCTGTACGAATGGAGTTGAAATTAAATATTTCGTTGTGAAAAATTCTGGTCATAATTTGCAATTTGAGAATCAGATAAATTTATTTGGTCAGATTTGGGATTTTTTTGTCAGAACAACTAACTAGATAGATTTAATATTAGGGGATAAATGGAGATATCATTAATCGGCTGGATACACACAGTTCTAGGGACTTTAGCGATCTTAGTAGCTTTATTTATTATTGTTACTAAGGGTTATATAAAAAGTACAAATAACTTAGGTAAATTTTATATTATTGCTACCCTTATAACTGCTTCAACTGCTTTAATGCTCTACAAAAATGGAGGATTTAATCTTGCACATGTTTTAGCAATACTTACACTAGTTGCAATTTTCTTGGGTATATCGTCTGAAAAATATAATATTTTTGGTTTCTCTAAATACGTTCAAGCAATGTCTTACACTGGGAGTATTCTATTTCATTTGATACCAGGTATTGCAGAGGTTAATAAAAGATTACCAATAAATAATCCAATGGGACTCTCAGTTCTAGATCCAATAAATATCAGGTACTACCTAATTTTTACAGTCATCATAGGCTTAACAATTATGATCCAATGGTACTTTATTAAAAAGAAAAGGATTATGAGATAGATTTTTTCCAAATTTTATGAAGAAAATAAAACCAAAAAGCATTGATTATAGGTTCAACAAAAGCGTCCAAGGCTGCTAAGTTTACGGAAGCGCCAAATATAACTGCTGCACATAAAGTTGCAATTATTATGTGTCCGATAGTGTAAATTAAAGTCAAGAAAATATCTGAAAGTTGATTTTTAAAAAATCGATGCAAGAGATAGAACCAAAAACCATTGATAATTGGTTCAATGAATGCATCCAATGCCGCTAAATTTAAGGAAGCATTGAATATTAAAGAGGCGCATAAAATAGCTATAAGAATATGGCCTATAGTGTAAATTACAGCCAAAGTGAGGCTTCCCAATTCCTTGGTTCTTTCAATTATTATTGATGCTAATTGCTCGGTTGGCTTTTCAGCTGACTCTTTTATTATGCTTGCTAATTCAGTCATTTATTTATCTAGTTTAACTCGTCTTTGCCATGTTCTATACGCCTTCCAAGCAGTTTCTTGAAGAAAAATCCTTTCCTCTTCTTTTATGGCACCATAATAGTCAAATACTAGGCCCTCAGGTGATTTACCAGTGATTGTTGCAAACACTGTCGCGGCACCTAAGTATGTTCCAAGTTGGCTTGGGTGCGTTCCATCAACATGATGAAGCTTAATATTTTCTCTTTCTTTGTACGCAATTTCATAGGCTAAACCCACTGGAATGACAATTGAGTTGCTTTCTTTTCCTGCTGCATAATAAGTTTGTGCAATCTTTCTAATGAGATTTGGTTCAAATCGGCTATCAGCTTCTGTAAACGCATGTGTCATGTAAAGCGCAGTCTTAACACCAAGTTTTTGTGCTTTTGCACTATATTCTTTAACAGTCTGTACAAACTTCTTTTGATTAGTTGCTGAGATAACTTCGGTACTGCCACCTTGCATTATCAGCACATCAATTTGTTGATTCAAATTTAAGTTTTCCGGATTTAATAAATGATCAATATTATGGTGATACAGTTTTGAACCACCAATTGCAGATAGTTTGGTTTCGATTTCAGAGCCATAAAATTCTCTCAACATTGGTTCCACATAGTTATGGACACTGTTGTTGTAGTAAAGATAGCTATTCCCTACAAAAAGAATATTTTTAGGTTGTGCAGAGAAAATTTGAAGTGCAAAGAATAGTACAGCTAATAATCTTAAAAGCTTCATTTCTTTATATCCTTATGCATAGCAGTAAATTCCACTAGAGTGATTAGTTCTTCCTCTTCATTTCTGATCTCAATTTCCCATACAGAGGTGCTTTTGCCAATATGTTTCGGTCTGGCCGTAGCAAAAACATAACCTGATTTTGCAGACTTTAAATGACTCGCATATAGATTTAAGCCGACCACAGTTTTTAATTTTGGATCAATGCATAAGAAGGCTGCAAAACTAGCTACTGATTCGGCAAGAACACATGAAGCCCCACCATGTAAAAGACCCATAGGTTGTTTTGTATTTTCATTAACAGGCATTTTTGCACGCAAATAATTTTCACCTAATTCTAAGAATTCAATTTCCAGATGTTTATCAAGGCCAACGTAACCCTGATTTAAATCAAGCTTGGAATAATCTGTGAACCATATTGCCATTAGAGAATTATATATAAAAATTTAACTGAATATCTTTTATTCATTAAAGCTAATAAGGCAATAAAAAAATTAAAATTATCTTAATTTCTACTAAATTTATTGACAAAACTGCAGTATTTACACAAAAAATTGCATTTTCTGTAATTTAAAGCATAAAATCTATTAAGGTTTTCATCGCTGCTTAGAATTTTTATTCAAGAATGTCTGGCCCAACTTCCATTCTTTTATTCACTAAGCAGCGAAGCCTTTCTTTCTAAGTTTAATTAGCTCTTTTGTATAGTTCAGCATTGAATCTGGATCATTCTGCTGTTGTTTTGCTGATTTAGCTGCGTAAGCATTGTTGACGGGCAACCATGGTTTTGCATCACTAAAACCAAGATTTATTTTTTTTGAATTCCATGGCATGGGAGTTCTGCATCCATCTCTACCTTTAAATTCAGGCCAAAAATTTTTACCAAAAGGATCTTTTAAATCCTCAAATTTAACTTCAGTTTCATGCAATCCCAATTCCTCGCCCTGATAGATACATATATTCCCTTTCAATTCTAAGAGTTTCTTCATAATTTCTTTGCTAGATTTATTTATCCTTGAAGTTATTCTCATCGAATCGTGGTTGCTAAATGACCAACATGGCCAAGAATTTGGATTGTTATGAAAAAATTGATCTACAATTTTATTTGTATCTGAAAAGTTGAAATCTTCAGATAAAAATTCAAAACAATACGCCATATGAAGCCTTTGATCGTTTGCATATTCGCCGATTACATCAAAAGGATTTTCAGAAACAATTTCTCCAACAGAAATTGCATCATATTTATCTAATACTTTCCGTACTCTGCTTAAATATTCTAAAGTTTCAGGTTGAGTATTATCGTATTTATGAGTTTGTAGGCCGTAAGGATTATCTTTGTTAAATCCAAGTGGTCTTACAAGCTTTGGATCTTTTGCAGGGTTGTCTCTGAGACTGCTATCATGATAAAGAAAATTTATAACATCAAACCTAAAGCCATCGACACCTAATTTTAGCCAATATTCAATTTCGTCAAGCATCTGTTGTTGTACTTCTTCATTATGAAAATTCAAATCAGGCTGAGAAATAAGAAAGTTATGAAGATAAAATTGGCTTCTTTCATCATGCCACTGCCATGAGCTTCCGCCAAAAACAGATAACCAATTGTTGGGTGGAGTGTTTGGCTCCCCATCAGCCCAAACATACCAGTCAGAGTATTTATTTGTACCTTGTTTTTTACTATTTATAAACCACTCATGTTCGTCAGAAGTATGGCTTAATACCAAGTCAGTAATTACCTTAATATTTTTTTTGTGATAGACCTCAAGCAATTTCTTAAAATCTTCATTTGTACCGAATAATTTATCTATTTTTCTGTAGTTTGAGACATCATAACCAAAGTCTTTTTGAGGTGATTCAAAAAATGGAGATATCCAAACGATATCTACTCCAAGATCAGCAATATAATCCACTTGTTTTGTAATTCCATTCAGATCACCAATCCCATTTCCAGATGTATCCAAGAAAGAGCGAGGGTAAATTTGATAAATTATTTTATTGCGCCAATTATTCATTTATTTGTAGATTAGCTTATTTTTAGATAATAGGAATAATTATATTTTTATATATAATCTGTACTATCCGGGGAAATAGCTTTTGAATACAGAAACACTTCTTATAGATATTGGTGGCACCAACTTGCGAGCAGGAGTGGGTAACACAAGTTCCATGAGCATCTCTGATATTCAGAAAATTAAAGTAGATTCAAACAAACATATTTTTGATGTGCTTCACGAAATAAATTCAAAAAATAACTATAAAGAGATTGTCATATCTGCAGCTGGACCAGTAACTGAAAACAAAATCTCAATGACGAATAGAAATCTAGAAATTAATGCATCTGATTTGGAAAAAGAATTAAATGTTAATGAATGTTATCTTTTGAATGATTGGGAATCGATTGGTTATTCTCTACCTCTAATGACAGAAAATGATTTTAAAACTGTTAAAAAAGGGCATCTAGAGAGCAATCAGACTTGCTTAGCGATTGGTCCTGGAACAGGCTTGGGTTTTTCAGTATTGAGGCATGTTGGAAATGTGCCTTATGTATATCCAACAGAGCTTGGTAATGCTAGATCGTTCAACGATTATTTGTCTAATTTATTTGAAATTGAACATTCTAAAAATTTTATTGTTCTTGAAGATTACCTTTCTGGAACTGGAATAAAAAAAATCTATGCTGAAAAATCCGGGAAGAACTTAACTACTGAAGAAATCGTATCAGACTATCTAGACGATGATTTAGCAACATATATCTTGAATAATTTTGTTATAGCTTTGAATAATATCTTACAAGACCTTGCTCTTACATTTAATGCTAGGGGAGGCATATTTTTCGCGGGAAGTTTAATGCGAACTATTTCTGAAATGAACTCAATCAATTATATTAAAGAGGAATTTAATAAACATTCATCAGAAGCACATAGCGATATTTTGAAAAATATTTCAATCAATTTAATAAGTAAAGAACATACTCCTTTGTATGGGAACTTGAATTATTCTGTTATAAGGAGGTTACATGAATAGTTTAGATTATCTAATAGTTGGATTTTATGCAGTGGCTTTAATAGCAATTGCAACGTATGTTTCAAGGTCAAAAAAAGGCCAAGAAAAGACACCTGAGGATTATTTTCTGGCTGGAAGATCACTTCCATGGTGGGCTATTGGAACCTCATTAATTGCAGCAAATATTGCTGCCGATCAAATTATAGGTATGAATGGTGATGCCTATGCATTTGGAATGGCAATTGCTGTTTACGAATGGACCGCAGCAGTAGCATTAATCGTAGTGGGAAAATTCCTCCTACCTGTTTATTTAAAACAACAAGTTTTCACTATGCCACAACTTTTATCACAGAGATACGATACTCGTGTCAGTAAGCTGTTAGCCGTGCTGATGTTAATTATGTATGTGTTTGTTATTCTCCCAACTATTTTATGGTTGGGTGCTGGAGCTGTAAATAACTTGACTGGACTGGACCTCGTGCTTTCGATGATTTTGCTTGGATTGCTTTCACTAGCATATTCGTTATATGGAGGTTTAAAAGCTGTAGCTTTCACAGATATCATTCAAGTTAGCCTATTAATTTTTGCAGGGTTGTACGTTTCATATGTAGGGTTAAATGCAATTTCAGACGGTTCTGGAGCATGGGAAGGATTCATGATATTACAGTCAGAATTTCCAGAAAAATTTGATGCATTATTATCTTACGTTCCAAAAGAACAAGACCCAGAAGCCTATGGAAACTATGTAAAGCTTCCTGGTATATGGGTTCTTATTGGCGGTATGTGGATTGCTCATTTTTATTACTGGGGAACAAATCAATATATCACTCAAAGAGCTTTAGGAGCTAAAAGCCTTAACGAAGCTCAAAATGGTTTGATGTTTGCAGGCTTTCTTAAAATACTAATGCCAGTTGTGGTTGTTCTACCAGGCTTGATTGCCGTTGCTTTGGAGGGAACTACTATTCCATCATTGGAAGGGGATAGAAGTAATGCATATCCTTCAATGCTTTCATTATTGCCTAATGGAATTTTGGGGCTAACTTTTGCTGCACTAGTAGCAGCAATTGTTTCATCTTTAGCATCTCTGACAAATAGTGTGAGCACTATTTTTACGATGGATCTATATAAAGGAAATATGTCTATGGAAGATAAAAGTCTTGTAAAGATCGGCAGAAGGGCAGGTTTAGTTGGTTTGATTATTTCAATTATAGTCGCACCGATATTTTTAGGCAGCCTAGATTCAGCATTTCAGTATGTGCAAGAATACATGGGATTATTTAGCCCAGTTATTCTCTTCGTATTTTTATCAGCAATAGTTTTAAAAAATTCGACTTCAAATTCAGTTTTATGGGGTTCAGCTGTAGCATTGGTGGCTGGTGTAATAATGAAACTATATGTAGCGAATACTTCAGAATCTCTTATTGAGCCATTCATGCACCAAATGGCAATATCTTTCTTTTTAGCGTTTGTAGTAAGCGGTCTATTATCTCCTACTAATGAGAATGCAAAAGTATTTTCACTAACTGCTGAAGATTTTAGAACATCGACTTTATTTAATGTTGGTTCAGTCACAATTGTTACTATTTTGGCAGCAATTTATATTACTTACGCATAATTACTATGAGATTAATATTTCTTGCTCTGTTTTCATTCAATATTTTTGCTCAAGATTTGACTTGGGATAGAGAAAATTCTTGTCCTGTTGGTGATATGGCTTTTGTTGAAAAAGTTTTATCAGAAATGACAGTCGAAGAAAAAGTTGGCCAAACTATTATGGCTGATTTAGATTTTATTAAACCAGAAGATTTAAGAAGATATCCAATTGGTGGCATTTTGAACGGTGGGAATACTTCCCCTAATGGAAATCAACAAGCAAGCACAGATGAATGGAAAAGCCTTGCTCAAGATTTTTACGAAGAATCAATTAAGACCGGCTCAAATATTCCGATCTTGTGGGGAACAGATGCTGTTCATGGTCATAGTAATGTTCTTGGTGCAACAATTTTTCCTCATAATATTGGTTTAGGTGCTTCAGCTAACGAGCAGCTTTTAGAAGCTATTGGTGCTGCAGTTGCAGAAGAAGTTTTAGCTACAGGCTTATACTGGACGTTTGCTCCTACTGTCACTGTTCCACAAGATTATAGATGGGGTAGAACATATGAAGGTTACTCTGAAAGTCCTGAGCTTGTATCAAAATTAGGTGAATCTTTTATTTATGGTCTCCAAGGCAAAGGCGATGAATTTCTAAAATCAAATAAAATTATTGGAACAGCTAAACATTTTCTGGGAGATGGAGGAACATATTTAGGTGTTGATCAAGGTGATACTAAAGTTGATGAAAAAACATTACAAGATATACACGGAACACCTTATTACAGTGCTTTAGACGCCTGTATTCAAACAGTTATGGCAAGTTTTAATTCATGGAATGGTTCAAAAGTACATGGAAATGAGTATTTGCTGACAGAAGTTTTAAAGAATCAAATGGGATTCGATGGTTTTGTTGTTGGTGACTGGAATGGACATGGACAAATACCTGGTTGTTCAAATGGTAGTTGTCCAGAATCCTTGATTGCTGGGGTTGATATGTATATGGTCCCAGAAAATTGGAAAGATTTATACCGCAATACACTAAGACAGGTAAACACTGGCGAAATTCCTATGGACAGGCTTGATGATGCAGTTAAAAGAATATTAATCGTTAAAGAAAGGCTAGGGTTATTTAAAGGCAAGATGCCCTCAAATTCTCCGTTTACAGAAGTAGGCTTACAACGCAATAGAGATATTTCTAGACAAGCCGTAAGGGAATCAATGGTGCTACTGAAAAATAATAATAACGTCTTACCTATACAGAAAGGTAAGAAAGTTTTGGTAGTAGGCTCAGATGCAAATTCACTCAGAACCCAAACTGGTGGTTGGACATTAGATTGGCAAGGTACAAATAATAAAAATTCAGATTTTCCCGGATCAATAACATTTTTACAGGCATTGAAAGAAGAACTAGGAAATGAGAATGTTACTTACGTAGAATTCTTAAATGAACTTAAGGGCGATTACGATTTAGCTATTATAGCTTATGGTGAACAACCTTATGCTGAAGGAGTAGGAGACAGATCTAACTTAAATTTTGCATCTACAAGACACATTGCTTATTTGAAACTTTTGAAAAAAAATAAAATACCTACAGTTTCATTATTTTTTACAGGCCGACCATTGTGGGTAACAAAAGAAATAAATTTATCTGATGCTTTTGTCGTTGCATGGTTACCTGGAACAGAATCAAGAGGCTTGACAGATGTTTTGGTCGACACTGATAAGTCAAATTATGATTTCACAGGCAAGCTTCCATTCAGTTGGCCGAAAACCACATATCAAGCAAACCTTAATTATTACGATGCTACAAGTGATCCTTTGTTTTCTTTCGGATATGGTCTAGATTATTCAGACAAAATTTTAGTTCCAATACTCGATGAAGGTGCTGCAAACATAAATGAAGAGTTAACTAAAATTGAATTATTAAAAGGGACTATTAGTGATGGATTTATTGGATATATCCAAGAAAGCAATCTTCAACAAGTTCAAATAACAAGCAATAAAGTTTCTTCACAAAACGATATTGTGAGTATTGACTTAATTGATGTGAACAAGCAAGACGATACATTAAATTTAAAAATTAAAGGTACAGATCACTTAAATAGCTTCTTGTTGTTATCGAAAGAAATTCTCAATCTTAGGTCTTTTGACGATGGCTACATAAATATGAAAGCTAGACTTAATGAAACTAATGCCGATATAAAATATTTAATTTCATGTGGTATAGGCTGCACTCCAGTTGTGGATCTATCAGAATTTTTAAAAGAATCAGAAGATTTTATTGAATACAGTCTTCCTCTTAAGTGTTTCTCTAATAATAGTAGTCTCGATTTATCAAAGGTAAATCTTCCAATGTACTTAGCTACAAAAGGACCTTTAGATATAGATTTAATGAACGTAGAGATTGGAAGAGATAAAGGTGACAAGGTACTTAAGTGCTATTAAAGCACTATTTCATGCTCTGAAATTACAATGCCATTCTCATCAGCATAAACCCATTGGCTGGATTTTATTTCCACATTATCTACCTTAAAAATACTATTAAGCTTTCCTTTACCTTCTTTTTTACTTTTTTTGGGACATGATCCCCTTGCATAAATACCAAAATCTAGAGACTGTAAAATTTCTACATCTCTAACACACCCATTTACAATTACACCAGACCAATTATTTTGCTTCCCGAGAAGCGCTAAATTATCTCCAAGAAGCGCAACATTTTTAGAATTATTTCCGTTAATAAATAATACTGATTTATTTCCGTCAGTACTCAAAATTTCTCTAACTAGAGAATTATCATCAGGACAATTAACTGTTACTAATTTCCCAAAAAAACTTTTTTTATTTGAAAAGCAATTAAAATCCAAAATGAAAGGTAATTCAGGGTGCAAGTCTAAAATATCTGGCGTTGTCATAAACAAAAGGGAGGCGAACCTCCCTTATATCTTAAACAAAAAAATTGTTTACCAGTAGTACCCGAATCTTATTACTTTTTGTGAAGGAGCTGAGTAAGCACCTCTTGGAATTCCAGCTTCAATTCCAATATACCAAGGCACAACTTCACTTTTAGCATTATAAGAAGCGTACTGAATATACCAACTATCTTTTGAATCAAGGGTTAAGAAGTAGTCAAACATCTCCCAAGCCGGTCTTTTATCCGTATAGTTTTCAAGTGGCTGACAGAAATAATTTGGTCCATCACAACCACCTTCGTCATTTAGATGCTTATCCATATTCCATGGAGTTACGTATGAATCTGACTCCCAGTGATAATTAATTCCTGGTTTAAGTTCCATACCATTTTGCAGTCGATATGTATGTTCATATCTAACAGTCAGAGCTACATCAGGAGTATAAGGCGCTTCATTTCCTTTTAAATTCACAAAGTTATTTGGATTAGTTGGGTCAATTGAAGCTCCATAATCTCTTCCAAATAAAGCATCTTGCCCATATCTCCACATAGTATTGAAATCTTCTGTGAACTCAGTGTGATAGCTTGTTACAAAACCTGACAATTTACCACCATCGTACGGCAACCAAGTGTATTCAAATTCAACACCCCAATGGGTTTGTTCTCCAAAGTTTTCAGTTGTCCATAGAGTTACTCCTTGATCAAAGTAAGTGAATTGTCCAAATGTTGGTGAATTAGGATCAGAGTCGTAACCATAAACTTCGACAACATCGACAGGCAAGTTGCCTGTGAATTGTTTGCCGTCATATACGGTATAGAAAACATTAAATGCATAATTAAGTGTATTTTCTTCATTCTTAGCTTTAATTCCCCATTCAGCTGTCGTGACATATTCTGGATCATAGTTTAAATCCACTCTTTGGCCTTCTGAATACAGAATGGAGTTACTTGGAGCAACATAGACATCCGCTAAACTTCCTGATTTATAAGCATTAGCAAGGTAAGCATACATGAAAGATGTGTCACTCATATCCCAATCAAGCCCTAGCCTCCAAGAGAAATTGTCCCATGATTGCGAGGTATCATTATTAGTAACAACAACACCACATCCTATCATTGGAGCAACACAATCTACTCCATCTATCATTCTTCCCATTTGTATCCAATAGTCTGGTGCTAACTGATTTATTGCATCAAATGGATTTCCACCTGTGTCGTAGATTTGCGGATAACATCCGTTTCCAGTATTACAATTAATGTTTCTTCCACCAACATCTGATTTTTCATCGTATGAAAATCTTCCACCAAGTGTAAAAAATAAATCATCCCTCAAAGCATATGTAGCTTGTCCGTAAACTGCGTAGTGATTTAACTCCCTATTAGGTTGCCAGAAGAAATCGTGTCCGTTTAGCTCAGCTGTAAAGTTAGCGAGCATATCGTTATCTTCGGTGCTTGAGAAAACACCGCCAACCCATGCCCATTCTTCATTAGCACCTGTGATGTATGCATCAAGTACATTCGATTCCGTTAAAAGTCTATTTATATTAAAAGCCATACCATATTGGTAATTTACACCTCCATCTATCTCGAATTGACTAGATTGTTCAAGTTCTTGATAGCCGTAGTTGACAGTTAAATTTGTTGTAGCATCTAATTGCTTTTTGTAAATTGCTCTAAATGAGTCGATAGTCATTTTATTAAAACCAGGTGTATTGGCGTAAGATTGATATCGATCCTCAGACCCAAGGATGTCTGTACAAGTATTTACAGGCCTATCCTTTGCAGTAAAGCCTTGTCTTGTTTTCATGAGCTCACAACTAAGTACATTTGTCCAACCTTTGCCATTGTCTTCATAATTTTCATATTGAAGATTTAGATCAGAATTATCATCAATAACGTAGGTAGCACTTATTCTCCAAGCACTATCATTTATTGCAGTATAAAATTCTGATGGGTCAGCTTTTATTTTATTGTAGGGGTCTGAAAAATTTCCTTGACCGCATCCATTGCCAGGCTGAGTTGAACAACCAAGGTACCAAGCATAATCAGATATATAACTTCTTTGATCTGGGCTTGTTATTACTTGAAATTGATTACTTATGTTAGATGGAAGCCTTCTCCAATCTAGTTGGGAACCATCCCAAAAACCGTCTAAAAATGAATCTTTAGATTGCTCCATATAAGCAAACCTCAAAGCTAACTTTTCATTTATCGGGAGATTGTAGTGGGCTCTAAGACCAGCTTGATTCAGTTGACCACCTTCAAGATTAAGTGAACCACCTTGAATATCAAAGTTTGGTTTTGCAGTAACTATATTTAGTGTCCCAACAACTGAATTTCTTCCATACAGTGTGCCTTGAGGTCCTCTTGTTAATTCAGTTCTTTCTAAATCGAACATTAGTGCATTAGCAGCTTGGGGTCTTGCAACATAAACACCATCAACATGAATACCGACAGCAGGATCGCCTAACTCAGTAACATTTTCAGTTCTGATCCCTCTAAGTGTAATTATCGGAGCATTAGTATCAGTATTTTGAACATACAGACCTGGAATCATATTATTCAGATCTCTAATATTGTTAAGCCCCAACTCTAAAAGTTGATTACCTGATAACGCAGTTACAGCTTGAGCTGTATCAAGTATATCTTTCTCTGTTTTTGTAGCAGTTGTCACAACTACCTCTAAACCTTCATCTTCATCCTCAGATTCTTGAGCGAATAATGGCAAAAGCAAAGATGTAAAAAGTAAAGTTTTTAGAAATTTTTCTTGATAATTCATAGTTCCCCAATAGTGTTAAAAGACGTTAAAAAAATAAACTTATTGGCTCATTATGTCAATGATTTACATATAGATGAGCATTGATATAATCAAGCCTGACATTCGCTAGCTTTTGTAAATAAGAAAATATCAATGACGCGTAAATTATCAATCTTAATAAATGCTTTTTTACTAATATTCCTCACAGCATGTTCTGGTGGTTCGTCAGGCACAAATGAGGGAATATACCCTGTACCAACACCAGCACCAACACCAGCACCAACACCGGCACCAACACCAGCACCAACACCGGCACCAACACCAGCACCAACACCAGCACCAACACCAGCACCAACCCCGGCACCAACACCAGCACCAACCCCGGCACCGAATACTTTGTATGAAGATGATTTCGAAGATTATGCGATAGATTCAGAAAATATAAGCCCTTGGAAAGCTTTCGTGAATAGATTTCAACCTGATTGCACAACCTATATTGATGGTTATCAAGTTAGTCCAGCGCCTAATGGAGATAATATTAGTAGCATTTCTTCTGGGGAAGCAGGTCAAAACGGGGGCACTCAATATTTAAATGTATTCAGTAATTATAATGATGATCACAACTCTTACTGTCTAGAAACAAGTGTTTATCGCGAGTTCATCATAAATGATTCTTTTGAGGGAGAATTTTCTTTTTCATTTGATGCTAAACGACCTGAGTCTCTGCAATATGCAATTGTTGCTCCATCAAGTGCAAGTGCATTCATAAAAAAACTAGACCCAAATGCTGGTTTCAGCACAATTGAATATATATCTAAGGATGTTACAGAAATTTCTAAAGAAAGTTGGTCAAGGCATGAATTAACAACAGAAGTAGATTCCACTGCAGAACAAGGTTATTACTTTCAGTTTGGATACAATAATTTCGCAACTTCTTATAATCCAAGTGGTGTCCTCTACGATAATGTTGCAATAGAGGGAGGTTTAACTCCTGAGCCTACGCCAGCTCCTACAGTTGATTTTTGTCCGAATAATTCACCCAATGAATATGATGACTATACTTTGACATGGCAAGATCAATTTGATGAAGGTTCACTTGATACAAGTGTGTGGTCTTATATGTATGGGGATGGATCTCAATACGGTATACCTGGTTGGGGTAACAGTGAATGGCAACTTTATACTGGTGATGCTGAAAATGTTTATGTCATAAATGGATGTCTATACATTGTGCCTAAATATAGCCAATCAGAAGATCAATATTATAGCGCGAGACTAAGATCAAAAGACGGCCAAACATTTCAATTTGGAAGGATAGATGTTGGATTCTCAGCACCCTCCATGGATGGTGTTTGGCCAGCGATTTGGATGATGCCAGAAGATGACACATATGGAGGCTGGCCAAGAAGTGGTGAAATAGATTTGTTTGAAGGTAAAGACAAGTTAATTGATCAAATAAATACTACAGCTCATTATGGACATGATTTTCATCGTTATTATACCAGATGGACTTCTCTTGCACCGCAGGATTATACCAGTGACCCTGCTAATCATAATGTCATAAGTTTGTTGTGGGATGATGTAGGTTTTGAATGGGTCTATAACGGCGTATCCTTGTTTACAGTAGAGTATGCTTCATTGCCAAACTTAGCGCCAAATCCCTTTCTTGAAAGATTTCATATGCTTTTAAATTCAGCAGTTGGTGGGCATTATCCTGCATATGCTCCCAATCCAGATGAATATTGTAAGTTGAATGATACAGCTGCATGTTATGATTCACAGAAACTAATAATTGACTATGTTGCCTATTATCAAAAAAACACTAACTAATTTTTTACTATTCTTCTTTTCATCTCTTTTAATTTCTGAACCCAAAGATATTTCCATAGTTATCCATGGAGGAGCTGGATGGTTTTCTTCAATGACAGAAGAAGAAATAAAAGGAATTGAAAGCGCATTAAACAAAGCGGCTGATTTAGGATATGAAATAATGCTCGAGGGTGGAACGAGTTTAGATGCTGTCGAAAAAGCCATAATTATCTTGGAAAATAATCCCTTATTTAATGCAGGCAAAGGGTCTGTTTATACATCAGAATTAAAACAAGAAATGGATGCATCCATAATGGATGGATCAAACCTAGATGCTGGTGCAGTTGCTTCAATTACAAGTGTGAAGAACCCTATTACCCTAGCAAGGTATGTTATGGAAAATACTGAACATGTAATGTTTTCAAGTACAGGAGCAGAAAAACTAGCAAAAGAAGCAGGTCTTGAAACTGTGAGTCCTAGTTATTTCTATTCTGAAGAAAAGCTAGAAAGAGCAAAGAAAAAAATTAAGGCTGATACAAAAATGGGAACTGTTGGAGTAGTAGCAATTGATTCTTTTGGAAATATTGCGGCAGGCACCTCCACTGGCGGTATGACAAATAAGAAACCGGGGAGGATTGGAGATTCACCTATTATAGGTGCAGGTACTTGGGCAGAAAATGGAGTATGTGGAGTATCAGGAACAGGACATGGAGAATATTTTATTCGTTTAAACGTTGCTAAAGAGATTTGCGTATTAATGAAATATCAAAATCTCGAGGTAAAAAAAGCTGCTCAAATAGTTATTGACCGTCTCGCGGCTATGGGTGCCGATGGTGGTGTTATTGTCTTAGATAACATGGGAGTTCCAGCAATGGTATTCAATACTCCCGCAATGGCACGAGCTTACAAAAATTCAACTGATTATACTTTTGTAAAAATATATAGAGATTAGTGAAAACATTCGTTGAAAATCATTTATTGAATTTAGACTTGCATGGTGTAAGGCATGCTGATGTTAAAGATATTGTTGAAGATTTTGTTTTAAAAAACCAAGACGAAATTCCGTTAATCGTTATATGTGGTAATTCAGCGAAAATGATAGAAATAGTCTCTTCAACATTAAAAAATATAGATGTTAATTTTGAGGAAACTCGTTACGGTAGAATAAGAGTAAATTCTCTTTATGCGTAAATTAAAAATTATTCAAATTTTACCTACTCTTAATACAGGCGGTGTTGAAAGAGGAGTTTTGGATTTTAATAAGTACCTTGTGAATAATGGTCATGACTCTTACGTCATATCAAATGGGGGAAGGCAGGTTAAAAATTTAATAGAGGATGGTGGTAACCATATTCATTTACAAGTATCTAAGAAAAGTGTTCTTACTTTACTGCAAGCAAAAAAACTTGCAGATATTATTAATGAAATATCTCCGGATATTGTCCACATTAGATCAAGGATTCCCGCGTGGGTTTTACAAACTTCAAAGCTATTTCTGAAAAATCCAAGACCAATAATATTTTCAACATTTCATGGGTTGTATAGCACACCTTTTTACAGTCGAATAATGGCAAGTTTTGATAGAGTAATAGCTATTTCTAAAACAGTTGAAAAATACGTCAATGAAAATTACGAACGATATTTAAAGAGGCCTCCAAGGCTTATTTACAGGGGTTCTGATGAAGAGTATTTTTCCCAAAAATTTGTTCCTTCCAAAACTTACATTGAAGATTTCTTCACAAAATTTCCCAACCTGAAGGATAAAAAAATAATTTCTTTCCCTGGGCGACTATCATCTTGGAAAGGGCAAGAGTCTTTCATTAAGTTAATCTCAGATTTACCTCAAGAGTTTAGTGGTTTAATTGTGGGACCATATGAATCTGCAAAACCTAAATACCTAAATGGTTTAAAAAAACTTATAGAAGATTATAGATTACAAAACAGAATTTATTTTTATAATGCAAAAGATGACATCAGAGAAATATATTTTTTATCAGAAGTAATTTTAAATCTGTCATCAAAACCAGAACCATTTGGTAGAACTGTTCTTGAGGCTGCAATGATGGGAAAGAAAATTGCTGGCTGGGATAGGGGAGGTCCTGGTGAAGTTTTAGAGATGTGTTTCCCACAAGGAAAAGTTGAATTCAACAATTTTAATTCTCTAGTTGACACAGTTAAAGCTTTATCTGAAAAAGATGATGTTCCAAGTAATATTTTTTTGACATCAAATTTGATGCATTCAAAGACTATCGATTTCTATTTAGATGCCATAGAAAGAAATTCTTGATACTTCATATTTACTTTTTCAGTTTGTATTGAAAGTAAGTTATTACTCCCAACTCTGTTAAAACAATATCGTTGAATCGAGGAAAGTTTATCTACTTCAGGAACCCATTTTTTTAATAAAATTTTAAATGACTCGTCATTATTATCTGCTACCGATGTTTTTGGTAAGACTTCACTAATATTCCCACAATCCGTTGCAAGAACTGGAACTTTGCAATACAGAGATTCATATAAAACTTTTGGAGATCCTTCTCTATCAGATGAAATAATTAAAGCATGTGCTTTACTTAAAAGAGAACCAATGTCATTAGTTTCTGGCTGTATGGCTATAGTATCGCTTAACCCAAGTTCTTTTATTAAATTTTTTAAATCTTCTTTTAATTGTCCACTTCCTACCAACAGTAATTTTCCATAAGCAGAACTCCAGGCTCTAATAAGTCTTTGAGGATTCTTAACTGGTTCAAATCTCCCCACATACAGGAAATATTCAGGGGCTTTTTGTTTAAAATTAGTAAACCTACTTTCATCAACCCAATTTTCTAGCACCATAGATTTTTGTTTCGGTATTTGTTCTAGGGATTTTTTACTTGCCCCAAAAATAAATTGAGATTTTTTGAAAGCCTCTACATTTTTCTTAGTTCCATGAATGGTTGAAAAATGTAAATCGGCTTTAATAATGCTTGTCATTTTTTGCCCATGTGTATGAACTATATCAGGATTAAATTGTGCCAAAGCATCCCGCAATTCAAGCCAAAGTAGGGGTGAATAACGCCATTGATTGGTATTAATTATTGTGTAGTCAGCCCTAAATTTATCTTTAAATTTTTCTGGCCCAATGACTATAACCTGATGATTTTTAGATTGCTCATATGATAACTCCTCGACATGTCTTTCTAGGCCGGCAAAGACTTTACTGGAAAATAAGTGAAGAATTTTCATAATATCTTTAACAGTTTTTGAACCACTCTTTTTGTTTCACGTAATGGTTCATTAATTTTTGGATGTACTAAATCTGCGGATTTAATTGATCTAGATAGAAAGTATCTTTTTGAATCAACGTAACCTATTTGGCCTGTGTCCTTTAACTTATCAATATTTCTCGTAACTTTTGTATTTCTTTTGCCGTTTTCACCATCAGTGTGATGTTCATGATGAAAAACATAAACATTTGTATTTGTTGATAAACCCTCATAAAGTACTGATACACTCTCAGGTGTTAAAAAAGTTATTTCACTCTGTTTTATTTCTTCAGACAACCAATTCTCAGGCGTATCCTTCCAACTAAAAAAACTAGCATTCCCAGAGTGTTTTGGAATATCTAAATTCGGAGATCTTGGTGATGTAGTTATTTTCCATTGATAATCTTTGTAAAGATCATTTACGAGCCATTCAATTTGTTGTTTAACGACATTCTTACGGAAATGATAGTGTCGACTTTTTCCTCCAATTATTATCAGGCCTGTTTTGGGTTTAGTTTCCAAATCAGAGTATTTTGATAAAACACCTTTGGTAGATATCACATTTTTAGGCTTTACAAAATAGTACTTATCCATATCAGGGACAATGGCAATATCAAACCATTGTGTTGGTCGTAATGAGGGCTTCATTAATACGATAGTCTTAGCTTCGGGATGTTCTTTTTTTGCTGTAAGCATATGTTTATGAGTATTATTTCCAGCACCAATTATTATGTCAGGCACAGAGTTATGACTTTCCCAAGAAGTGAATTGGTGGAGATTAATTGTTTTGAATAAACTAAATTCAGAAATAAAGGCTTCTACTTGCTTTTCATGGCCTTTTTTTCCATCTTTAAAGGCCCAAATAGTAATTTCTTCTTTCTGTTTTAAAGACATAGATTAAAATAATGCTACATGAGTAATAATAATCAATACAAATCTATTTTTCTTTCAGACATTCATCTTGGGTTTAATGGTTGTCAGAATGAGAAGCTAGAATCATTCTTGTCATCAGTAGAATGTGAGAGCTTATATCTTGTAGGCGATATTATAGATTTTTGGTCGATGGCTGATAATTTCTATTGGCCTGAAGAACATCAAAGGGTTCTAGATATTTTTCAAGCAAAACATAATGAAGGTACCGATGTGTTTTATATATCAGGTAATCATGATGATCCCTTAAGAGATAAGGGTCTTATTAATAAACTTAAATTAAAGGACGACACGCATAAAAAAATAATTGAGGTCTTAGACGAATTTAAACATAAAGAAAAACATGATTTCATGTCTAAAAAACACGGAAAATTTTTAATTTTGCATGGTGATCAATACGATGTTGTGACCTCAAATGCAAAATGGTTATCAAAGTTTGGAGGATTGCTTTACGATGGGTTGATCTACATTAATAGGCCATTATCCAAATACCTTAAAAATCTTACAAAAAAAATTGTTTCTGGTGCAAGTGGCTTCCAAAATTTAGTAAAAAATGAATGTATAAAAGGTGGATATGATGGTCTTTTATGTGGCCATAATCACAGACCAGAAATCTTAAATTTTAAAACACATGTTTATATGAATACAGGTGATTGGGTAGAATCATGTTCTGCTATAGTTGAAGAAATGGACGGCACTATAAAATTACTCAAAGTAGATGATAAGTTTGCCACAAACATAATTGCTGAGTTATGAAAAAGATTTTAATAATTACAGATGCATGGGAACCTCAAGTTAATGGCGTTGTTACAACAATGACTACAGTAGTACAAAAATTAAGAGAAAAAAATTTTGAGGTTGATGTGATTCACCCAGGCATGTTCCATACCTTTCCTTTACCAAATTATCCGGAGATCTCAGTAGCTTGGAATTTTTGGGACTTGAAAAAGAAAATTGAAAAATCCAATGCTGATTATATGCATATTTCTGTTGAAGGCCCTCTAGGTGTTACAGGTAGACATTATTGTCTAGAACATGAAATACCATACACAACTTGTATCCACACAAAATTTCCTGAATATGTCTATGAAAGATTTGGCATTGGTCTAGATGTCACAAAAGGATTACTTAAATGGTTTCATAATTCAGCCGCAAAAACTCTAGTAAATACCGAAAGCCACAAGGCAGATCTTGAAAGTGACGGATTTACTGATTTAGTTCTTTGGTCTAGAGGTTTTGATGAAAAAATATTTTACCCGAGCCCTGAGGGTAGTAAGAAAAAATATTTATTGTATGTCGGAAGAGTTGCTGTTGAGAAAAACATTGAAGAATTTTTAAAAATGCCTTCAGAATTACCAAAGGTAGTTGTTGGTGGGGGCCCAAGCTTAAAATCTTATGCACGAAAATACCCAGATGTCGATTTTGTTGGATTTAAAAAAGGCAAAGAATTGGCTGATTATTACAGAGACGCAGCTTGCTTTGTTTTTCCTTCTTTAACTGATACTTTTGGAATTGTGCTAATCGAAGCATTGGCTTGTGGTACACCAATTGCAGGATTCAATGTCACTGGCCCAAAAGATATAGTTATTGAAGGTCTAAATGGCTCATTGGACGAACAAAATTTGGAAAATGCAGTCAATCGAGCACTACAAGTTGATAGAGCAACTACTTATAATTCTTCTAAAACTTACACCTGGGATACCGTGGCTGATCAGTTTATTAATTCTCTGGTTCCAATGAAATAATGTTTGTATTTTTGCCTATCTCGGATGAGAATCCCACACCAAGTAAACCTTATTTAACATGGTCTTTAATTACTATAAATTTCCTCGTATTCTTCTATCAGTTATCACTGACTGGTACAGCTAACCAGATGTTAGTAAATGAATTTGGTGTGAAACCCAGTGTATTTTTCGAAATGCAAAACTTCCATACTATTTTGACATCTGCGTTTTTACATGCAGGTTGGATGCACCTACTTTCGAACATGCTTTTCCTATATATTTATGGGGACAATATTGAATCTTATTTAGGCCGGACAAACTTTTTAATTTTTTATATTCTTGGAGGGGTATCTGCTGCTTTCCTTCAAGCATTCTTTTCTGGTGGAGTGGATGTACCAATGATTGGAGCAAGTGGCTGTATAGCTGGAATTATGGGAGCCTATTATGTTCTGTACCCCAAGGCCAAAATAAATGTTTTTTTATGGTTCTTCATATTCATTCAATTTATAAAAGTTCCGGCCAATATCGTTCTTCTAATGTGGATTATTGGACAATTTATCTCGGCAGCTGGTGGCTCATACACTGGTGTAGCTTACTTCGCACACATAGGTGGATTCATATTTGGCTACTTAGCGATAAAATATTTTTTCAAGGAACATGTCCGTAGGGCAAGAGTTATTACAAATTATGAAATTGTTGACGAAAACGACTTGCCAATTTCTAGAAAAAATAAATCACAAGGTCTAACAAAAGATGATTGATGAAATCAAGAATAATCTTTCAAATAATATCTTATGTAATCATTTAGAAATTATTGATGAAAGTCCGAATCACGGAGGATATAGTGGGACTGTTTCGCACGTAAAGATTATTGTAGTATCAGATGATTTTGAGGGCCTAAGTCTGATTAAAAGACATCAACTTGTTTATAAAGCATTAGATAATCTTGTAAAAGAAATTCATGCTATTTCAATTGTTTCAAAAACAGTTTCTCAGTGGACAGAATCATCTAATTATATCTCTTCACCAGATTGTGCAAAAAACCAATGAAATTTTTTTTTCAATCAATAATTGCAAATAAAAATACTGCCCTGGTTATTTTAATAACTCTTAGTATTATTCTCTTTTCTTGGATAGATAAATTTCGTTTTGATGCTTCATCTGAAACATTGGTTCTTGAAGATGATCAAAGCTATGAAATGTATGAAGAAATCAATGATCGATTTTCTTCTGCAGAATTTCTTGTTGTTGCCTTGATTGATCAAGATATCTTTTCAACCAAGAGCCTCTTAAATCTCAGTAAACTTGAAGCCAAGCTTGAAGAGGTTGTTAATGTATCTAACGTAATATCTATCCTTGACGCGCCTTTATTTGAACAGCCAAAACTTTCTTTAGTTAAATCTGCCACTAATGATAAATATCTTTTACTTGATGATCTAAATTTAATTAATGCAAAACAAGAATTAATTGAAAGCCCTCTGTTTAACGAATTGATCATTAATGATCTCGGCACAGCAGTTGCAATGCAAATAAATTTAAACAATGCAGAAAATTATGAAATTACCGTTAAAAACATCAGAAATATTCTGAAGGAAGATCAAAATTTTGTGAGTTATCTTGCAGGACCAGCAATGATTGTATCGGACACTATTGCCTATATAAAAAATGACGTTTTAACTTTTGGTTTTCTTACTTTCTTGATGTTTTTTATTCTGCTTATAGTTTTCTTTAGAGATTTTTGGTCTGCATTTGTAATTATGTCTAATGCTTCATTAGTTATTTATATAACGATTTGTTTGCTGGGTTATTTTGATTGGCCTATAAGTATTGTTTCATCAAACTTTCTTACCTTGTTATTTATTTCATCGGTGGCTGTATCAGTGCATATGATTGTCAAACTCAAAGAGGGAAAAACTAGAAGATTCTCTTATGAAGAATCCTTAGCAAAAATTTTCATTCCTTGTCTCTACACTGCGTTAACTACTATGGTCGGTTTTTTGTCACTATTATTTAGCAATATTCAGCCAGTAATAGATTTTGGAAAAATGATGGCATTAGGTGTCGTTATAAATTTACTGATATCTTTTATATTTATTCCAGCTCTTATTGGTATACGAGGTATAGCTGAATTATCAGAATTCTCACTATCAAAAATTTATTACAAGTACCTTTACTCTAATACTAAAAAAATATTCAAGAATTTTGGAGTACCGCTAATCTTCTTGTTTTTGCCAATCTCTATATACCTTTCTTCAGGATTAAAAGTCGAAAATAAATTTATTGATTACTTTGATGAGTCTACTGAGATCCATCAAGGAATGAAATTCATAGATTCAGAATTAGGAGGCACTACCCCAATAGATATAGTTTTAACACTTCCAGAAGAAGAAATATTTATTGACGAGGATGATTTATTTTACAGTGAGGGTTCTGAAACTACGGAATATTGGTGGCGTCAAAAGAATATGAGGTTATTGAAAAGCATCCAGTCTGATTTAAACCAGATTCCTGAATTAGGCAAAGATTTGAGTATTGTTAATGGCGTTCTTCTAGCGGAAAAACTTAATGATTTTAATGAAATGGGGGATCTTGAATTGGCGTTCGTGAAGAATTCACTTCTTACTAATGATAAAGCAAAAGATGTTCTTAATAGCTATATATCCTCTGATGATCGAAGTGCCAGAATTACCTTCAGGATTATAGATAGTTACAAAGATATAAATAGAAATGATCTATTAACAAGAGTTGATGATTATTTAGTAAGTAAATTAAAAGACACAAATGTTGAGTATCAGTTAAGTGGGCTTGGCGTTCTTTATAATAATTTGCTTCAAAGTCTTTTTGGATCTCAGATTGCATCCTTATCGTTTGTATTTGGAGCAATTTTCTTGATGCTATTAATTTTATTTAGATCGCTACTAACATCTTTAGTAGTAATTTTTGTGCCTTTGGTCGCAGTTGGGTTTGTATTTTCTTTCATGAGTCTCTTCTCAATACCATTAGATATTATGACTATAACTATTGCTTCGATTTCAGTTGGCATGTCAGTTGATTATGCAATTCATATTGCCTGGCGCTTTCGTGAGGAGCAAAAGATTTCACGAAGCAATGCTGAAATAAATACGATTAATTCTTCTGGACAAGCAGTACTGATTACTGCAATGACAGTAATTGTTGGGTTTTTGGTATTTATTTTTTCAAATTTTAATCCAACAGTATTATTTGGACTGTTATCTGCACTCGCAATTTTTGTTAGTGCTGCACTCGCACTCAGGTTTATTCCTATTTTTTTAGAGTCTAAATAGTTTTTTAAAATTGTTTGTAGTGTGTTGAGCAACAATTTTTTTATCTTCATTTATTAAATTAGATACCACAGATAGAATGTGCTTTAAATACATAGGTTCATTTCTATGATTTTTTGGTTTGGAGTCCATATCCTTAGGCACGAGATAAGGAGCATCAGTTTCAAGTAACATTCTATCGAGAGGAATGTATTTAATAATATCTCTTAACTCCTGACCACGTTTTGGATCACATATCCATCCAGTTATGCCAATAAATAAACCGAGGTCTAAAAATTTTTTTAGTTCATTCTTATTGCCAGTAAAACAATGCACGATACTTTGAGGTACCTTACCAATAGTACTTTTAACTATGGGGTAAAAATCATTAAAAGCCTCTCTGTGATGTAAGAACAAAGGGAAATTTTCTTGAATTGCTAGTTCAACAAAAGTCTCAAAACATTTAATTTGAATCTGTGGGCTTTGAAAGTTTCTAAAGTAGTCTAGACCTACTTCTCCAATAGATCTTACATACTCACTGTCTAAATGTGGTTTAAGATTAGCAATAGTGTCTGGTTTAAGTTCAGAAGCATGATGAGGATGGATACCAATAGAGCAATAAACTTTACCCTCAAAGACCTTGCAGTAATGAAGTAAATTCTCAATTTCAGATTCTTTTGATGCTGGTGCAAAAAAATATTTTACTTTATGGGTTTCTGCTCTTTGCAAAGTTTCATCTAAATCATTCATGAAACTATCATGTGTAATATTGAAACAAGAATCTGCTAGTAACATTTGCATATAATTTGATAAACTCTAATCTAGTCTAAATGAGATTCCAAGGTACAAAAAGCTATATAGCGACAGAAGATCTTAAACTTGCAGTTGATGCATCTTTGAGTTTGGAAAAACCACTTCTTGTAAAAGGAGAGCCTGGCACGGGAAAAACAATGCTGGCTCTTGAAGTTGCTGAGTCACTTGGTATGAGATTAATTGAGTGGCACATTAAGTCAACAACTAAAGCCTCACAGGGGCTTTATGAGTATGATGCCGTTTCACGTTTGAGAGATTCTCAGTTGGGAGTTAAGAAAGTTGAGGACATTGCAAATTATATAAATAAAGGAAAATTGTGGGATGCTTTTACGGCTGATGAACAAGTTGTTCTGCTTGTGGATGAGATTGACAAAGCTGATATAGAATTTCCAAATGATTTGTTGCAAGAATTAGACCGAATGGAATTTTATTGTTATGAACTAGATCAAACAATAAAAGCCAAACATAGACCGCTTGTTGTTATTACCTCAAATAATGAAAAAGATTTGCCTGACGCTTTTTTAAGAAGATGTTTCTTTCACCACATAGCTTTTCCTGATAGAGATGTACTAGAAAAAATAATTTCAGTGCATATTCCTAAAATCAAAAAGAAATTATTGAAAGATGCAATGGATATCTTCTTTGATATTAGAAAAGTACCTGGTTTAAAAAAGAAGCCATCAACTTCAGAACTGATTGATTGGTTAAAGTTAATTGTCTCAGATGATATAGCTCAAGAAGTCATTGCTTCAAAAAATAGTAATCTAGTACCACCATTGTATGGTGCTCTTTTGAAAAATGAACAGGACGTAGAGCTTTTACAACGTCTAGCGTTCATGACTAGAAGAGAATCAAACTAATGCTCATAAACTTATTTAATACCGTCAGAGCTTATGGTGTGCCTGTGAGCTTAAAAGAATTCTTAGATCTTTTAAAAGCGCTTGAAAAACAACTTGTTTTTGCAGATTGGAATGATTTTTATTTCTTATCCAGAACAATCTTAGTGAAGGATGAAAAATACTTTGACAAATTTGATCGAGCATTTGATGTGTATTTTAGAGGAATTGAAAATATGGATGATGTTTTAAAAATGATCATCCCAGAAGATTGGATAAGAAAAGAATTTGAAAAGAACTTAACTGCTGAGGATTTAAAAAAAATCAAGGACTTTGGCGGTTTAGAAAAGTTGATGGAAGAATTCAAAAGAAGATTGGAGGAGCAAGAAAAAGAACATCATGGTGGAAATAAATGGATAGGTACTGCAGGCACATCCCCCTTTGGTAATTCAGGAAATCATCCCAACGGAATAAGGGTAGGAGGCAAGTCAAATAAAGGTATGGCTGCAAAAGTCTGGGAAGAAAGAAATTATGAAAATCTTGATGATTCACTTCAGTTAGGCACTCGAAACATAAAAATTGCGTTAAGAAAACTAAGAAAAATGGCAAGAAAAGGGGAGAACTTTGAATTCAATTTGGATAATACTATTAAGAGTACTGCTAAAAATGCTGGTTATTTAGAATTGGAATACGTAAGAGAAAAACTCAATGATATCAATCTAATCGTATTCTTTGACGTTGGGGGGTCAATGGATCCATTTGTGAAGATGTGTGAAGAATTGTTTTCAGCTGCAAAATCTGAATTTAAAAATCTTGAATACTATTATTTTCATAATTGCATATACGAGTCAGTATGGAAAGATAATTTCAGAAGAAATGAAAATAGAGTTCTCACGCAAAGTATTCTGAATAAATTTTCTCCAAATCATAAAATTTTAATCATTGGAGATGCGAGTATGGCTCCTTATGAACTGACTAATGCTGGAGGCAGCATTGAACATTGGAACAAAGAATCTGGAGAACATTGGTTAAAAAAGATTCATTCATATTTTCATAAAACTGTGTGGCTAAATCCTGTGCATGAAGATCATTGGGACTATACCTCAACGATAAAAATGATTAACGCCTTGATGGATGAGAAAATGTACCCATTAACAATTAGCGGTATATCAGGAGCAGTTAACCACTTATCCAAAAGACATTAATGAAAGCCTTAGAAATCAGAAATTTAAAAAAAGTTTATGCTAATGAAGTAGTTGCACTTAAAGGCATAGACTTAGTTGTTGAAAGTGGCGATTTCTTTGCTTTATTAGGTCCAAATGGTGCGGGAAAATCAACTATGATAGGCATAATTTCATCTCTTGTTACCAAAGATCAAGGATCTATCTCAATTTGTGGTATAGATATTGATGAAAACTTTCCCTTGGCGAAGTCGAAGCTTGGCGTTGTGAACCAAGAATTCAATTTTTCACAATTTGAAAAAGTAAGAGATGTGATCATGGCACAAGCTGGTTATTACGGGGTAGATCCAAAAACAGCTGCAGCAAGAACTGAAGAATATTTAAAAAAATTGGGCATTTGGGACAAAAGGGATGTTTTCATAAGAGAGTTATCAGGTGGTCAAAAAAGAAGGGTAATGATCATTAAAGCTTTAATTCATAAGCCCGAATTACTAATACTGGATGAGCCAACAGCTGGTGTGGATATAGAGCTAAGAAGAGGTCTTTGGGATTTTCTGATCGATATTAATAAAGGTGGTACAACTATTATTCTTACTACGCACTATCTTGAAGAGGCGGAGAATCTTTGTCGAAATATCGCGATTATTGATAATGGCACCATCATTGAAAATACAAAAATGGAACATTTACTCAAGAAGCTGGAAAACCAAGTCTTTACAATAGAAACTACTGAAAGCATTCCTAATAATCTTAAAATTGATGGTTTTAATCTTACTGTTGAAGATAACAATAAATTTTCTGTGATCGTTCCTAAAGATGTCAGTATGAATAAATTATTCGAAAACGATTCGTTCAAACAGTTAGAAGTCACTAACATAAAAAATCAAACCAATAGACTCGAAGAACTATTTTTAAACCTCACATCAAAAAAATGAATCATTTCCAGTCCTTGAAAACATTGTCATACGTT
>Ga0208390_1000031_pt1 | contig 39536 bp, 7 predicted proteins | sample Knorr_S7_td_Surf_FD_185594 | JGI IMG/M metagenome (GOLD analysis project Ga0208390, IMG submission 185594) | Marine microbial communities from Southern Atlantic Ocean transect - Knorr_S7_td_SurfaceA_ad_6m_LV_A (SPAdes) (version 2) | ecosystem: Environmental > Aquatic > Marine > Oceanic | place...
GATTGCTTGGTTAAATGTAACCGTGCCAGTGAATTCGTGAGCATCTCCTGATGCGTTACCGATAGTAGTATTACCATCGACAGTAAGAGTGCCATCAACTTTTGTATTACCGTCAACATTTAAGTCTCCATCTACGTCAGCATCATCTGTAATATTAACTGTGCCACCTTGTGAATCTAAGATTAGATTTCCAGAGGTTGTAGAAATTTCACTTGCACCGTCAACACCAATCTTAATGTTGTCAGCAGTAATATCTGTAGAAGTTATCGCATGGTTAAACTGGACAGTACCTGATACGCTATGTGCATCAGAGCCAGCATTACCAATCGTTGTATTACCATTAACTTGGAATGTCCCTGCAGCAAATGTATTACCTGTCTGTGCATCTACTGTGAATGTAGCAGCAACAGCAAAGTCATCAGTTACATCGAGCGTGCCAGTGATGTCGACATTTCCACCAAAGCTTCCATCGTCAACGACGATGAGGTCGTCACCGACGTGTAAGTCAAGACCAATACCCGCGCCACCACCAACGATGAGAGTACCTGAAGCAGAATTCGTTGCATTTGTTGTATCAAATAATTTTAAAGAGCCAGCATCGATACCAGACCTAGTGCCACTAAATGCTTCACTACTGTTAGTTGCTGCATGATAAACTGCAAATCTTTCTGCAGAGTTATCCCAACCAAAGAATCCAAGACGTGCTTGTGAATCATAGTATCTAAACTCAACACCTCTGTCCTTAGCATCATCTGATGAAGGAGCAGTGTCACCACCAACTGTGATGATAGGGTCATCAATAGTTGTTACAGTTGAGTTAACTGTGGTTGTTGTGCCATTAACAGTGAGGTTACCCTCGATTAAAGCATTTGTATTAACAGTCAAGCTGCCATCTACTGTTACATCATCTGTAAATTGAGAGACAGCATTTACTGTTAAGACATCAGAGTTAGCATCTCCAATCGTGGTCAAAGGACCGTTGATTGTTACCCGCTCATTCATTGTAACAAATCCATGCACAGTTAGTGAGCCGTCTGTGACATTTCCTTGACCGACACGTCCTATTGTAGTAGCACCTGATTCTCCTAAGATAGAAAATTCAACAGTATCATTAGTTTCTACCTTACCAACGTAGAAGTCATCACCAACATGTAAGTCTGCAACTATTCCTGCACCACCCGCAACTCTTAAGTTAGCATCTGCATCATTAGCAAATGAAGCATTGTGTGCTGATGTTGCTCCAACATACTGACGATATTTTATATCAACGTTATTAAGTAGAGAAGGACGTGTGCGAGCAGTGCCTGCGTCCTTAACTACAATTCTATCAGAAACATATAAGTCAGTGCCTATTCTGACATCCTTATCAATATTAACACCACCCGCAAATGTCGCATTACCACCACTGGTTAATGTGATTGCAGATTCTGATGTTGTAGGGTCAACAACAATATTATTTGTCCTTTCAAAAGTATTGACACCACCTACATTTAGACTACCTTCTATGTCTGTATTACCATTTGTAGAAGACACTTTAAATGTCTGGCCACTACCATTGGTTATCGTGAAGAATTTACCAGTAGTATCGAGTGTAATATCATCGTGGAATACTGAATCGTTATCAACGTCTAAGGTTGAATTAAATGTAACAGCAGAATCTACATCAAGAGTGCTATTAAATGTTACTCCACTATCTACATCCAGTGTGCCATCTGTATGTGTATTACCATTATCTGTATCAATATCAAATACGCTAGTGCCACCCGCAGTTTTAATCTCGAATTTTTTATTGTCTGCTTGTAAAAGAAGACCATCAGTTATAGTTGTTTGTAACTGGATGTCAACTGTACCTTCAATAACTGTGTTACCAGTTGCACTCGCAACAGTAAACTTATCAGTAGTATTATCTCTAATTGCAAAGTTGGCATCTATATCAACAGTGCCATCTATCTCAACGTTACCATTCAAGTGACTTGTGCCACCAACGTTAAGGTTTTCAGAAATGCCTGCACCACCAGTTACTACCAGTGTGCCAGTTGTAGGTGTCTTCCAAGTAGAAGACGTATTAGTTGTTAGACGGAGATTTCCCGCAATAATAGGAGCATCAGTGCCAGAGTAAACTTCGCTGACATTGGTCGCGTTGTAGAGGAACCTATAGCCGCCAGTGCCAGACCATATGTTAGAGTCCGCGTAATTTTCGTCCCAACCGAAGAAACCAAATCTTTCTTGTGTATCATAGTATCTAAATTCTACACCACGATCCTTGTTATCGTCAACTACTAAAGTATCCTCACCACCTAATGTAATGATAGGGTCTTGGACTGTTATAGTTGTAGAGTTGACAGTCGTGGTTGTGCCATCAACTTGTAAGTCACCACGAATTTGGACTAGACCTGTGACTGCATCGTCATCATTAGGGTCTAATATCATTGTGGCATTAGTTGTAGATAAGGTATTATCTTGGAATTGATAACCTTCTACGTTTACTCTATTAGAAACATTAGTTGCACTAATAGTGATATCATTATCAGATGTGATATTGATGTTAGCATCACCACTACCTGAGTTAGTAGATGAAATACTAAGTGCTCTAGCCTGTGTTGTATTCTGGGTAAGTTTAAAGTCTAAATTACCACTACCAGTCTTGTCTAGAGTTTGGTCGATTGCACCATCTAAAGTGATGTCTGCATCAGAGAAGTAAGTCCTTACATTAATATCAACTTCTCCTGCACCACCATCAGTAATAGTTAAACTGTTACCTTGGTCTGTGTGATGATGACACCAGTAGTGGAGAGTTGAAGGTGCATCAGTCTGCACTAATATTTCTGCTACACGAGTTGTAGCAGCATCAAAACCACTTACATACCCTGCCATGTCAACGACAGCACCATCTAACTTATAGGTGATACCATCCATATAATGACCATTACCATTATGGTCACCATCATCACCTGTGCTAAACATCAATGGGTGATTCATCCCATTGTATACTTCATTGCTATTATCTGACTGGTCAAAGATATATGTTACTCCTCTCTTAAGACCAATGCTAGGTTTCTCTACAGCATCAAGATAAAAGACACCTGTTGCTTGACCACCAACATTATCTACACCAACTGTAACTGCTATCGTAGTAACTAACTGTTGAGTCCCGCTACTACCATCACCAGTATTATTAACACTAAAGAGTAGGTTACCAGTTGTATCGTTTACCTTCGTATAGTTAAGATAGTTAAATCCTCTATAACCAGTAACAGGAGTTAACTCTTGGTCTAATTCAAAATGCTCATGAGAGTTACCATCAGCAAACGAAACGCGATTATTTTGTAGTTGAGTATTATCTACACCCGCAGCAGCGATGGTTACGAAACCACCTTCTATACTGTTGCCTGCATCCCATGCAGTTACATCAAAATCTTCTTGGTTAAATGCTGCTATACCTTTTTGTGGTGCAATAGCAGTCCCTAAGTATCTCCAACTTCCTGTATCAGATGAATCTGTGTGAGTAGGCTCACCACCACCTGAGGATATATCTAATATTGCTTCATATAAAACGTCAGCACCATTCTTTACCTTATCATATCTTGAATACGATGCAGCGTTACTATATGCAGGAGCAAAACTACCCTCTGTTGCTGTAGCGATAGGAGAGGTTTGTGCATATGTTAAACGACCATATCTGTCAACGTTGAAGTTTGTTACGTTAACAGTCTCAGTACCTGTAGTAGCAGAGATTAAAGGTGTATCTGCATTACCTATTGGGTTATAATTACCAACAACAACTGTTGTATCAGCAAGGTCAACGAATGGGTTGGATGATTGTCCGTTACCATTCTGCACAATGATACGTCCACTACCACCAGTGATTGTGCGGTTAACTAATGTGCCTTCTGCCTGTCTGGATATAATACCAAAACCTGACATCGTCGCTAGAGAAGTCAGGTCAGTATCTAATGGTTGAGCGTCAGTAATACCATATGATGCTAAACTTGTAGGGTTATCAGCATCAACAATACGACCTCTAGAGTCGATAGTTACTTGAGAATATGTACCTTGTGCGTCTAAATCGTTTGCATCGTAATGTGGTAGTGCGACCACATAGTTTAATTCTGCTGTAATGGTTAAGTTTGCAGACCCATCAAAAGTACCTGCACCAGACATATCACCACCAAGTGATATCTGACGTGCGTTAGCAAGACGTGTAGCAGTTGCAGCGTTACCTATAACAGACGCAGTAATTGCACCCGCTTCAAAGTTACCATCAGCATCCCTTTTAACAAGAGTGTTAGCAGTATTTGATTCAGTTTCAATAGGTCTCTCATATTTCAGAGAGTTCCACGATGTAACACCGTCTCCGATTTTGATACGTGAAGTATCAATCTCAATACCTAACTCACCCTGAGCAAGGATTGGATTGACGTTAGCCCATTGCTGTGCACCGTCACGTCGTAGTTGTAGTCTATTTGCCATTACCTTTTATTGTGGGCTGCAGACGATTCCGTCTGATTTATTTATGCAATAACGAAGAGACTCCACGTTTCTGTTATGCTGCAGGCACTTCTGCAGGTTCCGCTACCTCAGTAGGTTCTGGAGCAGGAGGATTCAGATATTGTAGTGTCTCAATAGCACCAAGTAATTTAAGAGCAGTTGCTTCATTATCCTTGATTTTTTTTGCTAACTCTTGGTTTTCTGAAATAAGATTGTTATAGCGAGTTTGAAATTGCTCTAACAATTCTTCTTGTGTAGCAGTTTCCTTCACATCAACTGGCATGATTTTCTCCGTTTACGATAATTTGTTTGAGAAGAGATTTGATTTCATTCAAATCTAATTTTACAGCATCAACATCAGTTTGTAAAGCTTCAAACTTTGCATCCTTCTGTTTTCTTTTATTATAAGCTGCCATGTAGTCATCATACTCTGTTTTGTTACAGTTTACAACAGCGTTTGAATCTGGGTCTCTGTACCATCCATCCTTTCCCTTCACAGGAATTAGGTCGGGTGAGTATGGCTCTATATGGTCTGTGGACTTTTCGGGACTTGACATGAGTATTAATAATGTATATAATCAACCGTGTTAGGTTGCAAGAGCGATAGCCCTTAGGTCAGCTATGAGTGGGACTCGTGCCTGATTTTTGGAGCGCATCACGATTTTTAATTGGAAAGCGTTGAAACTTAATCCTTTCTTCTCGTATGCGTAATCCTTCCAAAGATATTCATCTGTTGGACTTGTATCATAATCTTGATTCAAGGTTGTGATTGGGTCACCGATTGGAGACCATCCAACGTTGTTGGGGTCAGCATTGTCACCTGTTTTGAAAGCACGATAATATATACGGATTTCAGTTTGTGGGTGTCTAGTGATTTGGAAATCAACCTTGACTGCTCGCGCTTCACTACCCAGTCTTGCAAGACGAGTAATATAAACCGCGTCGTTTTGGTCACCTGTAGGTAATGTTGATACGTCTTGAGTCCTATCAATATCACCTTGTTGTCCATATGGTGAAGGACCACCAGGCCACATATTGACTCTGTTTGTAGTCGTAATAAGCGACATTCTATCTAGGTCAATACATGGAGACAGAGATTCTTTCTCAGTATTCAATGTTATTGCCATAGTTAGAGACTTATTACCATCTAGTTTATTCTGCTCATTAATCTTAGATGCAATCATCTGAGGAGAAGTAAACGAGTTTTCTTCATTCAATACGACATCATAATATTGACCACTGTTGATAAAGGAAGATTGGTCTCTAGGAGATGAGCCTCCTTCACCACCACCATCACCAACAGATGTAGCAGTTGTTGTATTTACACGAGCAATAACTTCAGTTTCTGGAAGTTGCATCGTGGAAACCGTAGGGGTTAGACACTCAAACTGGACGTTTTGTGTGCCCCATACTTCTGCTCCACCACCACGTATACCGTTTGTTGCAACGTGGTCTACTGCTAACATATAAGTGTCAATCCAAGGACACTCAATGCCAGAGTGGACTTTGTTAATTTCAGTTAGTGGTATACCGTCTAAGTTATAACATTCAACTACTGTGCCAGATGGATGCTCTACATCTGCAGTACCATTACTACCTCTACCTGATGTTGCAACAGTTATAACTTGACCATTACTTGAGATAGCAGAGTATTGTATAATTTCGTCGCCAATTTTAAGATACCCAGGATTTAAGTTTCCTATATTAGCACCACCAATAATAGCATGGAATTGAGAAGCATCCTGCACCTGTATACTAGAGCTTGATTGTGCAAGTGTAGTAGTTAATGTTGTGTCAGGTACCTCAGATACAACACCCATAATCTCAACGTTGTTTGTACGTTGATGCATACCATGATTTCTATGATAGATAAGGACTTCCTTATCATCAGATGGGAATGATGGTGCTTGTGTTGGGTATGCAGTGTATGAGTCTCCTGCATAGTTAATCGATGTGATAGTAGCACTTGTGCCACCAGGTTCGTTTAGTGTATCAGATGAATCGAATGACTTAGTAATGAAATTCAATATAAGAGTTGTAGTACCTGAATCATAAGATGTAACTGTACCTACTGCACCTGATGTTGACCCTGTTACTGTATCTCCAACCTCAAATGTGCCATTGAATATAGCAGACAATACAATCGTCGCTGTAGATTGTGATGAAGTTAAACCTTGGAATGGGTCACCGTTAGTATCAAGGAAACCAGATGAGAATGTGCCACTGATATCTGTCAATGTCATTTTCTCTGGGTCAGATACTGCATCATATTCTTTAATAGTACCTGCAGCACCTGATGGTTGCTGTACTATTCTTGCACCAACTGTGAAGTTATAATTGTTACCCGCAGGCATCATTAACTGTTGAGTTGGTTTAATTGTTTGAATTGGATTCTCAATAAGATTGTGAATACCTCTGTTACCACGTCCTAACTCAGCGTTATTGAGAATAACTGTGCCAGTAGGTTGTGTGAAACTTGCACGATATATTGTAAACTTCAAATCTTCATACTGGTCAGCAGTCCATGTAGATGCGTTTTGTGATTTGAATAACACACCTGAGTATGGTTGCTCAGATATAGTCCTTGTGCCTGATACATCTATATCACCCATTCTGGATATCCAAACTTGATATTCATTAGAGTCTGATAGAAGCACAACACAATATTCTGTGTCTGCCTTGATGTATACAGGTGACCTAAAGACGAATCTTGATGGTATTGCTGCGTTGTCTGACAATTCAATCTGGTCAGAATCAACTGTGCAGTCAGAGAAAGGTAGAATCTCTTTACTTGGATAACCATTCTCCATAGTCCTTATCTGCATAGAGATAGGAATATTACTATCCTTAGTCTTGAAGAAGATATCAACACTACTTAAGAATACACCACCTTCTTCTGCAACAAGGAATGATTGTGCAAGAGGGTCATACCAACCAATCTGACGTGTAGATGTCCTAGTAGTTGTAACAGTCCTTGTGTCATTAACTGTATCTCTAACAACCTCAGCATTTCTGATTGCTAGGATGTTTTCTCTAACAACTCTCAATGTACCTGTTGCCTGATATGTGGTATCTGCAGAAGAATCTACTTCACCTGATGCCTTACTATTGGTAGAGGATGTTGTAAATCTAACTGAGCGAGTACCTGTTGCCCAACGTGGGTTTGAATCATTCTTAGGTGATGGGATAAACAATGTACCTTGTAGGTTACCAATGTTATCTGACAATAGACGTCTGTCTCTCATAACAGCACGTGCACCTGATGTCTGTCCTACTAATATTTCACCAACAAGAGCGTTACCAAAGAAGTTTGGATTGACGCTTTCTGCCATAGCAGTAATATCAATATTTAAGAATGGTGTCTGTGATGCATATGACTCTGCTAATGCTGCTTGTCCTACACCATATGGGTCAGTCTTTAAACCATCATTTGCAGCAGCAACTTTTAGTTGACACTTAGATGTCTGACCAATAACTGTCTCACCAACAACGAAAGGTGTTTCGTTTGTATTAGGGTCAGCACTAGATGACTTAGTAATCTCGATGACCTTAGGTAACATATAACCAGTAACATCCACACCATCGAAGAATGCATACATTCTTGTGCGTGGTTTTAGTCTGTCAACATTAAATCCAATATTTCTTGAGCGAATCCAAGGTACTACTGATTGTGATAGTATTGTATCACCAAGTGATTTTCTTTCAATCTTAGGTATAACACGTGTCCTAATACCCTGTCTTGCTTGGTTATTAACAACCCTCCAAGTCCTTCTTTCATGGACGAATAGTGGTTGTCTTCCTTGTCCGTGACCTAATCTACCAAGTCTACGACCACCAGCTGCGAAACTACCAGACCTGTTTCTAAATCTACTACTAGAAATTAGAGACTCACCAGTCCAGTTAGTCCTCCAACCACCCCACTGAATAGGAGCAAAACCATTTTGGTCAATTTGTAAATCTCTTGCTACAGCAGAGAAGTCACCTTCTACGTTTTCAACTCTTGCGGGTTTACGCTCAATATCAATCCAGTCATCAGATGCAGGAGTTAAGTCAACACGACCAATGAAAGTAAACACGTTGAATGGGTTTACATTCTCTACTCTAGATGCATATGGTTGTGTAACAATAGCAGTATCAACGTAAGGTAACATTACCATGTTACCACCAGTCTTAATTACATTAGTTGATTCAGCTAAGTTTAATTGGAGCGGGACATTGGTTGTATAATGAGAAGGACGTAAATGACCTTGGCTAAAGTCCATGCTGCATTTATAGTCAACATTAAGGACGTCACCAATAGTGTGGTCTGTAAAGTCATCAACAATGTATCCATTCTTAAGTCTATCAAATCCATTATCGTCATAAGATTTAGTATTCTCTGCCTGTGATTCTAGCATAGTCAGAGACGTATAGTACTCAACATGTGACAATCTTGTTTCAATGTCACCAATATCCTTCATCGTATAACGACGAATAATTTCTTGGTTGATTAGTATGTCTCTTTCTACATCATAAACATAAGGACGATATTCAATTTGTGCTAACAACATAGCGTTGTCAATATTATCAGGAGGTGGAAGGTCTTCCGAAGATACACCTTTGACAACTTTTAATTGATTATCATGAGTTAAGAATAACTTATCTGCTCTGGGTAGGTAATAGCAGTAATCACATCTAAACTCGCTATTAACTTTAGGGACATCGAATATAGTCGAGCCACCCGCACCACCACTGGTATCAAAAGTCCTTGCACCGAAATCTAATGACGCACAATTCACATAATATGGAGCTGTGATTAGACCACTACCTGATGCTAATTCTCCTACACCTGGGCGGAAGTCGAGTTGGTCTCTTAAGAAGTTAATAGACCCATCCAATTTGTATTTAGGTATCTCTTTAAACGTAATACCAGTATATGATTGGTTACTGAAATAGTCACCTGATGATTCATGGACGAAGTAGTCAAATATAACAAGAATCTTTCTGATAGGTGGTGTAAACTGTGGAAGTCTAGTCATCTTAGACACATCATAATAATGTGCTTTCTGTCCTGCATCTAATTCAAACTGACTGGTAACAACTTTACTACCTTTAGTTACAGACCCTTCTGCGTCATCAACAATACCAACTAACTGGACACCATCATCATCTACACCATCAATAGTTTCACCTGGGATGAATGGAATTTCATTAAGAGCAACAAAGTATAGTCTTAATGTAGAGTTGATAAACTGAATAACTCTACCACGAGCACCTGATGTCCTACCTACAACAACACTACCATTGTCAAAGAATCTAGATTCTGTTAATACAAGATAAGGTGACATAGCATCTGTGTCATCTTCTGATTCATATACAGCATGAATCTTGTAAACATCATTCAGTGCAAATGATATTTCTTCGTCTTCAATACGTGACCCATATAAGTTACCATATGCTAAACCATATCTTTGTTGGTCTTGCTGTATTCTTGTGCGAGTAACTTTCATCGCACGCATTTTTGCAGCAGTCTTAATTTTCTTAGTAACAATATTTTTGGATACCAACGCAGTTAATTTAACAGTAGATACATTTGCTAATCCATCAATAGTAACTGACTGTCTGTCAGCACCAAATGTAACTGTCAATGTGCCTGCATCATTTAATGCATCAATATCAAGGTTATCACCAACTGAGAATGCTGACCCTGATTCTGCTAATATTGTTAGGAAATAGTTTTCATTATCTAATGTAGCAAACTGCTCAGATTCTGGTAGAGAAACAGTAACACCACCAGACACAACTGTCTTATTATTAAATGTCCTAAACACAAAGAATGATTCGTCAGAGATTGACTTCATTGATGTACGTGGAGTATCAATGGTCATCTCACCATTCTGGTAGTCTTTCTGGAATACAAATGGACGCATTCTTAATAGATTAGTATAGTCACCATCAGTGATACTACCTTTAGTTAATCCTGTCTCTAGTAATGCTGTCTGTGTTTGATAGTTAAAGATATAACTTGACTGTCCTGTAGCAGCATTTGTTGATACTGTATTAATACCACTAGATGTGTCTACTCTTGCAATTCTTAGAGTCCTATTACCTTCTGCGTCAGAGTTTACAGGTGTAACAACATCACCAGGGCGAAGGTCTGCCTCCATCTTAGTGTTGTTACCTATAATATTTGTATTTCCTGCTTGGTCAACAGTAACACTAACACCTTCAATAATTGATTGGTCATTTAGTAATAAGTTTGCACCAAAGATAACTGCGTTACCTGAGTTTCTACCTCTAACTGTCCTAGCATCAGTTAAGTTAAATGAATGTGCTGCTTCTAATGTACCGATAACACGTCCATCTCTTTCTATAACTTCACCATTAACAAAGTCTCCTGATACTTGCTCAAGGAAACAATGTGTGCCACTTCCTGCATCAGCAACGAAACCTCTAGCATTAGATGTCCTTCCTCTTAATACATCACCAACAATTACTGCATTATTTCCTGCAGCAAAGTTGATACCTGTCCACATCTGTGCATCAAATATCCACATATCGTAGATACCACTATTGTCGTCCTGTAATTGAATTGTGCGAGCACGACCAATCTGTCTACCGACAACGGAAGATGTATTGTTTAGTGTCCAATCATCATATAATTCTAATGTTTGATATGCGGAAGTAACACCTTCACCAGTTAGGTCAGGCCACCCATACACATCATATACTTTCATGAATTGTCCTAGACGGAATGATATAATACCATTCTGCACACACTCAAAATCTCTAGGTTTAGGTGCATCTACAAATTCTGGGACAAGAAACTCAGTCCTATATCCTTTAACGTAAGCACGACCTGGGGATATCTCAAATGATAATAAATCATCTGATGCTAAATTACCATTTGAAGATGTCTCTCCAACACGGTATACACCATTATTAAAACCATCATCTAAATTTTCTCTAGGTGTAATAGTAAATGTATCAATTACATAGTCACCTGATTCTTCATATGTCCTACGTGCTAATGATTTCTCTAATTCAGAGTATGCTGTAGCAGTAACAAATTCTTCTACCTTAGAATTATTAAGACGTAGTAATTCAATAAAGTTTTTATCTGTAGTATCGTTTATTGCTTTCTTTACAAGACTTGTCCTGATTCTAAATCTATGACCACCTGGGGCAGAATAGTTAGATGTGCCTGCAGCGTTATCATTTAGATTAGGGTCGTCTTCTGGAGTTACAATAGATTCACTAACTTCTAAACCAACACGATAAGATGGTGTGTTAGTATACTGGTCAAGAATCAAATATGAAGATGGGACATCTACAAAGTGTCCTCTAATAAAATATACACCCGCATTAATATAAGCAACAGATGCTACTGCACTTGAATCAACTGGTAACAACTGTCCAAATGGTGACCCAACTTCAATTAAAGTTGTGCCGAAAGTTATTTCATTTTCTGCTAATAATTGCTCGTTTGGTTGGAAAGTTTTAAGAGTTGTATCAGAAGTGGTATCACCTGACTCAACATACTTAACATATAAAGTTACATATCCACGAGATGACTCAGTTGATGGAATTGAATAGAGGACTTTCGCCTTGATGCCAGTGGTGATACCCTCAATTATTTGTCCATTTAACTGTGTCCTATATGTCTCAACGTCTACACCTAAGAAAGACTGCTGTAATATAATTGCTTGCACTTGAAGGTCATATCCTACCTGACCTGGGATAACCATAGCACCTTCTTTAAAGAAGTGCTGACCTATAGACTCCAACTGATTCTGTAGAATTGACTGCATAGTAGTCAATTCTCTTGCTTGGATAGGATATCCTGGGCGGAAGAGGACTCTGTAGAAATTGTTGTCCTTATCGAAATCGTCGAAATAAGGAGAAATATTCAGATTAGTATTCTGTGGCATCTTAGAACTCGATTACGATTTTTATATCCTCGATTTGGTCACCCGCACGAGTGATTGCTCCTCTGTTATCTATGTAGATAACTTCACCAGAGTTAGGCTCAACTTCGGGTTTTGCATAACCGTTAGTAAATGCCATACCCAAATCATATTCTGTGTTGTTGATGATTCTAGTGCTAGAACCTGATACAATCGGGAAGTTAATATCAGGGTCAGCAGATGCACCAGATGTCGCACCTACAACAGGGTTACCACCTTCAAACTCAATTAGGTTTCCAGTGAATTCTGGGAAGACACCGTCAATTCTATTTTGATAATATTTTAACACTTTAGTTGTGTTATTCCATGATATTACACGACCACGTGCAGTCACCTGTTGACCACCAATAGTTCTAGATTGTGTAATAATTTCGTCAGTCTGGAAGTTACCTGTGAAGGTTGGTGAAAAGATAACTGCCTTTGTTGCTGATAATGTAAGGTCAGAAGTTAATTCCTCTGTGCCATATTTGTTAGGATTAATAACCAAACCAATACGACGATAGTCGTTATCAGTTGGGAAGTCACCACTACCTTCAGCGTAGGTAAACTTGGTGTTAATCATGACACGGAATCCACCTAACTCAGTTGCAGGTTCTGCTCCATGTCCTTTTACTGGGGGTATAACAACTTCGACGCTACCGCCTGTTCCTGTACCTGCTCCAATACCATTAACCTCATCGATAATAACTTTACCGAATGTATATCCACTACCACCAGATGTCACAGTAGCAGATACGATTCTACCACCATCAACAACGAGTGATACACGACCACCAATACCATCTCCCTTAATAGGGACGTTTTCATAAGTACCATTATTATATCCACTACCAGAGGAAGCGATAATAACAGTATCAATTTCTCCACCAATAGCATCTGCTACCACTGCTGTATCAGACAACACTGGCATATACTCATTAGAGAAGAATTTCAACACCTGTCCAACAGGGATAGTATACATATACTTCCAACGATAACCATCAGCAGTTGTGATGATGGATGTAGAAGTACCTGTAGGCTCAACGGTTGAAGGTTTACCGTTAGGGTCGCTAGGTGATGTACCGTTATAGATGCACTTATATACCTGATAACTTGAGTTTACAACGTAGAAATCTGCGTCATATAATTTAGTAGCACCAGAAGATGCAGTCTTTGTAGCACTATAGTCATGTCTATACATGTCATACACATAACCCAATCCACCAGTAGTTTGCTCTGGGGGAATCCAGTCAGTCCTTCTGATAACCTGTATGGTATCATTTGCTAATACCCTCTTAAGGGATATCATGTCAGAGTAGTCGTCTGAAAACTCTTGGAATGAATCTACTGGGTCAGGTGGTGCATTCTCGTTATCCCATGACTGTGGACGACCAATGAATACGTACAAACGGTCACGGTCAGCACCAGCTAAGAGGTCGGACTGTGTTGGGTCAGGACCCTCAAGTGCACTTCTGAAACGCTCGGCAGTAAAGATTCTAAATTGGTCGGTTAATAGTGCCATGTCTAGCGATTGCCTTCTTTATATTTATAGGGGTTAGTCATCCTCATTTCTGATAAACGTTGTATATTCAACAGAAATGATGTCGGCTTGTGCTCCTGAGGTGTTTCCTCTCAAGATTTCACCGACTGTAAACTTAAATGTTGGGTCATTATCTACAATATTTTCCACTGTTAATGTAAATTGTCCTGATTTAGGACCTGTTACACGACTGGTAGTTGTTGCAGTCAACCCTGACGATAATCCTTCTACTACTTCTGGTATGTTAAACAATGTAGTAGTGTTATATGTAATAACGATAGATGCGGTTGATGTATGAGTATCACCGTCTCCCAATTCACCCGCAGCTTGGATAGTTGCAGTTAGAGGTGTTGCATTACCATCATATATCTGGTCTCCAACTTGGAATAGAGTGGTGTTTTGTCCACCTAATGTTTCCTCAATACCATATTTAGACGAGGCGATGCCACCATCTAGATTAATTTGGTTTTCATACTCAGTGCTAGTATTAACAAGGTCAATAATTCCATCACCAACTCCATTCAATTCATCATCATCTTCAAATTTTCTATTAAGAATTAAACTTAAAGGATTAGTAAATGCAACAATATCTACTCCTTCTTGCTCTATTAATACATGTGGAGCAACACCAGTGCCACTAGACCCAGATGTGCCTCCTACAAATGCTATGATTTGAGACTTCTCACCAGACCTACCACCATCAATGAATGCTAATTCATCAACTTGGAATGTTAGATATAGTGCTCTTTGAGATGGGTCCCAGTCATATACAATAGCAACTCTGTTATTAGATGATTCAACGACACGTCTTACTTTGTCAGTAACAGAGAATTGATATTGTGTGATACCTGTATTAGCATCATCTTGTAAACTATCCAATATAACCTTCTGGTCAAAACGGAAATTTACACCTCTATCACATCCAGTGAAAGACGTTGCTGTCTTACCAGTATATCTAACAATCTCTCTTCCAATCAAAAACTTACCTGATCCTGCATACGGGTCAGTAGTTTCTATATTGACAACTGTGTCATTCGAGTCAACGTTTGTAAGTATACCAGACAGATTGTATAGGACACTGTTTAATGATTGACGATTTCTTGCAGTACGGATCAGGTCGGTATCTCTTGTAAAGATAACATTTGGTGTTCCCTGATAGCCGCCACCTCCTGATATGAGGTCGATGTTTGTGATGACACCTAAGTCAATAAATGCTTCAGCAGATGCACCACTACCTCCACCACCTATGATTTGTATAAGTGGTGGTGTCTCAAAGAATTCTCCTGCATTGGTCAAAGATATAGAAGATACCTCACCAAACTGGTTTACAGAAGCAACACCAGTTGCACCCTGTCCACCTCCACCAGAAATAATAATATTTACATCTTCTTCAGTATAGTTTCTACCTTGCTGTTGAATTGATAGACCTGTTAGAAGTCCTGTAATAGGGACTAATTCAGCACCACTACCACCACCACCTTCTATAACTGCACTAGCATCAAAATAGTTATCACCAAATCCAGTCATCTGGATAAAGTCTATACCACCATCATCTTTTAAATATACGTTACCAGTAGCATGACCATTAGATTCATCATCTTCAATTTTTAAACGTAAAGGGTCATAACCCTCACCTGGGTCTAATACTTCTACTGCTATAATTTCTCCTGCAACTCCTGCTATAACTGGTCTTAGCACTGCCTCTCTAATAGGTGTGCCACAGTTTCCTATACGGAGTCTAGGAGGGTCATTTGCATCGTATCCACTTCCACTGGCAGTAACGTACACCTCTCTAACACCGTAGACGCTGTTAAACATCGGGACGATTTGTGCACCAGAACCAGGAACTGTACGTGTCATACGATTACTAAGTCACCTATCATTGCTGCGTGTGATGGAATACCACACTGATATTTGTAAGTTGTGCCTGCTGCCAAATCCATAGGCACAGTGTAATACTGGACTCCTTCGTCATTACCACTTACACCATCAGTAACAGCAGCTCCTCCTGCTGATACTCTGAGTTTAAATGGATGTGATGCACCTGTATCATTTGCAAATCTATAAGTAAATCCTCTATACAAATATAGAGTTGGATTGTCATCTGAGCTACCAACACCTGGCCCTGTAAAACGATATGCTGAAGAACCATTTGCACCGATATTCCATCCTAATCCTGCTGATGCAACAGACTCTATACCATTACTACCAAAAATAAGAGCCTTATTTTCTCCTACTGAGAATCCACTTTGCATGTATAACTCAGCATTCATTGTCAATGTGTTAGATGAAACAGCAGATGTTAATCCAGTGCCACCAGCTATAGTTACAGTGCTATCACTAGCATTTGCAGTATATGACCCACTATCACCAGCTATACCTTGTAATACGTTTTGGACAACATTGGGTGAGGAGTTTGTAATTGTTAAATTGTCTCCTGCAACATCTGTTGATATACCTGTGCCACCTATAAAATTAACTGTAGTAGATGTGCTACTTGCAGTCTTACTATTATTATCTGTCCCGAAAACAGTAAACACGTTTTGGTCAGGAGCACCTAAAGCTCCTGTCATAGCGATGGTAACTGTGTCACCAGCTATTGAGGTAGAGATGTTTGAGCCACCCGCAATAGTTAAAGTATCAGTTGCAGCAGATGCTGTAGTTGACCCACTATCTGCACTTATAGTTTCAAATAAATTCTGTGTAGTTCCTCCACCACCACCTGTGGCAGTCTCGTCGTTAGCAGGATACCAGTAACTGTTAGTGCCATCCCATTTCAATACTTGTCCATCAGATGCACCACCACCTACAGTCAAATCTACATCACCTAAGTCACCAATACTATGGTCTTCACCTATAAGTTTTTTCCATCCGCCTGCTGTTGCAACTCTTGCTGTAGTGTCACCAGAGACATATGCAAACATACCATGATGTGCAACATTCTCAGGTAAATCTCCTGTTGCAGCAAAATGATTACTATATTTTAGTTTACCATCAGCACCATCAATATATGTTAATGCAGCACCTGTGCCACCAGCCCAGAATTTAATATCTCCTGTGCCATTTGGCATTACAGTTATATCACCATTAGCAGATGATATAATTTTATTTCCTGCTACATCAAGGTCTGCTGTTAAAGAATCTAAAGCACCCTCAGCAAACTGAGACCCATTCCATTTTAGGAATTGTCCAGTACTAGGAGACCCGACGTTTATCTGTAAATTAGTGTCATTACCAAGATTGGTATATAACTCATCGATGACTGAATTTAATTTTATAGCTCCATCTCGCAGGCTGTCACCTGTGCCATCATTCGCAGAAGAGCCTATGTTAAGATTTTGCTTTGCCATTTTCGGTAGTTTTCTACAAGTTTATTTATGTGCCATCAAAGGACTGTGCAGTAGAATCGAAACTACCTGATGTAGAATCAAATCTATTCTGTAAATCCCCACTTCCACCAGAACCAGATACAGTTAGATTTGCCTGATTTGAATCTAGAGGAGAGTTTTGAGCATTGTTAGCAGGTACAGGTCCGATGATGCGACAACGATACTTATACCCTGTCATATATGCTAGAGCAGTAACACTATATGACGCTGATGTTGCACCTGTGATAGCAGCAAATGCAAATCCACCATCAGTTGACCTATACCACTGATAAGAGATAGGTCCGTTTTCTGGTATGATGAGTGCATTGACTGTAAATGTCGCAGTTTCACCCGCATTGACTGTTGCACTTTGAGGTTGTAATGTAAACTGCAACGTTGGAGGAGTAGGTGCATCTCCACCATCATCTCCACCACCCTGATCCTGTTGCACAGGAGATACAGTGTATGTGGTGTCTATAGTTTCCCTTGTTGTCAACCCAATCATATAAGGAAACTCTGCTTCACTCTGGTCATCAACAGACAAGAAATAAGCATAAGTGCCATTAGGATATTCTGGTGTTACACAGAATCTGCCATTATGATAATCAAGGTCACCTGTGCCTTCTACATATTCCCAGTCTTCAACTAATGCACCAGCTGGAGGATTCTCTGCTGTGCTACCATAATCAGGTCTTCCTGCAACTTCTGTATCTCTAGCAGAATATGAGCTAGACATGGTAGAAGTGCCAGAAAGACTATCCCAAGGTTGTGTATATCCAAACGGACCGTAAACAGGGAATCCATCAAATGATATACCTACCATTTTAGAATGTCCATCAGGATGTCTGATATTATCACCGTTATACTGAGTAGACCCATAGTAATCATTGTATGATGCTATTGAAGACCCTGCTCTCCAACAATCTAAAAAATGTGTATCATGATAATGATATTGACCAGACTGCTCTGGATGTCCACCACATGAATCTGCACCAAAACTTATAGGTAGATTAGGGAAATGAGCATTCCAACTGAAGTTTGTAGGAGGGTTACCACCAGTACCTGCACTAGGGTTGAATAGTGCAACACCATTTGCAGCAACTGCTATAGTGCCTAGTGGTGTAGGGAATCTACCATTTCTCTGGTCATAATATTCATATGTGCCAGTTACAGGTGTATTCGCTTGGTCATTTACAATTAAATCTAATCTATCATCTGCTGCTAACCAACATTCCCCTGCAATAGATGTAAATGTTGTGCCTCTAAAAATATAAACTAATTTATAATCATCAAATGCAAATAAAATTCTATCTCCTACTCGAATGTTTGCATTTGCTCCTGTAAACAATGCAATATCATTAACGGATAAAGTTATAGACCTGATAAATCCGTCATGGGTATACTGATTAGAATCAAAAACTCTACTAATACCAAATGTTCCTCCACGGTATAAAAAGTCATGGTCAAAATCCTGCTCTGTGACTGTGTTTGGGTTATTTTCATTAGGAAAAGTACCGTAAGATACAGGTCTTGGTAGACCATCAGATGCTACGGTTACAATCTTCGTTGCGTTATTAAATGATGCGGTTGCTGCCATGAGATTATTTAGATGTCATCGAAGATTTGGTCAGGTGTGAATCCTGTAATTACAGTTGCACCTGTTTGGACAGATAATATAGCAGATAGTGAGTAAACAGGAGTTGCACCCGCAGCAGTTATTGCTACACGATACTCATCACTATCATCAGCTTGTGTAGTTGCATTAGTAAAGTATGTTGCTTGGTTAGCACCAATAATGTTATTCCAAGTTTGTGTGCCATACTCTTTCTTCTGCCACTGATAATTCATTGAAGAAGTATTAGTTACAGTAGAAACAACTGTAAATGATGCAGTCTGACCTTGGTTAACAGTTACGTTAACTGGGTCTTGAGTGATGGCGATTGTACCAGCAGTAATTGTCTGACCACCAGTGTATTCACTACCCTCACCCGCGAGGACGTCAAATCCACCATTGACAGGTGTGCCAGTAGGTTCTACGAAATCATCTGGGACTTCTGTCTCAACTAAAACCGAAGGCATAGAGTATCCAATACCAGATGTCTTAACATCAATTCTTGTGATACCAGTCAATGCCTTGACATTTGCATCAAATCCAGAAGATGATATAACATCAACATTAGGACGTGAAGTATAACCGTCACCTGGGTTTGTAAGGATTGCGTTAGTTATTTGACCACGTGTGACAGTAGCAAGTGCTTGTGCATTTCTACCTTTAACTGAGCCAGTATATTCAAATGTAATCAAGGAGTTTGAAGACTCAATTAGAGCAACTTCACGATTAAATTCTTCACCCTCAATAAAGAGTTGGTCACCAGATTCTATTGGTGGGACAACAGTTGCTGCGATAACGTCAGCATCACTACCAATGTATGAGAATCCAACAAATGTGCTTCCTGCACGAGGAGTCTCAGCAAAGATTATTCTACTACCAACCAATTCATATGCTGTACCTGGCTCTTGGATAATACCATTCAGTGAAACAATAATGTTGTTTTCTGGAAGTATAGTGTTAGAAGAAACACCCTCAGTCAATGTCAAGGAGTAGAATAGTCCGCCACGCTTAAGGTTGAATGAAGACCTTAATGAATCAAACTCAAATGATATGTCATCTAACTGTCTTAACTTACCAACGTAGTATCCGATAAATTCACTACCAATGTCAGGTGGCTCGTTGAATTGTATCTTATCAGAGAATGCAACATAACTTGCGTTACCACCTGGGGGTTGTAGCACACCATTAACAAATATTAGTAGATGTCCTGCAGGGTCTGGGAAGTATGCTTCACCATTATTGATAGTAAGGTCAAATGTGCTTTGTGCTCCATCAAATCCTCTAAAGTATCTGTCAACTCTACCTTCAAGTGTGCGAGCAGATGATACTGCACCACCCCAACCATAGTCAGATTTAACAGTCATATTATCAGCAAATACACCTTGTGCATCTTCTACCCATATAGTCGCTGTAATACCACTCTGCTCAATAGCAACGACCTTACCATATACACTGGATTGAGTATTTGTATAACCTAAAACATTAGCGTAGATTGTTGGGAAGTTACTTCCTATCTCAATCTTACCAATATTATTTGTAGAATTACCAACTTCTGATATATCAGCACCAGCTCCAACTGGGACTAAATTACCAATCCAAAGTTTGTGGATTCCGTAATTAGGGTCGTTAGTATCAACAATGTTTAGACCATTGATATACTTGGTAACTGTCGCTGTCCAACCTGGGTTTTTCTGAGTTGTGCCTTGTAGTAAAGTAATCTCATCACCAACGTTAAAGGTATCGCTAACACCAGTATCTGTAATTGCAGTGCCTAGAGTTAACTCATATATGTTTGTGCCATGAATGTATTGATTAAGTTGTATTTGAGTGCCAGATATACCCTTAACATCTAAGATGTAATCAGTAACACTACCGTATACAACATCACCTGTTGACCATTCATTTTCAATAGTTTCAACATCAATAGTAATACGTCCACCGTCTGTATCTGTTAGACTACCAGACTTATTAGTGTAGGTTGAGAATAATACTTCAGCAGCGTTGTCTTTGTTGAATACGTAATCACCAGATTGGAAACTACCACGCTCAACATTAATTAACATCCTATCACTCAAGTCTGCTGTAACAGTACCTGTAGCACCAGAATCAACACCCTCTAATACATCACCCGCACTTATAGTGCCTGCTACATCTATAAGTTTTACAAATCCATTTAGGTCTCCATCTTTAGTTACAGTTTGAATTACCTTACCTGTGTTAGATGTAGCACCTTGCACCACTACATTTTCACCATTAACGAAGTTAGCAACAATACCTGACAATCCATAGTATTTCATTAATACTCTGATATTTGCTTCGTTAGCAAATACTGTGCCGATTTCAGATGTAGCATCTGATGTAGAACCGTAGATAACATCAGCAGGATTAAATCCACCCTGTATTGGTGTCTCTGATGGGTCAGCTGGATATAGAGGAGCAGTCCTTGTAATACCAGACCTTCTAACAACAGAGAATATTTGTGACCCTGAGTTATTAGTGTCAACAGTTACGTTTCTAAATCTACCATCATGGATATAATGTGCACCAACTTCAAACCATTGTGCAGTTGCAGTCATAACATACCAGTAAGGTTGGTTAGTAAATGCAGTGACAGAAGTCTGAGATGCAGGGATGTAAGTTAGAATATCACCACGACGGAATTGGTTTCCACGATTAATTCTGACTCTATATTCAGCACGGTCAAATCCAACCTCAACTGTGGGTGTAAGCACAACAAGAGCAGGGTCTGTGTTGTAGTCAATACCCATCTGATATGTCTTACCAAGATTCTCTGCGTCTGTGCTAGGTATCCATGTGACAGATGCCTCAGTTGGGAATTTAGATAATTCTAGAGCAAACTCGATTGGGTTGAGAGATGAGTCCATAATAAACTCAGCTGCTTCTTGGTTATACTCTAATCTTGCAGGAGGAAGATATACTGGATATCCTGCCCAGTCTGGGTCATCTCTATCATAAAGGACTGCCTTCATGTATTCTCTAATTCTTGTGAGATAGTAAATTAGATGAGACCTGACAACATCTTGATATGCTATAAAGTTACCTTCACCATCAAACCAGTTTTGTAGTAGACGGAATGAGCCAGCATTACCATGAGTAATCATGTCATAACGGACTGCCTTCATTACATCAGTAGCAAACTGTAGTGTGGCGTTTGTGCTGCCAAAGTAAGTTACTGTAGCATCATATGCTCTTTGCTCAATAGCATTTGTATTGAATAGAAGTTGATTAGCAACTCTCTTATCATTCTGTGTGCCACCACCAAGTGCTGCAGATAGTAAATCCATCAAGGTATCAACAGCAGATGTTACGTTATAACATGTGCCTCCTTGATAATTTGTATTACCATTATAAGGGAATGTCTTAGTAACACTAGATGTTAGATAATTTGTATTGGCAGTTGCTGCTTGGATAATAGTATTGAATGGAATCTCCATCAATGTATTGATTGCTGACACAACCTCAGGGCATGTCATATTAGACAAGTTATCAGAATCTTGACCACCATTACTTGTATCGTAAGTGACTGTAAGGTCTCTCTTAGGTAAGTCAGGAGTATACTTAACAGGCCATATGTATGGTAGTGTGTAAGTCCTGTTTAAAATATTGTTTGGATTATTGATAGTATCGTTGAAGATTGCCATCAAGTTAGTTACTTCAGTGCCAACTCCGTCTGCTTCAGTACCAAGATATTGAGCATTAACTTGACGTGCACGATAGTATGAAAGGTCACCACTGATAGGCCATGCCCATGTAGAAACATCAGTAACATCTAATTCAGTATCAATCACTGGGTCATGAGGACGTGGATATACATGCTGTGATGCAAACTGGTCAGAAGAGCAACTCATTGTTAATGACTGAGGTGCAATAGTAATCTTATTAGCAGTTGTTAGTGTATGTCCTGCAACTGTAAATGTTAATTCACCAGTCTCAGGGACGTAGTATGCATTAGTTGGTGTTAATGTGCCACCACCAGTGACTGATATTGCACCAGAATCTGCACTTACAAATCTATGGACGTATCCACCACCAGAAATTATTGCTCCTGCTGTTGCATTTACAAATGTATGAGCATATTGTCCAGTGCCACCATTACCAACATGGACTTTAATTGTGCCATCTTGTTTCTTGACTGCACCAGATAAAGCAGAAACGAATGTATGGTCATATTGCTGACCTTGTTGTGATGCTCCAACATCTACAGTGATTACATTACCAACAACAGACTCAACAGGTAACCATTCTTTTATTGCAGGGTCATCTGCTCTTGGATATGAGTGGTTGGTATTGTTACCATCTTGTGTGCAAGTAAATGTAACACCATCAGGTTTAATCTCAACCATTGTATTTGCTTTAGCACAACCATTTGATGCAGCACTGATAAAGGCGTGTGCATATCTACTATCAAATGATGCAACACCAACGTTGACTACAAATGTATCTGCAGTATGTGATTTAACAAGAATCCACTTGTCATACCATGGGTCTGTTGTACGTGGATAAGAATGTTGAGTTGCATTACTATCTTTTGTGCAAGTAAATGTAAATGCGTTTTGGACAAACTTAACTTTACCACCAGTTGTCACGCCATGACCTGCTGAAACTACAGTTAAATCACCAGTGTTAGCATCATATGTGGCTCCTGTAGGTGTTATGTTAGTAGGAGCAGTGAATCCAGAAACACTAGGAAGTGTAAGACCTAAGTCACCAGTTGCAGCATTATATGTCGCTGTTGATGGAGTATGTGATGTAAATCCAACTCCACTAAGACCGATTGAAGAATTATACGCCCAATCTGTAACTCTTGGATATGCATGAGTGGTTTGATTACCATCCATTGTGCATGTGAAGTTAATTGACTCACCTAAGAATCTAATTGTCTCTGTTGAGTGAATTATATTATTATTTGTATTTGAAACCCATGTGTGTGCATGTTGTCCAGTCGCACCCGCTACACCAACATTGATTGTGAAAGTATTTGCATCTGCTGCAGATACAATCATCATCTTGTTGTAATATGGGTCAGTAGTTCTTGGATATGTATGGTTAGTTGCTCCACCATCCATAGCACATGTAAATGTTATATCTTTAACAATGACTCTATCACCTTTTTTGATGCCATGCCCATTAGATGTCAATACCATTATTCCAGTAGCAGGATCATATGTCGCACCTGTTGTTGTGAGCTCAACTGTGTCTCTGAAATCGTGGTTACCGACAGTAAGAGTCATTAAACCAGTTGCAGCATCATAAGTGCCATCAGTCACATCATATGTTGACTTAGGTGATGCACCAACGTTGACTGTAAATGTATTGAGAGTTGTTGACTCACCATTTGCTACAGTGCCACTTGTTGCTGCAAATCCACCATCACCAGTGTCAGACATCAATCCAGCTGCTGCACCTAATCCAGTAAATCCGCCACCTGGGGTTTCTCCACTACCTACTGGCTCACCGTCAATCCAAAGTCTTACACGACCCTTTCCAACATCTTGGTCTCCACCAATCTTAATTTCCCAAACTAATTCATGCTCTTCATCATCCAAATATTGTAAGATATCTGCAACAGGGATATCAAGTATTGCAAGTCCAGTATCATTTGTATATGTTGCACCACCAGAGTATGACTGATTACTGCTTCCTGCACGAATTCTAAAGTATGTGCCACCATCTCTAAATCCAACCCAAACACCTTGACTTGAGCCACCTAATTCAAATAGGCAAGCATCAACTGGAGATGTAGGAAGGATAGTTACGCATCTGAATACTCCATCGTCAGTTGGGTCAACACCAGTGCCACTATTTTCTGCAACATCAATATTATTCTTCTTCTGATGGAAGGTTCTTGTAAGTAAATTATTTTCAGTCTGTGTTGCACCACCAGATGCATCAACTAATCTGGTAGTTGGTTTGTCAGTCGCATTAAAGAATCTTTGATATCCATAGCCAGCATTATCTGTGATAATCTGGTCTTTCATTGCACGAATAGCAAGGTCTTTTGCTTTATTAAATATCCAAAGTGTTTCAGTAGATTGACTGTTAACATGGATTAGAGCAGACCCACCATAACCTACATAGAATTCTGCACCATACTGGACGTAGTTGTCACCACCATACTTAAGATTGAATACCATCGCTCTTAGTAAGTCAGTAACGTCATGGACGCAATTTATAGGACCACCTGGGATTGATAATGATGGGAATTGAATTCTACCTAACGCTACAGCATTCTCAGCAATATAACGAATGTTTGCATCAATAGCATCACCACATCTTTGATATATTTCATCTCTAGGATTCTGCTCATAAGTTTGGACAGGTGTTATTAAATTTGTATTACCAGAAATATAATCCCTACCAAAACCATTTCTTAACGTTAAGATTGCAATATCTTTAGCAATCTTAATAGTTGTAATAGATGCTTCCCATTCTGATTCAATATGTTTTAACGAATTGTTTTCAGTCTCAACATATAATGCAGATGCATCGTATACCTTCTCGTTACAATCAAATAGAAGGTCGTGTGACATAGCATCAAGAATGTCTACAATATCATCCTCACAATTTACAGGACCACCTGGGATTGCAAGAGATGCATACTTAGACATATCATTCATTATCGCAACAGATTCTTGTGCAATCAATCTCTTATTGCGTTGAATCATGTCGACAGAATCAATGAATCTATCGTTAACACCACGTGTTTGCTGAGGATATCCTTCTGGGTCGATAGTTACAGTATCGTCTCTATATGCACCACGTGCAGTCCATACAGGAGCATAGTAATCATCTTGGTATGCTGCAGGGAATCCTAATGTAGCAGCAGTTTCACCTGGGCTGAGTAGTAACTGATTTACTGCCTTCATTGCCAACATCTTAGAGAATTCAAATGCATCAAGCATTGGATTTAATTCATTCTCTACATGTAGAATATTATTCTGACCATCTAAGTATTGGTCAATAACATAATCAATATTATATGTGCCTCCTGTTGCTAAGTCACTGATGACAGCAGGAAGAATAAATTGCTTAACGTCTCTCAAACAATATGGCTCACCATAGCCAGGCATGACTAAGAAATCATATTCTGTGCCATCGATAGTTTGTGCATACTTGTCTTGAATATAACCAACTGTCTCTTCTGCAATGTAATCTCTATTCTTCCAGATAGCAGTACCACCATCTCTGAATCTATTACCAGTAGGTGCAAGCACTTCTAATAATGCATCCATCAATGCTCTAACTTCATTCTGGACTCCAGTAGATGCAGGAGTTGCAAAGTTATTTGGTATTCTTAATCTCTGTGTATACTGACCAGATAAATCAAAACTTGTAGATGTAATAACTGTATTACATAAATCAGCAGCATAATCCCATGCAAATAGAGTTTGTAAAATCTCATTTTGGACATGCTTTAATTTACCACTAACTTCTAAGTAAGTCCTAGCAGTATAAAGTGTATGATAATTACCACCTTCTCTAAGGTCTTTGACAAGAGCTCCTAATATATAATCTTTTGTGTCACGAATACATGTCGCAGTACCACCGCTACCATATCCTGATGACCCCATACTGTCCCCAGGAATTGTAAAGTCTGGGAATTGTGCTGCCATGTATCCGACTGCTTCTTCAGCAATCCACTCAGCATTAAGTAAGATAATTCCTGCAGCGTCACGATAAGATGCTCTACCTAAATCAACGTCCTTAATGATGATATCATCAGTACCATAATTAATGCTTCTAGCAGTAGCAGATGATGTGCGTTGACCAGTAAATGTTGCATAACATTCTGTGGTAGAAAGTATAAATGGTGCTTCACCATCTAAACCAATAGAAATCTTTTGTCTAGTGTAATCAATCTGCGATGGAGGACTAAATTCTGCTACGTAATCTGCTTCTCCTTTTCTAATGCAGAGTAAATCAATGTATCCTGTAAATCCTGTATTCTGTTGGAATGATGTGCCAATCCATGCAGGAGCATAAAGATAATTGTTTGTATCAGCAGCACTAGCGACTGTATTACCATTAAGATATAAAGTAATAACACCACTAGACCTAACAACTGCAAGATGTTGCCATACAGTTGCTTGGACTGTGCCACCAAATACTAATACACCTGTGCCATTTGCAACACGGATAGTTGAGCCATCTAAGTAGATTCTAAGACCAGTTGATGCAGATGTCCTTCTAAAATCAAATATATGTTGAGTGCCAGATACAGCATCAGGTCTAAACCATGTTTCTATAGTAAAGTCATCTGTGCCATATGTGAAATCATAACTGTCTGCAGCAGCAAGATAACCATTAGAAGGAATTCTAATTGATTTACTACCAACTAGAGTTGTCTTTCTTTCTATAACACTTGTTGTGCAATTAGTATTTGTTAAAGTGGAGTTGGTAATAAATTCATCTTTTTGGAATGTGCCTGTAATAGCATTAGAGAATATCCACTTAAGACCAGTATTAATACCAATAGCAGATGTGGTAGCACCAGATGTCATACCCTTAATCTGGTCACCAGTTACAAATAGACCACTAGACTTATCCTTATAAGCAAGTTTAATAGTCCTGATAGTTTCACCATCAACAAATGTGCCATCTGTAATAGATGCTAGTGCATTAACATTATCAAGGTCACCATGACTAATTGCAGTTGTTGCTATGTCTGCTAATGTTGCAATATATGCTTGGACGTTTGCACAGTTTTGTATAGATGTATTTCTACCAGATGAGTAGTTAGGGTCAAAGTATTCTGCCTTACTACCACCACCCAAGAATACTGCATTAGGTAATGCAGAAATAAATGTATGAGTATAACCACCACCAGACTTAACTGCTCCTGCATTAGCAGATGCAAATGTGTGAGCATAAATTGGCTCACTATTCTGTGTTGCAACAAATAATGTAATTGTAGTATCTGTCCTTGCAATAATCTGTAGAGGTACATTTGATGCAGGGTCAGTATTACGAGGATAAGAATGCGTAGTAGCATTATCATCCATTGTGCAAGTGAATACTATTGAATTATCATCTAATTTAATATACTCACCAACATCTAATGTATGAGCACCAATAGTTAACACCATCATACCTGTAGATGGGTCGTATGTTGCACCTGTTGGTGTCCAAGATACTAATGGAGATGTGCCAACATTAAGGTCAATAGTTGTAGCAGTTGGATTCTGTACTTGAATTGGAGTATTGAATGCAGGGTCTCCCGCTCTAGGATAATCATGGAATGTCTCATCATTATCCATGCTACATGTAAACCTTATAGAATAAGGTCTAACTGTAACACTGTCAGCTGTAGTCCATGAGTGTCCTCCACTCAATGTTAATTGCATGATACCAGTGCTTGCATTATAAGTTGCACCAGTTACATCTTTCTCTTCTAATTCTACTGAGCCGTTAGTATAAGGTCCTGCATATGTTGTTGGGTCTTTCAACATATAACCTGTTTCAGAAACAGTAGAGTTTCTCTGGAAGTAGAGCAAGTTGTTGATTGCTCTAAACATCAAGTCTCTTGCCTTAGTAATTGCAGTGATTGAAGGACCTTCCTCACCAGTTAAACCGTTGGAGATAGGACTTCCTGCAGCAGTGAAATACTTCTTAGTAAATTCTACAGTATTATAGTTACCACCATCAGAAACATCTTGTGCTACTGCATCAATCATCAGACCTAAATCACGACGACATTTAGTCTGGCCTGTAGTGTATGTTCCAGCAGTTTCATCAGGCAACTCTGTTAGATTACCATTGGTTAGAGTTGTATCTACAATGTCATGTAATGTTGTGATTGCTGCCTGCACATCAGAGCAATTATCTGTGCCATTGTTAGATGTGTTTGCTCCTGCTGTGCCATAGTCATCATTAGGTGATGGGTCAGCAGTAATACCATGACCAGTATATCCACCTTCATCTACCTCATTATGAGGTTTAAATGTGATGCCAGCTAGACTTCCAGATGATGCAGTATAGTTAGTAGTAATATTGTTTACTATTGCCAACTTCATCCATTCTTTTGCTCTAGTGAAACCATAACGTGTTTCAGCAGATTCGTTATTTACATATACAAAGTTACCGTCTGCATCGAAGTAATCTTGTGATAATTTACGTGTATAAACGTTACCACCTCTAAAGATGTCAACAGAGATTGCATCGATGTAATAATGAAGGTCACGAATACACTTACCTGGGTCACTGACTGTAAGAGATGGATACTGTGTAATCATCTCATCATATGCTACAGCAGCAATATAATCTTTATTAAGTTGAATTAGACGATATGCATCAGAATATCTTGACCAAGGATTCGTAATGATGTCACCTGGGAAATAGAAGTATGGATGCTCTACTGCAATCTGTGCATCGGCAAAATCGATAATTTCTTGCCTATTGCCAAGAATCATTGCAGAAGCATCTTTAAATCTGTTTTCTGCACTGCCATGGAATGAAGAGTTAGGATTATTGTAACTAACTCTCTTATTGATAATATTTGCTCCTGCAGAGATTGTGCCACCTGATAATCCAGTATATACAACTTCTGTGCTTCTTACTTGCTCAAAGTCTAAGAAATCATCATTTATTCTCTGAGAAGCATCATACAACTGTGTAGGTGTAATTGAAGACTTAGAAATGTCATCTGCGATTACGTTGGGGTTTGTAATGCTAACAAGACGCTCAAACAGTAATCCAAAGAATGTAGAGCCAGGGTTGATAATTAACTCGTCTACAACGTCATTAGTTACAGGATCGCTGTATGGAGCGATATATGTGATTTGACCAGCTATCTTAGACCTAGCAGAGTAAATATATTCGTTTAATCTTAAATCAAAGATTCCAGTCTCAAATCTTGGAGTACCTGATGTTTTACTTACGACAATACGGTCACTAATGACTCCTTGCTCGTCAATATTAGTTTCTTCAATAATTGCAGTATCACCTTCTAAATTAGTGATAGATTCGCCAAATTCAAAGATAGTTTCGCTATTAATAAGAGTTACAGACTGTATAAGTGCTGAGAATAATTCTCCTCTTACAATCTCTTCATTAAGTTGGAATGTGCCCCCAGTTACGTTAATAACGTCAATATGTGCTAATCCACTATCAATAACAGTTGCAAAGGTGTCTGAAAACTCACCTTGCACCTGTTGACCTAAAGTTGGGAAAATACCAAACTCATTTGTGCCATTTGAGTCATAAAGTGCAATTCTGTAGATAGGAGTTGGTGTAACACCTAATTCTCTATAATTAACCTTAGAAGGTGGTTTGGGTGGCTCAGCAAAGACTAAGTTACCACCAACAACTTGATATGACTCACCTGGGGCTTGAATAACACCATTAAGGGTAATCATCAACTGGTCTTGCTGCACAATGACTTGCTCGCCTTCTACAGTGATTGGGAATTGCTTATCAATACCATTGAAAGCACCAGAGATGTCATCCATCTTTTTAACGATAGATGTCAAGATTTCTTCGGAAGATGTCAATCTTCTCTTTCTGAATAAGACTTCTGTGTTGTTATAGTCAGTATAGATTGGTTGAGCAGCACCAAATGATGTAATCTCATTTACATTACTATAGTTGTTAATATTAACCTGTTTTGTAAATTCTGTGCCGATATTTCTTCCAGAAATGTCCTTACCACCAGTCAACTCAAGTTGACCAAACATGTTGAATCCTGCAGGGTGATTATTCTCTAATACCTGAGTTTTCCAATCTGTAATAGGAATTTGTGACTTAATAACATAAGAGAAGTTTTGATAGAAGTAAGAGTCTTGAATCTTCTGGACAATCTCTGATGGTTTACCAACATCATCAATAAACCTACCTGGGGTACGAGTTAGTGACCCAATATTCAATACACCACGAGCAATGCTGAGGTTATCAATAACACCAGCTGCTTTTGATATAGCTCCAGTTACTCTTTCTCCTGCAATCCAGTCACCTGTATAATCAACAATCTTAAGAATCTTAGGACCTATTTGCCAACCAGTGTTTGTAGAAACTTTACCTTCTGCAGTTGCTTGCTCTGGACTACTACCTTGATATACTTCTTCACCTTCTAAGAATCTTGATGTCTCTACAACTGCCTCTGCTGCTCCACCAAATACCTCAGTAAGTAATGTCTGACGACCACTACCTTGTGTCAAGAATGTGATGTAATCTCCACCTTGTGCTGCTTGTAAAGTCAAACCAAAACGTATTTGGTCAGATTCTAATCCTGCTGCTTCTCCTGCAATAGCATAGTAAGTCTGTCCTGCAACTAAAGATGTTAAACCCGCACTACTTGGTTTTGGTAATTCACCTTCTGTGCTTCCAACATTATCAGCACGGAATTGGACTTCTGCACCAGTTGTAATACCATGTGGGAAGTTAAACTGTAGATAGTTAAGGTCTAAGTTAACAACATAGTTAAATTCTGATTTTAGAGTTACAGTAGGTTCAGATGAATATCCTCCACCTGGGTTTTTGATAATAATCTCAGAAAGACGATTATTCTTAATAACTGCCTCAGCAGCAGCCCCTGTGCCTCCACCACCTTCGATTATAACAGCAGGAGTTGAAGTATATCCTGAACCTGGATTTGTAATCTTAATCTGTGCAAGTATAGATGTATTGAAGAGTTGTAAGTTTACAGGGAATGTAATTTCTGGTTTTAGAGTGTAGTCATGTGAATATCCGAAACCAAATTCATTATTCTTCAATCTCTTAATCTTACCGATATTCTTACCAGTTAAGAATACAGATGCACCACTACCTTCAGAAGGAATGATAACATTTACTGCACCACCAGAACCTGCAAGTGTGCTTCCTAAGATACCTGGGATAGCATCAATATCAATAGATGCAGTTGTATATCCTTTACCTGGGTCGGTAACTGCTGCAGCAGTAATTGTGCCAGACCCAACTTCATCATCTAATTGGACAGTGATAGCAGCTTTAGCACCTTCTCCATCTCCTGCAATAGGCACATCATAATATACACCTGGGGCATATTCTGTACCTCCATCAGTAACTACAATCTTTTCAATCTGTCTGAATGATGCAATATCACTAATGATAGGTAACTTCTGATAGAAACCACCTGGGCTAACAAGTTTAATACTATTGATAGGTCCTACTGCTCTTGTAGAAGTTGTAGAATAGAATGTATATGGATTATCAAACTCATCTGTTATAACTTCTGCAGATGACCTTTCTGGCTCTTTTAATAATGGGAATTTGAATTGGAAATCAGTTACAACTTCTGATATGGTAAATGTACCTTGGAATGGAGTTGTAATAACATCAATGAATGAGTTATCACCAACAGGTGAATCTGCTCCTAATCTAGATGGGTCGAAGTAGTATGAAATATTAGTAACTTGACCTAAGGTAGAGAATTTAACAAATGGTGCATTAGACCCAGTAGCATCAATACCTGGGGTACCTACTCTTTCAATATTGTTAAATGAGTATTCTAGTTTATACTGGTTATCCTGAGAGAAAGATAGGTAGTATCCAAAGTTAGAGGGGTCTGAAACATCAAAGACGTATTGATGATTTCTAGTAAACTCTAAGGTTGGGTGCTTACCATATATGTTGACTCTAGCGATTGCATTATTAACAAATGCAGGGTCATCTAGTGCAGTCTCCCTAATAGCAAATGTAAATTCTCTAGACCCTATTATTTGGTCAATGAAGAAACTACCATTAAACTGATTACCTTGAAATCCTTCTGTAAATAGAATGTCTCCTGCAGAGAAATTATGTGCACTATTTGAAGTTGCATATACCGTTTCAGTCCTTGCTTCTGCTGTCCTGATAATATCTTTCTCTAATCTAGCAACAACACGTATTTTCTTAACACCCGCAAATCCAGATATCTCAACACTCTTTTCATCTTCAGCAAGAGTTATATTACCACTGTTTAATGAAACAACGTCCCCAGGTATGAATGTAGAGCCAGGCTGAATATCTACAATCTGCACAGAGTAATTATTACCCATGTCATATCCCATCAACCTTGTGTAAAGACTGATTGCTTCTCTAGTTTCTACAAATGTCCATGTTACACCACCATCAGAAACATCACCAGTAGTGTGTATAGGTGCAGTTGTGCCTGCAACACCACCACCACTGACTGCTACCTGATAAACATTTAACTTATACCATACACGTTGTCCAGTAGCATATAATAATCCAGGTACCCACTCAGGCATATCACCATCAAGATACTGAGGTCTAGGATATGGATGCTCTAGTAAGTTAACAGTAAATTTACCCGCATCATCTATAAATGCCCAGTTAATAACTCCATCACTTACAACACCAGTTGTATGGACAGGTGAAATAGTGCCTGATGTGCCCGCACCTTGTGCTGCATAGATTCTCTTACCATTATAGACTCTATCTCCTGTGTTATATGCAACACCAGCCTGCCATGGCTCTTCTTCTTCTAGAGTATCAAAGTATGTGCCTGTAATCTGGTTTACATCATTAGCAGTTGTGCGGAATCTATCACTATTATTAAAGTTACCATATATTTTACCAACCTTATATTTGTTACCATACCCAGGATTTAATAATGTGCCTTCTGGGACATCAACAATCGTGCCATATGCTGATGTAATTCCTGCTGAATTAAATTGTTGTAAAATGCTGCCTCTAGTTAATTTTACATCTTGATTAAATGTAAATTCTAAGACATTATCAATCTTTTGATATAGAGCATCTCTTAAGTAGAATTTATTAACAACGTTTGCAGTAACTTGTAATGCCCTACCTTGTGGAGATGGTATTGTAGATGTCTTCGTGCCATACTCTTCTTTAGTTGCAGTAAGTGTATAAGTTGCATTAGTCAGAGTTGATACTGTCTGAGACATATCAAGAATCTGAAGACCACCAGGTCCTACCTCCCATACACTGATTGCAGGGATGTTTACTGAAGCCCATAGAGTGTTAGCAGTTATGTCACTGAAGCTATATGTTGTATGGTTAGCTAAAGTAGTCAGTGTAATATCGCCAGCCTTGCTGTGTAATCTATCAAACTTAATAAGAGCAACATCACTATCAGACATAGTGATAGGAATTTCTGCTGCAGGAATAGAGAATGTTGCAGAGTAAGGTGCTACATCGTCAATTACAATATCATCAACATGTCCAACATAGCAGTTAGCAGATGTAGGTCCAGTTACAGGTCCTCCAATGGTTAATGCATCTAGAGATACATCTGTAGTGCTCTGATATTCAACTGCTAAGTTACCATTAATATAAACTTCATATTTGTATAGACCTAATGATTCTTCACGTTTTTGGAATAAAACATGATTCCATGCTGCTCCACCAAATCCTGTCCAATAGGTTGCTGCAGTAGACCCTGCTACTTGGACATTATTCATATGAATATAAACTTTACCAAACCCAGGTGATGTTGAATCTCCATCTAATTCACAGAATACTTCTACACCAGTTGTAGGTACTACAGCAAATAGTATTGGTTTGTGATTGGTAGCATATGTTGTGGTATTCATAGCAAACCAACCCTGCGCAGACCACTCAACACTTACCTTGTTTAGATTGCTTATAGCAACAGGTGCTGCAGAGTTAATTTTCATTGACCCTGTGCCAAACTTATAGATGTTTGTATCTACAGATATCTCAGATTGGTTTACATAATTCCATGTGCCAGTATTAAGTTTAGTATGGTCAAAGGTTAAGTTATTCTCATCATTAAAACGGAATGATGCCATCTGGTCAGGTATCTGACGGTCAACAGCAAGTATTGGGTCACCAGAACTATCTACAGAATGGAATTTAGACCTAAATCCAACATTTGCAGTATCATCAACTTTAGTCTCAGTAATAATAGTGCCATTATACTTCATGTAAGTAATAATGGAATATCTGTTATTCTCAGACTCATCAACGTCGGTTACAAGAGTATAGTTACCAAACTTATCTACACTTATACCCGCATGATACATGTTGCGATATTCAGTGCCACTTAATTGTATTGTCTTTGCCCATTCCCATTGTGATTTTGCAGTTGCATATGCAAACTTATTAACTTGTATCTTATCGTATTTTGCAGTTGCATTATTATAAACATTAAAGACTAAAACGATATCACCGTAGTCATCTTTGATAAATTGTGGGTCTCTAACGTATCCACCGATGGCAGGCATCTGACGAATGTAGTCAATTTCAATATTTGCTCCATCATAATAGACTTCACCAAATAGTAAATCGTCATTCTCATCATTTACACCACAGAAGAAGAATCTATCAGTGCCTACGTACATAATCTGATGCATTGCTTCTGAGCCGTCTTCTGATGCAATCTTACGTTTTTCTACTAAGTTACCATCTATATCACATTGTATAATCCAAATATCATTAGGGTCAGGTGAGTTAGAATCAGTATAACCACCAATGTAAATACGATTCTCTTGGTCAAGACATATAGTAGTAATAAAATCTCTTCTTGTGCTACCAGATATACCCGCTATTGCTTTCTGCCATTGTAAAATACCATCTGGCTCGTTAGCATTATTGAATCCAGACTCAAATTTTGCTAACCATATGTCTGGGTTGTAGACTGCGTTGTTGGGGTCATATGTTTGGCCTGTAACATAAATGACGTCGTTTTCTTGTGAGGAGTCTACCTTTATCTTTATGAATTCAGCTTTCTTCTGATTCTGGTTTTGTGGGATGTAATATCTTTCCCAAACTCTCTGTCCTAAGTCATCAAACTTAGCAAGGAAACCAGACTGGTCTGCATCTGTCTCAATGATAGTACCACAGATATATGTAAAACGCTCATCTGTAGTATGAATGTCATTGACAATAACTTTACCTGATGCTTCAAGATACTCTGCTATCCAGTAACGAGTCTTCTTAAATTGTTGAGGATGTGAGATACGAATCTGTGGAGGATTAGTAGTATCATATCCATTACCAGAGTTTATAATATCAACAGTATTAACATTACCAGTATTAAGTAAATTAATTTGTAACTGAGCATCCTGACCTTGTGCTGTAATCAACTCGAAGGTAGGAGGTATATCAGCATTGTATCCTGTACCTGATTGTGTAACAGTTAATGATTCAATACCCGCAACAACTTTTACTTTGAATAGTTTATTGGTATTATCGATAACTGGTGTTGAGTTAACAATAATTTCATCTTCTACACGTAACTCATGACCGATATCAGTTGTAATAACACCATATGGACGGTCACCAATCATCTCCTTAACATACTGCATAACAGTATTACCTTTAACAGATTCGATAATTGCAGATGCACCAAATCCACCAGTGTCAGTGTCATCAAAGAATACAGTATCATTAACCTGATAAGACTCACCTGGGTTCTCAATAACAAATCCGTCTATCTGTGCATCTTCAAACTGTGTAGTTGTCTCAACTTCAATGTCAACTCTAGATTCTGCAGATACTCTTGGGAAATAATCATATATTTGTAGAGTTGCCTCTTCTGACATCTCAAGTATTTCTTGTTGCTCATTAGCATCAATAATACCGTCATTATTACTATCCTGTATTTCAAAGATAATAGGATATCCTTCTATCTCAGTTGTAAGGACATCTGCCTCTTGGTTAGGTTGACGGTCAACATCAATATCAACATTTACATATGGGTCTCTATATCTTACAACACCATCTGGAATATTCTCTTGTGTTGCAGTTTGAGCGAAATTCCAATTATCAGGAAGTGAGTTAAACTGAGGTCCTAAGATATAAGGGAATTCTGGCACACCAGTGTCTGATGCGTCAATAGTAATGAAATATGCATATGTGCCATCAGGATACTCAGGTGTTTTACAAAAACGCCCATTATAGTTGTCTAGGTCACCAGACTGGAAGTCATAGAAGTAATCAGCAACAAATGTACCTGCAGGGTAAGTAGAAAGTAGAGGTCCGTCAACTCTAGCAGGATTTGGGTTAGTTGCTTCATCATATACAACGTTTTCTTTTAATTTGTATGATGTGCGTAATCTTCTAATACCACTGTTTTGGTCAGTTGGGTCGATATAAGCATAAGGACCGTATATTGGGTTACCATCAAATGCCCAACCTATGATTGGAGAGTGTTGGAAATTAGATTCTAATTCTTGGAATTGTTGTGTAACAGGATTTAAGAATACGTTATCACCAACAACATATCTTAATTCTTTAGGGTCAGATAGGTGTGCATATTCACCACCAAACTGGTTGTTATATCCAGTAAATACATATCCTTTTGCATTGTCATATCTAGATGCTAATTCATACTCTAAATTTTTATTCCACTTAAAGACTTCTGGGGTAAATTCTGCAAGTTGACCAACTGCTTCTAATCTAATAGTTGTGTTACCTTGTGAATAACCAATACCTCTGTTTGTAATGGTAATTCCTAATACACGCCCTTTATCTTCACCAACTAAACCTATAGTTGCTTGTGCAATCGCACCAAATCCATCTCCGTTAATAATAACAGTAGGTGCAGTTGTGTAACCGCTACCTGAGTTAATAATAGCAATAGATACGATTCTACCATTGATAACAATCGCTTGTGCTAGTGCACCTTCACCAGAGTTAACTCTTACAGTAGGAAGTGATGTGTAACCAGTACCAAAATTAGTGATATTAACAGATTGTATAACACCCCTAACATTAGCATTTGCTTCTGCACCTGTACCTCCGCCACCTGTAATAGAAACACTAGGTTGTGCTGTATATCCGCTACCACCTTGCTCAACTAGAATTCTAGTAACTCTACCACCAGTAATAACTGCTTGTGCAGTTGCACCACTACCATTACCACCAACAATCGATACAAGAGGTGATTCTGTGTAACCACTACCTCCTGCAGTAACATCAAATGATGTAAGACTACCATTAACGATTACTTCTGCTGCAGCACCTGTACCCCCACCACCAGTAATTTCTACAGTTGGTTTTGACCCCGCATCATATCCTTCACCTACATTATCAACAGTAATCTGAGTTAAAGGTCCGAATTGCACGAATTCGCCAGATTTGTAACCCCAAATAGATACACCATTTATCCATGTACCTATAGGACTGTTAGCAGCAATATCTTGTCTCTCAGATATAGTTTGGACAAGTCTAGGAAATCTTAGTAACTTTCTTTGGTTTCCTGGGATTAGAGCAGACCCTGTAAACGGACCTATTTTGTAGTTGGGTAATCCTGACGCTGCAACATAAACATATGAGTCATTGAAGAAGGCATTTTGTATATTAGTCGTAAATTCACTAACAACGTTGTTAATAGAGGTTACATCTGACTTACCTCTGTTTAAGTCAACAGATAATAGAATATTTCCCTCAGGTATAATTTCAGTAGGGACATTTAACTGATAAGAGAATGAAAAGTCATCTAGACGTGCAGTTACTGTAAATGTGCCATTATACACAACAGGGTTTGCACCATATATCGTAACTTGGTCAGAAACAAGTAAACCATGTGGATTACCGCAAACTACAGTTGCAGTCTGGTTATTAACACCACCTGGGGTAATTTCTGTAACTTGAATAAGTTTTTTAACGTTATATAACCAAGAAGTCAATCTTTCGTCAATAGCAGTTGACCCAAGATTAGCAACCTTTAATTTATCACCTTTTATGTAATATGACCCAGTATCGTTTAGTACTGTTGTACCTGCCTCAGCAATACCGAGAATTCTCATCTTACACTCGGTAGCTGTGCCAAAATTGGTATATACGAAAATATCAGACTGGACAATCGTACCTGGGTCCCAATCTTCGACTATTCCATTTTTACTACGAGTACATTCAATAAACTGGTTAAGTGACTTCTCTTTATACTGGACTTGCTCTTCATCATTAATTAATATAGTACCATTTCTCTCAGGCCACCCAATAGTTGAGTCAACCGTGATTATTTGACCATCTGTAGATAAAGGCTCAACTAGAGTCGTTTTATAAGGTATTTTAAATAGACCAGATAAGGTTTCTTCAGATATTGCTAATTCATAGATTGTATCAGTACCTTCAATGATAGTAATGACGTTTTCAATCAATGCATTTGCTTGTTTGATGTTTAGGTCAACAGCATCTGCATATTGCACTACTTGAGAGTCAATTAAGTTAGCAGGGTCACCAGATATCAACTCAGCACGTAAAACGGTGTCTACAACCCATGTAGCGTGGGATGGTGAGATAATTTCATCTCTTGGATAGAATAGTGATACATTCTCACCAAAAAGAATTTTAAACAGATATTGGGTTGCTAATTCTGTACCTTTTGAAACATAGAAGTCACCAATATTCTTAATGACTTGTACTGGGTTTACTTTAGAAAAATCAATGTCTAAAGTAGGTAAATATTGTCTTCTAAACTTATCAAATACTTCTCTTATAAAAAGACTATCTAAATTAACAACCGATGCTCCTGCAGGGTGATTAGACTGTCTTAATTGCTCTTCTCTAGCATATACTTCGTTATGATAATTGTCGTATGTAACAGCACCAGAAACGCCTCTAGAGCAGTTTAAAAAGGCAGAAGGTGAATACCCACTACCAGGCTCTATTACGTCATATCCAGTAACTTC
>Ga0208390_1000033_pt1 | contig 38442 bp, 43 predicted proteins | sample Knorr_S7_td_Surf_FD_185594 | JGI IMG/M metagenome (GOLD analysis project Ga0208390, IMG submission 185594) | Marine microbial communities from Southern Atlantic Ocean transect - Knorr_S7_td_SurfaceA_ad_6m_LV_A (SPAdes) (version 2) | ecosystem: Environmental > Aquatic > Marine > Oceanic | place...
GAAATCCATGATAATCCTGCTTCAATTGGTGTCGTTTGTTCATTGAGCTCATTTCCATACAAACAATATCCCATTTCAAGCCTCAATGAGTCTCTACATCCCAACCCAACAGGTAATATATCATCTGAAAGAGATAAAATTTCATTCCAAAGTTTTAAAATAATTGAATTTGGAGCATAAATTTCAAAACCTAACTCACCTGAATAACCTGTTCTTGCAACTATAACCTCGTTATTATCTGGAAGCAATGTTTCATAATATTTTAAATCTTCAATTTTTGGATAAAGTTTTTTTAGGTGAGTTCTAGATAAAGGGCCTTGCAAAGCTAACAAAGACATATAGTCAGATTTATCTTCCAATGATACATCATCAATTAACTTTGAAGAAAGCCATTCAAAGTTTTTTTCAATATTTGAAGCATTTACTACCAACATGTAGTGATCGCCAAGATGATACACGAGCAAATCATCAATGACTCCACCGGAATCGTTACAGAAAGCAGAATATTGAACTTTTCCAGCTTCCAGTTTTTGAATATCATTGGTCGTTACATTCTGTAAAAAAGTTTTAGCATTATTTCCAGAAACAATAAACTCCCCCATATGACTTACATCAAATAATCCACTCTTTGAACGCACATGATGATGCTCTTTTATTATACTTGAATATTGGAGAGGCATCCAAAATCCAGAAAATGGGACTAATTTTGCTTTTAAACTTTGATGAGAATCATACAGTTTAGTTTTTCTATAATCACTCATCGAATGATAGCCAAAATTCTTTTAATTACATTTTCAATATCACCTTCGTATGAACCTTCATCATTTAATTTTTTTACTGCCTTGTCAATTTGTGACTTTTTATAACCCAGTGAAGAGAGTGCAGTATAAATATCATCGTAAGAAAAGTCTAACTTATCATTATCAAGATTTTGCGTTGAAATTGATGTTGATGTTATCTTCTCCTTAATATCTAAAATAATTCTTTTTGCTGTTTTAGGACCTATTCCAGGAATAAGACTAAGCGATTTAACATCTTCAGAAACAATGTTATCCTTAAAGCTTGATACAGATGCATTTGAAAGAAGGTTAATAGCAGTTCTAGGCCCAATTCCTGATACATCAATTAAATTTAAAAAAAGAGACCTTCGTTCTAAATCCATAAACCCATAAAGCTCCATTAAATTTTCTTTTACATTAAGATATGTGTATATAAAGATATTTTCATTTTCTGATGGCAATTTTTCATAATCTCTGATACAAATTGAAATACTAAAAACAATGCCATTATTTTCAATGTATAATGTAGTTGGTTCTTTTTTGAAAATTTTTCCTGAAATTGAATTAATCATCTATGTCCTATTTATTCCGCACCACGCAACTGCAATTGCATCTGAGATATCATTTTTTTTTAAAACTTTATCATCTAATTTAAATATTTTTTTCACCATAAATGCAACCTGTTCTTTAGATGCAGAACCATTACCAACAATTGATTGTTTTATTTCTCTTGGGCTAAATTCTTTTGAAGATACTTCATTATGTTCAGCTGCAAGCATCACTGATGACTTTGCCTGACCTAACTTAATTGCTGATTGAACATTCTTTCCATAAAAGACATTTTCAACATAGAGTACTTCTGGTTTAAATTTTTTTATTAGCTTATTAGTTTCAAAAAAAATGGTATATAATCTTTCTGAAACTTCTTTTCCCTTTTTAGGACTAATTAATCCACACTCAACCATTGTTATTTCGCTACTTTTTTTTCTCAAAACTGCATAACCTGTATTAGTTAAACCTGGATCAAATCCAATAATAACCATTAGCTTTGTCCTAAAGTTTGATTTGAAAAAACATTTTGAACATCCTCTAAATCATCTAAGAATTCCAATAATTTTTCAACTTTTTGATTATCATCTTCATTTAAACCTATTTCATCTTTAGGAACATATGCTAAGAATGAAGAATCTACCTTGATACTTAATTTTTCAAGAAGATCAAGTTTATTATAAAGTTCATTTGAATGAAAATGCAGTCTGTAACAATCATCATCTTCAAAAAATTCAATACAATCGTTTTCAATTGAAAATTCAAAAATATCACCCTCTGAAATTTCATTTTTATCAATGAGAATGATACCATTTCTTTCAAAATTCCATGATACACTACCGGCTTGACCTAGAGAACCTCCAAATTTAGAAAGTGCATGTCTTATATCTGCAACTGTTCTATTTTTATTATCTGTTATTGCTTCGATGATAATTGCTACACCAAAAGGTCCATATCCTTCATACGAAACCTCTTCAATTATTACATTATCTAATTCTCCAACACCCTTTTTGATTGCTTTATCAATATTTGAGTTTGGCATATTTAGTGCTTTTGCTTTTTTTACTGCTTGTCGAAGTCTAGGGTTTGAATCAATATCTTTTCCACCTAATCTAGAAGAAACAGTTATTTCTTTGCTGATATTTGAAAAAAGCTTACCTCTTTTTTGATCAAGAGCGCCTTTTTTTCGCTTGATTGTTGACCACTTACTATGACCAGCCATCAATCCTCCTTTTCAATCATTGTGGGAACAACCCAAGCTGTTCTATAACCTAATCTCACAATTTTTTTCTGAAAATTTTCAGCCTCTTTTCTATTTAAAAAATTTCCAACTCTAAGTTTATAATTTGGTAACTCAAAAATTATATAAGTTTTTTCATCAATTGATTTTTCAATTTCAATTTTGACATCTTGCAGTTCCTGTTCATTTTGAGAAATAACTATTTGAACTCTATACCCTTTTATGAAATTTATTTCTTCATTTGAAGAAATATTTTCAAGATCATTATCACTAGAGAATGATGGCAAATTAACATTAGGAAATTTTGGAGGGTTATCATTAAAGTCACTAGGCTTTATAAAGTCAGATTGACAAAATGCACTACTTATCAAGAAAAGAATTAAAGAATATCTCATATTAATACAAATTTCTAACATCTAGAGCTCGAATCCAACCTTTTCTTCCATCGAAAGTGGAAACTTCAATCCAAAGATTTGTTTTTTGATGAATTTTCACTTTATTTCCGCTATAAAATACAGATTGCTCAATTGCTTGGTTTGAAAATGGAGCAGAATAAACTATAACTTCATTTTCAATAATAATGCCAAAAATATTATTTTGATCCCAAATATTTTTAGTGAAAGTAACTAAAACTGAAAAAAACATAATTATCGTTGAAAAATAAAAAAAACTAATATGTATTTTCATTTGTGTAATCCTCATCACAAAAAATGATAAAGCACATAAAAGTATTAATAATGAGTTAATTAATAGAAATTGATTTAATGAAAATGATTGAAAAAAAATATTTGTTAAATCAATTAAATCATTTTTAGGTAAATCAATAAAGCCTTCAATATATAATTTATTAATATTACTATTATTTTGAAGGTCAGTGTTCATTGGATTTAATTTTAAACCCATTTCGTATGACCATCTTGCCTGACCAAAATTTGATTCTTGAAAATACGCATTACCTAAATTCAAAAATAAATCTTCTGAAAAATAGCCATAATTCAAGATCATTTCATAATTTTTAACAGCTTCTTTGTAACTATTTTGGTTATAAAATCTATTTCCATCTTCAAAAAGCTCATCAATGTTTTGTGATAAAACAATTGATAGATTAAAAAAAATGATAATAATATATTTAAACATACGCATCTATCCTCTTTAAGATATTTTTTAAAGATTTTTTAATTTTTTTGTCGTCTTTGTGATCTTTAAACTGCGAATACGATTTTTTCTGAAACTCATTTAAATGTTTTGATAAAGCATCAAAATCTTCAATTTTAATTTTATCTTTTAAAATACTTTTTAAAGATAATAAATCAATATTTACATTTATTAATATATTTTTTTGAAAAAAATATTTTATTATGATTTTCATCCCATTTTCATGAACTGAATTTGTTTCTTCAATACTATGTATAGCATTATTTAATGCAGTATTCAACTTTATATATTCATTCATATAACTTTTTAATTTAACAAAGCTTGATGTAAAATATGGAAGTGTGAATAAAACTAGAGCTACAAAAAGTATATAGAATATTGAACTTTGAATATTAGAACTTGATGAAGAAATCCATTTCTGATCACCAACTCTAATATATTTTATAACATTTGATTTCGAATTTAAAATATCTTTATCAGAGGAATCAAATACTGCACTTTTATTGATCTTCAAACTGATATCATTTGAAAATGCTTTTGACCACGATTTAGTTGTTGAATTAAAAAAAGGTATTTCAATCGAATCAATATTGTATGAACCATCTTTTCTTGGAATTAAATTATAATTCCAAGTAATAGAACCTGAGTAATCATCAGTAATATTTTTTTCGACATTTGTCTCACCTTCAAAAACATCAAATTCATCTGGAAATTCTATTTTAGGTCTGCCAATGTTTGACAGATTGCCTTCTCCAACTAAAGAAACTTTAAATTCTAGAGGCGTTCCCTCATCAATATTTGAATTAGATAGTGATGTATTAAGAGAAAAATTACCAACCGCACCTGTAAAATTCTTAGGAATATTTTGAAGAGGAAAAACTTCAATTGAAACTGTGTCTGACACAAGAAGTTTAGCCCTCGATCTTTGAGAAAATGTATCAAAAAATGGGTCATCCCAAAAGAGTCTATTGAAAGATGAATCTTTATTTTTTGTTTCAATTTTCATTATCATTGATTGGAGATCAAAGATTCCTTCTTGCAATGGAAATATTGCTACTTCATAGATTTTAAGGGATTTATAATTATATCCATCAATTTCTACATCAGTCCAGTTATCTGGAGTAAATTGAATTCCTACAGGGTCAAAAAGCTTCTCTACCCAAAAGTCACTATATTCGGGAAATTCGGTTGACAGTACTTTTGAAGCAACTCTTGTATAGAATGTGTAGGTTAATTTAATTTGTTCTCCAACATAAGCCTCATTTTTACTTACTTTAACCTCTAAGAAAAGATCTTTAGTAGCTTGATCAGCAGTTTGCTTAGAGACTTGGACTGTATGAGATTTAGTCATTAGTATTTTATTGCCAATATTCACTTTAAAAGATGGTATTTCAAGTTGACCATGTTTTTTTGGAATTAATGTCCATGAAATTGATCTTGATGAAGTTCTATCTCCATTTATAAATCTATATTCGCTGCCAATGTTGGGTCCTGAAATGATGGAAAAAGAATCCTCAATTTTAGAAATATCTACTGCAGGATTTTTATCTACATCAGAAATTTTAATTGTAAAAATTACAGATTCAGTTATAGAAATATTTTTGGCTGAAACAAATGATGATATATCTTTAGCAGAAATCAAACTTATAAATGATAGAGTAATTAAAAAAATTCTTACCATTCTTTGCCGCTTTCATTTGAAAAATTATTTTGTTTTCGCTTCTTATTAACTTTCTCATTTTCTTTCATAGCATTTAGAATGTTTTCAACGTTCTGATCAATTTCAATTTGTTTATCATCATTATTTTGTTGTTTATTTGACTGTGATATGTCCTGATTTTGCGGACCATCATTATTATCATTTTTTTTGGGATTTTGTTCAGAATTATTTGATTTGTTATCTCTATTATTATTTTCCTGATTTTGATCTTCTTTTTGATCATTATTATCATTTTCGGATTCGTCACTATTTTCCTCTTGTTGCTGATTTTGTTCTTGAGCTTGTTGATTTTTTTTAATTTCATTTTTAACAAATTCATAATTTTTTCTTGCATCGTCATCTTCTGGATTTTTGAGAAGTGCGTCTCTAAAAAATTTTAAGCTTTCATCGAGCATTTGTGATTTGTAAAACATATTTCCACGATTATAGCTTAAGTCTGAAGAAGGATTTAAACTATCTTGCATCCCAAGATTAAAGTAAACCTCAGCTTTTTTGACGCTATCGATTGATGAGTATATTGTAGCTAGGTTAAAAATTATATCATCTTTAGATAACTTTTCGTCTTCTAGCAAATATTTATAATAATTTAAAGCTGAATCAAAATCTCCATTATCAATCATTTTTTGCCCTATATCTTGAGATAATAGTTGCGAAGAAAATAATATTAAAATAAAAAATTTCATTTTTTTCTTTTTCCTGTTGAAATAAAGTACGATATCATTAAAAGAAATATTGCTACAGCTAAGGGATATTGAAATTTATGTTCATAATCAGAAAATTCAAAAGAACTGATTAATGAATCCTCTCCTTTTTTAATAATATCTATAATATTATTACTGATAGGTTCACTTTTTGAAATACGAAGTAATTTTCCATTACTAAATGTTGAAATTTCTCTTAAAAAATTTAAATTTAATTTTGATAAAACTAATTCACCTGATTTATTTTTTAAAAATGAATTTTGCTTATCTTTTATAGGAATTAGCGATCCCTTTGAACTTCCTACTCCAATCACATGAAGATCAATTTTTTCATTAATTAAATAAGATATATCATCAATTAACATATTACTGTGATCTTCACCGTCTGTAAAAAGGAAAATCATTTTTTGCTGATCATCTTCATCATCGAATGCTTCAATAGATGTTTTTATTGCGTTGGGAATATCAGTACCTCTTGATGATATCATTGAAGTATCGATGCTTTTGATAAAAAGTTTTGAAGCATCGTAGTCCATAGTTAAGGGTAAATAAAGAAAATTTGAGCCAGAAAAAACAACGACTCCAATCCTATCCCCCTCAAGATTATCGATGATTTTTGATAATTCAAATTTGACTTTATCAATTCTTGAAGGTTTAATATCCTCAGAATCCATACTTAGAGATACATCAACACAAAAAACTATATCAACACCTTTTCTTTCAACAGGTTTAACAGTGACACCAGTCTTGATACCTGAAATTGCAATTACCAAACTTAAAATTCCCAAATATCTAATGAGTGTTTTGATTGCTATAGTTTCAGAATTACCAATATATAAATTTTGATATAATTTTTTTGAAAAATTTCTGTTATCAAAAATTTTATATTTTGTTGATCTATAAAATGAAAAAATTAAAGTAACAAAAAATACAGTTAAACAGATAATAGCAAAATTTAGAAATTCAAAAATCATATAACTTTCCTAAAATAATATGCTCTTAATACTTCAGAAATAATGAGGAAGAAAAATCCTATAATTAAAAACCAAATATAAACTTCTTGATAACTTGAAAAATAACTTACAGAAATTTCAGATTTTTCCAAATTATCAATTTCTCTATAAATTCCTGATAGACTTTTTTTGTCCGTAGCTCTAAAATATTTTGCATTAGTTACCTCTGCAATTCCTTTTAATGTGTCTTCATCAATTTCGTTCCTTACAAATCCTCTTCCAGGTATTTGAGTGATAGATTGATTAGTTCCTGCACCAATTGTATAAACCTTAATATTATATTCTTTTGCAATTTTGGCAGCAGAAATTGGATCTATTGAACCAACGTTATTACTTCCGTCAGAGAGAAGAATGATTACTTTACTTTCAGAATCACTATTTCTAAGCCTATTAACTCCATTTGCAATTGCTACTCCAATGGCTGTTCCATCGTACTTAGGCTCCATAACAGTAACTTCAGATAAAAGATTATTTAAAACACTATAATCAATTGTTAATGGACATTGTATAAAAGTATCTTTACCGAAAACTAATAAACCAATTCTATCACCACTTCTGTTTTTAATAAATTCTTTTGCAGCATCTTTTACAGCCTCTAATCTATTCGGTTTAAAATCTTCTGCAAGCATGCTACTGCTAGTATCTAATACTAGTACAATATCAATAACTTCTACTGTTATATCTTTATCTAATGATGAAATTTGAGGTCTTGCAAAACCTACAATTATTAATAATAAAGCAACTATAAAGAGGGCGTTAATAAAAAAAACTTTGATTTTTCCTTGATTACCAAAAAAATTTTTTAAACTATTAAAACTTGAAACTTGAACTGATGATGTTTTTTTGTAAAAAAAAATCTTAACTATAACTAATACCATAAATAATGGTATAATTATTAAAAAATTTGGGTTCAAAAATTCCATCAATTCGTATCAAAAATTTCCTCTTCACTTAATATATGAGCTAAACTAAATAAAGTTTCCTCTTTAAAAGAGTTAGAAACTAATTGAATTCCAATAGGTAGATTACTTGACGAAAAACCTGCAGGAATATTAAGAGCAGCAATTCCAGCTAAATTTATTGGTACCGTGAATATATCAGATAAATACATTTTTAATGGATCCTCTAAATTATTTTTTAGTTTGAAGGGTAATTCAGGAGTTGTAGGTATGAGCAAGTTTTCACATTTATTAAAAAGATCTGAATAACTATTTTTTATTAATCTTCTGACTTTTAAAGCCTTTGAAAAGTATGCATCATAATAACCTGAAGAAAGAACATAAGTTCCAGTCATTATTCTTCTTTTTACTTCGTCTGAAAATCCATCTGATCTAGTTTTTATGTAAAGATCTGATAGATTCTCATTATTTGCCCTGTTTCCATATCTAACACCATCAAATCGAGATAGGTTAGAAGAAGCTTCTGCCATTGTTAAAACATAATATGCAGCAATACAATGTTCAAAGTAAGGTAAGTCAATTTCAATAATTTGTACCTTTTTAAGCTTTAAATAATCAACGAGTAAACGATATTTTTCTGCTATTTCAACATTAATTTGATTTAGAATGTTATCATTGATTATTCCAATTGATTTTGGAAGCCTAGAATCCTCAAGATTAGAAATACTAGGTTTATCAGCATCATAACTTGTTGAATCTTTAATATCTTTACCTGAAATGGCACAAAATGTACTATAAACATCTTTAATAGACTTTGACATTATACCTATAGTATCAAAAGATGAAGCATGTGCCACTAAACCATACCGAGAAACTCTTCCATAGGATGGTTTTAAACCGTAAATACCACAAAATGCAGCAGGTTGTCTCACGGAACCACCTGTATCAGAACCTAAAGCTATATCTGAAATGCCTTCAGCAATCGCAGCAGCAGAACCGCCGCTTGAACCACCAGCAACTAAACTAAGATTAAATGGATTTTTGACAGAACCATAAATTGAAAATTCTGAAGATGATCCCATTGCAAACTCATCACAATTAGTTTGCCCAACAATTACACCGCCTTCATCATTAATTCTTTCAATTACAGTTGCGTTAAACGGAGATTTGTAATTTTGAAGGATATTAGATGCACAAGTTAAATATTCGTCCTTAATTGCAATGTTGTCTTTAATTAAAAATGTTTTGTTTTTTAAAAGTCCAGTTCTTGGTTTTTTTAAATCAATACTTTTAATGCGATTTCTTACAACAGAATTTGTCTTACTGACAGAAATTTTTTCTTTAACACCAAGTAATTTCTGCTCTAAAGAATTAGATGGATTCATCTAAGTTAATTATCTGAATTTTCTGACTTTTTAATTTCTTCCTTCGTATCATCCAAAGCACCACGAAATTCTCTCAATGAATTTGCAAATCCTTTGGCAATTCCGGGAAGTCTTTTACCTCCAAAAAGAAGTAATAAAATTAAAAATATTAAAACTAATTCACCAGTACCTAAATTAAACATAACAACCTCTTATTTTATCTAAAGTATTTTAATAAATAATATGCAATACCAAAACCAATAATACTACAAACATTGAATTTTAAAATAAAACCAAAATCTACTACCACAATACCCAAATCAATTAAATTATCACTATTTATTGAACCAAAGGTAAAATCGTAAGAAATTAAAAAAAACTGTTTTACAGCGCTACCATCAGGTAATAAAAAGGAAAGAACATTTCCAACTAAAGTTCCGATTAATGCTCCAGCACATAAACCAAAAATTATTAATTTTATACTTCTATTTTTCATACCTCTCCTAGTGTTAAATTTACATCCAAAAGATCATTTTCTCTAACAACTGTTAACTTAATATCATCTCCTGCTCTTAAATCTAATTTTATTAACACTGCTTTTATTTCATCAAGTGATTCGACTTTATATCCTTCAGCTGCCACTATAATATCTCCTCTATACAATTCTTCATTTCTTGCTGTATCTGAGTAATCAACTTTATCAATAAACAAACCTACCTGGTCTCTATTTTCTCCATAGAGAATTCGATTAGCAGAAAAACCAATAGAAACTCTTCTGTCAATGACACCTTTAAGTTTTAATTCATCTGCTATTTTTTTTGCAAAATTAATTGGAATTGCAAATCCTAAATTTTGTGAGTCAGCTTTAATAAATGTGTTGATACCAATTACACTTCCATTTGCATCAATCAATGGTCCACCGCTGTTACCAGGGTTTAATGATGCATCAGTTTGAATCATATTATCTAAGAGCTTCCCTGATTGCGAGTCAAGACTGAAATCTGCATTGATGGCACTTACAATTCCAGCTGAAGCAATTGGTTGATACTGTGCATTTGAAATTAAATTTCGAGGGTTGCCTAATGCTATCGCCCATTCTCCTACTTTTACATCATCTGAATCACCTATTTTACAATAATCAAATTTTTTACCATCAATTTTCAATAATGCAATATCAGATATCATGTCTAAACCAACTATTGTAGCTTTAAATGCATCTCCACCTGGAATAACCACTGTAATGTTAATATCAGTTGTAATAACAGATGGACGAAGAAAATTATCCTTTATATTATGAGCATTTGTTAATATATATCCATCTTCACTAACTAAAAAACCAGATCCATTTGACGATACAGGTTTAAGATTCCTGTAACCTCCCCAAGTTCTCATGACAATTTCTTGGCTTCTGTATATCCCAACTACTCCTGGACTTGCTAATTCTACAGCAGAGGATATAGCTGTTGATTTTGAATAAGATATTTGAACATTTTTTTCAACTTCTTTAATACATCCTAAAATAAAAAATACAATAATGAATAAAATTCTAATTTTCATAAAAAACTTCCTTTAACACTAAACCTTTACCTGGAGCTTTAAATATTTTAGCATCTTTTTTAGGATTACTTAATAAATTTTTAAAATCATCAATAGAAATCTTTTTTTGACTAACAGCAATCATTGTACCAACTAAATATCTTACCATATGATGCAAAAATCTATCTCCATGAATAATATATGATAGTTTTTCGTCTTTTTTATCATCAAAAACCCATTTTGACTTAAAAATTCTACAAAAATTATTTTTTTTATTTGAAAATTTTGAAAACGATAAAAAATTGTATTTTCCTTCAATTATTTTTGATACTTCCATTAATAAATCAAAATCTAAATTTTTGACTTGGAAGTAATTTCTTAAATGAAGTGGGTTATTTGTTAAAGAACATAAATAATGATACTCTTTGCTGGTTGCGTCAAATCTGCTATGAAAATTTTCATTGACTTTAGTTAAGTTTGAAATTCTTATTTCCTTACTTAATCTTGCATTTAAAGCTTTTAATAGTTCGCCTTCAGAAAATTTAGAATCTAAATCAAAGTGAGCAACCTGACCAAGGGCATGTACTCCCGCATCAGTTCTGCTTGCTCCATAAATTTTTATTTTTTTGTCATTATTTAATTTAGAAATTGAGGATTCTATATTGTCTTGGATACCGCTTTGATTCTTTTGTGATTGAAATCCAGAAAAATTAGTTCCATCATATTGAATAACTATCTTATATCTACTCATTTAAGTTTAATGGAATGATTGTAAACATTTCTTTCATCAATTTCAGTTTTAATTAATACCTCTCCAGAGGGTAAAATTATACCAGATATCCCATTATTAGCACTTTGTACTACTGGAATACCTAATTCTATTGATCGAAGCTTAGCATGCTCAAAATGCTGATATGGCATAGCTTTTCCAACATAAGAATCATTAGTTATTACAAATATTATCTCTGCTCCCTTTTCAACCATTCTTTTTGCAACCTTAAAACTGCTTGAGTCATAGCAAATCATAATAGATGATTTCACATTTCCTATATCAAAAGTATTATAATTTTGACCTGGAGAAAAACTTCCCATGTCGTCAAATTGATTAATTTTTGAAAGCCAATTTTTAAAAAAAGGAACATATTCGGCAAACGGGACTAAAAAAATTTTTTGGTAAGTATCGTAAAATCCATCTGGTCTTAAAAAAATTGCACTATTATAAACTTTTAGTTCATCATTAAAAATCATTCTTTGAGGAATTCCAGTAATTAAAACTGAACCCTCAATTTTTGCTTGCAATTCTTTTCTCTTTTTTGAATCTGTAGTAGCTAGAAATGATGTTAAAGCTGCTTCTGGCCAAACTATTACATCAGGATTTGATTCTAATGATTTTTCTAAAAGATCATTCATTATATTGTCATTTCTAATTTTTAGATTTGGATTCCACTTTTCATCCGGATAAATCACAGGTTGTCCAATTGAAACATTAATCTGCTTTTGAAAATTTGTTTTATTATAATTTGAAATTAAAACTTGTCCAATTAGTGCATTAATTATTATCACGGATAAAAAACCAAAAATATATTTTTTTTGATTTAGTAAAATGAATTTATAAAGAATGATATTTAGCAATACAACTATGAATGTGGAAAAATCTACATGAAGACTTACAATTTGAATTAATTTATTATAACCAGTTTGGCTCAAAGATAAGTTTAACCAAGGCGCTGCAAGAGGACCTAGATCTCGTAAATTTTCAATCAATACCCAAGTAAATGGAATTAATAATAATTGAATTTTTGATGAAAATTTTATTTTCTCAAAAAGATGGATTATTAAGCAAAATAAAACCCAGTATAATGAATAAAAGGTACATATTGCTAAAAAGGAAATAACTGCAACTTGAACACTTGTTCCAGAATTAAGAGCTACCCAGTGTGTTATTATAGCATAACTTAAGAAACCTGCTAAATAAAAAAGTATCATCTTTTCTGAAAGCTTTATTGGTTGGTAAAAAATTTTGAAAAGTGGAATTAAAAATATCCAAGCTAAAAAACCCAAATGAAAAGGTGGAAATGACAAACCTAACATTAATCCACTTATTAAAGATAGAATCAAATTTTTTTTATTCATTAATTACGCCTTTATCTAAAAATGATTGTAAGATAATTGTTGAAGCAATTAAATCTATATGCTCTTTATTATTTCCTGTTTTAATGTTTTGCTCACGCATAATCTTTTTTGCTGATTCACTAGAAAGTCTTTCATCTTGAAGAAAAACATTGAAATTCAAATTTTTAAGTTCAACAAAAAAATCATCAACTAATTTTGTCATTTCATTCTTTTTATTATTCATATTTAAAGGATAACCTACAACAAAAGATTTAACATCATTTTCTAAAGCAATTTCTTGAAGTTTTCTTAAAAGTTCTTTTCTATTTTTATATTTAATAACTTTAAGTGGGATTGAAATAATTTTTAATGGGTCTGAAATAGATAATCCAACTTTTGAAAGGCCAAAATCTATTCCAATAAATCTATCATTCATGAATACGCTCAACTGAGTCTACATTCTTAAGATTTTGAATGTCCTTGATTACAGAATCTAATTTTGCTCTACTTTGAACTTTACAAATTATCCAAATATTCGCAATACCACCTTCTGTAACATCTGTGGATACATCTACCATATTTACATTATTCTTAGTAATAATATTTGCAATTTCATTTAGCATTCCGGCAGTATCAATACATGTAATATGAATTTTTGATCGAAAGGCTAAATTTTCTTTTGCATCCCAATTTACTGATACAAGCCTGTCTTCTTTTGAAGATAATGAAGATAAATTTGAACAAGATAATTCATGTACAATTAATCCCCTACCTCTAGAAATATAACCAATCACATCATCACCAGGAATAGGGTTACAACATTTACCATAATTAACAACCAAATTTTTAACTCCATCCAAATTAATTCCATCAGCATCTGACCTCGCAGAATCAATAAATTCAGACGAATCAATTTCTTTTTGAATTTTAATTTGTAAGTCAGGAAGAATTTTTGGAATAATGTCTTTTATGATAACTCCTCCTTTACCAATATCAGAAAGCATATTATTTAAGGTTTTAAAACCTGCTAATGAATAACCCTTTTTAAATTCATTTAATCTGTTAAGAATTTTTAATTTTCTTAATGATTTCTCTAAAATTTCATTTCCAATCTTTATACTTTCTTCAAGTTCAATTTTTCTCAAATATTTAGAAATTTCATGTTTTGCTCTTGAAGTTTTAACAAATTTTAACCATCCACTATTTGGAGTTTGATTTTTACTTGTTTCAATCTCAACAATATCTCCACTTTTTAAACTATAACTTAAAGGAACTAATTTCTTATTAACTTTTGATCTCACTGTAGTAAAACCTAAATCCCCATGGATAGCAAATGCAAAATCTAAGGGTGTTGCATTTACAGGAAGTTTGATTAAATCTCCTCTGGGTGTAAAAACAAATATTTCATCTTCAAACATATCTATTTTTAATAGATCCATTAATTCTTCGGGTTCAGAACTATCACTATTTAAAATTGATAATAAATCTCTTAACCATGAAACTTGTGAATCAAATTCACCAATCTCATTATTACCTTTATAAAGCCAATGTGCTGCTACACCAACCTCTGCTGTATAATCCATATCTTTTGTTCGAATTTGAAATTCTGTTAATCGATTATCGTTAGTTAAAACTGTGGTATGAATTGATTGATAACCATTTGTTTTTGGAGTTGCAATAAAGTCTTTAAATCGATCTTGTAATGGAGGATAAATGCTATGAATTACGCCTAGAGCAAGATAACACTCCTCAATTTTGTCCACTATAATTCTAATTGCATATAAATCATAAATTTCTTCAAATTTTTTACCTGATTTTTTAATTTTCCTATGAATTGATGAAATAGATTTATATCTACCAAAAATATTAGATTTAATTTTATAAGAATTCAGTTCAGTTTTAATAGGTTTTATTGAATTAGATAATATATCCTCATTAAGTCTCGTAGAGGTTTCAATTTTCTTTTTTATTCTATTAAAAGCTCTTAGATCTAAACATTTTAATGATAAATCTTCTAATTTCCATTTGAGTTTAGCCATACCCAATCTATGAGCTAGTGGAACAAAAATTTCTTTTGTTTCTAATGCAATTTCTTTTCTTTTATTTGAATTTAAATACTGAATGGTTTCCATATTATTTAATCTATCAGCAAACTTTATAATTATTACTCTCAAATCCTTAGCAAGTGAAAGAAATAGTTTTGTAAAATTTTCAGCTTGCTTATGCTCTTTTGATCTAAAAGCGATATTTTCAACTTTTGTAACGCCATCAACAAGATTAGCAACATCAGGTCCAAATTCCTCTGAAATATCAGAAAGTTTTACATCAGTGTCTTCAACTACATCATGCAAAAGCGCGCTAACAACTGTTGTATGATCCATGTTCCAATCAATTAAAATATTGGCAACATCAATACAATGGCTAACAAATGGTAATCCAGATTTTCTTACTTGACCGTGATGCATTTTAATAGAAAACTCTAGCGCATTTTCGACTTGCTTTCTATTTTTTTTCGTGGGAATTCTATTTAAAAGCGCCTTGCTTTTTTCAGCAATAACTTTGTCATTATTTTTAATAACATTACTGCTCATATTTTAGAAATCTTGATGATTATCAAATCTAGCATACGTGTCAATGAACGTTGCAGTAACTCTTCCAGTAGGACCATTTCTTTGCTTAGCAACTATTAAATAAGCAAGACCTTTAAGTTCTTGATCTTCTTTATCGTACACTGCAGGTCGGTAAAGAAATATTACCACGTCAGCATCTTGTTCGATTGCACCACTTTCTCTCAAATCTGAAAGCAATGGCTCTTTTTTTGTTCTTTGCTCAACAGCTCTAGAAAGCTGTGAAAGTGCAATGACAGGAATATCTAATTCTTTTGCAAGTGCTTTTAAAGATTGAGTAATTTGTGAAATTTCATTTTGCCTATTTTCAGAATTTTTTGGACCTTGCATGAGTTGCAAATAATCAACAATTAGAAGTTCAATATTTTTTTCTCTCTTTAATCTTCTGGCTCTAGATCTTAAATCAAGAATTGATAGTGCGGGTGTATCATCAATATAAAGAGGAGCTTGAGCAAGTTTTCCTGAAGCAATATTAATATTTTTCCATTTAATGTTAGGACTTCCTCTTCTAACTAGAGCATTATCTACTCTTGCCTCAGATGTTAACAATCTTTGTCCAAGTTGATCGCTAGACATCTCTAAACTGAAAATTGCCGTTGCAGATTTATTTTCAATTGCTGCATTTCTAGCAATAGTTAAGGCCAAAGCAGTTTTACCCATAGATGGTCTTCCTGCTACAATAATTAAATCACCGTTTTGAAATCCAGCTGTCAGTTTATCTAAATCAATAATTCCCGAGGGAACTCCAATTATGGAACCAGGATTTGCAGCCATATCTTCAATTCTTTTTACTGTACTGGATAAGATAGGTTCAATATGTTGATATATTTTTGAATCTTTTTGTTCCGTCAAGCTAAAAATTGATTGCTCAGCTTCATCAAGAATTGATCCAACTGAATCTCCTGCATCTAAGGCTTTTTTTGAGATTTCATGGGAGGTAATTATTAAGTCTCTTAACATACCTTTTTCTTTTACAATTTCAGCATAGGTTTCTACTCTAGCAGATGTTGGTACTTTATCAACCAACCCAGTTAAATAATATATTCCACCGACTGATTTCAAATGTTTACTTTTTTTCAACTCATCTGATACTGAAACTGTATCAATTGGATCACTGTTGTTCATTAAAACAAGCATTGCTTCAAAGATTTTTTTATGAGAATCTTTATAAAAATGATGACTTGAACCTAAAATACTCACAGCCTTATTAGCAGCATCTTCATCAATCATCATAGACCCCAATACAGCTTCTTCAGCTTCTAATGCTTGAGGTTGTAAATTTAATCCTTCAGTTTTTTTATTTTCATCCATTTTTATTTATCCACACTCTTTCAACAATTGATAAATTATATTTTAATAGATTAGTAATCTTTTAATAATGTGACAAGTTAATCCTTAATAAGAGGAATATTAATTTAAATTCCAATCTATAGGTGAAATACCTTTAGATTTTAAAAACTCATTTGTTTTGGAAAATGGTTTTGAACCAAAGAAGCCTCGATGAGCCGATAAAGGTGAAGGATGGACAGAAGAAATTATATGATGCTTAGATGAATCTATGATATCATTTATGCAATTTGCTTGTTTACCCCAAAGAATAAACACAATATTATTTAGCTTAGTGGATATTACTTCAATAACTTTTTTCGTAAAAATTTCCCATCCTATGTCTTTATGAGAATTTGCATTATCTTTTTCAACTGTTAATATAGAATTTAAAAGCAAGACTCCTTGCTCGGCCCATAATTGTAAATTTCCAGTTTTAGAAATAGGAATATTCAGATCGGAATTAAGTTCTTTAAATATATTTAAAAGTGATGGTGGAATTGTAATTCCTTCATTGACGCTAAAAGATAATCCATTTGCTTGACCTAGACCATGATATGGATCTTGACCAATTATTACAACCTTAACATCATTTAAGTGCGTTGAATTGAAAGCATTAAACAAAAGTGAGGGTTTTGGGAAGATAGTTTTGTTTTTGTAAGAATTTTTAATTTTTGTGGAAAGATCTATCCAATATTTTTTTTGAAATTCTTCCTCCAGCTCGTAATACCATGAATCATGTATTTTGACTTTTTTTTGGTTTTTAAAATGTGAGATGTTGTTGAGATAAATTTCGTTCCCAAAAAGTTGCTTATTTTGACTGATAAATTTTAGTTTAAAAGATTTAGCGCTCAATTGATTCTTCAGTTTTATCCCAATCGATATCACCTTCTAAGAACTCATCTAAAGCAACAGAGGTGACTTTATCTTCTTTATCAAAATCAATATTTTCTCTTACAACAGGTTCAGCAAGAATACCTTCTTCAGAAATTTCTTCATTTTCATCGATCATTTGCTTAACAATCCTATCTTGAAGAATTTGTTTAGCTCTTTTTGATGAAACAACAACAGCTTCATAAATGTCATCTGTTTTTTTCAAAAGCTTAGTAAATGAAATTGGATCTACAGCCATTTTAGTCCTCTTTTTTGTTTATATTTATTATTTCTTTAATTTTTTCAAATGTGGTTTCGAAGTTATCATTAATAAGATTATAGTCAAATTCTTTTTTTAAGTTATCCTCTTCTTCAAACCTACTTAATCTTTTATTAATTTCATCTTCCGTTTCAGTTGATCTCAATACCAATCTTTTTCTTAATTCTTCTAGATTAGGTGGGGACAAAAAAATTGAAATAGTATTATTTGGATAATAATTCATAAGACTAACTGCGCCATTAACATCAAGCTCAAAAAATAGGTGTTTATCGTTGTTTATATATTCTTCCAAACTGCTCAATGCGGTACCATATAAATCCCCATGAACATTCTCATGTTCAAGGAACAAATTTTCTTGAATCATTTTTTGAAATTTTGGTTTATCTATAAAATTGTAATGTACTCCATCGATTTCATATTTTCTTTTTTTCCTGGTAGTAAAAGAAACGGAAATTTCAATATTTAAATCTCTTGAAAGTAATTCAAGTAAGGTAGTTTTACCTGAACCTGAAGAGCCAGAAATAACAATGAAATTTTTCACAATATATTTCCTATCTGTTCCCTCAATTTCTCAGCTTGCATTTTTAAACTTATGGCATGTTTTGAAACTCTTTTGTCAAGAAATTTTGATAATATCGTATTGGATTCTCTATTTATTTCTTGCAGAATAAAATTAATTTTTTTACCAGATAGCTGCTTAGACTTAATTGATTGAAAAATTTGGTTTAAATGGCTATTTATTCTATCGATTTCTTCAGAAATATCAATCTTTTCTAATTCATCAATTACATTATCATTTTTTTGATTTATTTTATTTGTGTATGTTTTTTTTTGAATTTTTTCAATTTTTAAAAGATCTTTTTGGGCTACATTCAAATACTTATAAAATTCTTTTTCGATTAATGATCCTTCTTTTTGACGCATATCAACCAATTCTTTGGTTGCAATTTTTAAAGTAGAAAAAATTTTTTTTTGAATGAGACTATTATGAGGAACAAAACTCAAAATATCATTATTTCTTAATAATTGGCTATAATTCAAATCAATGCCATACTTTTTTTCAATTTCCTTATAAGCCTTTAAAACACTCGATGTTTTTTGACTATTTAATTTAAATGAATTTTTTGAATCAACTTTAATGAATAATGTAACAGAACCTCTTAATAAATGTTTTTTTAAATAGTTTCTAATTTTGTATTCTAGCGGACCAGATAACTCAAAAGATTTTGTATTTAACTCAAAATATCTCGAATTAAAAGATTTTAGTTCAACGTTTATTGAAAGATTTGAATCTTCAAAATTTGAAGAGCCAAAACCTGTCATACTAACCAACATTAAATTTTAACCTTTCTTTTCATATTTAGCATATAAAGTAATAACACTCCTAATGGAAAGAGTAGTGAAAATATAGGGAAAATTAATTTAAAACTATAGTTATCTGCTATTATTCCACCCAAGTATGCTGCTAGTCCTGAAAGTCCAAACATCAAAAAGAAGTTTAAACCGAAAACTACTGATCTGATTTTCAATGGTGTAATATCTTTAATTATTGAATTAATTAATGGTTGAATTGAGTACATAAAAATTGCTAATAGAACTGAAACAATTACAATCAATTTTTTTCCAGCAAAAGTAATTGATATAAATAAAGGAAGAAGTAAAAGAAAAACTGTTGATAATAATTTAACTCTGTCAAATTTATCTCCTAAATAGCCCGAAAGAATTTGTCCTAAAAAACCTGTTAACATTATTGCGGATACAACTGAATTTGCATTCGAACCAAAGTCTAAATTAAAAACTGACGGTATAAAGGTATTAAAGACAGTAAATGAAAGGCCTACAACAAAAGAAATTAGAAAAAAAATCGTTAAGATTGAGTTTAGCTTTTTATCTCTAAAGTCATTTAAGCTTATAATATCTATCTTTTCGGTGTTTGGAATAAACTTAAAAGATAAAGGCAATAAAAAGGCATTTAAGATTGCAGTAAAAATAAATGCATAATGCCAACTAAAATGTAATAAAGAAAAATATGATATTAGAGGACCTAAGGAAACTCCAATTGATCCAAATACTCCATGAAACGCATTTGCTTTAGCAATATTTTTATCAAAAATTTCAGATATTAAAGTTAAAGAAACTGGATGATGAATACTTGCAAAAAGACCTAAAAGAATACTGCTGAAAGAAAACATTGTAACATTTTGTGATAGACTTACCAAAAAAGCAGACAATAGAATTCCTAATTGAGAAAAAACAATTAATTTTTTTGGCCCAAACTTATTATATAAAAAAGACATTGGAAGCGAACCGACACCAAAACAAAAACTTACAATGCCAAAAATTAGTCCTACTTCAGATGCATTGATTGAAAAAAAGTCAATCAAATTAATGTACAAACTTGGTATCAACATCATAATGATGTGATTTGACATGTGAGATAAACTTAAAACAAATAGAATGGATCTAGAAGGCAAGCTTTACTTCTTTTCTGCAAGTCGAGCAGCTTTGCCAGATAATCCACGTAAATAGTATAATTTCGCTCTTCTTACTTTATTTACCCTATCAACTTTTATGGATGCAATTGATGGAGAGTGAAGTGGAAAGATTCTTTCAACTCCGACACCATTAGAAATTTTTCTGACAGTAATTGTTTCCGCAATACCGGAACCTTTTCGAGCAATTACAGTACCCTTAAATAACTGTTGTCTAACTTTTTGCCCTTCTCTAACATTAACTGAGATTGAAAGTACATCTCCTGCTTTAAAATTCGGTATATCTTCTCTTAATGTATTAGTCATTTTAATCTTTCTCCAAAAGGTCAGGTCTTCTATCTTTTGTTAATTCTAACTTTTTATCATTTCGCCATTTTTCAATTGCTTTATGATCGCCAGATAATAATACATCTGGGACTTTTAATCCATCAATTTCACTTGGCCGCGTAAAATAAGGAGCATCTAGTAAATCATCAACAAAAGAATCAGTCAAGGCTGAATTTATATCATTCAAAACACCAGGGACTAAACGTACAATTGAATCAAAAATAATCATTGTTGATAATTCGCCGTTTGAAATGATAAAATCGCCAATTGATATTTCAAAATCGACATATTTTTCAATAACTCTTTCATCAACACCCTTATAATGACCACAGATGAAAATTAAAGAGCTTTCTGTGCTAAGATTACTACTTAAACTATGATTTAATACTTTACCCTTTGGAGATGGAAAAATTATTTTTGGTTTTTTTTCTGACTTTGATATACAATATTCTATAGCACCAAAAAGTGGCTCACACATCATGACCATTCCTGATCCTCCTCCATAGGGTTCATCATCTATTTTTTTATAATTATCTGTGGTGAAATCTCTAAGATTTACAATCTCAATACTAAGGTGACCTTTTTTTAGCCCTTGATTAGCTATATTGTTGTCGATTAAAGTTTTTATCGAATCAGGAAATGGCGTTATAATATAAACTTCCATATGATAAGTAGAATTTAAGTAATGAAACTTATTTTTTCTTTTTAGCTGACTTTTTTTGTTCTACAGATTCTTCTGCCGAAGCTTCTTCAGCTACTTCCTCTGCAGGAGCTTCTTCTTCTGCTGGAGTTTCTTCAGCTACTTCCTCTGCAGGTGCTTCTTCTGCTGGAGCTTCTTCAGCTATTTCCTCTGCAGGTGCTTCTTCTGCTGGAGCTTCTTCTGCTGGAGCTTCTTCAGCTACTTCCTCTGCAGGTGCTTCTTCTGCTGGAGATTCTTCAGCTACTTCCTCTGCAGGTGCTTCTTCTGCTGGAGATTCTTCAGCTACTTCCTCTGCATGTGCTTCTTCTGCTGGAGATTCTTCAGCTACTTCCTCTGCAGGTGCTTGTTCTGCTGGAGTTTCTTCTGCTGGAGTTTCCTCGGCAACTTTAGCAGCAGCTTTCTCAGCTTTTAATTTTTCTTTTTTAACCTTATTGGCCTTAATTCTTTCTTGGATTACCTTATCTCTCTCTTTCTTCCATTCTTCAACAGCTTTATCAATTTCTTTTTCAGATAATCCTTGTTTCATTAAATGCCATCTGTATGCTAATCCTGACCTCTTCATTAATTTATTAACAGGATCTGTAACTTGTGCTCCAAGCTTTAACCATTCAAGAATTCTGTCTTCTTTTAAAACATAATTTTTCTCTTTATTACTTTCAATTGGGTTGTACCAACCTACTTGCTCAATTGCAGAGCCATCTCTTCTTTTCCTTGAATCAATAATTATAATTCTATAAAAAGGTCTATTTCTACGACCAATACGTTTGAGTCTAATTTTTGTTGCCATAAACTATTTTTCTCTTTTTTAAATTTTGTTATTAAAACAGGCGTAATTTGTCTAAAAGTAATGAATACTACAAATGATTTATTTTATGAAAAATCAATGGACATAAGTTTTGAAATTCCTTGTTTTTCGGCTGTTACACCATAAATACAATCTGCTGATTCCATTGTCAGTTTATTATGAGTTACCATAATGAATTGAGTAGTTTTGCTATAATCTTTAATCACATCTGTAAACTTTTTAATATTTATATCGTCAAGCGGAGCATCAATTTCATCTAAGATACAAAATGGACTTGGCTTGTATTGATAAATAGAGAAAAGTAATGCAATTGCAGTTAAGGACTTCTCACCAGCAGATAACATTTTTAGGGTATTATTTCTTTTTCCGGGAGGTTGAGCAAAAATATTTATATCTGAATTTAGGGGATCATTTGGATCTGATAACTCAATTGAACCCTTACCTCCATTGAAAAATACTGTAAACATTTTTTCAAAATTTTCTTTGACTTGATTGTATGTATCAAAAAACTGTTCTTGGGCAACCATATCAATTTTTTTAATAGCTTCTTTTAAATTATTTTCAGCATCAATTAAATCAGCTTTCTGTTCTAAAAGATTATTTAGTCTCGCAGTTTTTTCCTCATGTTCATCTTTGACTGCCCAATTAATTGGACCAATAGAATCAATACTTCTTTTTATCTTTTCTACTCTAAAAACCATATCTGAAATGTTATAATCCTTAACATCTCTTAAAACAACATCATTTCCAAACTTTTCAATAATATTTTGCTCTATTTGAGTTTTTTTAATTTTTGATTCTGCAATTTTCATCTCAGCTTCTTTTATTTCATAAAAAAGATCATCTTTACTGAATTTATCAGAATCAAGCTTTGCTCTTATTGATTCCATTTTGATAAATGCTTTGTTAACATCATTTTCTTTTTTTTCTAACTCAAGATTATTTGAATTAATTTGGTCTTGTATTTTTTTAATTGATTCATCCATTTTTGAAAAATCGAATTCTTGCTCTTTTCTATATTTATCTATTTTGTCCTTATAATCTTGTATGCTCGCTTTTAATTTTTCATATTTTTTGTCAGTTTCAATTACAGTGTAATTATTATTTTTGAATTTTTCTTTGCTTTCATCTGATAAGCTATTATTTACATCTTGATTTGAGACAATTTTAATATAATCTTTATCGAATTGATTGAGTTGACTAATCTTTTTCTGAAGTTCGTCTTCAAGCAATCCGACTCCTTTGGATGACTCTAGATTCTTTTCTTGAATCTCCAAAAGCAGCTTTTCTGTAAGCTTATCAACTTTTGCTTTCATTGTCGCTAAAGATTCTTTCTCTTTTAAATATGCTTCTCTGGAATTATCAAATTCAACGCTTTCAACTTCTTTTTTTGAATTAGTTTTTTGTAAAACTTTATTCTTTTTCTTTAACATTTCCTCAAGAGGTAAAATAACATTTTCAAGATCAGTCATCCTAGCTGAGGCTAGATCTAGCTCTAATTCTTTTAATTCACTTGTAAGTTTTTCATGTCTTTTAAATCGTTTTAATTGCAAATCTAATGCCTTGACTTGAATTTCAATCTCTAAGATAATATCATCAATTCTTTCTAAATCTCTTGAATTCAAATCAAACTTTCTCAAAGCAGATTTTCTTTTGGCTTTATATTTATTTACCCCAGCAGCTTCTTCAAACATTTGCCTTCTACTATCGTCTTTATTTGATAAAATTTGTTCAATCATATTCAATTCAATAACAGAGTAAGCATCCGAGGTCAGTCCAGTATCAACAAAAAGATTAGAAATATCTTTTAATCTGCAGTTATTTCTATTAATAAAATATTCACTTTCACCAGAACGATACAATCTTCTTCCAATTTCAACTTCAGAATATTCAACTGGTAACAATCCCTTATTATTTTCAATTGTTAAAAAAACTTCACACAGACCTAATGGTTTTACATTAGAAGCACCATTAAAAATCACATCTTCCATTTTTGAACTTCTTAATCTCTTAGTTTTTTGCTCACCCAAAACCCATCTTATTGCATCTACGATATTTGTTTTACCACAACCATTTGGGCCAACAATGCCAGTTATACCTGAATCAAATACAACAGTTTCTTTTTTTGCAAAAGATTTAAAACCAAAAATTTCCAATTTTGAAATATGCATTATTTATTATCCTGGAGGCCATCCTAAAGATCTACCTCCAATTAAATGAAGATGAATATGGTAGACTGTTTGACCTCCATCTTCATTACAATTAAAAATAGTCCTATATCCTGATTTATCAATACCTAATTTGATTGCTATTTTTTTAGCCGCATGAAACATTTTGCCAATTAATTCAGTGTCCTCAACATTCAAATCGTTTAATGTCTCGATTTTCTTTTTTGGAATGATTAAAAGATGTATTGGCGCTACTGGATTTATATCATCGATTATGATTAAATCATCATCTTCATGATGAATAGTAGCAGGAATTTCCCTCAAAATTATTTTTTCGAAAATTGTTTTAGTCATTATTTATCAGTAATTCATTAATGATTGATATTAATGAAACTATAGCAGTTTCAGTCCTTAATATAGTTCTACCAAGATTAACTTTAATGAAATTTTTCTCATTTATAATTTTTTTTTCACTGTCTGAAAAATCTCCTTCAGGTCCAACAATTAAATTAATTTTTTTATTTTTTGATGAATTTTTAATTTCATTTAATTGTTCAACAAAAGTTTTATCTGAATTTATCAAACATACTATATTTACCGATTCAAAGTCATTCCATTCAATAAAATTTTTTAGTTTATTTAACTTTGGAAAGTAAGCTCTCGAACTTTGTTTACACGCAGAATGAATTGAAGATAAAAGCTTATCATGATTTACTGAAGATTTTACAGATTTATCAAATCTTACTGGAGTTAATTCATTAACTCCTAGCTCAACAGATTTTTCCAGAGCTATTTTAAATCTATTATTTTTAATTAAAGGCAGTGCAAGATGTATTTTAAAGTTTTGATCTAATTTAATATGCTCTTTACTTAAAATTTTACCTTTCACAGCCTTTTTATTAGTCTCATTTATTATTGCTTGGTAAATGGTTCCTTGTCCATTTGTTAATGTTAATTGATCATTTATTTTAAGTCTAAGAACAGAAATAACATGGTGGGATTCTTTTTCATCAAGAACAAATGTTGAATTCTTAATATTTTGTTGATTGACAATTGAAAAATTACTCACGATTTATCTGATACTTTAGAAAAAGGTAACCTCCTCCAAAATCATCTTTGGAATGAATTGGTTTATCTACATTTAAGTAGTCATACCCCAAACCCAGAGATAATGTATTTCCAGAAGGCTGGGAAAAATTAACACCAAATCCTAAAGAGGCACCTAAGTTAGTTTGCGATTCAGTACTTCTCCATTTTTTTGAAAAACTTGAGATTGTCTCATCGCCATCTACGGCAACAAAAGGTCCAATAGAAAAAGTTATATATGGCCTGAAGCTATTTGCTATTTGACCATCAAATAAATAGTAATTAGTTTTAAAAAATAATGGAAAAAGTAAAATATCTTTTTCTCCAGCAACTGTAAACTGATTATAGAACGGATCATAAATTGGATATTCATCATTTCTTATATCATAAAATCTTAAATCTAAACCAATTGAAATATTAGATTTTTGAAATTTTTCATATTCATAACCAAATCCATATCCATTATTTGCAAAAAGAAAATTTATATTTTGAATCTTTTCTTGAGCATTTACTGAATTTGTCATAAAAATGACAATTAATAAAATTATAGCTTTATTCATTATCTTCAAACTCTGCATCCTTTACTTTTTTAAAATCAATTTTTGTATCTTTTTTTATAAATACTTTATCATCTTTTTTAGTTGAAATCCTGTATAAAAACCATAAAACTGCTATTGCTATGATGTATTTTATCATATTACGATGGATTAAAATATTTTATACCTTGATGAGGCTGATGAATTTCATCAAGAAGGTTATCAAAATCCTCTGAATTTTCTACAAAATCTATATTATTTGTATTTATAATTAACAATGGACCTTCTTCATAATTAACAAAAAATTCTTGATAGCGTTCATTAACTTGATTGATATAATCTTGAGTAACATGTTTCTCGAAATCTCTACCTCTTTTTTTAATATTCTTCATAAGTCTGGGAGTATCTGCCTGCAAATAAACTACTAAATCTGGCTTAACAATATCTTTTTCTAATATATCAGCAACATGTGAATAAAGCTTGAATTCTGCCTCTGAGTTCAAAGTAAAGTCAGCAAAAAGTCTATCTTTTTCAAACATATAATCTGTTACAACCCCCTTTTGCAGAAGATTTAATTGCCTAATATCTTTCTGTTGCTGCTGATATCTTTGTAAAAGAAAAAAGATTTGTGTCTGAAATGCATTTGATTCAGGATCATCATAAAAATCTTTTAGAAAAGGATTTTCCTCAAATTTTTCGAAAACTTTCCTGGCGTTTAGTTTATCTGCAATCATATTAGCTAAACTGGTTTTGCCAACTCCTATTGGTCCTTCAATTGCAATATATGTATCTAGTTCTTTCACGCTTTCTTATCAATAATATGTTTTTGAACTACTGAAGTATCAGGACACTTTTCAAGTAAATCAACAATTTTAATATTAGTTTTAGGAAAAATTTCATCAGACGCAAGTTCTGCTAAAGGAATCAAAACAAATTTTCTTAAAAGAGCGCCTGGATGTGGTATTTGTAATTCGGGAGTATTAATAAAACTATCTTTGAAAATTATTATGTCAATATCAATTGTTCGAGGATGATTTTTTTGTCTTATTTCTTCTCTACCTAACATTTTTTCAATTTCACGAATCTTATCTAAAAGTTGAAAAGCAGTAAAAGTTGTCTCAAGCTCTATGACAATATTTAGGAAAGATGGTTGATTTTCATTATAGAGAGGTTCTGTTTTGTAAAATGAAGAAGATTTTATCTTAGAAATTTCAATATATGAACCCAATATAGCAATAGATGAGGCAATGTTTGACTCTTTATCTCCGATATTAGATCCAATGGATAAATAAACTTTGTTTTTAAACATTATACTATTTTACAAACAAAAAACCCTCGGCATAGAGGGTTTTTTGCATTTTATTTTCATAATTATCAAAAGAATGAATTACATCATTCCACCCATGCCACCCATGCCCATATCTGGAGCACCACCTGGCATTGGAGAATGATCATGTTCTTCTGGTTGTTCAGTTATTGCAGCTTCAGTGGTTAATAATAATCCTGAAATTGATGCAGCATTTTCTACTGCAACTCTTGCTACTTTAGCTGGATCGATAATTCCAGCTTTGAACATATTAACGTATTCATCTTGACGAGCATCATATCCAAAGTCATTCTTTCCTTCAAGAACTTTTTGAACAACAATCGAAGCTTCAACTCCAGCATTAGAACAAATTTGTCTAATTGGACCTTCAAGAGCACGTTTCATAATATCAACTCCGACTTGCTCAGAGACAGATGCTTTTACTTTTGCTAAGTCTAAACTGGCCCTAAGTAATGCAACGCCTCCACCTGGAACTATTCCTTCTTCAACAGCTGCTCTAGTTGCATGAAGTGCATCATCAACTCTAGCTTTCTTTTCTTTCATTTCAACTTCAGTTGCTGCTCCAACATTAAGGACTGCAACTCCACCTGAAAGCTTAGCTAGTCTTTCCTGCATCTTTTCTTTGTCATAGTCGGATGAAGATTTTTCAATTTGAACTTTAATTTCATTAACTCTAGCATCAATTGCAGATTTATCTCCGCTTCCGTCAACAATAGTTGTATTATCTTTGTCACTTACAACTTTTTTACAAGTTCCTAGATAATCGAGTGTAGCGCTTTCAAGTTTATAGCCTTGTTCTTCTGAAATAACAGTTGCGCCAGTTAAAATTGCAATATCCTCAAGCATAGCTTTTCTTCTGTCACCAAAACCAGGAGCTTTTACTGCTAAAACCTTAAAAGTTCCTCTTAATTTGTTAACAACCAATGTAGCTAATGCTTCACCTTCAATATCTTCAGCAATAATTAAGATTGGCTTACCTGCTTGAACTACCTTTTCAAGAAGAGGAAGTAAGTCTTTCATATTGCTAATTTTTTTGTCATGAACTAAAACAAAAGGATCATCTAAATCAGCTTCCATTGAATCGGAATTAGTTACAAAATATGGAGATAAATACCCTCTATCAAATTGCATACCCTCTACAAACTCTAAATAAGTTTCAGCAGTTTTAGATTCTTCAACAGTAATGACTCCATCTTTACCAACTTTATCCATTGCTTCAGCAATTTTTGAACCAATCTCATTGTCATCATTTGCGGAAATTGTTGCAACTTGAGCTATTTGCTTTGAGTCAGGAATATCTTTAGATAGTTTTGAAATAGATTTAACTACACTATCTTTTGCTAAATCGATTCCTTTTTTAATTTCCATTGGATTAGCTCCGGCTGTAACATTTTTTAATCCTTCTGAAATAATTGATTGAGCTAAAACTGTTGCTGTTGTTGTTCCATCACCCGCAACATCCGATGTTTTGGATGCAACCTCTCTTACCATTTGAGCACCAACATTTTCAAGCTGATTTTCTAAATCAATTTCTTTTGCAACTGAAACACCATCTTTTGTCACAAGTGGTGATCCAAATTTTCTTTCAATAACTACATTTCTGCCTTTTGGACCTAATGTAACCTTGACAGCGTTTGCAAGCTTATCTACGCCCTTTTTAAGAGCTCCTCTTGCTTCAGTATCGTATGCGATATCTTTAGCCATTTAATCCTCCTTATAAAATTGCCAGAATATCACTTTCTCTCATGATAAGCAAGTCTTTGCCTTCATATGTGATTTCTGTACCTGAATATTTACCATATAATACTACGTCGCCTGTCTTAACGGACATTTTGCTTGTAGTACCATCTTCATTATTTTTTCCTGGACCAACCACAACTACAGTACCTTGTTGAGGTTTTTCTTGAGCAGTATCAGGAAGTATAATTCCACTAGCTGTTGTTTCATCAGCAGCCATTGCTTCTACAACTACTCTATCTTCAAGCGGTTTAATTTTTAAAGACATTGTTTTATCCTCTTATTAGTTAAATAATTTATAGTTATTAATGCAAAAAATGTGCCAATTAGCATTTTAACTATTATTTATGCAAAAATGTCATATCCACATATTTTTGCACGGTAATTTTAAAATTTTGTATCTAGAATTACAAATGAAATATTAATTATCTGCCTGTACTACCAAATCCGCCCTCTCCTCGGCTAGATTCAGACAACTCTTCAACTAATTCAAAATCAATAGGAGAACTATCAACAGCAACTAATTGAAAATATCTTTCTCCTCTCTTAATATGAAAATCTTTATCATAAATATTATCAACCATACCAATTAATTCACCTCTGTATCCACCGTCAATAAGACCAATAGAATTAGCAAGCCTTAAAGGAGTCTTGGAAATACTAGATCTTGGAAATAAATAATAGGCCTTGTTATCTAAATTTTCGCATGCTATTTGTAATGGAATTGGTTGTGTACTTTTGGCTGGAATGATTTGATCTTCAACAACAAATAAATCTAATCCAGCATCACCAGAGTGAAAATGTGAATGGTTTTCATAGAGCTCTTTGGCTCTATTGTTAAAAGCCTTAATCCTTAATTTCATTTTTATGAATAAGAGTTCTAATAGGATAAGGTATATCGATTTTTTCCTCTTTAAACTTTTTGTGAAGCTTTTTTATATAACTATTAAGAATAGTGTTGTGATCTCCAAAGTTTTTTCCTTGAAAATAAATGAAAAAATTAATGCTGGAATCTGCAAATTCTCTAAATCTTATAACTGGTTTGTAAGATTTACTAACACAATCAAGCTCATCATAAATTTCATTAGCTACTTCTAAAGCAACTTTCTCAACATGTTCAAGGTCACTATCGTATGAAACTCCAATCTGAATAGGAACTCTAAAAGCAGAGTCCATAGAAGAAAAGTTTTTAGAAATTGAACCTGAAAGTACAGAATTAGGAATAGAAATTATGTTATTAGCTCTCTCACGAATTGTGGTGTATCTCCAGCCAACGTTTTCAACATAACCCTGGTAACCGTTATCGAGCTGTACATAATCACCTTCTTGCATTGTCTTACTCAAAAGAATATTAATTCCACCAAATAAATCTGATAATGTATCTTTTAGTGCTAATGAAACTGCCAAACCACCAACACCTAGTGCGGTAATTAAGGGTGTAATTGAAATACCAAAGGACTGTAAAATAAACAAAATGCCAATTGAAAAAATTGCAACATTTGTCAAGCCTTTAAAAATACCTGTTGAAGGTAAAGATTTATTTGTTTGAGACCAAATATCAAGCAGCCCAAGTACGACTCTCGAAGCAGTTAAACTAATAGAAATGATTAAAAAAGCAGATATAATTTTTTGATAAATATCTTCAGGTCCTGGAAGTTCTGAATTACCAACAGCTATCGATGAAAAAGCTAGAAAAAACCAAAATACGATAACAGAATTAATTGCATTAATCACTACGTCATCACTTTGCCAATTGTTTTTCTCTGAAAGAGATATTAGTCTTGAAACAAGAAATTTTTTGAAAAATAAGCCTAAAACAAGTCCTAAAAGGATTGTAATAATTGGTTCAATCCAAAGTAATAAATTTGCCGGTATATAGTTTTCTAAACCCATGAAAGGACTTTACACATAAAAGTTTAATTGTTCAAGCAATGTAAGTTAATTTTTAGGATCGATCCAATCGTCATTTTCTTTAATTAACTGTATCAATTCATCAACAGCATGCTCACTTGAAATATTTCTTTTTACTAATTCTTTGCCTTTATATAATGATATAACTCCGTCTCCAGAACCTACATAACCATAATCCGCATCTGCCATCTCTCCAGGTCCATTAACAATACAGCCCATAACTGAAATCTTAAGTCCTTTTAAATGGTTTGTATGCTCTTTGACTAAAGCTGTGGTTTCTTGTAAATCAAATTTTGTTCTTCCACATGAAGGGCATGATATATAGTCAGTTTTAAATATTCTTGTTCTGGTATTTTGTAAAATCAAAAATGAAAGTTCATTTATCTTCGAATCAAAATCTTTTGTCTGAATCCATATACCATTTCCCATCCCCTCTAACAAAATTGAACCTATATCGATTGAGGCTTCTATTGCAACTTTCTCAAAGTCTGAACTTTGATAACTACCTTTTAAAATAATTGGAATTTTTATTTGTTTTTCTTCAAGAAAATTAAAAGCGCTTAGTAGATCATGTCTATTTGCATTATCAACATTTAAAACTATTACAACATTATTTGAGAATGTTTGCATAATAGTATTAGTTATTTTTGTTAATTCAATTTCAACAAAATTTAAAACATCAGAAGCTAATTCAGACTTTCTAAAATCTTTTAATGAATAAAAATAAGGAAAAATATTTTTTGAAAGATTTTCATTCCAATTTTTGCCCTCAATTATATATTTTTTTGATTCATCAATATTATCTAGATCATCGATAAATAAATAATCTGGAAAATTTCCTTCAAAATCATTTGAATTATTTGAAATCACAATAGGTGGGTTTTTGTCTCCAATATTTTTAATAGATTTAGTCTCTCTTTTAAAAAATGAAAAAGCTCTTTTATCAGTATTCTTAAGTCTTATTTTTTTAGAAATACTATTTATTTTTTCAAGAATTTTTTCAGCTGCAGGTATTTCGAACTCAGGATCTTCAGTTAATGATACTCGAATCGTATCTCCTATACCCTCCGTTAGTAAAGTTCCAATTCCCAATGCGGACTTTATTCTACCGTCAAGTCCATCTCCTGCTTCAGTAACTCCTAAATGAAGTGGAAAATGCATATTTTCATTTTCCATGGATTTAACAAGTAACCTATATGCATGTATCATTACAATTGGATTGCTTGATTTCATTGATAAGACAACTTGATCATATTCATTTTGTTTGCAAATCCTTAAAAACTCCATTGCTGATTCAACCATCCCTAATGGAGTATCACCAAATCTATTCATTACTCTATCCGACAATGATCCATGATTCGTACCAATTCTCATGGCAACATTATTTTTTTTACAGGAATTTATTAGAGGAATAAATTTCTTTTCAATTTTTAAAAGCTCATCTTGATAAGATTTATCATCGTATTCTTTGACTTCAAATTTTTTCTTATCAACATAATTTCCAGGATTAATTCTTACTTTTTCCACTATTTTTGATGCTTCTAATGCAGCATTTGGAGTAAAATGAATATCAGCAACTAGTGGATCATCATAACCTTTTGCAACCAAAGCATCTTTGATGTTTAATAAATTTTTTGCTTCATTAATATTTGGAGCTGTAAATCTAACTAGTTTTCCGCCTGCTTGAATGATTCTTATGGCTTCATCTACGCTTTTATCAGTATCCATGGTAGATGCTGTTGTCATAGATTGGGTTTTGATGCTATGATCGCTTCCAATAAAGACCTTACCTATTTTAACACTTAAAGTTTTTCTTCTCATGCTATCTAACTTTGAAAGTAGTCAAAGACATTAGAGCAAACAGTATGCCTATTATCCAAAATCTAGTAACGACTCTTGATTCAGGCCATCCTTTGAGTTCAAAATGATGATGAATTGGTGCCATTAGAAAGAATTTTTTACCAGTACCGTATTTGTTTTTTGTATATCTAAAAAATAAAACCTGAATGATAACAGATAAGGTTTCAATTACAAAGACTCCTCCAACAATTAACAATAATACTTCCTTCTTTAGAAGAATTGCTAATGTTCCCAGAGCAGCTCCAGTTGATAAAGATCCTACATCTCCCATAAAAATCTCGGCGGGTTTTGCATTAAACCACAAGAAGCCAAGACAACCACCAAAAAACGCAGTAGCAAAGATTGTCAGTTCACTTGCTAGTGGCAAATAAGCAATATATAAATAATCGGTAAAATCAACTCTTCCTGATATGTATGCTATTATTCCAAATACACTTACTGAAATAGCTAACAATCCGGCAGCTAAACCATCAAGACCGTCAGTAAGATTTACTGCATTTGAGGTTGCTGAAACAACTAAAATAATAAAAATAGCATAAATGATAGGATAAAAGAAATTAATAGAAACATTCTTTAAAAAAGGGACAAAAGTTAGAAGAGTATAGTCCCCATATACATTTGAACTTATTAGTATGTATGAAATGAATACTCCAAGAATAGTTTGAGCTAGCAATTTATATCTTCCACTCAAACCGTCTTTTCTTTTCTTAACAACTTTCAGATAATCATCATAAAAACCAACTAGCCCCATCCAAACCATTGAAATACATATTATTTGAATAAATAAATTATTTAAATCTGCTAATAGTACAGTAGGGATAATTGTAGAAAGAATAATCAATACCCCTCCCATAGTAGGAGTACCCTGTTTTTCTTTATGAGAATCCGGACCATGATCTCTTATGGATTCACCTATCTGAAGATTTATTAATTTTTTTACAACGAAGGGTCCAAATATAAAGCTTATTAATAGAGCAAGAATCGCACTTGCACCAGCTCTAAAAGTGATGTATTCAAAAAGATTTAAGAAACCGAAAAATTCTCTTAGTGGTAATAATAATTCATTTAACATTTTTTAATTCATTTATTAATTGATCAAGTTGCATACTTCTGGACCCCTTAATCAAAACAATGTCTCCGTCTGTTAAAAGTTCATTTAACTTTTCTAATAAAGAAAAATTATCATTGAAATGTAAGCTTAATGCAAAGTTATTACTATTAGATTGTGCATTTTTAGCCAACTTGCCAACAGTTAATAAAATATCTGCTTTTTCAACTGCATATTGACCTATTTTTTTATGAAAAATCTCTTCATTAGCTCCAAGCTCCTTCATATCTCCAAAAACAAAAAATTTTCTATTTTCTTTATAACCGCTCAAGTGATCTAATGCCGCTTTAACAGATTCTGGATTTGCATTGTATGAATCGTCTATTATTTTAAACTTATTTAATGAAAAAATTTCACCTCTCCCTGGAGGCATTTTAAAACTTTCTAAGCAATTAATTAATAAATCCCCATTCATGTTAGGAAAATTACTATCATTAAAGATATCATTAGCGACATGAGAAGCAATTTCTAAATTTTTAATAAAAATATTACTTTTATTTTCTATAAAATTAATGGCTAAAGAGTTTGGCTTTTTCTCATGGAAGTTATATTTCTTTGTTGAATGATTCAGAATAGATTTTTTTTCTTTTTCAATATTTTCTATTGAACCAAATCCATCAAGATGTGCTGCAGCTATACTTGTAATTACTCCATAGTCAGGTTTAACTATTGAGGATAAATATTCTATATCTCCAACTTTATTTGCTCCTAATTCAAGAACATATATTTCAGAATCAAGCGCAAAAGAAAGAATTGATAAAGGAACGCTTATTGAGGTGTTATAATTACCTAAAGTTTTTTCAACTTTAAACTTTGATTGGAGAAGGTGTGCTATCAAATCCTTAGTTGTGGTTTTCCCGTTTGAACCTGTAATTCCGACAATTCTTCCATTAAAACTCTTTAACCAGTTAATTAATAACTCTTTTATGAAAACATTTAAATCCTCAACTAAAAGATGATGGCTACTTTCATTTTTATATGACGATAGCGTATAACTTGCACCATCTTGTAAAGCTTGATCAAGGAAATCATTTCCATCAAAGTTTTCTCCCTTAATAGCAATAAATAAATCATTTTTTTTGATATTTCTGCTATCTATCGATATTCCATTTATTGGCCTATCAATAGATCGACCAAAAAAAGTTTCAAAAACTGTTAAAAAATGGTTTTTCTCTTTTAAATCAATTCTCATAAAATTCTTTAATTATATCACGATCAGAATAAAAATGTTTCGTACCATTAATTTCTTGATACTCTTCCGTTCCTTTTCCAAAAATAATTAATATTTCATCTGACTTTAAATTTGTTAAAGCAAATATAAGTGCTTCTTTTCTATCATTGAAAATATGATGACTTTCATTCGAAAATCCTTTTATTACATCATTATTTATTAATTCAATATCTTCAAATCTAGGATTATCAGGCGCTAGATAACACTCTATAGAATATTTTTCAACAACTTCCGCCATTTTTGGTCTTTTAGATTTATCTCTACCACCTCCAGCGCCAAAAAGAACTTTCAAAGGACGATTGAAGTTTTCTTCTAGAGCTTTTAATGTTCTAAAATATGCATCTGGTGAATGTGCATAATCTAAAAATATCATTTGATTTTTTTGGTTTTCAACCAAATGTAATCTGCCATCAATATTGGTACAATTTTCAATTCCTTTTGCTATGGATTGTGCTGAAATATTCAGTTCAATTGCAATTGATGCAGCAAGAATCAGGTTTTCTAAATTAAATGAACCAATAAGATTTGATTCAAAGTCTAAAGTTTCGGAGTCCCATGCTAAAGTACCTGCTAATCCAAAACTATTAATGCTATATGAAGTACAAAAATAATCAGCGTCTTCATTTTTAAGAGAAATACATTTGATATTTGAATTTAACTCAGCAATTCTCTTACCATACTCATCATCAATCATCACAACAGAAGAGCCATTATCTTTATTTAAATTAAAAAGTTTAAGTTTTTCACTAAAATATTCATCCATCGTCTTATGATAATCTAAATGATCATGTGTAAGATTTGTAAATGCAGTTATATCAAAAAAGATGTTTTCTATTCTTCTTTGTGATAATGCATGAGAAGAAACCTCTAATATAACATTTTTGTAATTTTCATTAACTGCATAATTTAATATTTCATACAAATCAAAAATATCTGGCGTAGTTAGTCCAGGATTAATTTCAATCGAAGGCTTTATTCCACTTGTACCTATTTGTATCGTCTTTTCATTTTTTGCATCTAAAATGCTTTTTAAAATGGTTGATGTTGATGTTTTACCGTTCGTACCAGTAATTCCTATCAACTTTACTTCATTTTGAGGAAAATTGTAAAAATTTGAACAAGCAATGCCTGCGGCAATTCTTACATCTTCAACTTTTACTACATTTTTTTGAGATTCTAACTTATTAGAATCTGTAATCGCTAAGCAAGCTCCGTTTTTAAATGCATCTTCAATGAAGTCATTTCCATCATAATTTTCTCCTTTAAAAGCAAAAAAAATGTATCCTTTTTTTACTTTTGAGGAATTATTAGTAAGACCCTGAACTAATATCTTAGGCAGTTCAATAGATTCATTTAAAATAGTATTTAATACTTTATCTATTTCTATCATAAATCGTATTTATTTCTGAATGATTGATTACCGGCGGCATGTGAATATATCTAATATAATCATCCAGTGATCTTTGATCCCATGGGTCTTTAAAATAATTGTCAGTATCTAAAAAACCTTTTCTTGAGTTGTAATATGTGAACTTATCAAGTGATGAATTAAAAAAACCACTTGAATAGAAATCGTTATTATTAGAAATATATTTGCTTGCTTTAACCCAACCAGGTAATCCAGCATCAAGATAAAGCGATGTAGAAGTATTTACAGGAAAAAACATTCCAGTGTTATTTTTTCGAGCAAATCTGTTGTATTCTGGAGCATTAAGCTTAATTGACTCGTTAATCACATCTAGTTTAAAAAAAGTTTCAAGGGTTTCATTTGTATTGATATTGGCAATTAACATCAATTCCAGTTCAGATAATTCCTCAACGAGTAAAGGTTTAATATTGTTAGAAATATTATCACTGACATCTTGTCCATAAAGACTTACAAAAAATAATAGAGAACAAATTAACCTAATCATCTAAACTTACCTTCATTCTACTTTTTTTAACCTGTGATCTTCTTTTTTTAGTTTCAACTCTTTTTACTTTAGAACTCCTAGAAGGTTTCGTAGGAATTCTTTTTGCTTGTATTTTAATATCACTAAATAATTTTTCTAATCTATTTATAGCATCATCTTTATTTTTTTTCTGAGATTTAAATGATTGAGCAATAATTGTTATAAATCCATTTTTTGAAATTCTTTTACCATAGGCAGATATAAATCTCTGCCTCATCTCATCAGAAATATCTGATTCAAATATATTATATTTTAATTGAACAGCAGTTGAAACTTTATTGACATGTTGTCCGCCTGGCCCGCTAGATCTAACAAAGGAAAAATGTAACTCTGATTCTTTAATTTTTATCATTAAAATTGTTTATAAAATTTACAGAAATTTTTATGAATAGTTTTACAAAACATCGCATAACAGTTTTTGGCATAAATGGATGCCATGATGCTATTAAATCATCAATCATTGATGTTAATCAAATAATAATTGAAAGAAATTCTCCTGCTGATATCAGTGAAAAAATGAGCACTGCATTGACAGAGATACCTCAAAATCTGATTGAGAAAGTTGATTCAGAAAGTTTTAAAAAATATGTTGATAATAATAGAGCACAAGGCATCTACATCAAAGCTCAGGCTAAAACATTTAATGAACTACCGATAGTTGAAGATGATACTGCCTGTTTTGTTGTTCTCGACCAGGTTCAAGATCCTCACAATTTAGGGCAAATCTTAAGAATTTGTGCTGGTGGTAATATTGATGGAGTTATTATCACGGATCGAAATAGTGTTTCAATGACTAGTGCTGTGGCTCAAGTCAGTCAAGGCGGGTTCTCAAAAGTGCCTTTATTTTCAGTAACAAACATCAATAAAGCTATTAGTCATTTCAAAGATAATGACTTTTGGATAACAAGCTTCGAAAATAATATTGAAGCAAAAGATTGGTATGCTATTGATCTGAAAGGAAGATCTGTTTTGATTTTTGGAGGTGAAGGAAGCGGTATTAGCAAACAAGTACTTAAAAATTCAGATTT
>Ga0208390_1000035_pt1 | contig 37041 bp, 35 predicted proteins | sample Knorr_S7_td_Surf_FD_185594 | JGI IMG/M metagenome (GOLD analysis project Ga0208390, IMG submission 185594) | Marine microbial communities from Southern Atlantic Ocean transect - Knorr_S7_td_SurfaceA_ad_6m_LV_A (SPAdes) (version 2) | ecosystem: Environmental > Aquatic > Marine > Oceanic | place...
AAAAATCTAAATCAGGTATTAGTCTGGTTCCAGAATTTCTTTCAAAAAAATTTCTACCTTTATTTGATAAACCTTCATTATTTGCAAATTTTGGTTTTCCATAAAAAAGATAAGGTAAAGACCAAGATGGGTGAAAAGCACAATCAAGAATTTGTTTTATACCAAATGTAAAAGGAGCAGTAAAACCATCCCTTAATTCTCTTGGACGATAACCAGGAGCTGGAACATCCACAGAAATAATTAAATTTTTTACACCTAATTTTTCTACTCTTTCTACTAATTTCATAGTACTTTCTACACTACTGCCCATGTAAAGTTGGAACCAAACATTATTTGAAGCTATTTTATAAATATCCTCAATAGAAGTAGAAGATGCTGTTGAAACACAAAATGGAATATTAAGTTTCTTAGCTGCTTGAGCTAACATTGTGTCTGCATTTGGATTTGATACATTGCATAAGCCCATTGGAGCTATTCCAAATGGATAATCAAATGTCTGATCATTTATTCTTTTTGAAAAACTTCTATTTTTCACATTTAATAGTGTTTTAGGTTGAAGCAACAATTTTTTGAATGATTGAATATTCCTTTTTAAAGCAAGTCCATCTCCAGCTCCACCATCAATATAACCAAAGACCATTTTTGGTAATTTTTTTTTTGCAAATAAACGAAAATCATCTAAGGTTTGAAGATTATTAAGGTTCAAAATAAGGCCCTGTACTTTTATAAATAAGGTTCTAAATTAGGATATATTATCTATCAAATTACTCAATAAATTTTATTTTTAAAATAAAAGAAAATTTAATTCAACAAATCACTTGCAGAGAAATAAGTATGTTTTTTTTTAATGAATGCATTTTTTGCTAAATTTGTATGAAGCCAAACTCCTGACCTTGCAGGTGTCTTAGAACCTGAGGACCAAACACCAGCTATCAATCCTGCTAAAATATCTCCAGAACCTGCAGTGCCTAATTCAGGCATTTTAAAATTGTTAATCCATAATTGATTAGATTCGTGTATTAAAGTACCAGGACCCTTTAAAATCCAATCACCGCCATAAATGTTTTTCATAGTTCTAATAGTTTCAAACCTATCCAATTTTTTTTGTCTAACTAAATCTTTTGCCTCTCCTGCGTGTGGAGTTCCAATTAAATGATAAGGACGTTCTCTGAAATTAGATGCAGCTAGCCAACGTAATCCTCCAGCATCAAGAACTAAGGGAATTTTAAAATTCCATATATTTATTATGAGTTCTTCAAATCCAATAGGAAGACCTGGACCCAAAATACATACTTTAGACATTTTTAAAAACTTCATTGTCTCTTTCAATTCAGGTTTTACAGTGATTAATTCAGGAGGGAAATTCAGCTTATTTGTATTAGTTACCCAGAAAACTTTACCAGCGCCTGCTCTCAAAGCAGAGATACCTGACAATATACCTGCCCCTTCCATTCCCTTCATACCACCAAATATTAGAACATTACCCCTTGTACCTTTATGAGACGAAGGTTTTAAAATTTGGAAATTACAATCGGATTTATTCAATAAAATTGCTTCAGGTATTACTTTTTTTTGACTAACCCCAATATTTTCAAAAATTAGATCACCTGTATGGTCTACAGCGTCACCCGTTAATAGTCCTTTCTTCATTGCTAAAAAAGTTATTGTTGTTGTGGCAATTACTGAAGGATTATACGCAACACCTGTAGTACCATCCACACCACTTGGTACATCAAGAGCAATTATTTTTTTTCCCTTTTTTTTCTTACTTAATAAATGTTTAATTATTGTCTTATATGGCTCTCTAGGGGATTTATTAATTCCAGCACCTAGTAACGCATCAACATAAATATCAGAATTTTTTAAAGATTTGGACCATTTCTTAATTTTAATACCTAATTTATAACATAATTTTAAAGCAGTCTTTGCTTCAATTTTTATTGGATCTTCAACTTTATATATTTTGACTTCCCTACCTGCCATTGCTAATAATGCACCTAAGCCGTATCCATCACCACCATTATTACCTTTTCCACAAAGAATAATTACTTCCCCTTTTGAATTTGATTTTAAGTAATCAAAAGCCGCATTAGCTGCTTTCATCATTAAAAAAAAACCTTTCATTTTTTTTTTAAGATTTTTTTCTATATTATAAACAGATGATGTAGAAAATAGGTACTTATAATTGTCAGACATTATAAAAGTTTCTTTTAAAAATTTAAAAATAAAGCTGTATGACTACTTTTAAATAATTACTATATCTTAGGATATTTAATCAACTAAAACAATTGAAACATTTTGATATTTAATAAATAAAACTTAGCCTAGTTATATCTTCTTGAATTAAAAGAAATTAAAATAAAAATTTATAAAATCAGGGTATTTAATTTTTACGTTGCTGGCTCTTAACTTGCTGCGTATTATAAAATCTACTCTACAAATATTGCTATAGCATACAAGTTTTATTTAATTTTTTAAAATGAGTAATTATAGCAAGTTAAATATTTATATAATACTTATCGTTTAATTAAGTTATAATCATAGTATATGAGTATCGATTTGATAAAAACAAAAAATTGGTTTGTTCCTAATTAGAAATTTGCAATTAAAAAAAAATGTGTAAAATGTTAAATTAATTCACTTATCAGCCATAATCATATTTGATTATCATAGCCATAAAAAACTTAAATATCTAAAAGAGCTTTTTTCAAATATTTTAAAGCAATTTTAAAAAATTAAATGTGATTTTTAACTAATAAAAAAAAATTAGTAAAATTAAATACACAAACTATAAAATAAAAAAATTAATTCTATTCAAACTTGTTAACAAAATAAAAGGTAAAAATATGGAAATTGAACAAGAAAAGTTTAATATATCAATGAGAAAATTTTTAAAGAAAGTGGGAATTACATCCCAACAAAAAATTGAGGAAGCGGTGAAAAGTGAAATTCAAAGAGAAAAAGTATTAAATAATAACATAAAAGTTAGTGTAAAATTAGAAATAAAGGAAATCAATCTTGTACATATTATTGATGGTGAAATTTGTCTAAAGGATAAATGATGAATGATGAATGATGCTTTAATAATAAAAGTTAAAAATAAACTTAAGGAAATTTATAATCCCTTAACAAATAGAGACATAATTTCTGATAATATTCTAAAATCTGTTGAAATAAAAAATGATGTCATAATTTTAATACTTGAAATTGATCCATCAAACTTAAAAACAATGGATGATTTAAAAAATAATGTTGAGAAAAAAATTGAGGAATTAAATGAAGGAAAAGAAATACAAGTAATATTAACAGCGCATGATTCTTTAAATGAAAATAAAAATAATATAAATAAAAAAAATCAGAATTTGAATAAAGGTCCAATTAGGGTAAAATCTAAACCTAATGGGGTAAAGAGAGTAATTGCGATTGCATCTGGAAAAGGTGGTGTAGGTAAATCTACAGTTGCCTCTAATTTAGCAGTAGCACTTGCGTTAACAGGTAAGCAGGTAGCTATTTTAGATGCTGATGTATATGGTCCAAGCCAACCTAAAATGCTTGGAATATCTGACAAACCTTCAAGTCCAGACGGAAAAACTATTATTCCATTAAAAAATCATGGCGTGACCGCAATGTCATTAGGCTTAATGGTTCCTGAAAATCAATCAATAGTATGGCGAGGACCTATGTTGATGGGAGCATTACAACAAATGTTAAACCAGGTGAAATGGGGGGAACAAGATTATCTTTTTGTAGATTTACCCCCAGGAACCGGTGACGTGCAACTTACACTTTGCCAAAAAACAAAAATAGCAGGGGCAATTGTAGTTTCTACACCACAAGACATAGCATTATTAGACGCTAGGAAGGGTCTAAATATGTTTAAAAAATTAAATACTCCAGTAATAGGCCTTATTGAAAATATGTCTTCTTTTATCTGCTCTGGATGTGGAATGAAACACTATCCATTTAATAACGGAACTATAAAAAAAGAGGCTCAAAATTTTAATACTGTTTTACTTGGTGAATTACCATTAGATTTAGAAACAAGGGAAGCATCAGATATCGGATTACCAATTGTTGTTAAAAACCCAAAAAACCCTACATCACTTGTCTTTCTTGAGATTGCTAACAAAATTATAAAAATGAATTTAGATTAAGTATTTTTTAATTAATATTTCATTTTATGATAATAAATAATTTTATTTTCTGTTTTTAACTTATAAAAGGTTATAAATATGGATATTATAGATGAATTAGATACAACAGGATTGCTATGTCCTTTACCTGTTCTGAAGTTAAGAAAAAGAATAAAGAATATAAATCAAGGTGAAGTAATAAAAATATTTACTGATGATCCAGCTGCAGAACTTGACATTCCTCACTATTGTAACGAAACCAATAACAAAATTTTAAAAAAAATACAGGAAAAAGATAACATAGGGTTCACTTTTTATATAATGAAGTGTTAATTATCTCCAATTACTTATTAAGATGCTAAATTTGGTTAGATATTAATGGAAGTATTTCTAGAAGCTTTTTTTAAAGCATTTTCTTTAATTTTCAACTTTGATGTTTCACTATTTGAAATAGTAGGATTATCCTTAAAGATAAGTGTTATATCACTTCTAATTGCTTCGACTGTTGGATTTCCTATTGGCGTTTTTTTAGCTATTAACCGTTTTACAGGAAGATCCTTCACAATTAGTATTTTTAATTCTTTAATGGGTATGCCACCAGTTGTAGTTGGATTAATTGTATATTTGTTAGTTTCAAGATCTGGACCTTTGGGTTGGCTAGAAATTTTATATACCCCATATGCAATGATCCTTGCTCAATTAATTTTAATTCTCCCAATAATAATATCTTTATCTACTCAAATTTTTGAAGAATTACATAAAGAGTATAAAGACTTTTTTATAATATTTTCAGTTCCTCCTAAAACATCTGTAATTACATATATTTCTGATAGCAAAGATTCTTTGATTACCATATTTTTGGCAGGTTTTGGCAGAGCTGTATCAGAGGTAGGTGCCGTGATTATTGTTGGGGGAAATATCGATCATGTCACTAGAGTCATGACTACTACAATTGCACTGGAAACATCTAAAGGGGATCTGCCTTTAGCACTAGCCCTTGGCATTATTTTACTTCTTATGTCTTTGATCATAAACCTAATAGCAAATAGATTAAAGATTAAAATTAACAAAGAAACTTATGAATAAATGAAAGACTTCATAAAAATAAAAAACTTAGTTTTGGTTTCTAACAAAGGAGTAAGAAATTTAATAGATATTCCAAACCTCCAATTTGATAGTGAGTCAATTTCTGTAATTATAGGCCCAAATGGGGCAGGAAAATCTCTGTTATTGAATTTAATTCAAGGTTTAATTCTTCCCAGCGCAGGAACTATTAAAATCAAATCCTCAATAAAAGACAACAATTGCAAAAAAGTTTCTATTATGATGCAAAAGCCAAGTTTTTTGAGAAGAACAACTGAACAAAATATTCAATTTGTTCTAGATTTAAATAAAAATAAAAGAAAAGTTTCTTATTTGGATGTTCTCGAAAGGTTTGACCTTATTGCTCAAAAAAAAATCTTAGCTAATAAACTATCAGGAGGGGAAAAACAAAGACTTGCTCTTGCTCTTGCAATTATTACAAACTCAAAGATATTATTACTTGACGAACCAACTGCAAATGCAGATCCTCTGACTACTATAAAAATTGAAAAAATAATTAAAGAAGAGTCAATTGCCGGAAAAAAGATACTATTAGTTACACATAATATTCCACAAGCAAAAAGATTAGGACAGGATATTGCTTTTATTCACAGAGGAAAAGTACTAGAGCATTGTGATAAAGCTGTTTTTGTAAATCATCCTAAAGTTAAAGAAATTAATCAATTCCTAGAAGGAGAAGTAGTTATTTAAATATATTGTAAAAATCATGATAAAAAATAATTATAAAACAGTAATGTTGATTTTAATGTTGATTTTTCCATCAAATATATTTGGAAAAGATATTTTGCTACAATCTACAACATCAACAAAAAATTCTGGATTTTATACCTATATATTACCAATATTCAAAGAACAAACCGGTATTAATGTAAAGGTAGTAGCAGTGGGAACAGGTCAGGCTATAAGAAATGCTGAAAACTGTGATGCCGATCTTTTAATTGTGCATGCTAAAAGTGATGAAGAGGCTTTTGTAGCAAATGGTAATGGAATAAAAAGACATAATTTAATGTATAACGATTTTGTAATAATTGGGCCAAGAGACGATCCAGCAAATATTTCAAAAAGCAAATCTACTGAGGAGGCACTAAATTCTATTTTTGAATTAGGATATAATTTTATTTCAAGAGGTGATAATAGCGGTACCCATAAAAAAGAAAAAAAATTATGGAATAATGCTAAATTAGATATTAATGATTATTCTGGGAAATGGTATAAAGAAACAGGTTCAGGCATGGGAACAACATTAAATATAGCTTCAGAATTAAATGCATATACCCTCTCAGATAGAGCTACTTGGATAACTTTTAAAAATAAAAAAAATTTAGAAGTATTATTCCATAATGACAAAAAATTATTTAATCAATATGGTGCAATACTAGTTAATCCACAAAAATGTCCTAATACAAATATCAAAGATTCAAAAGTCTTTTTAGATTGGCTTCTATCAAAAGAAGGACAGAACACAATAAAAAAATATAAGGTTAATGGAGTGCAACTTTTCTACCCTAATGCTAATTAATTTTAAAGAATTAATCATCTGTGTTTTTATTTTCATACCAATATTGAATAGTAAATCTTTCAATTTCTTCCATGTAAGAAATATTATTTGGAGGCATAGCCCTACTTATAGCTGAATGCAAATATACTTTCTCAGCATGTTTTATAATATCTTCTTTACTTTCTATTACAAATCCATTCGGTGCGTTTAAGTAACCATCCCAAAGTGGTTCTCTAGCATGACACATAGAACATCTAGCAGAGATAATATCGTGAACTTCATTAGTAAGTTCCACTATTTCTAAACTATAAACTCTTTCTACGTCTTTAATATTTTCCGCTAGAGTTTCATTATTTTTTTTGTAAGTAGAAAGAACAATTATTAGAGCAAAAATGAAAAAAGTAATTATCCATGTCCAATATAACTTTTTTTTAGTTGCATGATACGTATTAAAGTAATGTCTTATTGAAACTCCTAACAAAAAGACCAAAGGAGCTATTACCCAATTTAACTCAGATCCAAAAGCCAAGGGATAATGATTAGAAAGCATAAAGAAAATTACTGGTAGGGTAAGATAATTATTATGCGTTGACCTTTGTTTTGCAATGATTCCATATTTTGGATCAGGTGTTCTTCCAGCCTTTAAATCTGACACCACTATTTTTTGATTAGGTATTATTATAAAAAAAACATTTGCAGTCATTAATGTTGCTGTAATAGCTCCTAAATGTAAAAATGCAGCTCTTCCACTAAAAATGGATGTATAAAACCATGATAAAAATATCAAAAAGAAAAAAAGGATCAGCATTAGGAAATTACTATTACTACCAAGTGGAGATTTACATGCACTATTATATATGACCCAACCTAGTAATATGGAGACCAAAGAGATTAATATTGCTTGATAACTATTAATGTCAGCAATTTCTCTATCAATCAAATAAATATCAGCGCCACCATAGTAAACAATGGCTAATAAAAAAAAACCTGACAACCACGTTGAATAACTTTCCCATTTAAACCAAATCAAATCTTTAGGTAGATTTGGAGGAGCAATAGAATATTTTTGAATATTATAAAATCCACCACCATGCACTTGCCATTCTTCACCAATAACTCCGTCAGGCAAACTTTTATTTTTCTTTAATCCTAAATCTAGAGCTATAAAATAAAATGATGAACCTATCCAAGCTATAGCAGTTATAATATGAAACCAGCGAACCGCAAATTCTAACCATTCTGTTAATATAATTGCTATCATTGACTATCACCTAACTCAAAAATGCCATTAACTTCCTAAGTATGTTGAATAACCAAATGGTGATAACAATAATGGAATGTGATAATTTCTATTTGAAAAAATTGAAAATCTTATAGGAATGATATCATATAATAATCCTTGTATATTTGAAAAGTTTTTGGTGTTAGATTTCAGATATTCACCAGCATAAAAATTTAATTCAAAGTTGCCTAAAAAAAATTCTTCATTGGTAAGCAAGTTGTGATCTGTTCGACCATCTGAATTCGTAATTAACTCTTTTATAAAATTCTTGTCATCATTCTTTATTGAATAAAGAACTATTCTTATTCCTTTCGCTGGAAATCCACTAGATGTATCAAGAACATGTGTAGTTAATCTACCTGTCAATTTTTTTCCTTTTCAATAAATTTATTGCTAATACAATATAATTGATATTTTACTTAATAAAGCTTTTATTTAATTTGTGAGAAAAAAATGAAGTATCCAAGAGATTTGTTAGGGTATGGACAAAATTTACCAAAAGTAACATGGCCTAATAGTGCAAAAATTGCAATTCAATTCGTTATTAATTACGAAGAAGGAGGGGAAAATTGTTTGCTACATGGCGATCCAAGTTCTGAAGCTTTTCTGTCTGAAATAGTAGGAGCAGAACCATGGATTGGTAAAAGACACTTTAATATGGAGAGTATATACGAATATGGAGCAAGGAGAGGATTTTGGAGGTTACATGATTTTTTTACAAAAGCAAGGATCCCAATAACTGTTTATGGTGTTGCTACTGCTTTGGTAAGATCCCCAGTACAAGTATCCGCAATGCTTAAAGCAAATTGGGAAATAGCTTCGCATGGATACAAATGGATCGAATATAAAAACTTTTCAAAGAAAAAAGAACGTAATTACATTAAAAAAGCTGTCAAATTTCATAAGGCTGCTACCGGATCAAAACCACGTGGGTGGTATTTAGGAAGATGCACAGAAAACACTGTATCACTAGTTTCAGAATTAGGTTGTTTTGATTATATATCTGATGCTTATGATGACGATCTACCTTATTGGAACAGTACTAAAAAAAATCCTCAACTTATAATTCCGTATACCCTTGATGCAAATGATATGAGATTTGCCACAACTCAAGGCTTTAATTCATGGAACCAATTTTATGATTATCTAAAAGGTACATTTGATATTTTATATAATGAGGGAAAACAAGGTAATCCAAAGATGATGAGCATTGGATTACATTGTCGCTTAGCTGGAAGACCAGGAAGAACGAAAGCAATTCAAGAATTTGTTAATTATGTAAAAAAATTTAAAGACGTTTGGTTTGCTAAAAGGATTGAGATAGCAAATCATTGGAAAAAATATCATCCCTATACATCTACTAAAATGTCACCTTATGAAATGTCAAAAAAAGAATTTCTTAGGGTATTTGGCAATGTTTTTGAACATAGTGCATGGGTTGCGGAAAAGACTTATAGAAGAGGTCTAAATCCATCGATGAAAAATGCTGATGCATTACATGGATTCATGTGTTTAGAATTTCGTCTTGCATCAGATAGTGAAAAATTAAAAGTTTTAAATTTGCACCCAGATTTAGCCCTAGGGAAAATACAGAAAATTAATAGATTAACCAATAGTAGTAAAAAAGAACAAAAAAAAGCTGGCTTAACATCCCTCACAGAAAAAGAACAAAATGATTTTAACGAATTAAATTTTAATTATAAAAAGAAATTTAAGTTCCCTTTTATTATTGCTGTAAAGGGAAAAAATAGGTCTCAAATTCTTAGACAGTTTAAAATGAGATTGAACAATTCAAAACAATTAGAATTTGAAAATGCTTGTAATGAAGTTGAAAAAATAGCTGGTTTTAGAATTCAAGAGATATTTAATCCATGAAAGAATTAAAATTAAACCAATTAAATAAAGATCAATTTCAACCTTTCGGGGATATTATTGATAAAAATCAAGAGATACCATTTGAGATAAACAATGGTAATTGTTTAAGATACAATAACCTAGCTAAATTGTCTTTTACTGATGGACAGGCAGGTATTAGTCTATTTGAATCCAAAAAAATTACCTTTCCTTACAGTTTTAATTTTATGGAAAAACATCCATTGGGCAGTCAAGCTTTTATTCCTGTTTTTGGTTGTAGATTTATAGTGATTGTTGCTAATGAAATTAATGGCAAACCTTCTGAACCATTAGCTTTCATAACAAATCACGGCCAAGGAATAAATTATCATAAAAATATTTGGCATGGTGTTTTGGCACCTGTAGAGGAAAAAGCTACATTTGCTATTATTGATTGGATAGGCAAAGGAAATAATTTAGAGACATATACATTTGATGATGAGTTTCAAATAAATTTATAATTAGAGATGAATGTGACGGTTTACATTTTTGTACAATAAATATCTAAATGTTTTATCTCCTGTTGCTATACAAGCTTGAGGGCAAAAAGCTCTTAAAGACATAAAATCACCAGCTTCAACATCAACCCAGTCCCCATTCAAATAATACCTTCCCTTTCCCTGAATGATATAAATGGCATGCTCCATTACATGAGTTTCTGGAAAAGGAATTGATGACCCTGGTTCAAATGAAACAATATTTAAATGCATGTCATGTCTTAAATCAGAAGGATCAACAAACCTTTTAGTTTTCCAATCTTTATCATTAGGCATTTCTAAATCTAATACTGACTTTTCGTTAATTACAAAAAATTCTGGAACAGATAAACTTACTTCTTTTTCAAAAACTTTTCTTACCCAATGAAATTTAGCATTAGATTGTTCTAAATTTACAATCTCCCATTTTTTTCCAGGTGGAATAAAAACGTAACTTCCTTCTTTCAATTGATAATCCGCTCCATTAACCTTTAACAAAAGATTACCTTCAACTACGAAAATTATTGACTCAATTCTTTCATCACGATCTGGGTTTTTACTTCCACCACCTTTGGAAACGTCCATTACATAATAACTAAAAGTTTCGGTGTGCCCAGATAATGGCCTAGCCAAGATCCACCCTCTGGTTAACTCCCAATCAGGGAAATAACTAGTTACAATATCCCTCATACACCCTTTTGGAATAAAGATATAAGATTCTGTAAAAATTGCCCTTTTATCTAGAGTACTTTTAGGTTGGGGCATTCCGCCAAGATCTGAAAAGTAGGTAATTTTACTCATACTATTGTTTTCCATCAAATAGGGGAATTATACTAAACAATTTGATTTAAACAATAATTTATCTAGTTACAATTTTATCTGCGATCTAATATTTTTTTTAGTGACAATGGCCTATCTTTTATCGTTTCTCTTACTGCTATTAAAACTCCTGAAACTAATATAATTAATATCCCAATAATGGATAATAGATTTAGAAATTCGTCTAAAATAATAATCCCCCAAAAAATTGAAAAAACTAATGCTGAATACTCAAAAGGTGCAACAAGACCTGCAAAGCTCAATCTATAAGCTTGACTAATAAGATAACCTCCGAAGGCATTAAAAACTCCAATAAAAAAAATAATCAGAAAGTCATTCTTATCTGGCCAAACCCAGCCTTTGAAAAAGAACTGAAAGGAGGGATGATTTACAGTATCAAAACTACCATCTTGAAATAAAAAAGAAAATAATCCCATATAAATCATAAATGATATTTGAATATAAAAAGCCATTGTTGCAGCTTTTTCATTTACCCCTAAATATCTTGTTAATATTTGAAGAGACGAGTAGGCAAGAGCAGCTGTCAATGGAAATATGATTTCCCACCTAAAGGATGCACCAAAAGGCTTTATTACAAGGATGACACCTATTAAACCAAAAATAAGTGCTGACCATCTTAATAAACCTACTTGCTCCTTTAAAAAAATTATAGAAAAAAAAGTTATCAAAATAGGTGAAATAAAAAAAATAGCCGTTGCTTCAGCAAGTGGTAATACTGCAATTCCAGCAAAAAAAGCTATATTTGCAACAACTACACATGAACCTCTAAAAAAATGAATGCCAGGGTTTTTGGTTTTTAAAATTTTGATACCTCCCTCCAAAGGTATTAAAACAGTTAAACAAATAACAATAGCAACCATTGAGCGAAAAAACGTGAGTTCATAAAGTGGGTAATTACTGCTGAATGCTTTCATCATGACATCGTTCAAGGAAAAACAAAAACAAGCAGATATTGCGCAAAAAATACTTATAAGTGATTTATTGGTAACCAAACTTTCACCAGGAAAAATTTAAAAAACTTAAATTGTGGAAATTTAAAAGAAGAATTCAAATTATTAAAAATGATGCTCTACTTTATCTATTTAAGCAACAATTTTGTTATTCTTTCCATTGCTTCCTCAATATTTTCTAAACTATTTGCATAAGAAAATCGTATGAAACCTTCACCCATTTTTCCAAAGCTATTTCCTGCAATAGTTGCAACACCAGAAAGTTCTAAAAAATCGTCTTGAGCTTTTTGGGAAGATAAGCCCGTATTTTTAATATTTGGGAAAACATAGAAAGCTCCACTTGGTTCCTTGCATGATATACCAGGTATTTTATTCAATGCATTAACTATAAAATTTCTTCTTTTATCAAATTCCAACAGCATTTCATCAACTACATTTTGTGTACCTTTCAAAGCAGCAAGCCCAGCAAACTGGCTAGCAGTATTCACACAAGAATGATTATTCACACATAATCGGTTGGCATATTCTAATAATCTATTTGGCCAAACTGAGTATCCAAGTCTCCAACCAGTCATTGCATAAGTTTTTGACCATCCATTTAAGACTATCAATCTTGATCGAATACTTGGAAACTCAAGAAAGCTTGTATGCTTTTGCTTCCCATATAATAATCTACTATAAATTTCGTCAGAAAGAATAGTAACGTTTGGATAAGCCTCTAAACCTATGACTAATTTCTCTATTTCTTTCCTTGGAATAACCCCACCAGTTGGGTTTCCTGGACTATTAATTATTATCAAACTAGTTTGATCATTTATTCTTTCGAGTACTTCATCTGCCTTGAAAGAAAAATTTAATTCTTCTTTAAGCTTTATTGGAACTGGCTTAGCCCCAGTATAATTTATCAAAGATTCATAAATAGGGAATCCTGGATTTGGGTACATAATTTCTTTATTGTGTGCTCCAAACATTAAAATACAGAAAAACATTGTTGGTTTTCCACCAGGCATTATAATTATATTTTCTGGTGATATATTTACATTGTGCCTAATCAGAAAATCTTCAGAAACTGCCTCTCTGAGGGGTAAAATTCCATTAGCAGATGTATAGCCATGATGGCCATCTCTCAAAGCTTTTACTCCTGCCTCTACAATATGGTCAGCAGTTTTAAAATCAGGTTGTCCAATACCAAGGTTAATAATATCTCTACCTTTAGCAACCAATGATTGTGCTCTCGCCAGAACTTCAAAAGCTGTTTCTGTACCCAATCTTAATAAATTCTCAGAATATTCCATAGCTTAGTCATAAAAAATTTATAAGCACATTTAATGCTATTTTATATTCAAAATTAAAAAAGGCTATTTAAATTCAATAAATCAACCAAAGAATAGTAAATAATAAAATTAAATTATTTGATTTGGAGATAATAAGAAATGGATGAGCCAAATTAAAGGCTCATCCAAATTAAATATTACTGGGGTATATCACCTTCAATACCTTCAACATAAAAATTCATGCCTAACAAGGTTCCGATATCAGCTGTTTCTCCTGAAGCTAACCAAGGGGACCCATCTTGCTTATTTACTGGTCCAGTAAATGGATGAATATCACCAGAAGCAATTCCATCAGCTAGATCTTGGGCTTCTTTGCGAACATTTGCAGGTATTTTATCAGACATATTGCCAATAATAACCATACCAGCTCCTATTCCATCAAAAGTCTGTTCTCCACCTTTCCATGTCCCATCCATAGCCTGCTGGACACGCTTTACATAGTAAGGAGCCCAACCATTTATAATTGCTGTTAAATGAGCATTTGGTCCAAATTCACTCATATCAGATGCTTGACCAAAAGCATAAACCCCTGCTTCTTCTGCTACAGTCATTATCGCTGAACTGTCTACATGTTGCATAATAACATCAGCACCCTGCTGGATTAATGTCTTAGCAGCATCAGCCTCTTTTGCAGGATCATACCAAGTAAAAATCCAAATTACTTTAAACTCAACATTAGGATTTGCTGCTTTTGCAGCGAGATATGCTGAATTAATTCCTCGAACTACTTCTGGTATAGGATATGATGCAACATAACCTATTTTGTTTGATTTAGTCATTTTTCCAGCCACATGTCCAATAACTGTTCTACCTTCATAAAACCTAGCGCTGTAAGTAGAAACATTATCGGCAGTTTTATAACCAGTAGCATGCTCAAATTTTACATTAGGAAATTTTTTTGCAACATTTATAACAGGGTCCATATATCCAAATGATGTTGCAAATATCATATCCGCACCTGATAAAGCCATTTGAGTCATGACTCTTTCAGCATCTGCACTTTCAGGCACATTTTCCTGAAAAACAGTCTCAACTTTACCACCAAAAGCTTCATCTACTGCTTGTCTCCCAACATCATGCTGATAATTCCAACCATGATCACCTGGAGGTCCAATATAAATAAAGCCAACTTTCATATCTGATGCAAAAACACCTGATACCATAAAAGTTGACAAAACAAGTGAGAAAATTTTTAAAATCTTCATTTTAACTCCTTCCAATAAAAATAATAACTAAAGCCCAAAAAATGTTTTTCCAAGAGACCTTGGTGCCTCTAAAGAATTTTTATTTCTTCGAGCCGACATAAATACCAATACGCCTATTGTTACCAAATAAGGTGACATAGACAAGAGAGCAACATTTATTTCTAAACCAAGTGCCTGTAAATTCAACTGTAATAAAGTAATACCGCCAAAAATATATGCACCGATAAGTAGTCTAAATGGTTGCCAGCTTGCAAAAACAACTAAAGCTAAAGCTATCCACCCTGCTCCTGCTGTCATGCCTTCAGTCCACTGAGGAACTCTAACTAGAGAAAGGTACCCACCTCCTAATCCGGCGAACGCTCCACCAATCAGAATGGTAAAAAAGCGAATCAGTATTACTTTATAACCTAATGCATGAGCACTATCATGATTTTCACCAATTGCTTTGATGATTAACCCAAAGCGTGAATTTCTAAATAAAAAATAAACAAAGATAACAGCAAAAATTGAAAAATAAACTATAAAATCATGTTGAAAAAGAATAATGCCAATTATTGGAATGTCAGCTAGAATTGGAATATGCATTTCAGGAAAAGCAACCGGCTTAATCCCAGTATAAGATTGGCCTAACAGAGCCGATAAACCTAAGCCAAAAAGAGTTAAAGCCAAACCTGAAGCTACCTGATTAGCTCTGAATATTTGGGTTACTACTGCAAAAATTGATGCTAAAAGCATCCCTCCTACACAAGAACATAAAAAACCAAGCCAAGGATTTTTAGTCTCTATTGTTACAATAAAACCTGATATAGCTCCAAAAATCATCATACCTTCAACACCCAAATTTAAAACACCAGATTTCTCTGTTATTAACTCTCCAAGAGCCGCTAATAATATTGGGGTAGCTGCTACGATTAAGCTTGCAATTAAAAGAGAAAAGTTAATATCACTAAAATCCATTTTTTTTCACTTTTTAAAAGGTTTTAATTTTTTAGTTTTCAAATTTGATAGATTTAGAGATATTTTATAAGATACCAATAGATCAGTTGAAAGAAGAAAGAAAAGTAACATACCTTGAAATACTTGAATAGCAGCAGCTGGAATATTTAACATAAATTGTGCTAGCTCACCTCCAACATATGTCAAGGACATTAAAAGGCCTGCAAAAAGAATTCCTATTGGATGTAATCTTCCTAAAAAAGCCACAATAATCGCTGTAAAACCATAACCTACATTAAAATCTATATTTATAAGACCAGCAGGACCAGTTAACTCAAACATACCTGCTACACCAGCTAATCCACCTGATAGACCAAGACAAAAAATGATTATGTAATTTGAATTAACACCTGAAAATTTTGAGGCTTTAGGTGCCTGTCCTAATAATTTAATTTGAAATCCTAACCTATGGTATATTAAGAAATAAGTAAGAACGATTACAGCAATAATTGAAAAAATTACGCCCATATGTATTCCAGAATTTGCAATTAACTCTGGATTAGCAGCTGAAGGATATTTGCTCAAATCCCTAGATCCAGGAAAGCCAAGACCCTCTGGGTTTCGCAAAAATCCTACAGATGCAAGAGCTAAAATTTGTTCCGCAACATAAACTAGCATTAATGATACAAGGATCTCATTAGTATTAAATCTTATTTTTAAAAAGGCAGGTATCATTGCCCACAATATACCTCCAATTATTCCTCCTAAAATCATCAATGGAAAAATAATCATTGAATCTAAGGGGTATAAAGCCAACCCTATACTTCCACTTATTAAAGCTCCCATAATATATTGTCCTTCTGCACCAATATTCCAAATATTAGCTCTAAAACCAAAAGACAAACCTAGTGCTATTAATATTAATGGCGCAGCTTTTATAACTAATTGAGGTCTTGAGTATTCTGAAAATGTTGGGCTCATTATTGGATCCCAAAATATTAATTTTATAGCCTCAAATGGATTTTTACCCATACTGAGAAACAAAAAACCCCCAAAAATCATAGTTAAAAAAACTGCAATAACTGGGGCACTTACCTCTAGGAAATTTGAACGGTTTTTTCTTGGTTCAATTTTTAACATTATCATTTATACTTACTCTTTGGAATTTGATATTAGCATTCCTAGCTTACTTGGATTAAGTTCACTAGTATTTTCTGGAGAGGATAATTGTCCACCAACTAATGCACAAAAAACATCAGAAATCTCAAGTAATTCATCTAAATCCTGACTAATAACAATAACCGCTGCACCATCTTTAGCTAAGTCTAGAATTTGTTGTCTGATTGAGGAAGCAGCAGCAGCATCCACACCCCAGGTTGGTTGGTTTACAATTAAAATTTTGGGCTTTTGTATTAATTCTCGTCCAATCACAAATTTTTGCAAATTACCACCTGACAATGATCTAGCGAGAGCATCTGATCCACTTGTACGAACATCTAATTTTTTTATTATTTCATCAGCGAGTTTCTTTGAGCTCTCATAATCAATAAACCCTTTTTTTGATAAATTCATCCTATGTTCTGCTGTAATTAAACAATTCTCCGTAAGAGTCATTACTGGAACCGCTGCATGACCTAATCTTTCTTCGGGAGCAGTTAATAGACCTTTGTTTCTTCTTTCAACTACATTTAATTTTGTAATATCTAGACCATCAAACAGCAAACTTCCATTTGTTGGCTTTAGTTCTCCACTTAATAATGATAAAAATTCCTCTTGACCATTGCCGGCTACACCACCAATTCCAAGTATTTCCCCATGGTGTATTTTTAAGTTTAAATTTCTAATAGGAATCCCGAATGGATCCAACGGTTTGAATGATAAATTATTAATTTTTAAACATTCCTTACCTTTTTTAAATTTACTTTTTTTTGGACTTGAGAAAGATGTACCAACCATTTCTTCTGCTATCTTAGAAGTGCTGATATTTTGGGGATCACATTTTTTAACAACTTGTCCTCTACGCATAATTGTTGCTTTCGTACACAAAGTCCTAATTTCTTCCAATTTATGTGAAATATACAAAATAGACATTCCTGCATTAGATAGTTTTTTTAGAACAGAAAATAAGTCAGAAACCTCTCCAGGTGTTAAAACAGAAGTTGGTTCATCCATTATCATTATTTTTGGGTTTAAAAGTAAACATCTAATAATTTCAATACGTTGTCTTTCTCCTGCAGATAAATTGCCAACAATCTTATCGAGTGAAATTGAAAGGCCATACTCTTTTGAGACATCAAGAATTCTTTTTTTTAATTCATTTTTCTTTAGGGTTTTATCTAATCCTAATGCAATATTTTCAAAAACAGTTAGTGCATCAAATAATGAAAAATGTTGGAAAACCATACCAACACCTTTTGATCTGGCATCTTGGGGACCTTTAGGACGGTATTCAACACCATTCAGATACATTTTGCCATGGTCTGGTTTTACTAAACCATAAACTATCTTTACAAGCGTTGACTTGCCTGCTCCGTTCTCTCCAAGCAAAGCTTGGATTTTCCCATACTCTAAATCTAAAGAAACATAATCATTGGCTTTAACACTAGGATACTCTTTTGAAATACCCTCTATTTTTAAAATTATGTTTTGGTTTGGCATTTTTAATAGATGATTTTATTTCTTCCTACTGTCAATTCAAGGGAATATGATTGCTAGCTTTTGTTTGTTGATATAATTCAGATAGTTCATCATAACATTTTTTTATGTTTTTAGTTCTTTGTTTCAAAAGTTTTAAGTTTTCAAATTTGCCATTATTCAAGATTTCATCAATAGAGTAGGAAGTCCAATATTGATTAGATTTTTTATAATTTCCATCTTGAATATTAAATACTTGATTTAAAATATTTAGATCGTGAGGAATGGCAAAAAGGTCCCTGCTTTCTTCATAGCTAAACAAATAGATAAAATTATCAAATCCTGCCCAGGTAATTGCAGACAAACACATTGAACAAGGTTCATGTGTAGACAAAAAAATTAAATCTTTAGTTGATGGAGGATTTTTTTGTTCATAAAATTTTTTTAAAACATACATCTCACCATGCCATATTGGATTATCAAGCTCATGATTAGTATCAGCTATGATAAGAGAATAATCATGCTTATTTAGTATTGCTCCACCAAATATTTTGTTACCTTTTAAAACACCAGCCCTTGTTTTAGGCATGATATCGTTTTCTATTGTTGATAAAATTTTCTCAATATCAAAGTTCAATTTTCTAACTTAAAAATAAATAAAAAAAAATTAGCTTGCATAATCACTGCCTTCTTTATCTAAAATTAACTTTATTTCATTAAAATGATTACTGTCGTCACCAGAGAAATTATCTATCTGACATGCTACTTTCTCTGCTATAGCGTCAGAGATTACCCTAAGCGGTTTACCAGTTTGCAAAGCTAAAATATAGGTTTTACAGGCCCTTTCAAAATAATACATACGGTCAAATGCGTCAGCAACTGAGTTACCAATAACTAAAATACCATGGTTACCCATTACGAGCACCTTAACTTTTGGGTCACTCATCAAATTAGCACAACGCTTTCCTTCACTTTCAAAAGCTAACCCTCCATAACCTTCGTCAATAACGTAGCGGTTAAAAAACATTGCAGAATTTTGATCAACTGGAAGTAATTTACTGTCTGCTAAAGAGGCTAAAACAGTCGCATAAGTTGAGTGTATATGTAATGCACATATTGCATGCTTACAGTATTTATGAATTGAAGAATGCAACCCCCAAGCGGTAGCATCAGGTGCATTAGGTTGATTGAGAACAGATCTATTATCCCAGTTTAATTCTAGTAAATCTGATGCTTTTATATTAGAAAAATGTTTTTGATTTGGGTTGATAAGGAAAGTTTTCTCCTTTTCATTAACTATCAATGAAAAATGGTTAGCTACTGCTTCATGCATATTTAATCTTGCAGTCCATTGAAATGCCGCAGCTAAATCAACTCTTTTTTGCCAATGATCATCTTTTTTTTGAGAAAGAGCTGTGACTGCCATTATAATTCCTTATTAAAATATTTAAAAATAGAATTTAATTTATAAATATTACCAAATTTATATTCAAATAAAAGCTTAAAAAAGAACTGAAGATTAACTACCTATCTTTTATTTCCCAATTAGTATTAATCCATGGTTCGAAATGAGACTTAGGCAAAACACCTTTCCCTATAATATGATCTGAAGCCTTTTCAGCTACCATTATAGTAGGACCATTTAAATTTCCATTTGTTATATTGGGGAAAATTGAACTGTCTACTACTCTTAAATTTTGCAATCCTATAAGATTACATTCTTCATCTACAACTGCTAATGGATCACTTTTTGAACCCATTTTGCAGGTCCCACATGGATGATATGCACTTTCTACATGTTGTTTAATAAAATTATCAATTTCATCATTAGTATTACAATGATCACCTGGTTGTATTTCTTTTCCTTTAAATTCTTCAAATGCTTTTTGATTGAAAATTTCTCTCGTAATTCTAACGCAATGTCTAAAATCAATCCAATCTTGTTCATGAGACATATAATTAAATTTGATTGAAGGCGGTATATTAGGATCTTTAGATTTGAGACTTATCTGACCTCTAGATGAGGATCGCATCGGACCAACGTGCGCCTGCCAACTATGAGAGTCTGCAGAAGTTTTACCATCATATCTTACTGCTAATGGTAAAAAATGGAATTGAATATTAGGATACTCTACACCAGCTCTTGATCTAATAAATGCGGCACTTTCAAAATGATTAGAGGCCCCATGACCTTTTTTAGTAATCAGCCATTGTAAACCAATTTTAGCTTTTGAAATCAAATTCCAATATTTATAAAGAGTTATGGGTTTTATACATTTTTGTTGAATATAAACTTCCAAATGATCCTGCAGATTTCGCCCAACACCTTGTCGATCAACTATTGGATTGATACCTAATCCTTTTAATTCGTTTGCTGGACCCACTCCTGACAATAGTAATAATCGAGGAGAATTTATAGAAGAGGCAGATATAATAATTTCTTTCTTAGCAAAATATTTTTTTATTTTACCCTTTATATTTACTTCAACTCCTACTGCTTTTAAGCCATCAAAAACTATCTTTTCTACATAACACCTCAGAATCTTTAAATTATTTCTTTTTAATGCTGGTCTAAGATAGGCATTAGCTGCTGACCATCTTCTTCCTTTATAAATCGTTTGTTCCATTACTCCAAAACCCTCTTGCTTAAAACCATTGTAGTCTGACGTAATTTCAAAACCAGCTTGATTACCAGCTTTTACAAAAGCTTTAAATAATGGGTTTTTTTGATCTCCTCTGGATATGTGAAGAGGCCCAGAAAAACCTCGGAATTTTTCAGAATTGGTATCTCTGTCACCATGCCAAGTTTCCATTTTTTTGAAATAGGGTAAAACGTCAGCGTAGGACCATCCTCTAGCTCCAGATTGTGCCCAATTTTCGAAGTCTCTTGCATGACCTCTAACAAAAACCATTCCATTGATTGAAGAGGAGCCCCCAATAACATTACCTCTGGGTGTGGCCAGTCTCCTATTATTTAATTTAGGCTCTGGATCAGACATAAATCCCCAGTCATATTTTTTCATATTCATAGGATAAGATAGTGCTGCAGGCATTTGAATTAAGGGACTTTTATCAGACCCTCCATTTTCAAGCAGTAAAATTTTACTATTTTTGTCCTCAGAAAGCCTATTACTTAAAACACAACCAGCAGAACCAGCCCCAATTATGATAAAATCAGCATCCAAAAAACACTCCAATAAACAGTTTAAAAATAATATTTACCCATGTATTAATAAAATTATAATGCAACTCAATAAAACAGAATATAAACCAAAACACAATTATTATGATGTTGTTATTGCAGGTGGTGCAATGATTGGGACAGGAATAGCATGGTTCCTAATTTCAAATAAAGATTTCAAAGGTAAAATTTTAATTGTAGAAAAAGATCCAAGACTAGAATTTTCTAGTACTTCACGCACAAATAACAGTATACGACAACAATTTTCAAACAAACTTAACATTGAAATTTCAAAATTTTCATCAAATTATATTTCAAATTTTCAATCATTTATGGAAAACGATGAGAGAATACCAGAAGTAAGTTTTAATAAAATTGGCTATTTATACTTAGCTAATGATTCTCAAAAGATGAAAGTTTTGAAGAAAAATCAAAAACTACAAAACTCACTTAATATTCCTACCCAAATTTATGATCAGAATTCTTTATTAGAAAAATTTCCTTATCTCAATAACACTGAATTGGTTGGAGGAAGTTATAATAATTTCAATGAAGGATACTTTGATTCAAGTATAATACTAAATTGGTGGAGAAAAAAGTCATTTGAAAAAGGGGTTGAATTTATTAAAAATGAAGTAGTTCATATAGGTTTTAATGCAAAGAAAATTAATACTATTTATCTTAAAGATGGGTCAAAAATAAATGTAGGAAATTTTGTAAATGCAACAGGTACAAGAGCTTCAAGTTTTGATAAAGTACATTCTCTCAAAATACCAGTTGAGCCAAGAAAAAGGTATTCTTTTATTTTTAAATCTGAAAAAAAATTAAAATTTACTTTGCCACTAATAATAGACCCATCAGGTATTCACTTTCGTTCAGATGGTCATCAATTTTTATGTGGATTTGCACCAGAGATTGATGAGCCTGTAAAATATGATGACTTTAAAGTTGATTATAAATTGTGGGAAGAAAAAATATGGCCAATATTGGCAAATAGAATCCCTCTTTTTGAAAGAATAAAATTAGTAAATGCGTGGGCTGGACATTACGCTTTCAATACCTTTGACCAAAATGGTATAATAGGACCTCATCCAGAGTTTAGTAACTTTTATTTTGCAAATGGTTTCTCAGGACATGGTTTGCAACAAAGTCCTGCAGTTGGCAGGGCATTGAGTGAACAAATAATCTATAACAAATATAAAAGCTTAGATTTAAAACAACTTAGCCCAAAAAGATTAGTTGAAAAAAAACCATTTTTAGAGAAAGCAATAATATAGATGAAAAAGTATAACAAAATAGTACTAACTGGTGCCTCAGGAAGGCTAGGATCTTATTTAAGAGAACCTCTTTCCAAAATAACAAAAAAATTAGTTTCAACAGATAAAGAAGATATTGGGAAAACACTTCATAATGAAGTTTTTAAAAAACTGAACATCAAAAATTTTAAAGAAGTTAATAAAATTTTAAAAAAAACAGATTTGATAATTCATTTTGGGGCGTATTCAAACGAGGGGCCATTTCTAGAAATATTAGACTCAAACATATTAGGAACTTATAACATATGGAAATCCGCTAAAAAAAACAAAATTAAAAGAATAATTTTTGCAAGTTCAATACATTCTGTAGGGATGTATAGAGCAAATGAAACCATAAATCATAAAGTAATGCATAAGCCCGACACTTTTTATGGCTTATCAAAATGTTTTGGTGAAAATCTAGCACAAATGTACTGGGATAAATGTGGGATCGAATGCCTTACTATTAGAATTTTATCTTGTGCAAAGGTTACTTCAAAAAGATCCCTGAGTACTTGGCTTTCATATGATGACCTTATTCGGATAGTTATTCAATCTACAAAAATAAAAAAGTTAGGTTTTGAAATTATTTATGGTGTTTCAAATAATAAACGCTTGAACGTTGATAATACAAATGCAACTAAAAAACTAAAAATAAATATTAAAGACAATGCTGAAAAGTTTTTGAATAAATTAGAGCAAAAATTAGACATAAAAAAAGACAAACCAGGAGATAAATATCTTGGTGGACCTTTTTCTATTGCAAAGCTTGAAAGTGACGCAATGTCGTCTATGAAAATAATAAATGATAAGAAAAAAATAAATTAATTTTTAAATCCCATAGTTTGAATAAGGAATAAAATTTACAGTATCACCTTTATTTATTTCCAACGATTCTTCAGGCAACTCTACAAGTCCTGTGGACCAACTCAATCCAGAAATTCTACCCGAACCCTCTGATTTATAAACATCAACCATTCCTTCACTATTAATTTTAGCTCGTAAATATTCTTTTCTTCCAGATCGCTTTTTTTTTGTAAAATTTGAGAATACCTGAAATCTAAGTGGTTCCTTCCATCCTGCTCCCCCCATTAATAACATTGAAGGATAAAAAAATATAAGAGAACAAACGAAAGCAGCTACTGGATTGCCTGGCAAACAAAAAATAGGCATATTGTTCCACAGACCTAAACTCAAAGGTCTCCCTGGCTTTACAGCAATCCGCCATTCATAAAGTTTTCCTTCATCTTTTATCATGCGAGATAAAAAATCTGCTTTACCAGCAGATGCACCACCTGTTGTTAGAAGTACATCACAAATTTTTGAAGCATGATTTAATTTTGATTTTATTTTATCATAATGATCCTTCTCAACTCCTAAATCTATTACGTCACAACCCCATTTAGATACTAATGAGGCTAATAAGGGTCTGTTGCAGTCAAAAAGCATGCCTTCTGATATTTTTTTTATATCAATTTTAGGATCTAATATTTCATCACCAGTTGATAAAATACCAACTTTAAGTGGTTTATAAACGTGTACAAATTTAACTCCAGCAGCAACAAGTAGTGCTAAATCTTGAACTTTTAATCTGTGACCTTGATTAAAAAGTAATTCTCCTTTTTTTACGTCCTCTCCTTCTAATCTTATATTACTTCCTTTTTTTAATTTACCTTTGAAATAAATTTTATCTTTATTTATTAAAGTTACGTCTTCACTCAATACAACAGTATTTATACCTTTGGGTAATCTTGCTCCTGTCATAATTCTTATAGCGTAATTATTAGGAATAGTATCAATAGAATTTGTTCCCGCATAAGCTACTTTTGGTACAAGATTAAAAGTATTGTCCTCTGAGAGATTTTTACCGTTTAATCCATATCCGTCTACAGCCGAATTGGAAAAGTTTGGATTCGAAATTTGAGCATAACAAGGTTTAGAAATTATAAAACCAACTGACTTTTCAACAGGCTGAAGATTTGCCTTTGGTATAATTGATAGACCATTTTTTAATTTTTCTAGTGCAGTATCAACCGGAGACCATTTAACCCCTTTTGGTAAAGCAAAGCAATCATCATTTATTTTTTTTGGTTGACTCATTTTAAACTAGTCTTTTTTAATATAAAATCAGCTATTTTTGAAATTTCATCAAGGTTAAAAATAGGTATCGATAAATCTGGAATTTTGTAATCTGATACTATTGCTAGGATACCATTATCACTTTGATAAATTGGAATCTTTTTATTTTCTGCTCCAATCACTTCAATTTTATTGTGTCCCTCTTCTTTAAAGCCCTCAACTAAAATCAAATCAGTTGGTGATATACTATTTACTAAAAAGTCAAAATCTTTTTCAGGTTCGTCAATTAATTCATGAATTAGAGCCCATCTTTTTCTAGATGCGAGGATAACCTCTTTCGCTCCTGCTTTTCTATGTCTAAAACTATCTGTACCTTCATGATCAATATCAAAGGAATGATGAGCATGTTTTATGGTTGATACTTGATAACCTTGTTCAGTTATATACTTAACCAAACTTTCAACTAAGGTAGTTTTTCCTGAGTTCTTCCAACCAACAATACCAAAAACGTTTTTATATTTCATAAAAGATCTTTTTTTAGTCTGTATTTTGCTTCTTCTAAATCATCTGGAGTATTTATATTAAAAAATGGGTCACTTAATTTATCAATAGTGTCAAAATAATAATAATCTAATTTAAATTTCTTAGCCCAAAACATTATTTTTCGAGTATCATTAGCTAATGCATCTCTTAAATCATCCTTGAGAGCTACTTCCCATATACCAAAAGTGGGATGAATAAATATATCATCTCCACTTAAAATTCTTGATGCTGCAATTCCAATATTGAGATTTTTACTTCTAACCATGGCATGTAATCTCTTAATTAAGTCATCCGGAAGAAATGGCGTATCAGCAGCAACAGTAGCTATATACCTATTACCATTCTTGAAAGCCCATTCCATTCCCGCCAAAATACCTGATAGTGGCCCTAAATAGCCTTTGATACTATCTGGAATAATTGGGAGTTTATAATCTGGAAATCTAGAACTATCACCGTTAATATTTATAGCTAAAGAACCCACTTGTGGTAAAATTTTATCTATAACTCTTTCAATAATACTTGTTTCACCTAACATGAGTAACCCCTTGTCGCCACCTCCCATTCTTCTAGAAAGTCCACCAGCTAATATTATTCCAGGAATATCAATCATAATTTTTCCAAATTTGGAGTTAGTTTTTAGTTTTTATTTCAGTATCATAATCAAGACGTTTATCTCCACTTAAACAAATAAATCTATTTCCTCTTAATCTTCCAATTAAAGTCATATTCGTTAATTTTGCTAACTCTACGCCCCAAGCTGTAAATCCAGATCTGGAAACTAATACAGGAATACCCATATTTGCACATTTAACTACCATTTCAGATGTTAATCTTCCAGTTGTATATAGGATTTTATCATTAGGGTTGGTTTTGGTACTGAATAACCAACCAGCAACTTTATCCACCGCATTATGTCTTCCTACGTCTTCCATATATACTAGGGGTTTATTTTTACAGCAAAGAACCGTGCCATGAATTGCTCCAACTTCTAGATAAAGACTATTCATTTGATTTATTTCTTTTGCTAAATCATATAACCAGGAAATTTTTATCTTACTTTCAGGAAGTACAATCTCCTCAATACTTTCCATCATATCCCCAAAGACTGTACCAACTGCACATCCGCTTGTTCTAATTTTTTTCTTTATTTTTTGTTCATAGTTACTTTCTTTTTCTGTTCTGACAACAACTGCTCTAGTTTCTTCATCATAGTCAATTCCAGATATTTTTTCATTTTCTTTAATTAATTTTTGATTTTTTAAAAAGCCTAACGCTAAATATTTGGGGTGATCTCCAATAGTCATCGCAGTAACTATTTCTTGAGAATTAAGATAAATTGAAAGAGGCCTCTCTTCGATTACATCAAGTTTATTTATCTGACCATGATGATCTTTTCCTGTTACACTTGAAACTAAATTTTTATCATCAAGGTTAGGACCTATAATCATATTTTGTGAATTGTTTTTTTCGTTCAATATTTTTATCTCTTTATTTTGGTTTGATTAAAGATATTATGGACTTGGTTTAGTCACAACAATTAAAATTAATTATCATCACTTTCCTTTTTTGATGGATTCAAAAATTTTCCAAAAATTAATGAAGTTCTAGGTAAATACATGTATGGCGTTTTTTCAGCAACCGAGGGTCTTGCCATCATTCTAATACCACCAATTATAGAAAGTAAAATATGTACTACAGAGAGAAAAATAAACAATGATGCCGGACCAAAATAATCAATTAAAGCGGAGCTAAATAGTGGACTTATAATTGAACCCAAACCAAAAATAAAAATTAAAGATGCAGCTATGTCTACATATTTATCTTGTTCAGCAAAATCATTCGCATGAGCAGCAGCTACTGAAAAAATTGGAAATGTGGCAAAACCAAATAAAAAAGAGCATAAATATATGTATAGTACGTACTGAGATGCAATTACCGATAAGATGATAGAAATAGTAGCTGCAAATAATGACAAAATAATAAGTACCCATCGCCTGTCAAACAAATCAGCTAATCTACCAATAGGGATTTGTGCAATTAACCCTCCAAATAAAAATACCGTCATAAGAATAGCAATTTCTTCTTTGATTAACCCAATTGCATTTCCATAAACGGGTGCTACCATTCTAATTGAAGATCCAGTCAACCCAGCTACTACTACTGCTGAAAAAGCTAATGGAGAAAGTCTAAATGACGATATAACTCTTAATCTAGGTGATTTGGGAATTTCAGGAACTACCCTAGTTGTTAAAGTAAGTGGAAATAAACAAAGGCAGAAAAAAACTGCGATTAAATTATAGCTTACAAAAGATGATGGATCCAAAAAACCAATCATGAATTGAGCTATCATTTGAGAGCCTAAATCTGCTAACCTGTAAACACCAAATACTGAGCCTCTAGATTGTCTATCTACTTTAGAGTTTAACCATGCTTCAATTACAGTGAAACAACCTGCAATTGTAATTCCATTTCCAATTCTTAAACAACTCCAAAAATAAGGATCAACGATGATAGGATGTAGCAAACATCCTATTACACCAATTGATGCTAAAACAGTAAAAGTCCTGATATGGCCTATTTGTCCCATTAAAATCGGTGTAATCCAACAGCCAAACAAAAAACCTAAAAAATGTGCAGATCCTAGTAAACCTATTTCAGTCCCTGAAAAGGATGCGTTTATTCCTGCCAAAGCATCTAAAGGAGCAATTGCACCATTACCAAGCTGAAGAAAGATAGTGGAAACTATCAGGGCTGAGAAAGATAACAAAAGTCCCAATTAATTCTTCCTATTAAAAAATTAGTGATGATAATTAATTGCTGAATGGAACTTTTATTGCTTAGTGTCAATAAAAATCTCAACCAAGTTTAAAAAAATTTAAATAGGTCTAATCATAAAAAAATAAGAGCACCAAATTATGGTGCTCTTACTCAAACTAATAGCTTAAAATTAATTTAAAGCTGCGTTAGTAATATCATGTGTCCAAGCACCTGATGGTTCTTTTGTTATAACTGGATCAGATGCTCCAGACATTAAAACTTTAACAGTTCTTTCATAATCTGAGGGATCTAGAGATCCATTCGAACCTGCAGTAAGTTTAGCAATCTCACCCATCATTCTTATTTGGTGTTTTTCAGTTTGCACACCAGCATCATCATTATCTAAAATTATTGATGCGGCCTCTTTTGGATTAGCTTCTGCATATTTCCAACCTTTCATTGACGCTCTAACAAAACGAACCATTTTGTCTTTAAAGCTATCATCAGCAAGATTTTTTTCTAAAACATATAATCCGTCTTCCAAAGTTGAAGCGCCTTCAGCTTGATATTTAAAAACTGTAAGTTGCTCAGGTGTATAACCTGCATCTCTAACGACCCAATATTCATTATATGACATGGTAGAGACACAAGCTGCTTGACCTTCTGTTAGAGGTTCAACACCCCAACCCTGCTTAAGAACTGTTACCCCATTAGCACTTCCATCTGTTGCTAATCCAAGTCTGCTCATCCAGCTTAAAAATGGATACTCATTCCCATAGAACCAAACTCCAAGAGTCTTTCCTTTAAGATCATCAGTACTATTTACGCCCATATCTTTTCTACACGTAAGCATCATTCCTGAACTTTTAAAAGGTTGTGCAATATTTACTAATGGCAAACCCTTTTCTCTTGCTGCTAGAGCAGATGGCATCCAATCAACCATTACATCCGCTCCTCCACCTGCAAGTACTTGAGCTGGTGCAATATCAGGGCCACCAGGTTTAATTGTTACATCTAAACCTTCAGCATCATAAAATCCCTTATCCTTTGCAACATAGTACCCGGCAAATTGAGCTTGAGTTACCCATTTTAATTGGATAGTCACCTTATCACCGGCAAATGCAGTACTAACTATTGTAGTAAACATTATCGCAATTAATGATATTAATTTCTTCATATTGATCTCCTCTCTTTTCTAACTTTGATTTTAATCAAATTTCAAATCTTGGCAATTTTTATTTTTGTTGACTTGGGTGCCAAAAAGTAAATTGTTTTTCCATTAATGCTATAAATCCATAAAACAAACAACCAGCTAAAGCAGCTACAAAAATTTCTGCCCACACCATATCTAATGCAAATCTTCCCACTTCAGAAGATATACGAAATCCCATACCTTTAATTGGAGAACCAAAAAATTCTGCAACAATTGCTCCTATTAGCGCTAAGGTTGAACAAATCTTCAATCCATTGAATACAAACGGTAAAGCAGATGGTAACCTTAATTTAAAAAGAGTTTGCAAATAAGAAGCACTATACGTTTTCATTAAATCCTGCCGGCTTTTATCGATAATACTAAGTCCTTGAACAGTATTTACAAGCATAGGAAAAAAAACCATTACTACAACTACTGCACATTTTGATTCCCAATCAAATCCAAACCACATTACAAAAATAGGCGCCATACCTACAATTGGTAAAGCTGAGACAAAGTTTCCCAAAGGAAGAAGGCCCCTCTTTAAAAAATCAAATTTATCAATGAGAATAGCTATTATGAAAGCTGAACCACACCCCAGTATGTAACCAGATAATGCTCCTTTTATTAGGGTTTGTGTGAAATCTATCCAAAGTGTAGGAATTTCTTCTATAAATTTTGAACCTATTGCAGTGGGAGCAGGTAAAAGAACTGGATTGATATTTAAACCTAAAACTATAAGTTCCCACATCATTAAGAAAATGATTCCAAAAAAAGTTGGAACAAAAAATCTTATCAAATTGGAATTATATTTTTTTGAAAGTATAGAATTTAACCACCATCCTATAATCCAAATACCAAAAAATAACCAAAGATATAAATTCATGTTAGTATTGCCATTTTTTTAAGAGTGTAATTTTGTATAAAATTAATTGTAATTACTAAAAAGGCAGCTAGGAATGCTGCAGCAAATAAAGCGCTCCATATCATTATAGTTTGTCCATAATATGTGCCAGCAAGCATTCGAGCACCAAGACCAGCAATTGCTCCAGAGGGAAGTTCTCCTACAATAGCTCCAACTAAAGAGGCAGCAATACCTACTTTTAAAGAAGCAAATAAGTAAGGAACTGAGGAAGGAAAACGAAGTTTCCAAAGTAGCTGGTTCGAACTAGCAGACCATGTTCTCATTTGATCAATTTGTATTTGGTCAGGGGATCTCAAACCTTTAACCATTCCAACTACAACTGGGAAAAAAGATAAATACATTGATATTATAGCTTTTGGTAATAAACCAGTTACACCAACAGAGTTCATTACAACTATTATCATAGGAGCTATTGCTAAAATTGGAACAGTTTGGCTTGCTATAACCCATGGCATTAAACTTAAGTCCATTGCCTTGTTATGAACTATACCTAATGCGAGTAAAATTCCTAACACTGTACCAAGAAAAAAACCTGCCAATGTAGCCTCTAAAGTAATCCACCCATGATAAACAAGCGAGCGTTTTGATGAAATTTTTTTAAAAAATACAGTATTTACAATTTCTTTTACAATCTGATGTGGTGTAGGCAATTTAGGTTTTTCAAGGTTCCAAGATTGAATTATTTTTTCTGTTGAATTCAAGTTTTTAAATTTTCTTTCAACTTTTTCAGTATTCATTGGAATGGCAATCAAATACCAAAAGATACCAATTACTGTTAAAATAAAAACTATTGGAAAAAAATTACTTCTAAAAAAAAGGCTATAAATTAAATTAAAGAACTTCATCTTGGTGTCCAGACTTTAAGCCTTCTCTAACTCTTTGAGCAATTTTAATAAATTCTTGACTATCTCTAATATTTAATTCTCTTTTATTAGGTAAAGTACTTTTTATAACATCTGTAATTCTTCCTGGTCTAGGTGACATAACAACAATTTTTGTCGAGAGAAAAACAGCTTCTGGAATGGAATGAGTAACAAAACATATTGTTTTTTTTGTTTGCATCCAAAGGTCAAGCAATTCACTATTAAGTCGATCTCTCACAATTTCATCAAGAGCCCCAAATGGTTCATCCATAAGTAAAATATTGGCATCAAATGCAAGAGCTCTTGCAATGGACGCACGTTGTTGCATCCCACCAGAAAGTTGCCAAGGGAATTTTTTTTCAAATCCTTTCAACTCTACTAACTCAATTACTTTTTGAATTCTTTCCTTTTTTTCTGTTTGAGAATAACCCATTATTTCAAGTGGAAGTTTTATATTCCCTTCAACAGTTCGCCATGGATAAAGCCCTGCTGCTTGGAAAACATAACCATATTCTCTGTCTATTCTGGCATCATCTGGGGACTTGCCATTTATGGTCAAATGACCTTTTGTAGGAATTTCCAGTGCAGCTATAGCTCTCAGTAAAGTGGTTTTGCCACACCCAGAAGGTCCTATAAATGAAACGAAATCGCCTTCTTCAACCTCTAATGAAACATCCTTCAAAGCATGTACAGGACCATCATTAGTTTCAAATATAAGATCTACATCTTTTACAGAAATCATATAAGAACTAACCTAAAACCTATATACCTGAAGGTATATTCATAGGATCTCTTTCAACTTTTCTTGGGGAGTTTAGTTCTTTCCACTTTTTTAATGCCTCATGTACAGGAGGAAATCCTGGGCGAGGTATAAATTTACCTCTTCCAGGATTAGGCATTGAGTTCTTCCCCCATGCCCAAATCACTTCTCCCCTGGACATAGTGTATCTTGGTTGAGCATTTACCTTAAAACCTTCAAAAACATTATAATCAAGAACAGATTTATGACTTGCCACTGATATTGTTTTCGATATTTTTGGATCCCAAACAACAATATCTGCATCAGCACCTTCAACTAGGCTTCCTTTTCTAGGATAAACGTTGAGAATTTTTGCAATATTGGTTGAAGTAGCAGCAACAAACTCATTCCTAGTCAATCTTCCTGTTTCAACTCCTTTAGTCCATAAAACAGACATTCTTTCTTCCAAACCACCAGTACCATTTGGTATAAGAGTAAAATTATCAACACCCATTTTTTTCTGATCAGTAGTGAATGCGGCATGATCAGTTGCGACCACCTGAAGGGAACCAGCTTGTAAACCAGCCCAAAGACCATCTTGATGTATCTTATCTCTAAAAGGTGGTGACATTACTCTTCTTGCAGCGTATTCCCAATCTTTGTTAAGATATTCGCTGTCATCAAGTGTGAGAAACTGAATTAATGGTTCTCCATAAACTCTCATGCCTTTTTGTCTGGCTCTTCTTATTGCCTCATGACTTTGTTCGCAAGAAACGTGCACTACATAAAGTGGTACACCAGCAGCATCTGCTATCATAATAGCTCTATTAGTGGCTTCTCCTTCCACTTCTGGAGGACGTGAAAAAGAATGTCCTTCAGGTCCAGTAATACCTAAATCAAGATATTTTTTTTGTAATTCAGCTACAATATCTCCATTTTCAGCATGAACCATTGGCAAGGCTCCTATAGCAGCACATCTCTGAAATGAAGCATACATTTCATCATCTTCGACCATAAGGGCGCCTTTATAAGCCATAAAATGTTTAAATGAATTCACACCCATCTCTAAAACTTTTGGCATTTCATTAAATATTTGTTCATTCCAACCCGTTATAGCCATATGAAAACCGATATCAGAGCAGATTTGAGGTTTAGATTTTCTATGCCATTCATTAACTGCATTTATTAAACTACCGTCTTCACCTGGAAGGCAAAAATCAACTAACATAGTTGTGCCCCCCACTGCTGCTGCCCAAGTACCAGACTCAAAAGTCTCAGCAGCTGTTGTTCCCATGAATGGCATTTCTAAATGAGTATGTGGATCTATACCTCCTGGAATTACATATGCACCCTCTGCATCTACCACTTCTTCACCAGCTAAATTGTTTCCAATTTGCTTTATGATTTCTCCCTCAATTAATATGTCTGATTTCCACTCACGATCAGCTGTTACAATGGTTCCACCTTTTATGACTTTAGACATATTTATCCTCCAAATAAAAAATTAATCTGCTATTTCAGCAGTCTCTAAAACAGCATGAAATAAAACATTGCTGCCAGCAACCGCCCATTCCTGTGAAATTTCTTCAGCCTCATTATGGCTTAACCCATCAACACAGGGACACATTACCATAGCTGTTGGTGCAACTTTATTAATCCAACAAGCGTCATGCCCTGCACCAGAAATAATATCTCTATGTGAGTATCCTAATCTTTCAGCAGCATTTCTGATTTTAGATACGCATTCTTCATCAAAAGTTACTGGATCAAAATGCCCTACTTTCTCAATTTCTAATTTCAAATCAAGATCCTTACATATTGATTTTGCTCCTTCATGTAACCTTTTCTCCATATCATCTTGTGTATCAAACGATGGAGATCTGAAATCAATCGTAAATACTACCTTTCCTGGTATTATATTTCTACTGTTAGGATATACATCGCATTGGCCAACTGCTCCTACAGCATCAGGTTGGTGACTCATCGCAATTTCATGAACTAAATTAGTTATTTTTGCCATTCCTAATCCAGCATTTTTTCTCATAGGCATTGGAGTTGATCCTGTATGACTTTCCCTTCCAGTTAAAGTGACCTGCAGCCAATTTAAGCCTTGTCCTCTGGAAACCACTCCAATATCTTTGCCTTCTGCTTCTAATATTGGACCTTGTTCAATGTGTAACTCAAAAAATGCCTTCATTTTTCTGTTGCCAACCTCTTCGTCACCAATCCATCCTATTCTCTTAAGTTCATCACCAAACTTTTTTCCATCCGCATCTTCTTTTGCATAAGCCCAATCTAGTGTATGGACCCCGGCAAATACCCCAGACGCCATCATGGGTGGAGCAAACCTAGTTCCTTCTTCATTTGTAAAATTTACTAGAACAATTGGATGTTTAGTTTTTATTCCCATGTCATCAAGGGATCTTATTAACTCTAAACCACCAAGAACGCCTAATACTCCATCGTATTTTCCACCAGTAGGTTGGGTATCTAAATGGCTTCCTACATAAACAGGAAGTGCATCAGGATCAGTTCCTTCTCTACGAGCAAACATGGTACCCATTTTGTCAATTCCCATTAATAAATTTGCTTCATCACACCATTTTTGAAAAAGAGCCCGACCTCTAGCATCTTCGTCAGTTAGGGTTTGTCTATTGTTTCCACCTGCTATACCAGGACCTATTTTTGCCATATCCATTATAGTTTCCCAAAGCCGATCACCATTTATTTTAAAATTTGATGCTAAATTTGCCAAAATCTACTCCTACTAAAATAATTAAATCACTCTGCAGCCTTTATAGACGAAGGGTTATTAGGATGGGTAGTCCAGTTTGCGTATACATCAGAAACTGTTTGTCCAGTTCTTTTGTCAATTTCACCTGGCTCAAGATTTCTCATTGTAATGCAATTTTCTACAGGACAAACATTAATACACATATTACAGGCTACGCATTCTTCATCGATGACCTCAAATCCTCTTTCACCATTAATCGTTTTTGAAATTGCTTGATGAGAAGTGTCTTCACAAACAGCATAACACCTACCACACTTAATACATAGATCCTGATCAATTTGAGCTTTTGTAACATGGTTAAGGTTTAAATACTGCCAGTCAGTAACGTTTGAAATAGCTTTTCCTACAATTTCGCTCACTGAATTGATTTCTTTCTTTTTCATCCAATTAGATAAACCAGATGTTAACTCTGAAATAATACCAAAGCCATAAGTCATAGCAGCAGTACAGACTTGTACATTTCCAGCTCCCAGAGTAAGGAATTCTGCAGCATCCTTCCAAGTTGTTACGCCACCAATTCCAGATATATCTTTGTTTTGTGTTTCTGGATCCCTCGCAATTTGAGATACCAAGTTTAAAGCTATTGGTTTTACTGCCGGTCCACAATATCCTCCGTGTGTCCCTTTTCCATCTATACTTGGTTCTGGGCTGAATGTATCTAAATTTACCGAAACTATAGATGCAACAGTATTAATCAAGCTTACTGCGTCAGCTCCTCCCTTAAAAGCAGCTCTAGCTGGATATCTTATGTCAGTAATATTAGGAGTAAGTTTTACAATTACAGGCATACGAGTATTTGATTTAACCCATCTGGTAACCATTTCGATATATTCTGGAACTTGACCAACTGCTGATCCCATACCCCTCTCACTCATGCCATGTGGACAACCAAAATTTAATTCTAAGCCGTCAGCCTCAGTTTCTTCAACTTTAGGTAATATTGACTTCCAACAATCTTCCTCACAAGGAACCATTAAAGATACAATAACTGCACGATCAGGATAATCCTTTTTAACAATTTTAATTTCATCAAGATTTGTTTGAAGGGGTCGATCTGTAATTAATTCAATATTGTTCATTCCAAGAAGTCTTCGATCTGGGCCCCAAACAGCACCATAACGTGGGCCATTAACATTTACTATATTTGGATCGAGTCCTAATGTTTTCCAAACAACTCCACCCCAACCAGCTTCAAATGCTCTCCTTACATTATATTCTTTATCAGTAGGTGGAGCAGAAGCAAGCCAAAATGGATTAGGTGATTTAATTCCTAGAAATTCAGATTGAAGGTTCATAGCTAATTCCTTATTTTTAAAAAATTGATTTGTGTATGGCTTGAGCCGCATTCCTACCTTGAGCAACTGCAGAAACTGTTAGATCTTCTCCTTTATCAACACAGTCTCCACCTGCCCAAACATTTTCAACTGAAGTTTTACAGTTTTCGTCAATCATTATTTTTCCCTTATGAGACTTAAAAACATCAAGCAAATTGTTAAATTTTTGACCAATAGCGCAGAATATTTGATCAGCCTCAATAGAGAATGTTTGTTCAAGTTCTTTTAATTTTCCTGTATGTTTATCAACCTCTGTATAGGATAAATTTAACTTATGAATACCATTTTGTTTATAAATAGAGGTTGGAACAGCATTTGTAATAATTTTAACACCTTTTGAGGTAGCATTATTCTGTTCTTTTTTGGAAGCGCTCATGTTATCTAAATTTCTTCTATAAATTATCGTTACTTTTTCGGCTCCAAGCAACTGGGATTGAACTGCCGCATCAATAGCAGTCATGCCACCACCAATTACAACTACATTTCTTCCAATTGGGAGTGATGAAAAATCTTTAACTTGTCTTAAATCAGCTATAAAATCAACTGCGTCCTCAACCAGTGGATCAGCACTGCTATCAATTGAAATTTTGTTAGTATCTTGAAGACCACAACCAATAAAAATTGCGTCATAAGATTTTCTCAATTCATCAATACTAAAATCTTTACCCAAAGTTTTATTATAATTGATTTGGATACCACCAATTTTTAATAACCATTCAATTTCTTTTGATGCAAAATCATCTACACTTTTATATGTAGCAATACCATATTCATTTAAACCACCTGGTTTATTTTTGGACTCATATATTTCTACATTGTATCCTAACATTGCTAATCTATGTGAGCAGGCCAAACCCGCTGGCCCAGAGCCAATCACTGCTATTTTCTTTCCATTACTTTCATTTCGAGTATAAGGGTGAATATTTTTCTCCATAATGGAATCTGTAGCATACCTCTGTAATCTCCCAATTTTTACTGGTTTACCTTCTGCGGCTTCTCTTACACAGGCTTCTTCACAAAGTGTTTCTGTAGGACACACTCTAGCACACATACC
>Ga0208390_1000038_pt1 | contig 35118 bp, 37 predicted proteins | sample Knorr_S7_td_Surf_FD_185594 | JGI IMG/M metagenome (GOLD analysis project Ga0208390, IMG submission 185594) | Marine microbial communities from Southern Atlantic Ocean transect - Knorr_S7_td_SurfaceA_ad_6m_LV_A (SPAdes) (version 2) | ecosystem: Environmental > Aquatic > Marine > Oceanic | place...
TGCCTTTAGATTTTTTTCCTGTGACTATACATAAACCAGAATCATTAGATTCAAATGGGATACATCTAATTGTTGCTTTTGTTTCTTTTTTTATAAGTTCCTCAGTTTCTTCAGTTCCATCCCAGTGTGCTAACACGAAACCTCCATTTTCAATTAAATTTTTAAAATCTTCATAATTTTCAGCAACTTTAGTATTTGTGGTCATGAAATCTTTTGATCTTTCATACAGCGTTTTTTGAATATCTTCAATCAGAAACTTAATTTCATTAACAGCATCTGAAGATTTTAAATTTTTCTTTGTCAGAGTATCTCTGCGGAATATTTCAATAGTATTTTCTTTTAGATCTCGCGGACCAACAGCTATTCTGATAGGAACACCTTTAATCTCATGTTCATTAAATTTAAATCCAGGTTTTTGATTAAGTCTATCATCAAACTTAACTGAAAATCCACTTTCTCTGATATCCTTTATTATGGGATTAACATAGTCAGTGATATCTTCCAATTCTTTTTCTGACTTGAATATTGGTATGATGACAATTTGGTATGGTGCAAGTTTTGGTGGCAAAACTAAACCATTATCATCCCCATGACTCATGATTAATGCACCCATTAACCTTGTAGAAACACCCCAAGAAGTTGCCCAAACATGGTCAAGATTACCTTGTTTATCAGCAAATTTTACATCAAAAGCTTTGGCAAAATTTTGTCCAAGAAAATGAGAAGTACCAGCCTGTAAGGCTTTTCCATCCTGCATCAATGATTCAATACAATATGTCTCTTCAGCACCAGCAAATTTTTCTGCGTCTGATTTTAATCCAGAAATTACAGAAATACCCATAAAATTTTCTACAAAATTTGCATACAAATCAATAATAAGTTTTGTTTCATCTAAAGCCTCTTGCTCAGTGGCATGGGCTGTGTGCCCTTCTTGCCATAAAAATTCAGATGTTCTTAAAAATAGTCTTGTTCTCATCTCCCAGCGCACAACATTAGCCCATTGATTTAGCAGGATAGGTAAATCACGATAAGATTGGATCCAATTTTTATATGTTCTCCATATTATAGCCTCACTTGTAGGCCTAACTATTAACTCCTCCTCCAATTTTGACTTTTCATCAACAATTAATTTACCAGGATTTTTATCATCATTCTTTAGTCTGTAGTGGGTGACAACTGCACACTCTTTTGCAAATCCCTCAGCATTTTTTTCTTCAGCCTCAAACAAGCTTTTTGGAACAAAAAGTGGAAAATATGCATTGTAGTGTCCAGTTTGTTTAAATTTTAGGTCTAATTCATGTTGAATTTTCTCCCAAATTGCATATCCATATGGTTTAATTACCATGCAGCCTCGAACTGAAGAATTTTCAGCTAAATCAGCCATAACCACAAGCTCATTGTACCATTTTGAATAATTTTCGCTCCGTTTTGTTAATTTTTTAGACATAATTGATTTGGCACAAAATTTGTTTTTATATTTATATAACAAAAGTAATTTAATAATGCCATCTATCAAATTAAATATTAATCTTCTGCTTTTAATCTTGATGATAACTTATGGATGTGGCTCATTTAATAGCTCAAGTCTTGTTTCCGCTGATGGCATATATAACAATAACATCAAGGAGACAGAAAATAGTACGTCTAAGTATTACGAAAATTATTTCAAAGACAAAGCACTGGAATTGGAAAATGATTTTGTTTTTTCAGATAGTATTAATTTAAACTCTGATTTTGTAACATCAAGTGACATCAGTTATTCAAGTAATCAAGCAGCTTGGGGAGATATCCCTGATACCATTGACTATGTAGTTGACTATTTTCCTTACAGAAATAGATATTTTGGATTTGGTTATTATGGTGGTATGTACCCATATTACGGAAATTGGTATCCTGGTTATTCATATTTTTCAATGAGAAATTGGTACAGATACGGCTGGATGTACGGTTACTACCCATTTTACTATGATTTCTACCCATATGGTTGGTGGGGAAGAACAATGCCATTTAATTACAGAACTAGGTATTCTAAATATGGATCTTACAATAATTCTATTTACAATAACTATTTAAATAGAAGTTCAAATGAAAATATTTCCTATAACCAAGGTAAAAGAGGAAGTTCTAAGGGTGTTGTCGTTTATGGAGACGGTAATTCAACTAGATCGAGTGGAAATAACTCAAACGTGGCAAGCGTTACTTATTACAATGTTGGTAGGTCTTCAACTTTACAAGATGATAACGTGGTAGATAATAAAGACATTAGGATTAGAACTTATAAAAATTTTGTAAAAGATAATAACTCAACAAAAAATAATATAGAGAGGAATAGAATTTACTCTAGACCTGAAATGGGTGTGGGTGTATCAAGTTCAGGATCTAAAGCACTTTCCTCTGGAAATGATGTTTCAAGAAGATATTACACGAATCCTACAAATTCATCTACTGGCAAGCCAGCTAAATCAACACAATACAACTGGGGTCTTGGAGGTAGAAATAATTATTCTGGAAATTCATCTAATACTGGAGTTAGAAGTTATAACAATCCTAGCTCTAGCTCATCATCAACCAGGTCTTACAGTAGACCTAGTAATTCTAGTTCCAGTTATTCTAGACCTTCAACTTCACCAAGTATGAATACTTCTTCATCAACAAGAGGTTCATCGTCAGTTGGATCAAGTGGCAGAGGATCCAGATAATTTTAAATGAGATTCATTTATTTTTTTTTAACAATATTTCCTTATTTAGCTTATTCTCAAGATATAACCGATGCTATAAATTGGAGTATTGAGAATGAGAGTGGTAATGCAAGATATTCTGCTATGGGAGGTGCATTTGGAGCTCTAGGTGGAAATTTATCCGCAATATCTAGTAACCCAGCATCTGGTGCTGTATTTGAACTATCAAGGTTTGGTGGATCATTAGTTTCAAATATTAATCAAACTAAATCAAACTTTAAATCGAACATAAATAATGTAAACTCTCAGAATGCAAATTATCAAATTGGCCTTGTTTATGTATTTAAGAATTATGGAAGTGGAGATTTAAATAAGTTTTCCATTGGATTAAATTATCAATCACAAAATAATTACAATCAGGATATAAAAATCTCCGGAAGAAATAATAATTCAATTGATAATTTTTTTCTAAATAATGCGCAGGGAATTAATTTAAATGATATTAGCGTTGGTTCAAATGAAAGTGTAAGTGGAGTCTACAGATGGCTAGGAAATAACATTGGCTACTATGCGCAACAGGCATTTTTAGGTTATCAATCTTACCTTTTAAGTTATGATTCAGACACCAACTCATATTACTCACTAGCAAAATATAATAATGGTCTTGATCAAGATAACTCAACAATTATTGAAGGCTACAATAATATTGCCTCGCTTAATCTATCATGGCAATATAAAGACAATTTATATATGGGAATTAATCTTAATTTTCATGACATATTATACGAAAAGGAAAATAAGCATATTGAAACTAATTTTGATGATGATTCTGCGATTACCCGTATTGATTTCAGAAATTATTTATCTACCGTTGGAAATGGCATTTCAATTCAAGGAGGTATTATATATAAAGCTGGTTCATTAAGATTTGGTCTGTCTTATAAATCACCAACATTTTATGCATTTGAAGACAATTTAGATCAATACCTTGAAACAAGCTCAATTGACACTGATGGTATTTCGTATACTGATATTGTTGATCCAAGAGTTACCAACATTTATGAATATAATTTTAAATCACCATCAAAATTTACATTTAGTTCAGGTGCTGTAATAAACAATATGATTTTACTTAACCTTGATGTAACTTCAAAAAATTATTCTAAATCCTCTTTTAAGCATCAATTCGATGGAGTTTATACAGATTTGAATAATGCTATATCAAGAAATTTAACCAATGTCTTAGATTACAATATTGGAACGGAAATAAAAATTAATAATTTTAGTTTAAGAGGAGGATATAAGATTATAAACTCACCTTACGATAACATCGATGAAAATTACTTTAATGCTTCATCACTCGGATTAGGCTATAATTTTAGATCCTCAACAGTTGACTTTGCCCTTGTAAATTCAAAATTGAATTATAATTATCAGATGTTCGATTCAGGCTTAACTGATTCAGCATCAATTATCAATGAAAAAGTAAATATCATCCTTTCTTACAATATCATATTTTAAATAAATTCTTTTGTATCTTTGCATAACTTAAAACAACTATGAAATACAATAAATTTCTTGAGGAATTAGAGCAAATCGACTCTGATCATAAAAATTTTTCAATTGAAACTCCACTAAGAGACGATGCTTTTGAAATTTCTGATGATGAAAAAATTTCTATTATACAGAAAAATGTTAATGAAATTCTTAAGACCCTTGGAATGGATATGACTGATGACAGTTTAAAAGGTACTCCTTTGAGAGTTGCGAAAGCATATGTTAAAGAAATTTTTGGAGGGTTAAATCCAAAAAACTTACCGAAAGCATCAACATTTGATAATAAATATCAATATGGTGAAATGCTAGTTGAAAAGAATATTACAGTTTTTTCTACATGTGAACATCATCTGTTACCTATATATGGAAAAGCACATGTTGCATATTTTTCTAATGGCAATGTAATTGGTCTTTCAAAAATGAATAGAATCGTGGATTATTATGCTAGAAGACCACAAGTTCAAGAAAGATTGAATATTCAAATTGTAAGAAAACTACAAGAATTTTTAAATACTGAAGATGTAGCCTGTGTTATTGATGCTAAACATATGTGTGTTAATTCCAGAGGAATTAGGCATATTGATTGCAGTACAGTTACAGGTGAATTTGGAGGAAAATTCAAAGATAAATTAATAAAAAGGGAATTTTTAGATTATATTCGTTAACAAAGCTAAAATTTTAACGATGTCTTCGTCGAATAAAAATTTAAAAATATATAATTCTCTATCATCCCAAAAAGAAGTTTTTAACAGTATTAACAAAAAGATGGTTGGTATGTATGTATGTGGGCCTACTGTATATAATACTGTTCACCTAGGGAATTGTAGAACTTTCGTTTCATTTGATTTAATTTTCCGTTATTTAAAACATTTGGGATATAAAGTTAGATATGTTAGAAATATAACTGATGTTGGACATCTTGAAGATGATACTCAAGAGGATAAAATCTCTAAAAGAGCTGCTATAGAGAAATTAGAGCCTATGGAAATAGTTCAAAAGTATACCAATGATTTTAGAAATACTTTACAAAAATTTAATCTATTAAGTCCAAATATAGAGCCAACTGCAACTGGTCACATCATTGATCAAATTGAAATGATTGAAAAAATCATCAAGAATGGGTTTGCGTATGTTAAAAATGGATCTGTTTATTTTGATATAAAAGAGTTTAATAAAAAATATAAATATGGGAGATTGAGTAATAGAAATTTAGATGATTTAATTAATGAATCCAGGCAACTCAAAGGATCAGACGAAAAGAAGAATCCGCAAGATTTTGCTCTATGGAAAAAAGCCGGAAAAAAACACATCATGAAATGGAATTCACCTTGGGGAGATGGTTTTCCAGGATGGCATATTGAATGTTCTGCTATGGGTCACAAATATTTAGGAAAACAATTTGATATCCACGGAGGAGGTATTGACTTAAAATTTCCTCATCATGATTGTGAAATTGCTCAATCTGAATCGATATATGGTAATAATCCTGCAAACTATTGGATTCATACCAATATGCTAACTCTCAATGGAAAAAAAATGTCAAAATCTTTAGATAATTCAGTTTTCCCCAATGAAATTTTTAATGGAACTAATAAAGAATTTTCAAAAAAGTTTAGTCCAATGACTTTAAAATTTTTCATGTATCAAGCTCATTACAGGAATACTTTGGATATTTCTAATCATGCATTACTTGCAGCTGAAAAAGGTTTTGAAAAAATAAAAATGTTAGCGGAGGAGATTAACACAATACATGAAAGTAAAAAAAATGATTTTAATGCTAGTGAATGGGTTAATGAATGCTATGATGCATTGAATGATGATTTTAATTCGCCGAAATTAATTGCCAAATTATTTGATTTACATAAAACAGTCTCTGAAATAAAAAATAAAACCAAATCAATTGATTTAAAAAACAAAAAAATATTAATTAGGTTTTACAAAGTATTTTATTCCGAGATTCTTGGACTTGACGATGATAATTTAACTCAAGAAAAATTTGATGAAATTCTGGAACTGATCTTGGAATTAAGAGAGAAAGAAAGGTTGAGTAAGAATTATGAGAAATCTGATTACATCAGAGACAAGCTGAGTGAGTTAGGAGTAAAAATTAATGACAAAATATGAGGGAAATTATAATCTCCCCTTTTGTTTTTCTAATTAAACTTTACCAAAAAATAATTTCACCTACTTTAGGTGTCAATTGTAGGTTCAATCCAACATGCTCGAATTATGCTATCGAAAGTTTAAAAAAACATGGTCTTTTTAAGGGTCTTTACTATTCAATAATTAGAATTTCAAAATGTCATCCATGGGGAAAAAGTGGAGATGATCCAGTACCTTAATCATTATTAATATATTTGAGGCAAACTTTGGTATGAGTGATTTTATATTTGAACATGATTTAAGCGAAAAATTTATAAGCATTGGACCAATTACTGTATACTGGTACAGTTTAATGTTTCTTTTTGCTTTCTGGTTTGGATATTTGATTCTAAAAAAAATCTATATCAAAGAAAATAAAGATATAAAACTTTTAGATCCTTTTTTGGTACATATGGTCCTCGGTACAATAATAGGTGCAAGATTGGGTGAGGTTTTTTTTTATAACTGGGAATATTTTCAAAATAACCTTCTAGAAATTTTTTTACCTTTTAAAATAAATGGCTTGGATTGGGAGTTTGTTGGCTTTCGGGGTTTATCGAGTCATGGTGCAACTATTGGAATTATAACATCAATTGTACTATATAAGATTAAGTACAAATATGATTCAGTTCTCTGGATTTTTGATCGGCTTGTAATTGCAGTAGCTCTCGGTGGAACTCTAGTTAGAATAGGTAATTTTTTCAATTCCGAAATTGTTGGGGTATTTACTAATTCAGATTATGGAGTTATCTTTCAAAATAGAGGCGAAATTTTACCCAGACATCCTGCGCAACTCTATGAAGCATTAGGCTATATAATTCTCTTCATTACGTTAGTTTTTATTTATAATAAAACAAACTTAAAAAGTAAAAAAGGTTTTCTTTTTGGTTTTTTCTTGATGTTTTTATTTGTAGTCAGATTTATTGTAGAATATGTTAAAGAAAGTCAAGGCGGTCTTGAGGAACAATTGGGAATTTTTTCTACCGGACAGTGGCTAAGTATACCTTTTATTTTAATTGGTATTGGATTAATGATTTATAGTTACTTATCAATTGAAAAAAAATAAATTAACAGCAGGATTTAAAAAACTTGCACTCACTCTATTTTTAATGTTTACTGGACCGGTAATTTTATACCAAGCTTTTAGCAATATTGGTCACCAGTGGTATTATTTTGTTTTAGTTATTGGCTTAATTGTTTGCATTCTTTCCATATTTACATTGTTTTCTGGGATAAAGTCTATTATAAACCATATTTTTGATAAAGATTTATAAAAAATGTTAAAAGTTTCTTTTCCAGATGGTGCGATTAAACACTACAATGAAGGGATTACACCTTTTCAAATTGCTGAAAATATTAGCAACTCTCTTTCAAAAAAACTTTTGAGTGCTTCTTATAATGGAAAACAAGTTGAATCTAACACTGAATTAAATGAAGATGGTAAAATTGAATTTCATTTTTGGGATGATTTGAAAGGGAAAAGTGCTTTTTGGCACTCTTCAGCTCACTTATTTGCTCAGGTAATACTAAAGTTATATCCCAACTCAAAATTAACAATTGGTCCTCCAATAGAAAATGGTTTTTATTATGATGTTGATTTAGTTGATGAATCTATATCAGAAAATGATTTTGAAAAGATTGAAAAAATGATGATTGAGGAAGCAAGAAAAGATCATAAATTCACATTAAGAGAATCCTCAAAAGAGGAAGCCTTGAATTTCTACAAGAAAAATAGTAATGAATACAAAATTGAGCTGATTAAAGATCTTAATGATGAAAAAATTACCTTTTGTGACCATGCTAACTTCTCTGACCTCTGCAAAGGTGGTCATATCCCATCTACAGGACACATAAAAGCGGTTAAATTACTTAATGTTGCGGGAGCATATTGGAGAGGCAATGAGAAAAATAAACAGCTGACTCGAATTTATGGAATTTCTTTTCCTAAGCAAAAACTTTTGACAGAATACTTATCCTTAGTCGAGGAATCAAAAAAAAGAGATCATAGAATAATCGGAAAAAAACTTAAATTATTTACATTTTCAAAACAAGTTGGGTTGGGACTTCCACTTTGGTTGCCAAAAGGAGCAGAATTAAGAAAAAGATTAGAAGAATTTTTAAATAAAGCCCAAAAAGAAGCTGGTTATGAAATGGTTATCAGTCCTCACATAGGTAATAAAAAACTTTATGAAACATCTGGTCATTTTCAAAAGTATGGTGAAAGTAGTTTTATGCCTATCAAATCTCCGAGCTCTGATGAAGAATTTTTGTTAAAACCAATGAACTGTCCACATCATTGTGAAATTTACAAATCTGAGCAATGGAGTTACCGAGACTTACCTAAACGATATGCTGAATTTGGAACAGTTTACAGGTATGAGCAAAGTGGTGAACTTCATGGTTTAACCAGAGTCCGAGGTTTCACACAAGATGATGCTCATATTTTTTGTGCACAAGACCAACTAATTGATGAATTTGAGAAAGTAATCGATTTAGTATTACATGTTTTTAACACATTAGGTTTTGAAAATTATGAAGTTCAAATTTCTTTGAAAGACAAAGAAAATAATGATAAATATATTGGCACTGATGAAATGTGGAAACTTTCTGAGGAAGCAATAATAAAAGCTACAAAAGGCAAAAAATTAAATTATAAAATTGAGTATGGGGAAGCAGCATTTTACGGACCTAAGCTAGACTTTATGGTGAAAGACGCACTAAACAGAAAATGGCAACTGGGAACAATCCAAGTTGATTATAATCTTCCAGAAAGATTTGATTTAACATTTAAAAACAAAGAAAATCAAGATGAAAGACCAGTAATGATCCATAGGGCTCCATTTGGAAGCCTTGAAAGGTTTGTTGCAATTCTAATAGAACATACTGCAGGAATTTTTCCACTGTGGTTAACATCAAATCAAATATTACTTATAAGTGTAGGTGAAAAACATGAAAAATATGCTGAAAAAGTTTCAGTTTTTCTTGAAAAAGCTGAAATTCGTGCAACTTTAGATAATAGAAATGAAACTGTCAGTAAAAAGATTAGAGATAGTGAACAAAATAAAATACCATACATGGGCATTATTGGAGACAAAGAAATAAGAAATAATAGTATTTCAATACGTGCTTTAGGTGGTGATGATATTGGAGAAATGAATATTGACGAATTGATTAACTTTATAAAAAAAGAAGAAGAAAAATCATATAATAATTAACTTAAATCAAAAGCCATAGCAGCAATTAGAAGAAAAAGAGGAAGACGTCAAGGGAGAGTAATTAAAAAAAACCCTCACAACATAAATGAGTTTATTAAAGCGTCAGAAGTAAGGCTTGTGGGCGATAATGTAGAAATAGGCATATATCCAATTGAAAAGGCGCTATCCATCGCAAAAAATTTAGAGACAGATTTGGTTGAAATATCACCAAATGCAACACCTCCTGTCTGTAAAGCACTTGATTACAAAAAGTTTCTTTATGATCAAAGAAAAAGGGAAAAATACCATAAAGCAAAAACACAAAAGGTAGTTGTTAAAGAGATAAGGTTTGGACCCCAAACTGATATTCATGATTATGAGTTCAAGAAAAAACATGCAATTAAATTTCTTGAGGATGGTGCAAAATTAAAAGCTTTTGTTTTTTTTAAAGGAAGATCAATTATTTTTAAGGAGCAGGGTCAAATTTTATTACTAAAATTAGCCCAAGAATTGGAAGAATATGGAAAAGTTGAGCAATTACCTGTGCTAGAAGGAAAAAAAATGATTATGTTTGTGTCCCCAAAAAAAGCTAAAAAGAAATAGAATGAGTAAACAAAAAACTAAATCTAGTGCAAAAAAAAGATTTAAAGTTACAGGTACTGGAAAGATTAAAAGAAAACATGCTTTTAAAAATCATATTCTTACGAAAAAATCTAAAAAAAGAAAATTGAAGCTTACTCACTCATCTCTAGTTAGTGATAGTGATTTGGGAAGTATAAAAAAACAATTGAGATTAAAATAATTTGTATAACCGGTTAAAGGTAAAAATTCAAAGACCCAATTTAGGGCACCTCAGCCAAAAATATAATTAAAATGCCAAAATCATCAAATTCAGTAGCTTCTAAAAAAAGAAGAAAGAAAATTTTAAAAAAAGCTAAAGGTTATTTCGGAAGAAGAAAAAATGTTTATACAATTGCTAAAAATGCGGTTGAAAAGGGACTAAGCTACGCATACAGAGATAGAAAAAATAAGAAAAGAGTATTTAGATCATTATGGATTACAAGAATTAATGCTGCAGCAAGAGAGCATGGTCTTAGCTACTCTGAACTAATCAATAAACTAAAAGTTCACGGAGTTGAAATTAATAGAAAAGTTCTTGCTGACTTAGCAATGAATGACCCTGATAAATTTTCATCAATTATTAAAAATTTAAAAGCTTAGAAAGGATTTTCCTCATCATCACTTCTATAACTTCCACTTTCAAATGCTTGATCTGGATTGACTTTTTGATCTTGATTGAGTTTTGATTCATATTCAAATGGGTTATCATAAGAACTTAAATTTTCAAATTTACCAAGAGAGCTTATAAACTTTAATTTAATAGAATTTAGACCCCCATTTCTATGCTTAGCCACTATAAATTCAGCTTGGCCTAGAGCAGGAGAATGATCTTCATCATCCCATTCATCCATCTTATAGTACTCTGGTCTATATAAAAATGATACAATATCAGCATCCTGTTCAATTGCACCTGATTCTCTTAAATCAGACAAAATAGGTCTTTTTACACCACCCCTAAGCTCAACGGCTCTAGAAAGCTGAGATAAAGCTATTATGGGTATATCTAATTCTTTTGCTAAGGCTTTTAAATTCCTAGAGATAGTCGAAATTTCTTGTTCTCTGTTACCACTTTTTTGACTTGATCCAAGCGTCATTAATTGTAGGTAATCTAACACTATCAACTTAATCCCATATTGTGAGGATAATCTTCTTGCTTTTGCTCTCAATTCAAATATTGAAAGAGAGGGTGTATCGTCAATATATAAGGGAGCATTCTCTAAATTTGAAACTTTAACATTCAACTGTTCCCACTCGAATTTTTCAAGTTTTCCAGTCCTTAATTTTTCAGAGTTAAGCCCTGTTTCAGATGAAATTAACCTTGTAATTAATTGAAGTGATGACATTTCTAATGAGAAGAAAGCAACAGGAATATTATTTTCAACTGACATATTTCTAGCCATTGATAAAGTAAATGCTGTTTTTCCCATTCCAGGCCTTGCAGCTATAATTACTAAATCACTTGGTTGCCAACCTGATGTCAATTTATCAATTTCATAAAATCCAGATGCAATACCACTTAAACCCTCCTTTTTTGATATTTCTTCAATTTTTTGTTTTGCTTGAATTACTAAATCCTCAGCTGTTTGAGTATTCTTCTTTAAATTTCCTTGAGAAATATCATAAATCTTAGATTCCGCATTATCAAGTAAATCAAACACATCAGATGTTTCATCGTATGAATCTTCAATAATTTCATTAGATATCTGAATCAATCTTCTTTGAATGAATTTTTGTAAAATTATTCTTGAATGAAATTCTATATGTGCAGAGGAGGAAACTTTTTGAGTAAGTTCAACTAAGTAGTAGTCACCACCTATGGTGTTTAACTTTCCCTCCTTTTTTAATTGATGAGATACAGTTTTAATATCAATTGGCTCCTGCTTATCAAATAAATTTATAATAGAATTGAAAATAATCTTGTGACTATCTTTATAAAAAGCATCAGGTTGTAAAATATCAATAACTTCATCTACACCCTTTTTATCAATCATCATAGCTCCCAAAACAACTTCCTCAAGATCTACAGCCTGGGGAGGTAATTTCCCTTTTTGCATTGAAAAAATTGCTGGACTATTAGAAATTGATGATGATTTTAAATTTTCAACTCTTTTCATATGACTAACTTAAAAAATTCAATTACTAAAGAATAATTTAATTGGTAAATAAAACAAACATTTAAATGTTAATAAGTATGAAAAATTTGTTAATAGATGTAAACTATTCGCTAAAAACCCCCATTTTAGTGAATCTATCAAGTCTATCATCAAGTAAATTTTTTATTTTTTTCTTTTTAAGATCATTATATGTAGATAATATTTCTTTTTTAACGGTATTGAAAACTTTTTCCCTATTTTGATGTGCCCCACCCAGAGGCTCCTTTATTATTTTGTCAATTAGTTTATTTTCCTTCATGTCTTTGGGAGTTAATTTTAAGACATTTGCTGCATCTTCCTTGTAATCCCAACTTCTCCACAAAATAGAGGAACATGATTCTGGTGAAATCACTGAATACCAAGTGTTTTCAAGCATCATTATTCTATCTCCAATACCAATTCCCAATGCTCCACCAGAGGCACCTTCACCAATTACAATAACAATTATTTGAGTTTTAATATTAAACATCTCATAGAGATTTCTAGCGATAGCTTCTGCTTGTCCTCTTTCTTCAGCCTCTATACCAGGATATGCACCAGGTGTATCAATCATTGTCACTATTGGAATATTAAACTTTTCTGCTAATCTCATCAACCTCAAAGCTTTACGATAGCCTTCAGGGTTAGCCATTCCAAAATTTCTGTATTGTCTAGTTTTAATGTTATTTCCTTTTTGTTGACCTATAAACATAAAAGTTTGATCATCAATTTTACCTAGGCCTCCAATCATGGCTTTGTCATCAGAGATATTTCTATCTCCATGAAGCTCCAAAAAATTATTATCTGTAATAAAGTTTACGTAATCTAGGGTGTAAGGTCGTGATGGGTGTCGAGATAATTGAACCCTTTGCCATGGGGTTATATTTGAATAAATTTCTTTTTTTTTAGCCTCAATCTTTTCCTTTAATTTTTTTGAGGTATCCTTAACATCAACTTTACTCTCATCACCAATTATATTACACTTTTCAAGTTGATCTTTTAATTCTTTTAAAGGTAACTCAAAGTCTAAATATTCCATAAGCGTATTTCAAATATACATTTATTAGGTAAAAAAATTATTTTTTTGCTATTTTCATTATTTGCATAGTTATTAGTAAAAAAACAAAATTTGGAGCCCATGCACCTAACATTGCATTTAAATCTGTTTTAACAACGAGAACTGAGAAAAATTTATCAAAAAATATAAAAATGAATGCAAGTGAAATCCCAAAAGCAAGATTTATTCCAATCCCACCTCTTCTTTTAAATGATGATACTGAAACAGCTAATAAAGTCAAAATAATTACTGAAAAAGGAATGCTAAATCTTCTATTTTTTTCAAGTAAATGATCATTCAAAAGTGGAGATCCACTCGCTCTCTCCTCATTTATAAAGTCATTAAGTTCAAAGAAGTTAAGAGCCTTAGCTTGGTACTTTAGTGATGATAAATCATCAATTTTAAAATTAAATATAGTATCATAAATTCTTCTTGACTCTATTATTTCTAACTCTTCATTATATGTTCTTTTAAAAAAATCTGTTAATCTAAAAATACTATCATCCTCAATCCACCTAATGTTTCTTGCGGTTATTTTTTTAAGAAGTTTATTTTCATTAAATAGTTCATATGAGAAATTATATGCTTGACTTCTAGTTGGGTTGTACGAGCTGACGTATATATACTCATTTTCTGAGATTTGCTTGTATAAATTAGACAAATTTCTATCCTTCTTATTTTTACTTAAATATTTAAACTGGAACTCATTAAAACTCTTATTTTTTTCGGGTACAATAAACATCCCTGAAAAAGCTGAAAAAAGAAAAATAATTAATGCTGATATTATATATGGACGTAGAAATCTATTAAATGAAATGCCTGAACTTAAAATGGCCGTAATTTCTGAATTACTAGATAGTTTTGATGTGAACCAGATTACAGAAAGGAAAACGAAAATTGGAAATAAGAAATATCCATAATACCATACAAAATCAGAGTAATAATCTAGTATTTGTGTAAATGATAACTCGTGCTCTTTAAACTTATCAATTTTTTCAGAAATATCAACTAATATACCTATTGGTATAAATAGAAGAAACATCATTAAAAAGGTTAATAAAAACTTTTTTATTATGTAAACATCTAAAATTCTCATTACAGTTTGTTATCAAGTCTTTTTACCATTTCATTTTTCCAATTTAAAAATCTATCTTCTTTAATTGCAGTTTTTGCTTCCTCAATTAGCCAACTGTAGAAGCCTAAATTATGAATTGTTGCAATTTCTTTTCCTAAAAATTCATTAATTGTAAATAAATGTCTAAGATAAGTTTTTGTATATAGCTTGTCTACAAATGTTGTTCCATCAGGATCAATTTCACTATTGTCATCTTTCCATTTTTTATTTTTAATATTGATTGTACCATTTTTTGTAAATAACATTCCGTTTCTAGCATTTCTTGTAGGCATAACACAATCAAACATATCAACACCTAGAGCTATGTTTTCAAGAATATTTGACGGAGTACCAACTCCCATTAAATACCTTGGTTTTTCTACAGGAAGTATTGAACAAACTTCGTTACACATTTCATACATGAGTTCATGTGGTTCACCAACAGATAATCCTCCAATGGCATTTCCTGGCATATCATGACTCATAACTATTTCAGCTGATTGTTTTCTTAGATCTTTATAAACACTTCCTTGAACTATTGGAAATAAAAATTGATTATAATCATATTTAGATTTACTTGAATTAAATCGATTAATACATCTTAATAACCAATCATGAGTCAAATCCATAGATCTTCTGGCATACTTTTTATCACATGGGTAAGGTGTGCACTCATCAAAAGCCATTATGATATCGGCACCAATATTTCTTTGAATATCTATAGCTTTCTCTGGTGTAAAAAAATGATAAGATCCATCGATATGAGATTTAAACTTTACACCATCAGCATTAATTTTTCTGTTTGAAGAAAGTGAATATACTTGGTAACCACCACTATCAGTCAAAATATTATTTTTCCAACTCATAAATTTGTGAATTCCTCCGGCATTAACAATGGTGTTTTCACCGGGTCTCAAATAAAGATGATATGTATTAGATAATAATACTTTTGGAGAAACATTTTCAATTAAATCCTTATTGTGTACCCCCTTAATTGCTGCAGACGTTGCCACAGGCATAAAAATAGGTGTATCAAAAGCACCATGATCAGTTTGAATTTTACCTAGCCTGGCTGATGAATTAAGGTCATTTTTTATTAATTGAAATTTCATAAAAATTCAAATATAAATTATATAAATTTCAGAAATTAATTTCTTGTTGATTAATTGAGTGTAATCGTTAATAAGTTCTGGAATGCTAGCAACATTTAGATATTAATTAATGATAATTTTGAATAGATGACTAACCTTAATAAGATTGTCACGCAGGTAAGGAGGGATATTCTAAGGATGGTGAATGATGTTAATTCTGGACATCCAGGTGGTTCTCTTGGCTGTACAGAATTTATGGTAATCCTTTATTTCAAAATAATGAAAAGAAATAAAGATTTTACAATGAATGGAGAAAATGAAGATCTTTTCTTTCTTTCAAATGGACATATATCCCCTGTTTTTTACAGTGTTTTAAGTCGATGTGGGTATTTTCATACATCCGAACTTAGTACTTTTAGAAAAATAAATTCAAGACTCCAAGGTCACCCAACAACACATGAAGGATTACCGGGTGTTAGAATTGCCAGTGGATCACTAGGTCAAGGGTTTTCAGTAGCAATTGGGGCTGCAATTACAAAAAAATTAAATCAAGAAAAAAATATTATATATAGTTTACATGGTGATGGTGAACTACAGGAAGGGCAAAATTGGGAAGCTATTATGTACGCATCTGCAAATAAAATTGATAATCTTATTTGTACAATAGATAATAATAACAAACAAATTGATGGAGATATTAAAGATGTTTTAGACATGGGTAGTTTAGAATTAAAATTTCAAGCTTTTGGTTGGGTTGTTTTAACAATTGAAAATGGAAATGACCTAAGTGAAATTCACACTAAATTAAATGAAGCAAAAAATTTATGTTTTAAAGGAAATCCAATTGTTATAATCATGAAAACAGAAATGGGCAATGGAGTTGATTTCATGATGGGAACACACAAATGGCATGGAGTTGCTCCAAATGATGAACAACTCAAATTAGCTTTAGATCAAAACCCAGAAACAATTGGAGATTATTAGATGAAAAAATTTATAAACCAAGGAAATAACGATACTAGGTCTGGCTTTGGAGCTGGTTTGCTAGAAATTGGACGCAATAATAAAAATATTGTTGCTTTATGCGCTGACCTAACTGGTTCTTTGAAAATGAATGAATTTAAAAATGAATTCCCAGAAAGATTTTTTCAAGTTGGAATAGCTGAGGCTAACATGATGGGTATTGCTGCTGGAATGACTATCGGTGGTAAAATTCCTTTTACTGGAACTTTTGCAAATTTTTCTACAGGAAGAGTATATGACCAAATAAGACAATCAATAGCATATTCAGGTAAAAATGTCAAAATTTGTGCTTCTCACGCTGGTGTAACACTTGGTGAGGATGGTGCAACTCATCAAATTTTAGAAGATATTGGATTAATGAAAATGTTACCTGGAATGACCGTAATTAATACTTGTGACTATAATCAAACAAAAGCTGCTACAATTTCAATATCTAATCATTATGGACCTGTTTACCTGAGATTTGGCAGACCAAAAGTTCCAAATTTTACTGATCCAAATCAAGATTTTAAAATTGGGAAAGGGGTTAAGCTCATTGATGGTAATGATGTTACGATAGTCGCAACCGGACATCTAGTTTGGGAAGCAATTGAATCCTGTAACCAACTAAAAAAAGAAGGTATCTCTGCAGAATTAATAAATATTCATACGATAAAACCTCTTGATGAGAAAATAATTTTAAAATCAATAGTAAAAACAAAATGTATTGTGTCAGCTGAAGAGCATAACATTATTGGTGGATTAGGTGAATCAATTTCGAGTATCTTAGTTAGAAACAACTTAGTTCCTATGGAATTTGTTGGTGTTGAAGATTCTTTTGGTGAATCTGGAACTCCAACTCAGCTAATGAATAAGTATGGACTTTCATCCGAAAAAATCATGGAAAAATGCAAAAAAGTAATTTTAAGAAAATAATTTTTTTCCTTCTCTCCTCTATTTTCATTTTATTTTTCAACACAAAAGCATTATCACAGTTAGAAATAGGTGTAAAAGGTGGGCTTAGTTTTAATTCTGTAAATAACCAAAGTTTCTTTTTCGAATCGGAAAATATGTCTCACAATATATTTGAGAAAAATAATGGTTATCGGTTTGGTTTTTACACCAAAATAAAATTATTTAAATCTCTTTTTATACAACCAGAAATTTATTACTCATCCGTAAACAAAAAATACGACTTAACATTTCCACTAGATCATGAAAATTTTGTGGTTGATGAATTTGAAAAAAACAGAATTATTGTCCCAATTCTAATTGGTGTTGATTTATTTGACAGATTTAGCCTTTTTGGAGGACCTAATTTTAATTTTAATAATAAAATATTTTTTAATGAAAACAATCAGATTATTACACTAGAAAATCTTTATGACAGGGCGGAAATTTACTTAAACTATGGTTTATCGGTAAAATTTAAAAAACTGATTATAGACTTTAGATTTGAGAGGGGTTTTAATGAGAAAGAAATTGAAGTTGTTGATGTAATTGTTGATGATGTAGATCAAATTGTCAAATCAAATAATCTTCTAACAATTATTACTTTAGGATATAAATTTTAGTCATTATCTAAATAATCTGGGGTTCCATCGCCGTCACTATCATCAGGAACACCATCTCCATCAACATCATATTCATCTTTCGTTAATATTTCATCCCCATCATCATCTGAATCCAAATAGTTTGGGAAACCGTCACTATCAGTATCATCATTATCAAAATTGTGGTCACCATCTAAATCCTCAAGTATTGTTAAAACAGAATCATTGTCATGATCAGTTCTATTAAGAGTCATTAGATTAACTTGGAAAATCAATGGTGAATATGGCTGTATATTTCCGGTACCATTATTAAAGTAGCCTAATCCAGAGGGAAAAATTGCAAAAGCAATACCAAAATTTAAAAAGTCGTAAGTCCCATCAGGATTTACTTTAATTTCTCCACGTTTTATTTTTGGTAGAAACTCTTGAAAACCTCTCACTACATTTTTAGCTTCCAACCATACTGGGGTTTTTCTTTGATCAAAAACTTTATTATCAAAAAGCATCCCTTTATAAGAAACAAAAACTGAGTCCGCAACAGTTGGATTTTCTCCAGTGCCCTCGCGAAGAACTTCATAATATAATTTGTGAACAACAATATTATCATCATCATCTTTAACCTCAATATCTATAGATTTAACTTGCTCTGAAATTGGTGTCTTATTTATGTTATCACCAGCAATGGTATCAATAATCAACTCAGGTGTTTGATTATTACCAATATTTTCAAAATCTGTGTAGTTATAGAAATGAGTTTCCATAAATTCAATAATTGAGTCATTTTCTGCTATATATTGTTCTGCTAAATCTCTTTTTGGTGTTGCTTCAGGGTCTGTTGTTTCATCTTTCTTACAAGAGGAAAGTAAAGTAATATTGATAGTCAAAAATAGAATTAAAAGAAAATTTTTTTTAGACATTTTTTTGAAATCATCGGCAAGATACAATTTTCTTAATATTTTTGTAATTGTTTTATAAGCTAATTATCAAATGAAAACAGAGGTTTTAGATGAAGATCAAATATTAAGAATTTGTAACAGATTTGCATTTCAAATTTTAGAAAACTCAATTGATTCTGATGTCATTCACATAATTGGTATTAAAGAAAAAGGATTTGATATTGCAAAAATTGTTGAAAGAGAATTAAAATCAATTACAAAAAAAAAAATTTCATTAAGCTCAATAAAAATTGACAAAAAAAATCCAAAAGACTCAGTTCTATCTGATTCAAATTTAAACAAGAATATAGATACTATTTTTTTAATTGATGATGTATTAAATACTGGTAAAACCTTAATTTATTCCTTATCATTTCTTTTAAAATTTAATTTTAAAAGCATTAAAACCTTGGTTCTAATTGATAGAAATCACAAACAATTTCCGATAAAAGTTGACTACAAGGGGATTTCCCTATCAACTAATATTAATGACAATATTAAATTACTGAATGATAATAAAGAATTAAAAGCTATTCTTTTCTAGTACTTCGATAATTGATTTACATATTTTATTTATATCTCGCTTATTACAATTAATAATATGTTTAGCTTGCATATAGAATATATTACGTTCAAACAAGTGTTTATTAATGAAACTTAGCATATCTTTTTTATTAACTACAGACGAGATTAATGGTCTTTTTGATTTTCTTGAAAACAATCTTTCAGCTAAAACTTTTGAACTTAAATTAATGTAGAATGAAAAATTAGTTTTTTTTTGAATAATTTCCATATTATCAAAATAACATGGTGTACCTCCACCCAGTGATAAAACAAATCTATCTTTATTATCTAGGATTTTAATTAAAATTTCTCTTTCAATTTCTCTAAACCTAACTTCACCTAAATCTTCAAAAAGTTCTACTATTGTTTTGGAATAAAATAATTCAATTTCGTGATCTAAATCAATAAAATTTAAGTTGAGTTTTTGTGAAAGTCTTTTCCCTATTTTAGTCTTTCCACAACCCATATATCCTAATAGTATGACAGATGAATTCATATTTAACAAATTTATGAGAAATAATCTTTGAAATGTATGTTTACGGCCCTATATTTGCAAGCGTTTGAAAAAGACCTGGTAGCTCAGCTGGTAGAGCATCTCCCTTTTAAGGAGAGGGTCCTGGGTTCGAACCCCAGCCAGGTCACTACTCTAGCGCACGTGGCGGAACTGGTAGACGCGCTAGGTTGAGGGCCTAGTGGGAAATATCCCTTGGAGGTTCGAGTCCTCTCGTGTGCACTACTCATAAATATAAAACACTAACTTATATTTAAATTGAAGAAGAAAGTTTTTATAATAGGTTCTGGATTCTCATCTTTGTCAGCTGCATGTTACCTATCAAAATCTGGTTATGATGTTCATGTTTTTGAGAAAAATAATTCTCTCGGTGGAAGAGCAGCACAATTTAAAGCTAATGGTTTCACATTTGATATGGGGCCAAGCTGGTATTGGATGCCGGATGTTTTTGAAAGATTTTTTAATGATTTTGGAAAGTCATCAAAAAATTTCTATGAACTAAAAAAACTAGACCCAGCTTACAGAGTAATATTTAATAAAGAAAATCAGATCCAAATTGGAGATAATATTGATAATATTTCTAGTCAGTTTGAAAAAATTGAAAAAGGAAGTGGTGAAAAATTAAAAAAGTTTTTAAAAGAGTCAAAAGAAAATTATGATCTGGCGGTTACAAACATGTTGTATAAAATGCCTGGAAAATCAATTTTTGAACTTATCAACTCAAAAACAATTTTAAAGGTTAATTTATTTTTTAGCAACATAAAAAATGATATTGAAAAAAGATTTAAAGATTCAAGACTGAGGTCTGTTCTACAATTTCCAGTCTTATTTTTAGGCGCAAAGCCCTCCAATACTCCTGCCTTCTATAATTTCATGAATTATGCTGATTTTGGTTTAGGAACATGGCAACCTAAAAATGGATTCTACGATGTTGTGAAAGCAATGATTAGTATAGCTGAAGAGAATGGAGCAGTTTTTAATACAAACTCTGAAATCAATAAAATAGAAATTGAAAAAAATCAAGTTAAAGGAATTTATGTTAATGGTGAACTACAAAAATGTGATATTCTAATTTCAGGTGCTGATTATCACCACACAGAATCTTTACTGGAGGAGAGATATCGGCAATACTCCGAATCTTATTGGAATAACAGAACTTGGTCTCCCTCATCTCTATTGTTTTATCTTGGTCTTGAAAAGAAATTATCAAATCTAAATCACCACAATTTATTTTTTGACACAGATTTTGATAAACATGCAGATGAGATATACACAAATCCAAAATGGCCTTCTAATCCATTATTTTATTTAAATATTACCTCTAAAACATATAACCATACAGCTCCTCCCGGACACGAAAACTGCTTTATTTTAATTCCACTCTCTACCAATTTAGAAGACTCTGAAACGATCCGTGAAAAGTATTTTAAAATCGTTTTAGACAGAATAAAAAAAATTAGTGGAAATGATATTGAAAAACATATTATATACAAGAGAAGTTTTTGTGTTAGTGATTTTAAAGAAACTTATAATTCCTTTGGTGGAAATGCGTATGGACTAGCCAATACGCTAATGCAAACCGCATTTTTACGTCCTAAACTACAAAGTAAAAAAGTAAAAAAATTGTATTTTAGTGGACAGTTAACTGTACCTGGACCTGGCGTCCCCCCTGCAATTGTGTCAGGAAAGCTTGTTTCAGATATAATTATAAACAATGAAAGAACTTTTTGATAAAATCTCAGAAGAGTGTTCAAAAAATGTAACTAAGTCTTACAGTACATCATTTAGCTTAGCAACCAAAATGCTTTCTAGCAATATAAGACAGGACATTTATAATATTTATGGATTTGTTAGATTTGCAGATGAAATAGTTGATACATTTCATTCGTATAATAAAAAAGAGTTGTTTTCCAGATTTGTTGATGATTTAAATTATTCTCTCATTGAAGGTATTAGCTTAAATCCAATTTTAAATTCTTTTCAAAAGACTGTTAATAAATATAATATTGACAAAAGCCTGATCGATGCCTTTCTTAAAAGCATGGAGCAAGATCTAGAGAAAAAAAAATATAAAAGCTTAAAAGAATATAAAGATTACATATACGGCTCTGCCGATGTTGTTGGACTAATGTGTTTAAAAGTCTTTGTTGGAGGTAATAATGATGATTTTAATAGACTCAAACCGTATGCTATGTCTCTTGGTTCTGCATTTCAAAAAGTTAATTTTTTGAGAGACTTAAATGATGATTACAAAAAGTTAAATAGAATTTATTTCCCTGGTATTGATTATAAAACATTTAATGAAGATGCAAAGAATAATATTATGATTGATATTGAAAAAGATTTTTCTAAAGCTTTAAAGGGAATTTATATGCTCCCCAATAACTCTAAATTTGGAGTTTATGCTGCTTATAAATATTACAAAAGACTTCTAAGAAAATTAGATAGGGCATCATATTTGCAAATAAAAAGTAAAAGAGTTCGAGTGCCTAACTATCAAAAAGTTGATGTCTTAGCCCGTTCCTACGTTAGATACAGATTAAATATTTTATAATAATGGAAACTTTTTTTTGGATACTATCTCTCTTAGGTGCTTTTTCAATAATGGAATTTATGGCTTGGTTCACACATAAATATATTATGCATGGTTTCCTATGGTATCTCCATGAGGACCATCATAAAAAAGATCATGATTCTTGGTTTGAAAGAAACGATACATTTTTTCTTTTTTATGCCATTGTAAGCATGCTTTTTGTACTTTCTTGGGCCAAACTAGATTTTTTCTACGGTCTTCCAATCGCAATTGGAATTTTCCTATATGGTTTCACATATTTTGTAGTTCATGACATATTTATTCACCAAAGGTTCAAAATGTTTAGAAATATTGATAATAAATATGCTAAGGGTATTAGAAGAGCTCACAAAATTCATCATAAAAATATCCATAAAAATGGTGGCGAATGTTTTGGAATGTTGGTTGTTCCTTTTAAATATTTCAAATAAGCGAAACCTTTACAGCTGCAGCTGCACAGTCAAATCCTTTATTTCCATATTTTCCTCCACTCCTATCCAATGCTTGTTGGTAATTATCATCCGTAAGTAAACATAAAATAATTGGGGCTTTTCCATTAATGTTTAAGTCCTTAATACCATCAAAAACTGATTGTGAAATATATTTGAAGTGAGAAGTTTCACCTCTAATTATACTTCCAATTGCCAAAATAGCATCATATTTTTCAAAGGACTGTACTTTAGAGCATGCATAAATTAGTTCGAAGCTTCCAGGAACTTTTAGTTCAAAGATCTCATCATTTGTGATACCAATTTTATCAAAAAAACTATATGCACCTTCCAACAATCTATTAATTATTTCAGGATTCCATTCAGAACACACTATAGCAAACTTTTTACTCGATCTGTTTACAGCTACTTTTAGTTTATCTATATCTAGATTAGAAGATTTGTCTTTAGTAGACATAATTATTTGACTTGTTCTAATTTGATATCAATTAAATTAGCTTCATTTGACTTGGGAAAGTCGTCCTTAATTTCCTGAAAATATTTTTTAGCATCATTTAATTTTCCTAACTCCTTCGCCAAATCTCCAGCTTTTTGTAGAATAAGAGGTCTTATAAAACTATTATTTGAATATGACAAAGCAGATTCATAATAATTAAGTCCATCTTCAAACTGATTTAGTTGAACAAAGGCATCACCAATGGTTGCATAACTGAGTGATTGAAGAATTTCATCGTCAGAGGAAAAATTTTCCAAAAATTCAATAGCAAGATCATACTTTTTTAAATTGTAATATGCCATACCCGCAGAGTAGTACGAAATATTCGATGCATCTGTACCTGAATAATTTTCAATTATATCAAGAAATCCGAATTTACCTTCAGCCCCGTTGAGCGATAAATTAAAAAGAGAATCTTTATTGTTATCTGACTTGACTGCTAAATCAAAATACTTCTGAGCAGTAAAAATTTCTAAATTACTTTCTGTTGTTTTTGGCTGCACAATAAATTTATCATAAGCATAATATGCAGAAAAAGCGATTAAGACAGATAAAATTGCACCTATTATGTAATTTTGATATTGATTTACAAATGTTTCAGTTTTTGAAGCACTTACATCGAGAGTATCAAAAACCTGTTTTGTAGATTCAATATTCTTAGCTTTCAGATTAGTTTTAGTTTTTACCGATCTTTTCTTATAGGTTGCCATAATACCTGGCAAAAATAAAATTTTATACGAATCAAACATGATAATTACTTAATTATTTTATATAATTTGCATGTTTATTCAGGCATAAATGATTTCAAATTATCTAAAGAAAATTTCAATTATTAATTACAAAAACATTGTTGATAAGGAATATAATCTTGATCCAAAAATTAATTGCTTTGTTGGTAACAATGGAGTAGGTAAAACAAATATCTTAGATTCGATATATCATTTAGCTCTTGGAAAAAGCTACTTTAACCTTAGGAATGATCAATTAATAAATAAAAATGAGGATTTTATGGTAATTGATGGTCTTTTTGATCTAAACGGTAAAAAAGAAAATATTATTTGTAGTATTAAAAGAGGAGGTAAAAAAAATTTAAAGAGAAATGGAAAAACTTATAAAAAATTTTCTAATCATATAGGATTAATACCCGTTGTTTTAATTTCACCTTATGATAATGATTTAATAAATGAAGGAAGTAGTGAAAGAAGAAAGTTTATAGATTCTATTATATCTCAAAACAATAAAGAATACTTAATTAATTTGATTGCTTACTCAAGAGTAATTCAAAATAGAAATTCATTGCTTAAACAGTATAATAAGTCTGTTGATTTTGATCTTGATACAATTAAAATTTATGATGATCAAATAATTAAACTGTCAGAACCAATATTTATGGCAAGAAAAAATTTCTTTAACGATTTTAAAGATCTAGTTATTGAAAAGTATGATCAAATTTCAGAAAATCAAGAAAAAATTTCAATTGAATATAAAAGTGATTTATTTGATAGTGAGATCAAAAATTTAATTGAAAATTCATTTCAAAAAGATGTCATCCTACAATATACCTCATCAGGGATTCATAAAGATGATTTCATCTTTAATTTAGATGGTTCTAGAATAAAAAAATTTGGAAGTCAGGGCCAACAAAAATCATTCTTAATTGCTTTAAAATTAGCCCAATTTGAATACCTAAAAAACAAAACTGGAAATTCACCAATACTACTTTTGGATGATATTTTTGATAAATTAGACTTAATAAGAGTTAAAAGGATTGTTGAAATTGTAAATTCAACTAATTTTGGACAATTATTTTTATCGGATACTGATAGAGAAAGAATAGAAAAGGTTTTATCAAGCTTGAATCTTTCGTCAAAAATATTTGATGTATGAAAAGAAATTATAAACTAAAACCCATTAAAAACATCATTGAAAGTTTTGTAGAGCAGGACAGTATCTCTGATGGAATTTTTAATATTAAGATTCAAAAAGCATGGGAAAATGCAGTTGAAAAAAAAATACTTGACTACACCAAAGAAATCTATGTAAAAGGTGATATTCTGTACATAAAAGTTTCTAATCCAATTTTAAAACAGGAAATTTTATATAGCAGACAAAAAGTTATAAATCTAATTAATGAAGAACTTGAAAAAGATTTAATTAAGAAAATTGTATTAAAATAATATTTCTCTAGCTGAGAAATGAAATTCAGCTTCAATTTTTGCATTTTCATCACTATCAGAGCCATGGACAGAATTCTCTCCCTTAGAAATTGCATATTTTGCTCTAATTGTACCTTCGTTAGCCTTTGATGGATCAGTATCTCCAATTAAATTTCTAAACTCACTAACCGCATTATCTTTTTCTAAAACTGCAGCAACAATTGGACTTCTGCTCATATAAGAGGTCAAATCATTAAAAAATGGTCTTTCCGAATGAATAGCATAAAAAGTTTTAGCTTCGCTAAGACTAAGTTGCGTAAGCTTTAAAGCTTTAATTTTAAAACCTGCATTAGTAATATCCTTTAAGATATCTCCGATCAAACCTCTTTCTACTGCGTCAGGCTTAATCATCATGAATGTATTTTTTGACATTTTTTTTTTGCAAACCTAACAAAAACAATCAAATCAATTGTTGTAAATTTCAGATTATATTTTTTTTATGATTGAGGTAACTTTAATTGGTACAGGAAGACTTTCATTCAACTTAATGAATGAAATTTTAAATAATAAAAGATTTAAATTAAATCAGGTCTTTGGAAGATCTAAATTTAGGCCAAAACATATTAGCGATGATGTAGATTATATTAAAGAAATTAAAAACATAAACAAAAGTGACTTTTATTTAATTGCAGTTTCTGACAATGAAATTTATAATGTTAGTAATCAATTTGATGCAAAGGAAGGAATAGTACTGCATGTCTCTGGAAATACAAATATTAATGTTCTCTCAAATCATAAAAACTACGGTGTATTTTATCCTTTACAAACATTTAGCTACGAGACTAATTTAAACTTTAGAGAAATACCAATAATTATAGAAGCAAACAATAAAATTAATCAGAAGAAAATTGAAAAATTCTCGAAAATTTTTTCTAAGAAAGTTTGTAAAATGTCATCTAATGAAAGAGCAATTTGTCACCTATCAGCCACTATAGCTAATAACTTTACAAATCATTTAGTTTTTAAGGCTGAACAAATTTTAGAGAAAAACGGAATTGATAAAAAAATACTTCAACCTCTAATCAAAGAAACTTTTAATAAGTTAGATAGAATGACAACATCTGAAGCACAAACTGGTCCAGCTTTAAGAAATGATAATTTAACTATTGAGAGTCATTTAAGACAATTAAATGAAAGTGATTTTTTAAATTTATATAAAGAAATAACTAAAAGTATTAGATCTAATGAATTATAAGGAAAAACTTAAAAAAATTAAAAACTTTGTATTTGATGTGGATGGAGTATTCACGGATGGATCAATTGTCGTGGATTCAAATGGAAATGAATTAAGAATTTTTAGCACAAGAGATGGTATTGCAGTTAAACTAGCATCAGACAAGGGATATAATATTTGTGTTATAAGTGGTGGTAATAATGAGGGAGTTAGAAAAAGATTAAATAGATTGGGAGTTAAAAGTGTATTTTTAGGTGTTGATGATAAGATTAAAGTCTTTAAGGATTATCTAAAAGAAAATAACATTGAATTGGAAGAAACATCATTTATGGGAGATGACTTACCTGATATTAAAATTCTTGAACTAGTAGGATTATCTTGTTGCCCAAATGATGCAGCTCCTGAGGTTCGAAAAATCGTAGATTATATTTCAGATAAAAAGGGAGGTAATGGTTGTGTTAGAGACATAATTGAACAAGTTCTCACAATTCATGGTGATTGGAGTATGAAATAATTAGTGATTATGAATTGGGAAAAAGAATACACTATCGTACTATTATTAAATTTGATGTATATCTTTTTTTTCTTGATTATTATGTAAACTATGCATCAAGATGATTGGATAATATTAATCTTTACAATTCTATTTATTGTAGTATATGGTTCTTACAAGACAAGAAAAAATAAAAATATTCAGTCATTTCTAAAAGGCGATAACTCGTCAAATTGGTTTACAATTGGGATTTCTGTTATGGCAACGCAAGCAAGTGCTATAACTTTTTTATCTACACCAGGTCAAGGATATTATGATGGGATGGGATTTTTACAATTCTATTTAGGTCTTCCTCTTGCCATGATTATAATATGTATATTTTTTGTTCCATTATATCACAAACTCAAAATTTATACTGCATATGAGTTTCTAGAAAATAGATTTGATAGAAAAACAAGAACATTAGGAGCAATTTTATTTCTAGTACAAAGAGGCCTTGCAGCAGGCATCACGATTTTTGCTCCCTCTATTATTCTTTCAACTGTTTTAGGAATTGATATTAAAATTTTAAATTTTTTAGTTGGATTTTTAGTAATAGTTTATACAGTTTCAGGGGGTACTAAGGCCGTAAATATTACGCAAAAACAACAGATGTTTGTGATATTTTTAGGCTTGTTTTTTGTTTTCTTTTTTTTGATAGATAAATATCCCGAAAATTTAACTATTTCAAAATTTTTGGATTATTCTCGCTCAAGTGAAAAATTTAAAATACTTGATTTTTCATTGGATATAAATAATAGATATACATTTTGGAGTGGTATAACAGGTGGTCTATTTTTGGCTTTGTCATACTTTGGTACAGATCAAAGTCAAGTTCAAAGATATATCTCAGGTAAGTCTGTTAAAGAAATTAGACTTGGGTTAATTTTTAATGGTGTTTTTAAAATACCAATGCAATTTTTCATATTGCTGCTTGGTGTTATGGTATTTGTATTCTTTGAATTTAATACATCACCCGTTAATTTCAACCCTCAAGTCATATCCCACCTCGAGGAGAAGCATACTAATGAATTTGATGTAATATCAAACCAGTATGATGAAATAAACTCTGAAAAAAGAAGACTTCAAGAAAATTTTTTAGTAAGTGAGATGGATTTCCCAATTGAACTAAATTCACTACAAACAAAAGAAAAAGAAATTAGAAATGATGTAAAAGAATTGGTTTCGAGCACTGAAAATACAATTGAAGAAAATGATAAGGACTACGTATTTCTTCATTTTATATTAAACTATTTACCAAAAGGATTAATTGGATTATTAATAGCTGTAATAATATGTGCTGCAATGTCATCAACTGCATCAGAACTAAATGCATTGGCTGCCACAACAACCATTGATCTTTATAAGAGAAATCATAATCAAAAAAAGACTGAAAAACACTATTTAGTTGCAACTAAATTATTTACTGTGATGTGGGGTATTATTGCGATAATTTTTGCAAGTTTTGGAACATTATTCGAAAACTTGATACAACTTGTAAATATTATAGGTTCTATTTTTTATGGAACTATATTAGGAATATTTTTGGTTGCTTTTTTCCTAAAAAAAGTAAAATCTAATTCAGTTTTTTGTTCAGCATGTTTATCACAGTTTTTAATATTTGTGATATTTTTCTCCACTGATATTAGTTTTTTATGGCTAAATGTTATAGGCGCATTTTTAACAGTTATATTTTCTGCTTTAACAGAAAAAGTTAATAGTTAATTATGAAGTCTATCATAAACAATTTTTAAAGTATTCATTGCATCAGGAGAATTTGCCTTTTTGGCAATTTCATAGCCTTGTTTGGCATATTTTTTTGCTTTTTTCATTTTACCTGCCTTTTCATAAATTATAGCTTTATATCTAAGTTGCCAATATTTTAAATCTTTTGAGTCTGGTAATGCAATATCAATCCATTTTAGAGCTTTATTAATATCAAGATCTTCTTCATAGAAATAAATTGCAGCTTTTTGGTAATCCGCCTTGGAAGGATTTCCTGACATAACTTCATTAATGTTTGTTATCATTTTTTCCTTGGTTAAAGCATCAATAATAAATATTGCTGCCTTGTTGTCCCATAATAAATTTAAACTAGCACCTGAATTTGAAATATCGCCTAAAGAAAGAGTGAAAGTTTCAACTGCAAATGGCAAATCATAGAAATCAGTACTAACTCTTGCCTTTATTAGAGATTCATCAAAGCTTTTTAAAGATCCCCATGCACTAGTTTTTTCATAAATGACAAGGTCAATTTTAGACTCACCTGGAACAGAGTAAACATGATATTCACCTTTCTCTACCAATTGACCATTAATTTTAACGTCATCAGAGAAAGAGATCGTAGTAGCTTGATTTGCTCCTGTTCTCCAAATTTGTTTATAGGGAATTAAATTGCCAAATATTGTCCTACCCTTTTTGGATGGCCTGGAATAATCCAATTTAATATCAACTAATCCAACTTTTTGAGAGATTTTTGCTCGTGGACTAGCTACTGGTGATTGCAACTGGGAGTAAGTAAACTGAACTAACAGTAAAGTAAAAAATAAAGAGATGAATTTTTTCATTTTTTTTGATATTAAGATTTATTTTTACAAAGATTATGAAAATTTTTAAAATACACACTAAGCAAAAATTACCTATCTCAGTAGATGAAGCCTGGGATTTTTTATCAAATCCTAAAAATCTTAAAACCATTACTCCCAATGAGATGAATTTTAAAATTATTGATTGTGATTTTAAAAAAGTTTATCCAGGTCAAATCATAGTTTACATTGTTACTCCAATACTAAATATTCCGTTAAAGTGGGTAACTGAAATAACACATGTGGTTGATAAAAAATACTTTGTAGATGAGCAAAGGTTTGGCCCCTATAGTTTATGGCATCACAAACATTTTATTAAAGAAATAGATGGTGGAGTTGAAATGGAAGATGTTATCCATTATAAAATACCATTTGGTCCTCTTGGTGTTCTTGCAAATTACCTTTTTGTTCAAAAAAAACTTGGCTCGATATTTGTCTATAGAAGAAAAAAGTTAATTGAACTATTTGGTGATTTAAAATGAAAAATATACTATTAATCGGAGGTTCATATGGAATCGGATCTTCTTTATCAAAAATTCTCGCTAATAATAACAATGTAATTGTAGCATCTAGAACTGAGCCTGAGTTTAAACACAATAATGTCAAGTATTTAAAGTTTGATGCAAAAACTGATTCACTTAACGTAAATGAGCTTCCCACAACAATTGATGGTTTTGTTTATCTTCCCGGCAGTATTAATTTGCGACCTTTTAAAGGACTAAGTTTAGAGTCCTTTCAAGAGGATTTAGACATAAATGTATTATCTCTAATTAAAGTTTTAAAAACTATTTTACCGAATTTGTCTACTTCGATCAATGCAAGTATTGTTTTTCTAAGTACTGTTGCAGTTTCAAAAGGAATGCCATTTCATTCAAGTGTTGCTTTATCCAAAGGGGCTATTGAAGGGTTAGCTAAATCTTTAGCAGCAGAATTTGCGCCAAAAATAAGAGTTAATGTGATTGCTCCATCAATTGTTAACACTCCCCTAGCGAATAGATTTTTAAATAATGAAATCAAAGTTCAAAAGTCATCTGAAAAACACCCTCTAAACAGAATTGGCAATAAAGATGATATTTCTGAAATGATCAACTTCCTCCTGTCTGAAAAGTCAACATGGATAACTGGTCAAATTATCTCTGTAGATGGTGGACTCTCAACCATAATTAAAAGCTAATAAAAAGTGATTATTTTCTGGTTTAGAAGAGATTTAAGGTTAAATGATAATCATGGACTTTACAAAGCTTTAAAGTATAGTAATACAGTACTACCAATTTTTATATATGACACAAATATTACTAACAAATTAGAGAAAAATGATCATAGATTGAAATTCATTTCCGATACAATTACAGAAATGAATTCTAAACTTCATTCTACAAATAATAAAATTTTTACTTTTAAAGGGAAACCATCCGAGGTTCTAAGTCAGTTAATAAAGAAATATAAGATTAAAGCCATATTTTTTAACAAAGATTATGAGCCTTATGCTAGAGAGAGAGATCAGGATATTATTAAAATGTGTGATGAAAAAAGTGTTTCATGTCACTCATTTAAAGATCATGTGGTTTTTGAAGAAGATGAAATTATCAAAAATGATGGAACACCGTATGTTGTATACACACCTTACTCAAAAAAATGGTTAGAAAAATTTAAAGAATCCAAACTTGAAAGTTATAATTCTGAAAATCATTTACATAATCTTGTTAAAGCTAATAATATAGAACACGCTGATTTTAATAAAACTTTTAACAATGAAGTAATATATCCAAAAAATTATGTGTTAAACAATAATATTATTGACAAATATGAAGACACAAGGAATTTTCCAGCACTAGACAGTACATCAAGAGTTGGTGTACATTTAAGATTTGGCACATTAAGTCTAAGAAACATTGTTAATAAATCGTCAAAGAGCTTTAATAATACATATTTGAAAGAGCTTATTTGGAGAGAGTTTTTTATTCAAATATTGTGGCATTATCCTCATACAATAAATACTTCGTTTAAAGAAAAATATGAACGGATAAAATGGAGAGCAAACATGAATGATTTCAAATTGTGGTGTGATGGAAAAACAGGATACCCAATAGTTGACGCTGGCATGAATGAGCTGAATAAAACTGGATTCATGCACAACAGACTGAGGATGATTGTAGGTAGTTTTTTATGTAAACATCTTCTAATTGATTGGAGATTGGGAGAAAAATATTTTGCTGACAAGCTATTTGATTATGAACAAGCAAGTAATGTTGGAAACTGGCAATGGGTTGCTGGCTGTGGAGTTGATGCAGCTCCATATTTTAGAATTTTTAATCCTGAATCTCAACAAATCAAGTTTGATAAGCAGAAAGAATACATAAAAAAATGGATACCTGAATTTGATGAAAGCAATTATATAGAAAAAATAGTTGATCATAAATTTGCTAGGGAAAGATGTCTAAAAACTTATAAAGAAGCTCTTAATTAAAAATGGATTATTCAATTATATTTCCAAATCAACTTTTTAAAAATTCGGAACTATTATCAAATTCTAAAAAAATCATTTTAGTTGAGGAATTTCTTTTTTTTAAGCATTATAAATTTCATAAACAAAAAATTCTATTTCATAGAATGAGTATGAAATCTTATAAATTATTCCTTGAGGACAAAGGTTATGATGTTAGGTATATTGAATCGACCGAGAGTAATTCTGACATTAGAGAGCTAATTGAAACATTGGATATAAATAAAATTAAAATTTATAATCCAGTTGATAATTGGCTTTCAAAGAGGATCAGCCAAAGTTGTTCAAAAAAAAATATTCAAATTGAAACATATGAAAATCCATTATTTATTAATAATAATGATGATTTAAATACATTTTTTAGAACAGACAAAAAAAAGTTTTTTCAGACAGCTTTTTACAAACAACAAAGAATTAAAATGGATATAATGATGATTTCTGATAAACCTGAGGGTGGAAAGTGGACCTATGATGATCAAAACAGAGAAAAGTATCCAAAAGATAAGACCCCACCAAAAATTGATTTTCCTGTAAAAAATCAACTTTACTTTGAATCTATTGACTACGTGAATAAGAATTTTGGTGATAATTTTGGTTTAATTAATGATGAAATACTTTACCCTTATGATTTTAATACAGCTAATAACTGGCTTGATAATTTTTTAAAGACAAGATTTTATGAATTTGGACCTTATGAAGATGCTGTTTTAAAAGAAAAATCTATTTTGAATCATAGTGTTCTTTCTCCACTTATTAATGTAGGATTAATTAATCCAAGAGATTTAATCAAAAAAATTCTATCATTTTATTATGAAAACAATATTCCGATCAATTCGACTGAGGGATTTATTAGGCAAATTATAGGCTGGAGAGAATTTATAAGGGGTGTATATATTTCAAAAGGAACTGAAGAGAGAAATAAAAACTTTTGGAACTTTAAAAGAAAAATTCCAAAATCTTTTTATGATGGAACCACCGGGATTGAACCAGTAGATGATACCATAAAAAAAATAAATGAATCTGGATATGCAAATCATATTGAAAGATTAATGATAATTGGAAACTTCATGCTTCTTTGTGAATTTGATCCAGATGAAGTTTATAAATGGTTTATGGAATTATTTATAGATTCATATGATTGGGTGATGGTTCCAAATGTATATGGTATGAGTCAATTTGCTGATGGCGGATTAATGTCAACAAAACCATACATTAGTGGAAGTAGTTATGTATTAAAGATGAGTAATTATAAAAAAGGTGATTGGTGTCCAATATGGGATTCCCTATTTTGGAATTTTATAGATAAAAAAAGAGATTTTTTTACTACAAATCCTAGAATGAGAATGCTTGTCAGCTCATTTGATAGAATGAATATTCAAAAAAAAGAACTACTTATTAAAACAGCAAACGATTTTATTGATGATCTGTAATTATGAATGAGATAAATATTAATAGAATCATTGAAATGGCTTGGGAAGATAGAACCACGTTTGATGCAATCAAAAAACAGTTTGGGGTTTCTGAGAGTGAGGTTATAAAAATAATGCGAAATAACCTTAAAAAATCAAGTTTTAGACTTTGGAGAAAAAGAGTTAGCGGAAGAAAAACCAAACATTTAAAAATTTTAGAAAATGAAGGTTTAAAAACATTGAGATTTAAATGCTCGCGGCAAAAAAATATCTCAAATAATAAAATTACTTAATCCTTTCTATTGATGCTCCAATATTCTGGAGTCTTTCATCAATGTTTTCATATCCCCTATCAATTTGTTCAATGTTGTCAATGACACTTGTTCCATTTGCAGATAACGCAGCAATTAATAGTGAAATTCCTGCCCTAATATCTGGGGATGTCATTTTTGTTGCCTTAAGACTCGATTTAAAATTATGCCCTATCACTACAGCCCGGTGAGGATCACACAAAATTATTTTAGCACCCATGTCTATAAGCTTATCAACAAAAAACAATCTACTCTCAAACATCTTTTGATGAATTAATACACTACCTTTTGCCTGAGTAGCAACTACCAAAACAATACTAATCAAATCTGGTGTGAATAAAGGCCATGGGCCATCAGAAATAGTCAACACACTACCATCAATGTTATTTTGAATTTCATAACCGTTGATGTGAGGCGGAATTCTGATACTATTTTCAGTTTTTTCAACAGTAATTCCAAGTTTTGAGAATACGTTTAAAATTTGATCTAATATTTTAATTTCTACTCCTTTTATTGTGATGTCACTTTTTGTTAAGGCTGCCAAACCAATCCAACTACCAATTTCAATCATATCTGGTTGTATTTTATGATTGCAACCTAAAAGTTCTTTTACACCATTAATTTTTAATAAGTTCGAACCAACTCCTGTTATTTTACCTCCCATGGCATTGATCATACTACAGAGCTGTTGAATGTATGGCTCGCATGCTGCATTATAAA
>Ga0208390_1000039_pt1 | contig 35045 bp, 25 predicted proteins | sample Knorr_S7_td_Surf_FD_185594 | JGI IMG/M metagenome (GOLD analysis project Ga0208390, IMG submission 185594) | Marine microbial communities from Southern Atlantic Ocean transect - Knorr_S7_td_SurfaceA_ad_6m_LV_A (SPAdes) (version 2) | ecosystem: Environmental > Aquatic > Marine > Oceanic | place...
ATGAATGAATTAACTGTTCTTCTTCTTCAAACAATAATTTCAACACTACTTATACTAATTGCTGCTGAATTCATCCCAAAGGTATTATTTCAAATATATTCTAATTTTTCTATGAAAATATTTTCAATACCTGCCTATATTTTTTATATAATTTTATACCCCATAACTGGTCTAGTAATAATAATTTCAAATTTCATATTAAAAACTTTTTTTAAAGTGAATACCGATGAGTCAGAATTTTCTTTTTCAAAGGTCGAATTAGAGAATTATATTGAGAATGAAATAGATAAATCTGATAATAATTTAGATTCAGAAATTGAAATCTTTCAAAATGCACTAGAGCTATCCGAAATTAAGGCAAGAGATGTTATGGTTCCAAGAGCTGAGATTATTGCTTTGGAAAATACATCTAACATTATAAATGCAAAAGAGCTGTTCGTTGAAACTGGTTTCTCAAAAATCCCTATATATAGAAATTCAATTGATAATATAGTTGGGTATATCCACTCATTTGATTTTCTGAAAAAACCTCAAAATATTAATGAGTTTATTTTACCTGTTGTATTTGTTCCAGAGCCTATGCTAGTTAATGATGTCCTTGAGAAATTAACTAGAGAAAGTAAAAGCATTGCAGTTGTGATTGACGAATATGGTGGGACATCAGGAATAATTACAGTTGAAGATATAGTTGAGGAGTTATTTGGAGAAATTGAAGATGAGCATGACAACTATGACCTACATGAAAAAAAGATATCAGAGGGTATTTATGAATTTTCTTCAAGACTCGAAATTGAATATTTAAATAAATCTTATAGCTTAGATCTACCAGAGTCAGAATCTTATGATACACTGGGTGGGCTAATAGTTTTTAATAAAGAGGAGATTCCTAAGGTTGGTGACGAAGTTCTAATTAATGGATATTCAATTCAGATTATTCACGCGTCATCATCAAAAATTGAAAAAGTGGTTTTAAAAAAAAATCAACTTGAGTAGTATAAATTAATACTAAATTGTAATTTCGAAAATTATTTAAATTATGGCATTACTTGGACAAATTAGAAAAAGATCAATATTCCTTATAATAGTTATTGGAATGGCATTATTTGCTTTTGTGATTTCAGGTGTTTTTACTTCTAATGGTGGGTTTGGTGCTAATGAACCCATAGGTGAAATTAATGGAGAAGAAATTGACTATGAGACTTTTAATATGATGGTAGAACAAGCGCAGGTTTCTTATGGTCTTAATGTTTTAAATGCAGTAAATTTAGCATGGGAGCAGGGTATTAAGAATCAAGCACTTTTACAAGAATTAGATAAACTTGGAATAGACGCCGGTAAAAACCAGCTTGAACAAATAATTTCTACTGATCAATCAATAGTGTTAAACCCTTTATTTCAAAATGAAATTGGTCTTTTTGATTTTGCTAAATTTTCAAGTTATATTTCACAATTAAGGTCAACTAATCCTAACTTATATAATCAATGGAGATTTCAAGAACAAAATATAATATCTTTAGCTAAACAAAAGATTTATTTTGATTTAATTAAGTCAAGTGTTATACACACTGACGTAGAGTCTAACATTCAATACCATTTAGAGAATGATAAAGTAAATATTGAATATTTAAGAATTCCCTATGATATTATTCCTGACTCAATTATTCAAATTAAGGACTCAGAGATTTTATCGTACATGAAAAATAATCGAGATAATTACGAAAAGGGAGAATTTAGAAAAGTTGAGTATGTGTTTATACCAGATATTGCATCATCACTTGATGAAAACAATTTAAGAAGTGATTTAGAACAACTTAGAGATGGATTTTCCCAGTTAAATTCTGTATCAAATACTATTGAGGATATAGTTGGATTTAAAGATGTTAAAGATTATTCTGAATTTATTGAGATATACTCTGATGTTAGTTGGGATTCTGTTTATCAAACTCAACAAGATATTAAAGGAGACTTCTCTGATATTTTGTTTGGCCTAAGAAAAGGAGAAGTTTTTGGACCATACAGGGATGGCAATACATTCAAAATTTCAAGAATGATTGATAAAAAAAGTGATGGTAATTTAAATAAAGTGTTAATTGCTGATGTTGTAAAAGAAATAATTCCATCTAACGAGTCTTCAAATAATAATTACAGAAAAGCCTCTCAAGCAGAATTCGACGCAAATAACGATTTGCCCTTAAATAGTAGCGATTCATCTCTTTTTGTTGATTCATTTGAATCTTTTGAAAACTTTGACTCTGGTCTACCAGGAATAATAAATTCAAGACAAGTAATTAAATGGCTATATGAAGATCAAACTAGAGAAGGGAATGTTAAAAGATTTTCGTTGAATGAAGGATATCTTGTAGCTAAGGCTTTAAGTTTTAATAAAAAGTCATTACCAAATGTCAATGAAGTTAGAGATGAAGTTTCAAATATTCTTTTGAATGAAAAGAAATTTGATTTTTTTGAAAAAAAATATAAAGGTTCTCCCGATATTGAATTAATATCTAAAGATTACGAGATTGAATTAGAGAGAGCTACTGCTGTAACTCAAAACGATCCAATTCTTGTTGGTGCGGGTAACGAACCATATATTATTGGTTCTTCATTTTCGTTAGATGTTAATGAAACATCTAAAATTTTAAAAGGTAATAATGGTATTTATTTAATAAGACTTTTATCAAAAGAGATTGCAGATGATATAAGTATTGGTGAGGCAATTTCTAATTCAATGAGTGATCGAGAAATTGAGAGAATTTCAACTTTAATCCCTGAAGTTCTTGAGTCCAAAGCAGAAATAGTTGATAATAGAAGTTTGTATTACTAAATTAAAAGTTCTTCAAACTTAAAAATAGTTGAATAACCTCTCTCTTTAAAATACCCACTTGGGTTGTTATGGCTCGTTACCATAATCATATCACCCCCCCATGCTCCAAGACTCTTTATGCTCCCATCAAAATCTTTAAAAAGAACATCTTTAATAGTTTTTTTTGATATTAATTTTGATATAATTAATTCATGAGCCTCTATCAATTTATTAAATCCATCAATGGAATTACAAATTAAAATTTCAGATGTAATATTTGAAATTTCATTAATAATTGAAATAGATGCTTTATCCTTATTATATCTTTTAATTTCTGAAAAAGAGTTCTGCTTTTTATTTAAATAAACAAAATATATACATTCATTAAATGAGGGTTTAAAACTAACTTGATTTATTGTTCTTCGATCTTTGTCTAATTTGTAAAGTATTGGCGAAATACTCTCTGCACATGCTATGTCATAACCACTGCCTTTATAAATTTTATAATTTAAAGTATAAGGATTAACGCCAGATATTTTTGATAGGTTTGATATTAAAGTTGATGATGATCCTAATCCCAAGTTTTTTTCAAATGTTAGATTAGTTGAGATATCAGATCCACATTTTTTTAAAAAAGTTGGATTATAATGTCTAATTAAATTTATTATTTCAACTAATTTATTTGAAATCTTTTTTGATGAAGTTGATTTTACCTTTAAAGTATCGGATGTAATTAAGCATTCAAACCAAATATTACCATCAAAATTTATACTTTTCCAATTAATTAAATTAGATTGACTCTCCCTTAATCTTAAATATTGTCCAAACTTAGTTGGAGTTGCTAAAGATAATGCCCCATCAAGAATTACATATTCACCTGTAAGTAAGACTTTACCATTACTATAAACTTCCATAATTAATTAATTTAGATCTAGGAAATCTTTTACTGATTGACTATTAATATCTCTATCTTTAAAATACGCCTCAGATTTGTTTATCTGATCTTTAGTAGCATTTTGCTTAATAAGAAGATTTATTAGATGCATTTTCATATGCCCTTTTTGGATTCCCGAAGTAACTAAAGATTTTACAGCTGCAAAATTTTGGGCTAGACCAACAGAACAAATAATGTTCATTAATTTATCTGAAGTTGGATTTTCTAAAAGTTTAAGTGATAGTTTTACCATAGGGTGAATATCTGTTATTCCACCTATTGTTCCAATTGATAGTGGGATTTTAAGTTTAATTTTAAATATGTTGTCAATGATAGTGCACTCTGATAGACTCTTATACTTTCCCTTGCTTGATGCAAAAGCATGAATTCCAGCTTCAACAGCTCTAAAGTCATTCCCTGTTGAAATTAAAACTGCATCAATACCATTCATTATACCTTTATTATGTGTAACAGCTCTACTAATATCAATATTTGCAATATCAAAAGCGTTCTTAAATTTAAGAGCGAATTCTTTAGCAGTAATTCCATCAATGTCGCTTAGATCTTCTATTTTACATTCTACTGACGATTCAACAATACATTCAGGAGTGTAATTTGATAAAATTGACATTATTATTTCTATTCTTTTTTCTGATTCTTTAAATTTAGATGAGTCATTCAACAATTCTTTAAAATTTTTAGATATTATTTCTAAACAAGAATTAATAAAATTTGCTCCCATTGAATCTATTGTATTAAACTCTAAATGTAGTTGATAATAGGATTTTAATTCTTTTGATTTATTAACTAATTTAATATTTGATATCCCACCTCCTCTCTCTCTCATTTTTTTTGTTATTCTATCGGTGGATTCAATTAGTCTATGCTCATTCTCTATTATAAATTTTTCAAGACTTTCTGCGTTACCATCATACTTAAAGTGTACTTGTCCTGTTTTAATCTTAGAAAGTACTTTTGATTTAAAGCCTCCTCTATCATACCAAAACTTTGAAGAATTAGATAATGCAGCAACAACAGAGCTCTCCTCAGTAACTAATGGAATACAATAATTTTTATTATTTATTAGAAAATTAGGGGATACAGAATATGGTAAGTGAAAGTTTGAAATTACATTTTCTGATAGAGAGTTGTGAATTGACTGTAAGTTTTTGTCATCATTTAAATATTTATTTAAAATACTTTCAAATTCATTTGAATTATCAAGAAAATTTTTGCTGATCCAACTTATTTTCTTATCTCTTGAAAGTTTTGAAAAACCAATTATTTTATCTGGCATAATTTTCTTTACTTTATGTAAATATAAGTGAAATCAATCTCAATTTAATCTAGCAATCACTATCAATGGAAAAAATAAAAATCTTTAATGGGGATGAGATAAATCAACGTACAATTTTAGGCCATCCCTCTGGTCTTTTTACTCTTTTCTTTACGGAAATGTGGGAAAGGTTTTCTTATTATGGTATGAGAGCAATATTAGTACTATTTCTAATCTCTTCAATAGATAATGAAGGCTGGGGTTGGGACAGGTCAGAGGCTCTGGAATTATATGCTTTATATACTGGACTTGTTTATGTTACTCCAATCTTTGGTGGGCTGATTGCTGACAGACTTACAGGATATAGGAAGGCTATTGTTGCTGGAGCGTTTTTGATGACTCTTGGACACGCTGCTATGGCCCTTGAAGTTTTTAATGACTTTTATCTATACGCTGGACTAATTCTATTAATATTAGGAAATGGTCTTTTTAAACCAAATATTAGCTCAATTGTTGGCCAAATGTATAAAGATGAAGGTAAACTAAAAGATGGAGCATATACAATTTTCTACATGGGAATTAATGCTGGGGCTTTTCTTGGAATACTTCTATGTGGTTACATAGGTGAAAATGTAAATTGGCATTATGGATTTGGATTAGCTGGTATTTTCATGTTATTTGGAATGCTCCAATTTCACTATGGTCAAAATATATTTGGTGATGTAGGTTTGAAACCAATTAAATCAAAAAAAATTGAAGAAAAAGACAATAATGATAATACTTCAAGAAAAGTTACTATCGATAGGCTTTTTGTAATAGTAATCTTTTCTTTTGTAACTATATTTTTTTGGTGGGGGTTTGAACAAGCAGGAGGGAGTATGACAATCTTTGCAAGTGATTACACAGCTAGAGAATTAGAGGGGACAGGTGCTCTAATATTTAAAATAGTTAATACATTATTAACAATTGTCCCAATGATTATTCTAACAATAATTCTTTATCTTCTTTTTAAAAATACTTTTGAAAAGTATGCAGTTTCAAATATTTTTCTTGCATCAAGTTTTGTTATTATCTGGGGAATAGTGATTTGGATGTTAAAAAGAGAGTTTAATGAGGATGCAACAGAAGTGCCTGCCTCTTGGTTTGCAATATTAAATTCTTTTTTTATTATTGTTTTTGCACCAATTTTTTCTAAAGTATGGCAATCTAAATATAATCCAACTGGACCAATTAAATTTGGTATAGGTTTAATTTTAATGGCAACAGGTTTTGCAATTTTATCTTATGGATCAATTAATATTCCTCTTGGAGCTTCAACAGCTTCTCAAAGTATGATATTTTTAATTTTGGCTTATTTATTTCATACACTTGGCGAGTTATGTGTTTCACCTGTGGGATTATCTTATGTGAGTAAATTAGCTCCTAAAAAAATTGTTGGATTTATGTTTGCTATTTGGCTTCTATCTAGTGCTATTGCTAATTTTTTTGCTGGAATAACCGGTAGTTATATTGATCCTGTTGTACAAGATTATGGTATGGCTGCATTCTTTCTAATTTTTGCAATTATACCCACAATTGTAGGTTTGTTAATGATTTTTTCTAACAAAAAAATTGTTAGAATGATGCATGGGATTAACTAATAATAGACGTTGCAATTTTTTTTGAAGTTCCTTCAATAGATAACATTGAGTATATCTTAGAGTATTCATTTAGTATATCTGAAATTTTATTATCACTTAGTATATTTGATAACTCGTTCACCAAATTTTTTTCTGTTAATTCATTTTGAACAAGCTCTTTAACAATACTTTTTTTTAGAATTATATTAACAAGTGAAATAAAACTAATATTTACAAATGATTTGCCGATGAAGTAACTTAAACTACTTGTTTTATAACACACTATTTGTGGAACATTGAAAAGCGCACACTCAAGAGATGCGGTTCCACTAGTAACAATTGCTATTTTTGAATGAGATAAAAGATCATACGTCTGATTGTAAATTACTTTTACATCCAAATCCAAGGCAGGTTGGTAAACGCTTTCATTAACATTTTTAACACCAGCCACTATGAATTCGAAGTTTAAATAATGTTTTTTTAATGTCAAAAAAATTGGTAGCATAGAATTAATTTCCTGTGATCTACTGCCAGGTAATAAAGTAATTATATCTCTTTCTTTGGTAATATTGTTTTTCTTGAGAAAATCCTTGCTAGAACTAAAATCACCAATTTTTTCAATTAATGGGTGACCATAAAACTCTACTTCCATATTATGTTTTTCGCGATAATATTCTTTCTCAAAGGGAAAAATCACAAATAGTTTATCAATATTATTTTTGATTGTTTTAATTCTATTCTCTTTCCACGCCCATATTTGGGGGCTTATATAAAAAAAGTTTTTATATCCGTTATTCTTTGCCCATTTACAAATTTTAAGATTAAAACCAGGATAGTCTATATAAATTATCTTGTCAGGATCAAATTCTTTGATATCATTCTTACAAAAGCTAATATTCCTTACAATAGTTGTAATATTTTTTAAAACCTCGTAGAATCCCATAAATGCAAGTTCCTTAATGTGCTTAACATTATATCCTCCACTTTTAATCATATTATCACCCCCCCAAAATCTTATTTCAGCTTTTTTATCAATTGAGAATATTTCATCAATTAATTTTGATCCATAAAGATCACCCGAAGCTTCACCAGCAATTATATAATACTTCATTTAAAATTCCATTCATTTAATTCCTGAATGGCATGATGAGCAGTTAAGTCAAATTCAATAGGGACGATAGATATGTAATTTTGATTTAGTGCCCACTCATCTGTATCTTCTCCTTTATCTTTATTTACAAACTTTCCTGTAAGCCAATAATAATCTTGCCCAAATGGATTTTTTCTTTTGTCAAATTCTTCTACCCATGATGCTTTTGCTTGTCTACAAACTTTTATCCCTTTAATTTCAGATTTTTTTACTGAAGGGATATTTACATTTAAAACTACTCCATTCGGAATACCATTTTTTAATGCATTTTCAGTTATTTTTTTTATAAAATCTTTCGATTCATTAAAATTTGCGTTCCATCTATAGTCAAGTAAAGAAAAACCAATTGCTGGAACACCCTCAATTCCAGCTTCAATAGCTGCACTCATAGTACCAGAATATATAACGTTTATTGATGAATTAGAGCCATGATTTATACCAGAAACACAAAGATCAGGCTTCCTTGGCATAAGCTCATTTATTGCTAATTTAACACAATCTGCAGGGGTTCCAGAGCAGCTATATTCTAAAATTGCACTTTCCTTGGGAGAAATCCTTGAAGAGTGAAGAGTAGAATTTATAGTTATTGCATGCCCCATACCAGATTGTGGACTATCTGGAGCTACAACAACAATTTCTCCGACATCTTTCATAACACTAATCAGAGTTCTTATACCTGGCGCATTTATACCATCATCATTTGTCACTAATATTAGTGGTTTTGCCATATTTATAATTTGATGTAAAGATATAAAAACGATTAGTTAATTTAACTTTAACATAAAGTTTGCGGTTATTCTACATTACTTGTTTTTTTTTAAATTAATTTAGTAAAATGTTTTTAAGGATATTTGGCTTTTTAATATCAGGAATTGTCTCAATGGTAATTTACTATGAGGTTTCAAATACTAAATTCTCAAGTGATGAACCAAATAAAGATAAACTACTAGTTGATTTAGTATCCTATGTGCTAGACAAATTACATTATGACCCCAAAATAATTAATGATGATTTTTCAATAAATGTTTATGAAGACTTTATCGATGCTGTCGATTCACAAAAGAGGTTCTTACTTAAGTCAGATATTGAATCATTTTCCCAGTTTAGACTTTCTATTGATGACCAAATCAAATCATCTAATATTGCTTTTTTTAACTTAGTTTATGAAACTTTAAAAACCAGAATAAATGAAGTTGAAAATTTTTATGAGGAAGTTTTATTTACACCTTTTAATTTTGATATAAGCGAGGAAATTGATCTTGACTATGAGAATTTGGAGTATGCTGATGATTTTGATGAACTCAAAACGCTTTGGAGAAAGAGACTGAAATTATCAGCCTTAGATGGATTTGCTTCAAAAAAAGAAATTAATGCTGAAGATGAAAAAATAAAATCTGATTCAGAAATTGAGGAAGAATCTAGAAAGTCTATAACTGATAACTTAAGAGATTTCTTCCAGTTCAATAGTGAACTTGAGAGAAAAGATTGGTTCTCTATCTACTTAAACTCAATAGTAACTCAGTATGACCCTCATACTACCTATTTTGCCCCTGAGGCAAAAGAAGTTTTTGATCAAAATATTTCTGGGAAATTTCAAGGTATAGGTGCAAGGCTTTTTAAAAGAAACCAACAAGTTGAAATTTCTGAAATTATAATAGGTGGTCCTGTATGGAGAGACAACTTACTTAATGTTGGAGATATAATTATTGCAGTCGCTCAGTCAAAAGATGAAGAACCACAAGAAATATCTCTAATGAAATTAAGCGATGCAACCGATTTAATTAAAGGAGAGAAAGGAACAGATGTATACTTAACTGTAAAAAGGGTTGATGGTGGTATTGAGCAAGTTAAAATAACTAGAGATTTAGTTGAACTAGAAGAGACTTATGCAAAATCATCCTTGATAAAAGATGATAATAATAAATATGGGTTAATAAACTTACCTAGATTCTATGTAGATTTCGATGACTATGGTGAACGAAATGCTGCAAGTGATATAAGAAAAGAGATTATTTCTCTGAAGGATAAAGGAATAGATGGTTTAATTTTGGATCTAAGAAATAATGGTGGTGGTTCTTTGAAAACTGTTGTTGATATTACCGGATTTTTTATAGATAAAGGACCTGTAGTTCAAGTTAAAAGTATTGGTGGTAGAAAAGAAATTCTTAGAGATAATGATCCTTCAACATTGTGGGATGGACCATTGGTTATTCTTGTTAACGAATTTTCTGCATCTGCATCAGAAATTTTAGCAGCTGCTTTACAGGATTACAATAGAGCGGTAATACTAGGAAGCAAGCAAACCTATGGAAAAGGAACAGTCCAAAATATTATTGATTTAAACAATGTTATTTCTGGAAACACATATGGAGATTTAGGCTCTCTAAAGATTACCACAGACATGTTTTACCGAGTAAATGGTGGGTCAACTCAACTTGAAGGTGTCAAAAGTGATTTAATATTCCCAAACAGGTATAGTTATGTTGATATTGGGGAAAAGGATCTAGATAATCCTATTAATTGGAATGAGATTGATCCTGCCAGATATGATAATTCCGCCAAAATTTTTAATTATTCTAAAGCAATTGAAAAAAGCAAAAAAAGAATTAGTGAAAATGAATACTTTTCTTTAATTGATCAACATGCTAAATTAGTTAAGTCTAGACAAGATGATAAAGTAGTTTCATTAGAATATAAATCGTATAAGGAAAATCAAGATAATTTTAAATTTCAAAACGATAGGTTAAAAGTTATTGATGATTTTATTTCTCCATTTTTATTTGATTGGAATGATAGTAATCAAAATTCTGATAGCATATATAACGATGATATGAAAGAGAAAAGAGATAGATGGATTGAGACATTAAAAAAAGATATTTATGTCAATGAAGCTATGAATCTTTTAAAAGATCTAACATCAATTGAGGGAGGTCAAATTTTATCACAACTAAATAAAAATTAGTCTTCTTTTAATCTACTTGAGTCAAAATTTAAGTATACAAAAAACATAATACTAAAAGCTAATAGGCTTGATCCTCCATAACTAATATACGGAAGAGGAATACCGACAGAGGGAACCAAACCTATTGACATTCCGATATTTATAAAAAAATGAATAAAAAGGAGACTTGAAAAACTATAGCAATATATTCTTCTAAAATGATTTACTTGTTTCTCTGCTCTAGATGTGATCCGAGTAATTAATAATGAGAATAATATTATTGTAGTAAAAGTTCCAATAAACCCCCATTCCTCACCTATAGTGCTAAAAATATAATCAGTATGTTGTCTAGGAACAAAATCACCTTTTGTCTGAGTACCTTCTAAAAAACCGGTTCCAAATAAACCTCCATTGCTTATTGCTATTTTTGATTGATTTATATTATAACCGATTCCTTTATCATCAACTTCTTTTCCCAGAATTAAATTAATTCTATCTCTGTGTCTTTGCTCGAGTACATTCTCAAATAAATAGTTAGTAGAGAAGGATATACTAATTAGGAATATAAGTGAAATAAAAGATTTAATTAAATTTAAACTTATTCTCTTTCTTCTTCTGTATAGAATTATCAAAAGAAATATCGCAGAGAGTATTATACTTGATATAAAAAAGTTAAAGACTAGCGTAAGAATTAAGATTAATAAAATTATTATTCCAAAATAGAAAAACCTCAAGTCCAAACCTTCTCGTAAAATAGGGAAAATAAATGCTAAAAAAACTATTGCTGAGCCTGGATCAGGTTGAAGAGTAATGAGCAAAAAAGGAATAAAGACAATGGTTCCGACAAAAATAATATCCCTAGTCTTATTAAGGTCTGTCTGAATAATACTTAAAAATTTTGCTAAAAATAGTGCAGTACATAATTTAGCAAATTCAGAGGGTTGAAAGCTTACAGGACCTAATATGTACCAAGATTTTGCTCCACCTCTTTCAACACCAAAAAAGAAAAGACTTGTCAATAAGATTAAAGATAACAAGTAAGCTATTGAAGCTATATTATCAAAAAACTTAGACTTAGTAAATATTATAATTAGTGCAGCAATTAAGCTTATAGCTAGAAATATTAGTTGTTTCCCTACAAGTGTTGTGTAATCGAAAATGGAGGTAAATAACTCAGTGTAACTTGAAGAATAAACATTTATAATTCCAAATGTAACAAGACTGGCATATGTAATGAGTGATATTAAATCATATTTTAATATTCTATTCATTTATGCTAAAGTTTTCAAACTTATAAGGCTTTTCATATTCATCAATAAGACTTCCGTTTACCATTCTATTTTCAAGCCACTTTCTACCGACATCCTCTTTTAAATATTTCTCAATAATTAAGCTTGCAATTGGTGCAGCCCACCTACTTCCCCAGTAACCATTTTCAATAAATACAGAAACAGCAATCTTTGGATCGTCAGCAGGAGCAAAAGCTATAAATGTTGAGTGATCAGTTAATTGTTTCTTTTCATTTTTAATTAATATAAAATTTTCAACAGTACCTGTTTTGCCAGCAACACTAATTCCATTAATTTTAGCAATTCTTGCAGTGCCTCTATCGACTACATCAACCATTCCATCAATTACAATTTCGAAGTTTTCCTTATCAATAGTAGTATAATTTTTTTCTCTATTATTCATTAATTTGTTATTAACACTTTTTACGAAATGAGGCTTAATATAAAAACCACGATTAGCAATTGCAGTTGCAAAGTTTGCCATTTGAATGGGAGTAGTTAGAATCTCCCCTTGGCCAATAGAATTTGAAATTGTTGTTGAAGATCCCCATCTATTGGTGCCATAAAATCGATTATAATAATCTGATTCTGGTATAAACCCTTTTTTCCCTATAGACAAATCATAACCTAAATAATTTCCAAGACCAAAACTTTTCATATGAGTTGCCCATTTATCTAGTCCCTCACTTGATGTTCTATATTTATCTATAATGCCTCTATATGTTCTAGCAAAATAAGTATTACATGAGTTATATATCCCTTTTCTTAAATTACTTATAGTTCCAAATGGATTGTGACATCCCATAAAAGCATTTCTTGAATAATAATGTCCTGCATTACATGTGAAAGTTGTATTTTCATTAATTACTCCTTCTTGAAGACCAATTAAAGCATTTAGTATTTTAATAGGGGAGCCAGGTGAGTACTGAGCTTGAAGAGATCTATCAAATAATGGTTTATTAATTGAATCATTTAAAAGTATATTATAATTTTTAGTTCGGTCTTGCCCAACAAATTGCTCAGATTTATATGTAGGAGAACTAACTAAAGTAAGAATTTCACCAGTTGATGGTTCAATTGCAACAACGCCACCTCTTTTATTTTGAAGAAGACTCTCAGCATATTCTTGAAGATCTATATCTATTGTAAGAGTAATATTTTTTGCTTTTGAAGGCTTTACATCACTTAATGAGTTATTAAATGGCCCAATAACCCTATTAAATCTGTCTTTTTGAAAATACTTTTTACCCTTAATACCTTTCAGTTCATCTTCATAATATTTTTCTATTCCTTGTTTTCCTATCATCTCACCTTTTTCATAATAAGAGTTATTTATGATATCATTTTTGTCAACTTCTCCAGTGTACCCTATTACATTACTTGCAAATGGTTTAATGTAATCTCTTACAGAATTTTTCCTTAAATAAAACCCTTCAAATAACCATATTTTTTCTTGAAGAAATGCATTTCTCTCTTTTGATATTTGTGATTTAATAACTGATGGAAGTTTTGTTGAATATTTAATTGAACTATTTATCTCTTTTTTCAACTCATCTGGATTCATATCAATCAACTTAGCAAAAGAAATTGTGTCAAATTCAGTAGTGTTCTCTGGAACTATGATTAATTCGTACGATGGTTGATTGGCTACAAGAAGATTCCCATTTCTATCGTAAATTAAGCCTCTTTCAGGATAAACAGACAATTCCTGTATTGCAAAATCTGAATTAAAATAAGAATCATCTGACAATTGAAGAGAGACTAGTCTCATAATAAATATCAATGAAACACTTATTGTTAACCAGATTAGTAAATATTTTTTTAACATTAATTATTAGATATTAATCTTGAAATAATCCAAATAATTATAAAGGTAGCAATTGAATTAATAAAAGCATATAAAAAGATTGTGCTTAAAAGATTAATATTAAAAAATATTAAAGAGTAGTAAATAATAGAATGGATTGCAATTAGTGATAAGAAGAATGAAATCCTGCTAAATAGAGGTGTGTCTTTAATCATAGCTGATGGTAAATTAGCATTAACTCCAAATGAATTTTTTTCGATCCTACCTCTTAAATAACATATAGTTATAGTTGAAAAAGTATGACAGCCATATGTTTGCATCGAAAGGTCAATAATTAAACCGATTAAGAATCCTAATATTAATAAAACAGTTTTATCATATGTTGTTTTGTAATGAACGAAAATAATCAGATAAATAAAAGGCGTAATGAAACCAAATAGCTTAAATTGATTAAAGATTAATAACTGTAATGCTAAAATTATGGTGTAAAATAAAATATTTTTAATTAATTCTCTATTCATTTAATAAACTTTGAATTTCAATGTTATCAGTCCTGTTTAAAATGTATAAGTTGGATAGAGAAGAAAAATCGTTAAAAATTTCGACATCAATTTCATAATATCCTTCCAAAGAACTGTTATCATAATTAATAATTTTACCGATTGGAATACCTTTCGGGAAATAAAAAGACATTCCTCCTGTCACAACTGTATCTCCAACTTTGATTGTACTGCTAAGTGGGATATCATTTAATTTTAAAATTCTTGCATTTAAACCATCCCACGTCACGGAACCAATAGTAGAAGTATTTTTAAGTATAGCATTTAATCTTAAATCTGTATTTAATAATGAGATTATTGAAGCGTAATTGTTTGTAACATTTTTCACAATTCCAACTACACCTTTTGAAGAGATTACACCCGTATCTAAGTTTATACTATCTAATTTACCCTTATCAATTATAATTATGTTTTTACTCTTATTAATTGAATTCACAATTACTTTTGCACTGTTGATAGAATTTAATGTGTCTTCTTTAGTTTGTGTGTACTTATAGTTTGACTCCATCTTTTTTAGTTGAAGATTTTCACTAATAAGTTTTTCATTTTCCTTTTTAAGATTAAAATATGAACTGATAGATGAAGAAAATTTTGATGAAGTTGCAGATAAATATGTAGAAATTTTTCCAAGCTCATTGAAATGTAATGTGCTGTTGTTATATAAAAAACTAAATGTTATGAATGATAGAATTAAATAAATAATTAAGTTCCTATTCTTAACTATGGAATTAATTATAGATTGCATTAAACAATTTACTTTATTAGTACTGACTTAAATTTGTCAATATTTTTAAGAGCTATTCCAGTCCCCCTAACTACAGCTTGCAAGGGGTCTTCGGCAATGTAAACCGGTAGGTCAGTTTTTTTTGATAATCTTTCGTCAAGACCTCTGAGCAAAGCACCTCCACCGGCTAAATAGATTCCAGTGTTATAAATATCTGCTGCAAGTTCAGGGGGCGTCTGTGATAAGGTTTCCATAATAGAGTCTTCAATCCTAATTACAGATTTATCAATAGCCTTTGCTACTTCTATATGTGAAATAATTTTTTCTTTTGGTTTACCTGATAAAAGATCTCGACCTTGAACATGCATATCTTCAGGCGGCTCGTCTAAGCTTTCAGTGACAGAACCAACTTCAATTTTAATTTTTTCAGCAGTTCTATCACCAACATATAAGTTATGTTTAGTTCTCATATAATAGACAATATCATTGGTAAGCACATCACCTGCAACTTTTAAAGATTTCTCACATACAATTCCTGATAATGCAATTACTGCAATCTCAGTTGTACCTCCGCCAATATCAACAACCATATTACCCTTAGGTTTAACAATATCAATTCCAATTCCAATAGCTGCAGCCATTGGTTCATGAATTAAGTATACTTCTTTACCATTTACTCTTTCCGCAGATTCTTTAACAGCTCTCATCTCAACTTCAGTTATACCCGATGGAATACATATTACCATGGTTAGTGAAGGAGAAAACCATCTTTTCTTTAAAGTAGGAATACTTTTAATTAGCTCACTGATCATTTTTTCTGAAGCCTCAAAATCAGCAATTACCCCATCCTTCAAAGGTCTAATTGTTTTTATGTTTTCGTGAGTTTTACCCTGCATGAACTTTGCTTCCTCTCCAATAGCAATAATTTTTTTTGAGGATCGATCCATTGCAACAATAGACGGACTATTTATCACAACCTTATCATTATGAATAATCAGTGTATTTGCTGTACCTAAGTCAATCGCTATTTCTTCTGTAAAGAATCCCATTATAATTTGCAAAGGTAGTTTAAATAATGGAAATCTAATGTTTAAAATGCCTTATTCCTGAAAACATCATTGACATTTTATTTTGATTGCAAAATTCTATTGAATCTATATCTCTTAAAGACCCCCCTGGCTGAATAATAGATTTTATACCATTTTTAAATGAAATTTCTACACAATCAGAAAATGGAAAAAATGCATCACTAGCTAAACTTGCTCCATCTAGACTAAATCCAAATTTCTTCGATTTATTTATTGCCTGATTTAATGCATCAATTCTCGAAACTTGTCCCATACCAGATCCAATTAATTGCTGATTTTTAGTGATAATAATACAATTGGATTTTGTATGCTTGGCAATAATTGATGCAAGCACTAAATCATCAGTATTATTTTTGTCAGGAAATATATTGGTTACAACTTTAAAGTCTTCAAATGTTTCAGTCTTATTATCAAAATCTTGCTCTAGCTCACCATTTAGGCAAGTACGTCTCTGAATATTTTCGCTTGGGAATTTCTTTAATTTGATTAAAATCCTATTTTTTTTTGATTTTAATACTTTCAATGCACCGTTTTCAAAATCAGGAGCAATTAATATCTCAAAGAATAATTCATTAATTTGATTTGCAGTATTTTCATCAACAATTTTATTTGTTGTGAGAATACCACCAAACGCTGATATGTTATCGCATGCTAAAGAATCATTATATGCTTCAGTTAAAGAGTCTCTAATAGCAACTCCGCACGGGTTGTTATGCTTATGTATTAGAAAAATTGCTTTATCAGATACTAAGTCTCTTAATAAGTTAATTGAAGAATCAATGTCGAGTAAATTATTATATGAAATTTCTTTACCGTTGATTTGCTCGAAGCATTCATTAAAACTACCAATAAATCTACCTTTTTGGTGAGGATTCTCTCCGTATCGTAACTCTATTGAATCATTGCTTTCATTTAAATATGAAAATATTTTTAAGTCATAAACTGAGCTTTTATTAAATGCTTCAACTGCGAGTCTTTTTCTAAGAGAAATATCAGTTGAACAATTATTATTTAAAATTTCTGTTAACTTTTCATATTGTGATGGGGAACAAATACATACTGTATTTTCATAATTTTTTGCAGCTGCTCTTATTAGGGATACCCCACCAATATCAATTTTTTCAATTATTTCATAATGGTCATTGGAGTTTTTTATTGTCTCTTCAAACGGATACAAGTCTACAATTACAAGATCTATATCTGGAATATCATATTTTTTAGAATCCTCAATATCTGATCTAGAATTTGTTTTTAGTATACCACCAAAAACTTTGGGGTGGAGAGTCTTTACTCTTCCCTTAAGAATAGATGGATAAGAAGTTAGGTCCTCTACTTTTTCTGATTTTATCCCAAGTTTAGAAATAAAATCATAGGTCCCACCAGTTGAATAAATTTTAATATTGTTTTTAGAGAGTAAATGACAAATCTTTTCAAGTTTATCTTTATTAAAAACTGAAATTATTGCAGACTTTATTTTCTTCATACTGGGAAATCTAATTTACAAAAAAAACCTGCCAAGAGGCAGGTTTTTTTATAGTTTAGAAGTCTACATCATACCTGGCATACCTCCACCTCCCATTGGTGGAACAGGTGCTGGATTCTCCTCTTTAATATCAACTAATGCACATTCAGTAGTTAAAATCATTCCTGCAACAGATGCTGCATTTTCAAGAGCTACTCTTGTTACCTTTTTTGGATCAATTATTCCATCTTTAAGCATATCGACATATTTACCTTCTTTAGCATTATATCCAAAGTTTTTACTCCCTTCTAAAACCTTTGAGACTACAACTGAGCCTTCACCTCCAGAGTTTTCTACTATTGTTCTAAGTGGAGTTTCAATTGCTTTGTTTACAATTTGAATTCCAGTAATTTCATCAGGGTTGCTTGCTTTTACTTTTTCTAAATCACTCCTTGAGCTAAGTAAAGCAACTCCACCACCAGCAACAATTCCTTCTTCAATTGCTGCTCTTGTTGCATGAAGTGCATCATCAACTCTATCCTTTTTCTCTTTCATTTCAACCTCTGATGGAGCACCAACATAAAGTACTGCAACACCACCAGCGAGTTTAGCAAGTCTCTCTTGAAGTTTTTCCTTATCGTAATCTGAAGTAGTAGTCTCAATTTGAGCTTTTATTTGATTAACTCTAGATTTAATATCACTTTTATTCCCAGATCCATTTACTATTGTAGTGTTGTCTTTATCAATTGTCACTTTTTCAGCAGTACCTAGCATGTCAATAGTAGTATTCTCCAATGTAAAGCCTCTTTCTTCAGAAATCACCGTACCACCAGTTAAAATTGCTATGTCTTCAAGCATTGCTTTTCTTCTATCTCCAAAACCTGGAGCTTTTACTGCTGCAATCTTTAACGAACCTCTCAACTTATTTACAACGAGTGTAGCTAGAGCTTCACCATCAATATCTTCTGCTATAATTAAAAGGGGTTTACCAGATTGAGCAACTGGTTCTAATATTGGAAGTAAATCCTTCATTACAGATATCTTTTTATCAGTTATCAAAATCTGAGGAGTTTCAAGATCGGCTTCCATCTTCTCTGAATCAGTAACAAAATATGGTGATATATATCCTCTATCAAATTGCATACCTTCTACTACATCAACATACGTTTCTGTACCTTTAGCTTCTTCAACAGTGATAACCCCTTCTTTTCCAACCTTTTCAAAGGCTTCGGTAATTAGTTTTCCAATAGTATCATCATTATTGGCTGAAATGCTTGCTACTTGGAGTATTTTTTCAGAAGCACTTCCAATTTCGACAGATTGCTTAGCTAAACCTTTAACTACAGATGAAACTGCTTTATCAATACCTCTTTTAAGGTCCATAGGGTTAGCACCAGCAGCAACATTTTTAAGACCTTCAGTAACAATTGACTGAGCAAGTATAGTTGCAGTAGTTGTCCCATCACCTGCAAGATCATTAGTTTTAGATGCAACTTCTTTCACCATTTGAGCTCCCATATTTTCAAGATTATCATTTAACTCTATCTCTTTTGCTACAGTAACACCATCCTTAGTGACTTGAGGGGCTCCAAAAGATTTTCCAATAATTACATTTCTTCCCTTTGGGCCAAGTGTAACCTTTACAGCATTTGCCAGTGCGTCAACACCACGCTTAATACCGTCTCGTGCTTCAATATCAAATTCAATTTTTTTTGCCATTTTTTTCTAATTTAAATTATACAATTGCAAGAATATCATTCTCTTTCATAATTAAGTAATCAACACCATTATGGTGCAACTCAGTACCTGCATATTTACCGTACAGGACAATATCACCCGCCTTTAAAGTAACAGGATTTTCTTTGGTACCTGGGCCTACAGCTACAATTTTACCTCTTTGAGGCTTTTCTTTAGCTGAGTCAGGTATAATTATACCAGAAGACGTTTTAGTTTCTGCTTCTGAAGGTTCTACTAAAACTCTATCTGCTAATGGTTTAATACTTATTTTACTCATTTTTTTTTATTTTATTCTTTTCATAAACTATGCCATTCTTCCAATTTGTGTCAAAGAAACTCAATCTATGACATCATGACATTTTTATTGATCTAAGTCAGAAGGGATTTCCGGAATAGTTTGCTCAGGGATTTCTGGAATAGTTTGCTCAGGAATTGATTCATCCAAAAGTATAGAATCTGTATTCTCAGTGTCATTCATTAAAGTTACATTTGAAATCAAAATTAAAATCAATATAATAGCTGCAAGCACCCAAGTACTTCTATCAAGAAAGTCTGTAGTACTCTTTACTCCACCAATTTGTTGCTGTCCGCCTCCAAATGTTGATGATAATCCACCTCCTTTAGGGTTTTGAACCATTACTACTAGTACAAGAAGAATACAAACAAAGATTATAAGCGATACTAATATCCAAAAAGTTCCCATAATTAATCTTTAATTTTTAGTTTTTTTATACCAATTATTTGGTCTGCAAAGAAACTACTTTTTTTTGGATATTTCAAGCTTAAAATTTCATAAGCCTTAATAGCTTTATTAAACTTTTTTTGATTAACATAAATTTTTGCTAGCGTCTCTGTAATTAGTTCATCCTTTATTTTTGTTTCTATTATTAAATTTGGATCTGATTTTTGATCTTTTGAAATTTCAATTTTAGGTGAATTCTCAATAAACTTATCAATCAAATCAAACTTCTTTTCAACTTCTGGTGGTTCATCACTTATAACATCAAACCAATCAAGGAAAGAATATTTTTCAGCTTTTGAATTAGAAATAATATTAATTTCTTCAAAACTAAAGAGCCAATCTCTTAAAACTTTCCTGTTACTTGTGAGCAATGCGGTTTTTGGAAGCAACTCTTTGTAAGCTTCCTTTTCCTGAACTTTAAGGCTTTTGAGATAATGAGCAGAGGCAGACTGAAAATATGGAAAAGAATTTAATATTTTCTTAAGTTCATTAGCCTGTTTTTCATCTTTTGGATTATAATCTTTAATTATGTTAGAAAATGAATTTTTTGACTTATTTACCATTTTGCTAAAGTTTCATTAAAAATATCTTGAGTTATTCTTTCAAAAATTTCCTCTAGAGCAGAATCTCGTATATCATATACCTGAAGATTTCCCGGAAAATCATAATAGAATGAAAACCTTTTTTCAATGTTGTCTTCCTCATTTCTTACATTTTCATAGCTAACCATAACAGCCATTGTTAATCTGTTTTGAGCTGCTTTTATTTCAGCAGTTGCAGCCATTGGAGTTACACTATATTCAACAATTTCACCACTGTAGATAATATCCCCACCCTCGTTAACAAGATTTAAGCTTGTCTGATTAACAATCAAATCTTGTAAAGCAATTGTAAAATCTCTATCAAGTCCTGGTTCGACTGTAGATCCAGGTTTACCACCTGCAGTATTTTCAAAATAATCTACTTGAAACGTCTCAACTCCAACTGGAATTGAGGATCCAGTAAAACTGTATATCCCACAAGAAATAAAAATCGATGAGCAAATTACTACAATTAAAATTTGTCTATAAGTCTGAAACATCTCCCAAATTATGTTGTTTAATCTTCCTGTAAAGTGTTCTTTCAGAAATACCAAGCTCCTTCGCTGCATTTTTTCTTCTACCGTTTGTTCTTATTAATGCTTGCTTGATCATCTCAACTTCCTTATCATGTAATGATAGAGTCTCTTCTTCTTCAATTGTCTCGGCATATTCAAATGATTTGTCAATCTTAGGGTTAATTTCAATATCTATGTCTGATTTAAAATCTATATTATTTGAATCATGTTTAGATTCATCTTCACCATATATTTTTTCAATTAATCCTTGATTCTTCTCCTTTACTTCAGTTGAGCTATCTCCTTGCATCAGCTCTAAAGTGAGCTTTTTTAGGTCATTTAAATCATTTTTCATATCAAATAAAACTTTATAAAGGATTTCTCTTTCAGATGAAAAAGAGGAGTTGTCTTCTTTAATATCATCCAAAGTAGCAGGTAATTTGGAAATTTTATTAGGTAAATAATGGTTTAGTTTCTCAGTATTTAAATTTCTCTCCTTTTCGAGTATTGACATTTGTTCAGCAATATTCCTTAATTGTCTTATGTTACCTTTCCAGTCCTGTTGACATAAAATTTGTTGAGCTGTTTCATCTAACCTAAGAGTCGGCATATTATATTTTTGAGCAAAATCAGATGCAAACTTTCTAAACAATATCGGAATATCTTCTTTCCTATGTCTAAGGGGGGGGATATTGATAATAATTGTGCTTAACCTATAAAATAAATCTTCTCTGAATTTACCTTTTTTTATCGCTTCTTCCATGTTGACATTAGTAGCTGCAACTATTCTAACATTTGTTTTTTCAACCTTTGAGGACCCAACTTTAATAAATTCACCACTTTCTAAAACTCTTAAAAGTCTAACTTGAGTAGCTAGAGGGAGCTCTCCTACTTCATCTAAAAAAATTGTACCACCATCTGCAACTTCAAAATAACCACTTCTATTTGCTGTTGCACCAGTAAATGCTCCTTTTTCGTGGCCAAATAGCTCTGAGTCAATTGTTCCATCTGGAATTGCTCCACAGTTAACTGCTATGTATTTTGAATGTTTTCTATGGGAATATTGGTGAATAATTTTTGGAATATTTTCTTTTCCAACACCACTTTCACCAGTTACTAAAACAGATATATCTGAATTAGCAACTTGAATTGACTTTTCAATTGCTCTATTAAGCTTGGGGTCATCCCCAATAATTCCAAATCTCTGTTTTACAGCAAGAATCGATTCCATTATACTTTAATTTTATTAATATCTCCAATTAATGTTGCTGTTGTACACTTATTAATTTTAACATCTACTATATCTCCTAATGATAAATCATATTTTGGAAATACGACAACATTGTTCTCACTAGTTCTACCACTCCAATAATCATCTGATTTTTTTGAAGATTTATCAATTAAGACAGAACACTTAGTATTTATAAATCTTTTGTTTCTCTCAAAGCTATGCTTTTGTTGAAGAGTAATAATTTCCTCAAGTCTTCTTTGTTTTAATTCTGGACTAATATCATCTTTAAAATGTCTTGCAGCGTAAGTTCCGGGTCTTTCGGAATATGCAAACATATAACCAAAGTCATATTTTACCTTTTCCATAAGTGATAGTGTGTCTTGATGATCTCTTTCTGTTTCAGTTGGAAACCCAGTTATCATATCATGAGAGATTCCACAATTAGGAATAATCTCTCTTATTTTTTTTATTAGTTCAAGATACTCCTGTCTAGTATGTAATCTATTCATTTTTTTTAGAATTCTGTCACTTCCTGATTGGATTGGTAAATGAATGTAATTACAAATGTTCTCATATTTGGCCATGGTTTCTATAACATCAGTAGTCATATCCTGAGGATTAGAGGTAGAGAATCTAATTCTGATTTCTGGGAAGTTAGATGCTACTAGTTCCAATAAATCAGAGAATCTCTTTGCATTTAGCTTTTGATATTCACTGGCTTTTTTAAAATCTTTTTTTGGACCCCCTCCATACCAAAGGTAGCTGTCAACGTTCTGCCCTAGAAGGGTTATTTCCTTGTAACCTTTTTCATTTAACTCATTTATCTCTCTTAGAATGCTATTGGGGTTTCTACTTCTTTCTCTACCCCTTGTAAAAGGCACAACACAAAAAGTACACATATTATCACAGCCTCTTGTAATAGATACAAATGCGTTAATACCATTATTATGAATTCTAACAGGGGAAATATCACCATAAGTTTCAGATTTAGATAGAATTACATTGACTGCTCTTTGATTATGCTCTACTTCATCTAATAGATTTGGTAGATCTTTATACGAGTCAGGTCCAACAACTAAATCAACAATTTTTTCCTCATCAAGAAGCTTTTCTTTGAGTCTTTCCGCCATACACCCTAATAAACCAACTTTAAGATCTTTATTCTCTTTTTTCTGTGAATTAAAATTTTTTAGCTTATTTCTTACAGTTTGCTCAGCTTTATCTCTTATAGAACAAGTATTCAGTAATACAAGATTAGCATCTTTTGCCTTATCAGTAAGTTTATAACCATCTTTCTTAAGAATTGATGCAACTACTTCGCTATCAGCAAAATTCATCTGACATCCATATGTTTCAATATATAAAGACTTCTTTTTAATATTAATTTAATTTTGATTATAAAATTAATTAATTAATTGAAAATATGCCAATTTGTCAGTAATTTTCAGTTATTTAAAGAAATTAACTCAATTTTATTTTCCTCTAAATAATTTTCAATCTTTTCTGAATGCTTATCAATCAGAGCATCTAATTTCATTACTTCTGAATCTAATTCTCCTTTTACTTGAATAAAGAATTCTTTTGATTGATCAGTAGGAGGATAATCCCCTCTTTGAGAGTCTGCTAGCAAAAATGCAATTCTATTGTTTATTCGAATTCCATAATTTAGAGGATCTTGTCGACTTTGATTTTTTGTCATATGGATATTATTTTCAATCTCAGAGACATCAGTCAAATAATCATTTATCATTTCTTGTAATTCAATATTACCTCTAGTCTTCTCAGAAATAAAAATCATATTGTTTTTAATATTTCTGATATCAATTATTTTTTGGTTAGCTCTACTGACTTCATCTCTGACATTAATTAAAAATTCTAATTGATCTTCATAATCAGCTTGAGAAATCTTAACTCTTGGATCTTTGACTATTTCAAATTCTTTTTGTAAGATTTGATCATTGTAAGTCATTTTAATATTATACTTTCCTGGTGCAACTTTTGGACCTACATTTGGGGAAGAATAGAGAACCATTCCTTCAAATGATTTAAACCCTGGATACCTCATATCCCATATTAGCCTATTTCCACCTGAACTAGGAGATAATGAGACAAGATTGTCTGAACTCAATGCATTATCAATATCATTAGGATTACTCAAGACAGGATTCCCAACCATTTTATTAACATCATTATTTTCAATCTTGGAGTATTTATCGTTATTATTTGTAAAAGTTCTAATAACTGACCCATCCTTATTTTCAATATCAATTCTTAAATAATCACCTTCTTGTAGATTCTTTATATAATAATTTATAATTACTCCATTTGGGTGGTTTTCACCATATAAAAGATTATTAGGCCTATTTCGACCACCTGATTGAGCCATTCTGTATGAAAGGTCAGGTTTAAAAAGAATAGCGTCATCATTTTGATTATCAATATTTAATTGGTGCAATGGAGTTAAATCGTCAATAATCCAAAAACTCCTTCCATGAGTAGCCACAACTAGGTCATTATCTTTAACCTCAAGGTCTCTAATTGATGTGACAGGAAGATTTAACTGAAATTCAGACCATGAATTTCCATCATCAAAACTAATGTACATTCCCCACTCTGTTCCTGCATAAAGAAGACCTTCTCTTTTTTTGTCACTTCTTATAACTCTAGTGTAATAATTTGAATTAATTCCATCCGTAATAAGGCTCCAACTTTTTCCGTAATCTTCAGTCTTGTATAGATAGGGAGTATAATCTCCAAACTTATATGACGTTGCAGCTACATATGCTTTCCCTTTCTTAAATGGACTTGGATCGATACTATTTATCATGTTTAATTCAGGTGATAATTTTTTTGGTGGAGTTATATTTTCCCATGTTTCTCCTCCATCTTTTGTTATATGAATTAAACCGTCATCACTTCCAACCCAGATTACACCTTCCTCTAGTTCTGATTCAGCAATTGCAAAAATAGTAGCATAATACTCTGCCCCAGTATTATCCTGAGTAATGGGACCTCCTGACGACTTTATTGTCTCTGGAATATTTCTTGTTAAATCGGGAGATATTGTTCTCCATGTCTGTCCACTATTCTCAGAAAGATGTAAATAATTTGAGCCTGCGTATAACTTATTAGGATTGTTTGGGCTAAACATAACAGGAAAGTTCCAATTGAATCGATACTTCATCACTTCAGCACCTGATCCTGCTGGATTATCTGGCCAAATATTTACTGACCTAATTTGACCATTTGAATGATCTTGCATCATCATGTAGCCTTTGTATGTACCTCCAAATACTATTTCATTATTCTTTGGATCAGGTGCTAAATGAGCACTTTCTCCCCCAGCACTTGGCTCCCAATCTCTTTCAGTTATTGAAGAGCCTGAGGATCTATGTTTTATTCTTACTGTACTATTATCTTGTTGAGCACCATATATTCTATATGGAAAAGAATTATCAGTAGAGACTCTATAGAATTGTGCTGTAGGTTGATTAAAGTATGTTGACCAATTTTCTCCTCCATCATTTGAAACTTGTGCACCTCCATCATCAGCAATTACCATTCTCATATTATTATTTGGGTCAATCCATAAATCATGATGATCTCCATGAGGAGCATTCTTTAGTGTAAAAGTTTTTCCTCCGTCAGTTGATACTCCATAACTTACATTAAGAACAAATACTTTATCTTCATTTTGAGTATCAGCGTAAATTCTTGTATAATACCAAGCCCTCTGTCTTAATGCTCTATTAGAATTAACTTTTTCCCAGTTATTACCCCCATCATCTGATCTAAATAAACCTCCATTATCTGCTTCAACCATTACCCAAATTCTTTTTGAATTTACAGGAGAAATTGCTACACCAACTATTCCCCATGGAAATGACGGTAATCCATTAAATTCTGAAATATCTTCCCACGTTTTACCACTATCATAACTTCTAAAAATTTTTGAATCAGGACCTCCACTATCCATTCTATATCCATTTCTTTTCATTTGCCAGGTTGTAGCATATATAATTCTAGAATTGTTTGGATCGAGAATTAGGTCTCCAATTCCAGCTTTATCAGAAACGTATAAGATTTTTTCCCATGTCATTCCACCATCATTTGTTTTATATAGCCCTCTTTCAGAATTGGGCTTCCATAAATTTCCTATAACTCCTACATAAACTATCTCAGGATTTTCAGGATGAATTCTTATTCTAGAGATATGCTCAGATTTTGGCAATCCTAAGTATTTCCATGTTTCACCAGCATCTGAACTTTTCCACATTCCGTGCCCAGAAGATACATTCCCTCTTAGAGTTTGTTCACCTTCACCAACATATATGATGTTTGGATCAGATTCACTTACTGCAATTGCCCCAATACTTCCACCAAAATAACCATCACTAATAGGTTCCCAAGTAGAGCCAGCATCTTGTGTTTTCCAGACCCCTCCACCAGCAGTACCCATGTAGTAAAGGTTAGGATTATTTAATACACCAACAGCGGTACCTGCTCGCCCACCTCTAAATGGTCCAATGAGCCTATATTCAATTGAATTATATAGACTTTCATTATAATTTATTTTGGATTTTTTTGACTGTCCAAAAGTGTTAGTAGAAAAGATTAGAGCAGTTAGGGTTAGTATATATTTTATCCTCATTTTGATTTTTTAATTATAAATTACAAAAAAAGATAAAATCTTGTTGTAGAATAATATTCAAATATTATATAAATGCTGAAATCTTATCGAATCCACCTTTAATATTTACAATGTTTTTTATTGATCTTGAATTAAGAATTGAGCAGGCAATCATACTCCTGTATCCACTTTTACAATGAATATATAGTTTGTCATTATCATCAATACTTTGAATCTTATCTTTTAAATCTATCAAGGGTATGTTTAATGAGTCTTCAATAGAACCTGAGGTATTTTCGCTTTGTGATCTGACATCTAAAATATTTAAATAATTATTGGAATTAAGTGACACAAAATCTTCAGGATCAATGTTTTCTATTGATTCAACATTTTTATTTGCTTTAGTCCAAGAATTAATTCCACCTGATAAGTATCCTTTAATATTGTCAAATCCAACCCTAGAAAGTCTTAATATCGCCTCTTCTTCTTTACCATCAGGAGCTATTAAAATTATGGGCTGATTTATGTCCTCTAGAATTTCGCCTGCCCATGGAGCAAACCTCCCTTGTAAACCAATAAAAATTGATCCAGGTATATGTGACTTTGCAAAATCATCTTCATTTCTTACATCTAGTAGCGTTACATCATTCTTCATTTCTTCAACATAGCTAACATCAAGTGGTTTGAGAGAATTATTTAAAATTAAATGTGGCTCTAAATATCCTTCTTTATTTAAATGAACATTAAAGGGAAAGTATTTTGGAGGTTCAGCTAGCCCATCAAGAACTTCATCCACGAATTCATCTTTAGTCATGTTATCTCTTAATGCATAATTCGTTAATTTTTGATCTCCAAGTTTTCCAACAGTTTCTGAACTTAAGTCTTTACCACATGAAGTTCCTTGACCATGCCCAGGGTATACAATAACATTATCATCAAGTATCATTATTTTATTTCTAAGACTATCATATAGCATCGAGGCGAGATCCCTACTACTAAGAGTTGATTTTTGAGAAAGATCAGGTCTGCCTACATCACCAAGAAATAATGTATCACCAGTAAATATTGCATGATCTAAATTATCAGAATCTCTCAATAAATATGTTGTGCTTTCAATTGTATGACCAGGTGTATGGATAGCAACAATTGTCACATCACCTAGTTTAAACTCTTCATAGTCTTTTGCATTTATGGTTTTAAAACTTGTATTAGCTTTTGGACCATAAATAATGTTAGCCCCTGTCTTTTTTGCTAAGTTTAAATGTCCACTTATAAAATCTGCATGAATATGAGTTTCAAAAATATATTTAATAGATGAACCGGAAATTTTTGCCTTTTCTATGTAGGAATCTATCTCTCTTATGGGGTCAATAATAGCAACTTCATTATTACTCTCTATGTAATAAGAACCCTGAGATAAACATTTAGTATATATCTGTTCAACTTTCATATTTATTCAAAATTAGTTTCTTTCAAATTATATAGCAATTATGTTAAACAAATTTTAAAATTTTTATTTTTTTTTCAATCATAACAATAAATCTATTTACATTTAGGGCCAAATTTAAATATGCCAAAAAATTTAGTCATAGTTGAATCTGCAACAAAAGCTAAAACAATTGAAAAAATTTTGGGTCAAGATTTTAAGGTTGTTTCTTGTGTTGGTCATATTTCTGACTTACCAGTAAAAGAGCTTGGAGTTGATGTTAAAAATGATTTTAAACCTAAATATGTAATACCAACTGAAAAGAAGCCAATAATTCGAGACTTGAAAAAATATGTTAAGGACTCTGACAAGGTTTGGTTAGCAAGTGATGAAGATAGAGAGGGTGAAGCTATTGCGTGGCATCTATACGAAAATCTTGATTTAGTCAATAAAGATTATGAAAGAATTGTCTTTCACGAAATAACAAAGAATGCAATATTAAATGCCCTTGAAACTCCAAGAGACATAAACTTTAATTTAGTTAATGCTCAACAGGCTAGAAGAGTACTTGATAGGTTGGTTGGTTATGAACTTTCTCCTGTTCTATGGAGAAAGGTTAAGGCTGGATTGTCAGCAGGAAGAGTGCAATCTGTTTCTGTAAGACTTATTGTTGAAAAAGAAAGAGAAATTAAAAATTTTATATCAAAAAGTTCATATAAACTAATTGGAGTTTTTGAAAATGAACAGGGTGTTAAGCTTAAGGCTGAGTTAAATGAAAAATACTATTCCGTTGAAGAAGTAAAGAATTTCTTAGAAAAGAATTATAATTCTATTTTTAATATCTCTTCTATCGATAAGAAACCAGCAAAAAAGTCCCCAACTCCACCTTTTACTACTTCTACGCTTCAACAAGAGGCTTCTAGGAAATTAGGGTTTGGAGTTACTAGAACAATGTCAACTGCTCAGAAGCTATATGAAGCTGGGCTTATAACGTATATGAGAACTGATAGTGTAACTATATCAAATGAAGCAAAGTCATCTATAGTTCAAAAGATAGAAAGTAAATACGGTGAAGATTATGTTAATCTCAGAGATTACAAAAACAAAAATAAGTCTGCTCAAGAAGCACATGAAGCTGTAAGGCCAACTGACATTAATATTGAGGAAATTACATCTGATTATGATCAGCAAAGACTTTACCACTTAATTTGGAAAAGAACGATCTCCTCTCAAATGTCTGATGCTCAAATTGAAAGAACTGTAGTTAATATAAAATCAGATTCCTACAATGAATTCTTTGTTGCAAGAGGTGAGGTAATAAAATTTGATGGTTTTCTAAGAGTTTACAACGAGGGGACAGATGATGAAATTGAAGAAGAAAAAGGTGTTTTACCAGCACTATCTATAAATGAAAATCTAAACTTATTAAGTATCAGCTCAAGGGAATCTTTTTCTAGACCTCCCTCAAGATTTACTGAGGCTTCTTTGGTAAAAAAATTGGAAGAACTAGGTATTGGAAGGCCTGCTACATATGCCACTACCATCTCAACTATTCAAAATAGAGGCTATATAGCTAAAGGAGTTAATGAGGGATTAGATAGAAATTATAATTTAATAGAGTTTAGTAAGAATGGCATTAAAGAATCTCAATTAAAAGAAAAAACCGGCTCAAATAAAGGAAAACTTGTCCCTACTGACATAGGTATGATAGTTAATGATTTTTTAGTTGATAATTTTAATAATATTTTAGACTATGGGTTTACTGCAGAAGTTGAAAAGAATTTTGATAAAATTGCGACTGGAGACCAGGATTGGACTGATACAATTAAGCAATTTTACAGCGATTTTCATGAAAACGTAAATGAAGTCAAAGATAATGCTGAAAGACAATCAGGTGAAAAAATTTTAGGATCCGATCCAAATTCTGGAAGAGTTGTTAAAGTCAGGCTTGGAAAGTTTGGACCAATTGCTCAAATTGGGACAATTGATGAAGAGGAAAAACCAATATTTGCAAGCTTAACAAAAGATCAGCAACTTGATACAATTTCTCTTGAAGAGGCTCTTGAATTATTTAAATTTCCAAAAGAAATAGGAAATCACAAAGGCGAGACTGTGACTGTAAACAATGGAAGATATGGACCTTACATTAAGTTTTCAACTAAATCTATATCAATTCCAAATGGAATTGACCCACATACCGTTGATTTAAACATAGCAATTGAATTAATCGATGAAAAATTAAAATCTGAGGAACCTATTCATATATACAATGAGAAACCTGTTACCAAAGGTAAAGGTAGATTTGGTCCTTTTATCAAATGGAACGATATGTTTATTAATGTAAATAAGACTTATGATTTTGATAATTTGTCAAAAAATGATATTGAAGAACTTATTGAATTAAAAATTCAAAAAGAAAAAGAGAAGCTTGTTTCAGAGTGGGTTGATGAGGGTATTAAAGTTGAGAAAGGTAGATGGGGAAGGTCAATTATCTCATTAGGAAAAAAGAAAGTAGAAATTCCAAAAGAAATAGATCCAAAAACCATTACATTAGATATTGCCAAACAGTATCTAAATCCTAAAAAGAAAAAATGAGTCTTGAATTGCTCAAACCTCTTAAAAATAGTTTTCTCAATGATCTTGATGCAAGCTATTTACAAGGATCTCTTTTCAATAAAATAAAAATTCATACTGAGTCTGAAGGGTTACCTAACCCTGAGTTATACGATGTTTGTTTAATTGGTATCGAAGAGAATAGAAATTCTTTTTTTGAATCTAAAAAACAAGACTTAAAATCTATTCGAAAAGAGTTATACAAATTAAAATTTGGAAACTGGAAAATAGAAATCTCAGATCTTGGTGATTTACCAAATGGAGAAACTGTGGATGATTCATATCATGCACTTTATGAGATTTGTAAAGAACTATTCTCAAAAAAAACGATTCTAGTTATTTTAGGTGGGAGTAATGATTTAATATATCCGATTTTTAAATCATATGAATCACATAATGAAAAAATCAATATTGTTTCTATAGATAATCAGTTTGATCTATATCAGGACTCCGATTTAATATCTGGAAGAACATATATGAATAAAATAATTTTTGATGATTCTAATAAGTTAAACGACTTTACAAATATTGGATTTCAAAGACATTTATGCTCTATTGATGAAATAAACTTGATGGAGAAATTATTTTTTGAATATATCTCATTGGGTGAAATAACTGAAAATAATTTAAAAGCAGAGCCTGTAATTAGAAATGCTAACATTGTAGGTTTTGATATGAAATCTTTAAGTATTCAGGGAAATCCAAATGGAATTGATCCAAGGCTATCATGTATCCTCTCCAAATATGCTGGTCAAAGTAATAAAGCTAATTTTCTAGGATTATTTGAGTTGAACAATAATTTAAAAGCTAAAAAATTATATTCAGAGATCATTTGGTATTTTATAGATGGAATAGATAAAAGAGTCTTAGAGACGGATTTTTATGATTCACAAACTTTTAACAAGTATATTGTTCAAACTTCAGGTAGAGATATTACCTTTTTTAAAAGCAAAATTTCTGAAAAGTGGTGGGTATTAATCGATTCCTCAAAAAATAATGCTACTAATTTTTTACCATGTTTAGAAGAGGATTACATAGATGCTTTGAATGATAATATTCCAATAAGGTGGCTAAAGGCAATAAAAAGAAATTAAATTTCTTGTAAATACCTTTCAGCATCAAGAGCTGCCATACATCCAGTTCCAGCAGCTGTAACAGCTTGACGATAGTCTTTGTCTTGGACATCTCCTGCTGCAAATACTCCTGGAATATTAGTTTTAGTGGAAGTTTTATCTGTAAGTATATATCCACTGTCATCCATGTCAACTATGCCTTTAAAAATATCAGTGTTTGGTGAGTGGCCAATGGCTATAAATAAACCTGTTATTTTTAATTCTGAAATATCATTAGTAAGGTTGCTTTGAATTTTGAGACCGTCAACAACATTTTCACCCATAACCTCAATAACTTCATGATTAAATAGCACTTTTATATTTTCATAATTGGAAAGTCTATTTTGCATTGCTTTTGATGCTCTGAAATGATCTTTTCTTACTAGCATGGTTACATTATTACATATTTTTGCTAGATATGTTGCTTCTTCTATTGCTGTGTCACCTCCACCAACAATTGCGACATCCTGATTTTTATAAAAAAAACCATCACACACTGCACATGCTGAAACTCCACCTCCAATAAGTCTTTGTTCGCTCGGTAAACCCAGATATTTAGCCGAAGCACCTGTAGTGATTATGACTGTCTTAGATTTTATTTCATCACCATTTTGAGTGTATAGCTTATGTATTCCACCTTTATCCTTTGAAAAATCCACTTTTGATATAAAATCAATTTCAACTTTTGTACCAAACCTTTCTGCTTGTTCTTTAAGCTCACTCATCATTGTAGGACCGTCTACACCTTTTGGATAACCAGGAAAATTATCAACTTCAGTTGTAGTTGTTAATTGTCCTCCAGGTTCTAGTCCTGTGTACATGACTGGATTAAGATCTGCTCTAGCTGCATATATAGCTGCTGTATAACCTGCCGGTCCACTACCTATTATTATTGTATCCATACTAAGATTTTTGACGAATTATTCCAATCATGTAAAATTAAAAAAACATAATTATAAATTGAATAAAACATTATTAACTTTGTAATTTCATAAGACAAATATGAAGACAACCAAAAAAAATCTTAAGTATCAATCCCCAGGAATCAATGAGGTAAGTAGATACGAAAAACTTCATACTGTTACTTTTGAGAATTCTAAAGAGGGTTCAGTTTCAATTGCGAGAGAAATTTGTGACTTAGTTAAAGCTAAACATGAGAAAAATAAAAACTGTGTGATAGGATTTGCTACTGGCTCTTCACCAACCAAAGTTTACCAAGAAATAATTAGAATTCACAAAGAAGAATCATTAAGCTTTAAAAATGTAATAGCTTTTAATCTAGATGAATATTTCCCAATTAATAAAGATGATAAAAATAGTTATCATCACTTTATGAAGGAAAACTTATTCGATCATATAGACATTCCCCTTGAGAATATAAATATTCCTTCAGGTGAAATAAAAGAGAATCAGGTTAAAAAATATTGCACACAATACGAAAAAAAAATACAGGAAAGTGGAGGTATTGATATTCAACTTTTAGGAATTGGGAGAACAGGACATATTGGCTTTAATGAGCCAGGATCTCATTTTAATTCTAAAACTCGATTAATTACACTTGACCATACTACTAGATTTGATGCAAGTAAAAGCTTTAATGGAATTGAAAATGTCCCTTCAAAGGCAATTACTATGGGTGTTAGAACAATTTTTAATTCTAAGAGAATTATAATAATGGCATGGGGAATACAGAAGAGTCATATAGTAAAAAAGTCAGTTGAGAGTGATGTTTCATCTCTTATTCCCGCAACATACTTACAGAAGCATAAGAACGCAACTTTAGTAATTGATAAAGAATGTTCAAACGAACTCACTAGGGTTAAAACACCTTGGCTAGTCGGGCCCTGTGACTGGTCAGATCTTATGAAAAGGAAAGCAATTGTATGGTTGTGTGATATTACTGAAAAATCTATTTTAAAATTAACTGATGAAGATTATAATAAAAATGGATTGTCAGACTTATTAGCTCTTGAGGGTTCAGCTTATGGATTAAACATAAAGATGTTTAATCATTTTCAAAATACAATAACTGGTTGGCCAGGAGGTAAGCCCGGCGCTGATGATTCGACTAGACCTGAGAGAAAAAGTCCCAACTCAAAGAGGGTTATTATTTTCAGTCCTCATCCAGATGATGATGTCATTTCTATGGGAGGTACATTTGATAGGTTAGTTTCTCAAGGCCATGATGTTCATATAGCATATCAGGCATCTGGTAATGTTGCAGTTTCTGATCATGATGCACTAAAGTTTATTGAGGTATCAAATGATATGTTTCCTGCTGAACTCAAACCAAAGGTAAGTTTATTAATCAAAGAACTGAAAAATAAAAAACCAGATAAAATTGATTCAATAGATGTAAGAAAAATTAAGAGTTTAATCAGAAAAAGAGAGGCAATTTCAGCTACCAGATATATCGGAATACCAGATTCTAATACACATTTCATGAATTTACCTTTCTATGAAACTGGAAGAATAAAAAAGAATCCAGCATCAAAAAAAGATATTTTAATAACAGCATCACTGATAAAAAAAATTAAACCTCATCAAATTTATGCAGCAGGAGATCTTGAAGATCCACATGGCACTCACAAAGTATGTCTTGATATTGTTTTTGATGCATTAGATTCACTCAAAGGTGAAAATTTTATTAAAGATTGCTGGTTATGGCTGTACAGAGGAGCATGGTTAGAGTGGGATATTCACGAAATTGATATGGCAGTTCCTATGAGTCCAGCTCAAGTTCTTCGAAAAAGAAAAGCAATATTCTTTCATCAAACTCAAAAAGATGGTGTAATGTTTCAGGGA
>Ga0208390_1000042_pt1 | contig 34380 bp, 31 predicted proteins | sample Knorr_S7_td_Surf_FD_185594 | JGI IMG/M metagenome (GOLD analysis project Ga0208390, IMG submission 185594) | Marine microbial communities from Southern Atlantic Ocean transect - Knorr_S7_td_SurfaceA_ad_6m_LV_A (SPAdes) (version 2) | ecosystem: Environmental > Aquatic > Marine > Oceanic | place...
AGAGGAAGTGTAAAAATACTCCACCAGATAGCTACACTCAAAAAAGACCATAAAACAGCCTCAATTTGTGAATTAAGTCCAAAGAAAGATGGAAAAGAGAACATTAAGACATTGATTAAAAATAATATCCCTCCACCAAGGTAACCAAGAGAAAATCCTAAAGATGATACACGATTCCTTTCATGGTCTTCAGCGACCGAAACTAATAAAGAGTCGTAGAAGATATTTCCACCTGAAAATCCAATCACACCAAGTACATAAAAGGTAATAGCAAATTTCCATGAACTTTCAGGAACGAAAAATAAATAACCAGTTGCTATTATTCCTAAAACTGCGAACGTTAGAAGCAGCTTTTTTTTTGAGTTTCCCGCATCGGCGAAAGCCCCTAAAATAGGTGCACTTAAAGCTATCAGTAAACCAACAACAGAATTTGCTGTACCGATGACAAATGTACTCTCCCCATCAGTTAAATCATTTGCCCAAAAAGATTTAAAAAAAATAGGGAAAAAACCAGCCATTACAGTTGTGGCAAATGCAGAATTAGCCCAATCATAAAAGGCCCATCTCCATGCTTGTGTTGATAATTTTCTTTGACCTTTCATGTGATTTGTGGGAATAATAACCCTTTTATTGGGAGGAAAAAATGGAAGAGGATAAAAAAACGTATAAATATATGACAATGTTTAGTGTAATCATTGCTGTGGTTGTGGTGGCACAAATTATTTTGGCAAATTATTTGCAATCAATTTATTAAATACAAATATTGAGACACAAAACTAAGGAGAGAATATGAACTCAAAAATATGTGAACTTCTAGATATAGAATTCCCTTTAGTAGCTTTCACCCACTGCAGAGATGTAGTTGTAGCGGTATCTAAAGCAGGTGGATGTGGAGTTTTAGGCGCTGTTGGTATGTCACCAGAACAGTTAGAGAAAGAATTAACATGGATAGATGAACATATAGACGGAAAACCTTACGGAGTTGATGTTCTAATTCCCAACAAGATGGTCGATCAAAGTGAGAAATTTGATGCAGAAAAATTAAAAGGAATGATTCCACAAGAATATGCTGACTTCAGAGCAGATGTTCTTGAAAACCATGACATAGAGGCTTCGGAGTTAAGAACTATAGATACAGCTGGTTCAAGTTTTGCTGCAAATACAAAAGCTGATGGAGCAAAAGCTCTTTTAGACGTAGCTTTTAGCCACCCTATCAAACTAATTGCTAACGCGCTGGGCGTGCCACCCGATTGGATGCTCGAGATGGGAAAAGAAAATGATGTTAAGGTTGCAGCACTTTTGGGAACTGCTCAGCATGCAATCAATCAGGTAAAAGCAGGTGTTGATATATTAGTTGTATCTGGTACGGAAGCTGGAGGCCACTGTGGAAGTGTTTCAACCATGGTACTCATACCTGAAGTTTACGAAGCAATTCAACCGTATGGTGATACACCAATCTTGGCTGCTGGAGGAATAGTAACTGGAAAACAAATGGCAGCAGCAATGACAATGGGAGCATCTGGTGCTTGGTGTGGTTCAGTATGGCTGACTACTGTGGAATCAGAAGTCCCTCCTGTTATTAAAGAAAAAATGGTTGCTGCTAATTCAAGTCAAACAACAAGATCAAGAAGTAGAACAGGCAAGCACTCGAGACAATTAGTATCTCCTTGGACACAAGCATGGGAATCAGAACAAGCTCCAGATCCTTTACCTATGCCTCTACAGCCGATGGTAGCTGAACCCGCTTTACAGAAGGTTGCTAAGCTAGCTGAAGGTGGACATGATGGAGCTAGAGACCTAGCAACTTATTGGGTTGGACAAGGAGTAGGTCTAATGAATCAAAGCATTTCTGCGAGTGATGTTGTTCAGGAATTCAAAGAAGATTTCGTAGAAGCCTATGAAAGATTGACAGGTTTTGTATCTTAATTAACTTCTTTACCATCTTGAAGAATTAAAAACTGTCTGTTTTCATCATTCAGGTCCTCAGTAAGAGATTGAGATATTACTCTTTTAGACCCCTCCGGTGCATACTGGAGAATATAAGATTTTCTAATATCATCTGATAAATTAGGCCCCGTCCTGTGCGGTGTTAAAGAAGAGAAAATTGCTATACTGCCTGCCTTCAGAGGTAAGCAAACTGCTTGGGATGAGTCTAAAGGTATTTCATGACCTAAATCTGTATTTTCATGGAAGAGAGTCCCCCGTCTATGAAGTCCAGGCATCACCCAAGGACAGCCATTAGATTCATCTGTATCTGTAAGAGCTACCCAACAAGTTAAGTAGGCCTGCGGCTCAATATAGGTATAACCATTGTCTTGATGCCAGGGAAATTCGTCTTTGGTACCTGGTTTTTTGTATACTGCTTGATCCCAATATAACCTCACATCAGGTCCGATTAAATCTCTGCATATGTCAGTAAAAACTTTATGTTTACTGAATTCTTTAAGTTCATCAGACTGAGTTACAAGATGGGTGGTAAAAGTAATTTCTTCAGCTCTAGCAATAAAAAATTTACCACCATCAAGGCCTTTTAATGCTTCAGTTACATTGAACTCATAAGGGTCAATTTGATTTACTACTTTGTTGACTTCTTCGTCTGAAAAAGCATTTTCAAGTACAACATAACCTTTTTCGTTAAATGATGTGATGTCTTCATCGGAGAAGAATGTGTAAGGGCCATCAGGCATGGTCCAAGAAAAGCTCTTATTACTCTCATGTAACCTAATATCTTTATCCATAACTATCTATCAAATTTTAATTGAACGCCTAAATTAGTTTCTACAATTTTTCCATTATTATAGGCAAGTTTACCATTCACAATAGTACTCATAATCTTTGAGCTAAAGGTCTCACCTTCAAAAGGCGACCAGCCACAGAAATAGAAAGTATTCTCTTTAGTAACTTTATGCTTAGATTCTAGATCTACGAGAACACAATCTGCCCAGTAACCTTCCCTAATGTAGCCTCTATCAACAATTTTGAATCTATCAGCAACTTTATGTGAAAGATAGTATGGGAGATCATTCAATGAATAGATTCCTTCTTTAACAAGTTCCAAAAGAACAAGGAGTGAGTGCTGTACACTTGGAATACCAGAGGGACAATTCATATAGTCATTTGATTTTCCTTCCAAAACATGTGGAGCATGATCAGTAGCAACATAATCGATATAGCCCTCTAATAAAGCCTTTCTTAATGCATCTCTATCTGTAGACTCTTTCAAAGATGGATTACATTTTATTAAAGTCCCTTTGGTTGAGTAATCATCACTTGAAAAGTAAAGATGAGGAATGCAAACTTCTGCAGTAATCATTTTTTCATTAAAAGGTTTATTAGAGAAAAGTCCTACTTCTTCTTTGGTAGTTAAATGAAGTATATGCAAATTAGAATTATATTTTGTAGCTAATTCGATAGCTTTTTTTGAGGATTTTAAACAAGCCTCTCTGGATCTAATGAGGCCATGCATTTCTACAGGAATCTGTTCTCCATATTTAGCAAGATATTCTCTCTCTAATGATTTTATCATTGGGTCGTCCTCGCAGTGGGTAGTAATAATTACCGGAGATTCTCTAAAAAGGTCATTCAAAGCATCCTCACTATCAACATGAAGATCTCCAGTAGAAGAACCCATAAATATTTTAATTCCACATACCTCCTTAGGATTTATAGCTTTTATTTCGTCTATATTGGAGTTGGATGTGCCCATGTAAAAAGAGAAATTAGCTGATGAAGTCTGGTTGGCAATGGAAATTTTATCTCTCCACAAATCAAGGCTGAGTGTAGGTGGGATTACATTCGGCATGTCCATAAAAGAGGTTGTGCCACCAGCAACAGCGGCCAAGGATTCAGTTTTTATACTTCCTCTCTCCGTCAGGCCAGGTTCTCTGAAATGACATTGATCATCTATTACTCCAGGTAATAAATAATGACCTGCTGCATCAAGAATTTCTCCTTGAGGCTCTATATCATTTGCTATTTTCTCAAACCTACCTTCTTTAATAAGAATATCTTGTTCAGTTATTGAACCTTCATTTATAACTTTACAGTTTTTAATGGTGATTACATTACTCAATATGGTTTGCTCCCTGATGTAGTTAATCTATGCATTGTCCTTTCATTATCTCCATATCCATGTTCAGCAAAATGCTGAACACTCCTATTGTCCCATACAATTAAGTCACCTTTCGACCATTTATGTCGATAAATATATTTTTCCTGGGATGCGTGACTATATAGAAATTCAAGCTTTTGTTGAGACTCTTTGGGATCTAAGTCTTTAATTTTTTTAACGAATGCTTCTGTGACATAAAGTGCCTTTTTTCCAGTTTCAGGGTGCTCTCGAAAAATTGGATGCTCTACTGTCTTGGCATCCTTCGGATCTCCACCTGACAACATTAATACTCCTATATTGCTATGAATTGCTTTTTTTTCTGAGAGTTCTGATTTTAGATCATGATCTAAATCATCATAAGCAAGATACTGATTAGAGAATAGAGTATCTCCTCCTTCTTCAGGTACTACTAAAGAATATAAAAGTGTTGCATCTGGTGGTGATTCTTCAAATGTTACATCCGAATGCCAATGAGCATTTGTATGATATCGCTCGCCATAGTTTCTAATTTCAATAATTTCTGGATATCCCTCTATACCTTTAAAGACTGGATGAACCAAAGGTTTGCCCCATAAACTTGAAATATATTTCAGTTGAGATGGGTTTAATTTCTGATTTCTAAAAATAAGGACCGAGTAATCTAGAAAGCATTGCCTGATTTTTAAAGAATCATCCTCGGAAAGAATATTTAGATCTAATCCTGATATTTCGGCGCCTAAAGGTTTTAAGATTTTAATATCCATATTATTTTAATTTATAGACTTTGATTTGTCCGTACTCATGACCTGCCCCATTGTAATATTCGGCATTTGTTCTATCTAATACAATTCTTACTAAAGAAAGCATTTTTTCACTGTTGCCACATATTATGGTTAAAGGCATTTCTTCTTGGTTCAAAAAAACAAAGTTTTCAACTGCAATATCTACTTCATGATGTCTATATCCATGAAGGTCTAGAACATGACTAGACACAACTTCTAGGAGTTCCTAATCAATCTTCCATTGAGAGCACCAGTAGCCTCTCCTTTAATGAAAGCAACTTCCCCTGAAACAATGGTGTAATCATAACCTGAAGCTTTTTGAACAAGTCTTCGTCCTCCGGCAGGCAAATCGTTAATAATTTCAGGCTCATGCAAAGTTAAGCCTTCATAATCAATTATATTAATATCCGCTTTATAGCCTTTTTCTAATACTCCTCTATCTTTAATACCCAGTAAGTTAGCAGTTTCTGATGTTTGCATTTTGATAACTTTTTCTAAAGGTAGCTTCGATCCCCTGCTTCTGTCTCGAGACCAATGCTGTACAAGTGTTGTCGGAAAACTAGCATCACTTATAGCACCACAATGTGCACCAGCATCGCCGAGACCTGAAATTGTATAAGGATGTTTTAGCATTTTCTCTACAAGGCTCAAGTCACCCGTCTGATAATTAAAGAGCGGATGATAAATCAATGCTCTACCATCTTTTTCGAGCATCGCATCATAAGCTATTTCTTGTGCGGTCATATTTGACGAATTAGCCAAAGATTCAAATGACATGTCTGGATCCGGCTCGTAATTAGCAGGTTCACCTAATTTAAACATCTTTGTATAAGAATTAACTATTTCATCCACTAATGGATTGATAGATATGGCACTGTCATTAAGTAGCTTTTCTTTGAATTCATCATTGCTCATAATCTCGACTCTCTCTTCTAAAGCAAGGTCTGCTATTTCCATATAAGTAGGATGAAATCTAAATGGATTCAAAGTTGCTGTCAGACCCATCAAGATGCCTGTTGCTCGAGGAGGAACTTGTCCGTACATATTTATGCCTTCAGATTGGGCATCTTCAATCCCATCAAGTAATTGCTGCCACCATTCTGGACGTGCATCTTGTTGTTCTACTGTTATTGATATTGGTCTTCCAGATTCTTTTGACATTGCTTTGAAGATATCAAACTCAGAGTCAAAATCATAAAAATCTGATATCCCTTGCAAGACACCCTGATTTATTTCACCTAAAGATTTGGCTATTTCTACTAATTCATTTTTGTGAGCAGTAATGCTTGGAGTCAAATTACCATTAACATCATTATGTTTCTCAGTCCTAGAGGTGCTAAATCCAAAAGCGCCCGCCTTTATTGCCTCCTGCACAATTTCTTTCATTCTATCGATTTCTTCTTGCGACGCTTCCTCGTGATTAATACCTCTCTCTCCCATGACATAAGCCCTTACAGCTCCATGAGGAATTTGTGTACCAACATCTATTGCGAGTGGCTTTTTTTCAAGTGCATCTAGATATTCAGGAAAACTTTCCCATTCCCAATCTATACCTTCATGTAAAGCGGTTCCAGGAATATCTTCTACACCTTCCATAAGACCTATCAACCAATCTCTTTGATCCGGTTTACATGGAGAAAACCCAACACCACAATTTCCCATTACTACCGTTGTAACTCCGTGATAAGTTGAAGGTCTTAAATATGGATCCCATGTTACCTGACCGTCATAGTGAGTATGAATATCAACGAAGCCAGGAGTAACAATTTTCCCTTCAGCATCGATGACCTTTTTAGCTTCACCTTTGATATCACCAATTTCAACAATTTTTTCATTTGATATGGCTATATCTGCTTGATAGGGCTTGCTTCCCTTTCCATCATAAATTGAACCATTTTTTATTATTAGATCGAACATATTAAAAACCTAAAACATTTAAATGAGCTATGCAATATAGATATTCGTATTAATTTTTACCATAATAGTAAAAATACATAAAAACTTCATGAAAAAACACTTATTTAATCTATTTATTTTTCTTCTTCTGTCCTCTCAGGTCTTAATTACCGAGGAAGAGAAATCAACAAAGGAAAATGAAGATGTTGTTTCTGAAGAGGAAAAAAAGGTTTATATAGAAGAATTAGTAGAGGACTTTGAAGAAATTCCGGGTTTTTTTACAACTTTCAGAGATCCAAAGACAAATCAAGTTTTCTTAAAAATTACTAATAATCAATTAAAAAGTGAGTTTATTTATTTTGCACATGCTTTGAATGGAGTTGCGAGCGTGGGAAAAGTTAGGGGTTCATATTTAGATGAAGGTGTTTTTAAAATTGAAAAAGACTATAACAATCTCAGATTTTCTAGAGTTTTAACAAATTATTTTTTTGATGAAACCAGTCCTCTCGCAAAATCGGAAGGAGCAAACGTATCGGATTCAACTTTCAAAGTATTTGAAATCATGGGAATGAATGAAGCTGAAGACGAATATTTAATAGATATAACAAGTATGCTTTTGTCTGAGGCATTAACACCCATAATGCCTATCTACTCTCCAGATGGTCCCCCGTCAGGATTTAGTTGGGGTCAAGTAAGCCCATCTAAATCAAGAATCAAAGGAGTCTTCAACTACGAGAAAAATACAGATTTTGAAATTGAGTATGTTATAGAAAGTGCACCTTCTTATGGATACGAAGCTGAAGATGTTGCGGATCCAAGGAATGTTAACGTAAATATTAGATATAGCTTTATTGAGATGCCAAAAAATGATTTTGAACCTCGTGTAGCAAATCAATCAATAGGATATTTTTCAGAAAGAATAACTGACCTTACGTCCACAGATATAACACCTTATAAAGATCTTATCGGGAAATGGAATCTTAAGAAAAAGAATCCTGATGAAGAGCTTTCAGAACCAATCAAACCCATTACATTCTGGATAGAAAATACAACCCCTTATGAATTGAGAGACTATATCAAAGAAGGAGTTCTAGCATGGAATATTGCCTTTGAAGCTGCAGGTTTTATAAATGCCATAGAGGTCAAAATTCAACCAGATGATGCAGAGTGGGATGCAGGAGACATTAGATATAATGTACTCAGATGGACATCGTCCCCAGATCCGGTTTTTGGTGGATATGGACCGAGCTTCACAAATCCCAGAACAGGAGAAATAATTGGAGCAGATATAATGCTCGAATGGGTTTACTTAACCAATAGAGTAAATTATGACGGTATATTTAATGAAAATTCGAGTCATGACAACTGTTCATCTTCCAGCTACATACAGGATGGAATGATTCTAGCTCAAGCTATTGAATTAAATGATCCCAAAATAATTGAGCAAGCAATAATCAGATTAACGCTTCATGAAGTTGGACATACTCTTGGTCTGAATCATAATTTTAAAGGGAGTTACTTGCATAATATTGAAGATGTACATAATCCAGAAATAACCAGTAAAATTGGAGTGACCGCCTCGGTAATGGAATATCCGGCTATAAACCTTGCTCCTTTAGGAGTTGAACAAGGAGACTATTACGACACAATACCTGGGCCCTATGACATATGGGCTATAAGATATGGATATACGCCCGATTTAACTGAATCTGATTTAGAAGATATTATTTCTGAGCAACATAAACCCGAACATATGTTTGCAAATGATTCAGAAGATATGAGATCCCCAGGAAGAGGAATTGATCCGCGCGCTATGATCAATGATCTTACAAATGATCCAATGACTTATGCAGAACAAAGAATTGAACTAGTGAATGATACTCAAGCTAAGTTAGTTCCAAAATTATCAGACTCAATTGAGACCTTTGAGGAATTTAGATTAGCTCATGCAATCTTTATGAGAGAGTATTCAAGAGCATTAGAGGTCATCTCAAGACACATTGGTGGGGTTTACATAGAAAGATATGATCCTAAAAATATCAATGAAAATAAACCATACACCCCTGCTCCGTCTAATGAACAAAGAAGAGCTATGAAGCTTCTAAGTGAGCATGCATTTTCACCAGAAGCATTTCCAATAAATTCTGATTTACTTCAATTGGTACAAGTTGAGAGAAGGATGTTTGATCTCTCTGGAGAACATGAAGATCCTCAGATGCACAAAATCATTCTTGGTATTCAGAATAGAGTGTTAGATCATATTTTAAGTCCATGGACACTCTACAGGATTTCAGATACCGAACTTTATGGCAATGATTACTCTGTTAATGAGGTGTTAGATGATATGACAAAGGCTATATTCGTTGGAGATGAAAATAATAAGGTATCTTCTGTGAGACGTAATCTTCAAACTTCATACGTAAGACGACTAATAAACTTACTAGCTCAAGATTATTATGACGAATTGGCTGCAGCTGCTGCTTACGACTCTTTAAGGCAGATTCAGAAACTTGCCAGGAAAACTTCTACCGATATTCCTACTAGATCACATAGAAAACTGATTTCATGGATCATAGAATCCGGTCTTGATCGAGCCAATTAAGAAACTTCTTTTAAAAATTTAATTATTAGTTCGTTAACCTCATTTGGTATCTCTTGTTGAGTCCAATGACCAATACCTTCAAACTCTTCTGCAAATTTAAGTTCTTTATAATTTGGTGAGATTCTGTCAATTAGAGTCTGATCTGAAGGAATAAAAAAGTTTACGGGATCTAAGCTTCCAGTAATAAAAAATGCTGGTTGCTCAAGAATCTTACCTTCTAATTCTGTAAGTTCATGCCAATCAATATTTTGAGCTCTATATCTATTGAAAGGACCTCTTAATCCACTCATTTCAAATTGACTTACAAAATAATCAAGATCCTCAGGTGAAAACCAATCAGGAAAGTCTTCGAATACTTCCATCCCCTCAAGAAAACTGGAATGCTTATCTTTTTGAGGCATCAAACCACTTTGACCTTTTTCAAGATTATGTTTCATGCCCCTTCCATCACTATTCGTATAAGTTATGAAAAGTGATCTTTTTAAATCTGACTCAAATTCCTCCTCCGCAATACCCTCTTTCTGAAAGTAAAGTTGGTAGAAAAATTTGTTTTTGTATATCTCTCTCCAAAGATCTAAGGTTGGCATCGGACCTCTGCCAGTAAAAGGAACTGACATAGTACCGGTTGCAGTTATTCTATGTTCATTTAAAGCTGCTGTGTTTAGAGCAATTGGTCCACCCCAATCATGTCCAATTGTTATAGCTGTGTCATAACCTAAAGCATCAACAATACCAATTACATCATCAGTCATATTCTTCATAGAATATGCTTCTATCTCGTAAGGTTTGTCTGACTCTCCATAACCACGAACGTCATAAGCAACTGCTTTGAAGCCAGCGGCAGCGACAGCAGGAAGCTGATGTCTATAGCTATACCAGCTCTCAGGCCAGCCATGGCAAAATATAACTAGGGGACCATCCCCCATCATTGCTAGTCTTAATTTAATTCCATTGCTTTCTACATGTTTAAACTCAATGTCATTCATTTTTACCTCTAGATTTTATATTGACGATACTCTTTCAATTAACCAGTAAGTTCCAAGCCCACCTATAAAATAACTTGCAAAAGCATGAACCTCAATCTTTATTTTATTCGATTTAAGAAAATATATAATTAATCCAAAGAAAGGAAGGATAGCTAATTGTCCCATCTCGATTCCTGCATTAAAAAATAATAGAGAAAGAAGGAGATTTTCATTATTTATTCCAATTTCTGTAAGAGCTCCCGCAAAACCTAGTCCATGTAATAATCCAAATCCAAAGGCTATCAACCAAGGAGTAGAATCATATTTGTGCTCATCGCCTACCTCCAAAGCTAAATATATAATTGTTAGTGCTATAAAAGCCTCTGTTGAAGCTTGGGGTACGCTAACAACATCCAGCACAGATAAAGCCAAAGTGATGCTATGCGCTAGCGTGAAGGCAGTGATTGTTTTAACGAGGTTTAAAGTTCCTGAAACAAGAAATAAAAGGCCAAAAACGAATAGCATATGGTCTATGCCACCGAGTAAGTGCTCTACACCAAGCCAAAAATAATTGATTGGATAGATGCTTACTTCCTCTGGTACATCTAACTTGGAACTACTTATTGTTGCTAACCCTTCAAAAGTGGTCTCATCTAAAAATTTTACACTTACTAATGCATCCGTAAGCCTTGTGAGACCCTTAAATGCTATTTCTTTACCTTTTAAAGATTCTTCGCAAGTAATTGCGATATTCGTGACTAGATATTTACCTTGGGCTTCTGGTAATTTTCTTTGCTCCTCCTTACAGTCTGTAAAGCTTACTTCTGCAGGAAGTCCACCTGTGTTAGTTGGAAACATCCATAAACCTGAATAAAATCCGTCTAGTGTTTCCTCCAGAGACAATCTTGCAGGATTCATTTCATGAGTTTGTATAAATTCACCAAGAGATAGGCTGAAAAGAATAAAAATAAATTTATTTAGTTGTTTCATTTAAATCTGCCAAAATCTCAATTTGATATTTATTTCTCAATTCCTTCAAATAGTTCTTCACAGAATTATTTTGTTTTTCAAGGACCACATCATTAATAACAATATTTTTTATTTCCTCTAGATTTGGAGTGAAAGATTCTGCGATAGAGTTAATAAATACTAGGTGCGATCCATATTCAGACTTTAAAGGTCCTGACCATTCCTTGATGGTCAAATTTTGAATATCTTGCGAAAATTTTTTACCAAAAGATCTTTCAATTTCTCTAATAGTTTTAGAAGAAAAGTTCTTTCCCAGTAAAAATGGTTCACCAAAATTAGCTTCAGAAGAACCATTTTTTATTAGATTTAAAGCTTTAGAAGAATCATCCTCATCTGTCTTGCTCGAACTAAAATAAATATGAGAGAACGTTATTCTTTTTTCTACATAGTACTTATCTAAATTTCGATTATAAAAATCATTTACCTCGCTCTCTGTCGGCAGAGAGGTATCTCCCTCTTGTCTTAAGAAACCAATTTTCTGAGCCAATCTTCTTTTTATGATTATATCGTTCTTATCCAATCCCAACTTTATTGCTTCTCGATAGAGTATCTCTTCATCAAGGAGTTGTTTGATAATGCCGTCTACTTCTGACATTGTAGGCTCTCTTCCCACTTGAGTGACCCAGGTGTTTATCAATGAGTTAACTTCTGATTCAAATATAGTTATTTTGTTATCGTCCTCATTATTAAAAAATAAATCAGCGATAAGAATCACTATTCCTAAAATAAAAAAAATAAGAAGTCTTTGTTTCATAATTAATAAAAATTATAATAAAATCATATAAATAATTGAGTAAATTAAAGTATTTACCAAGTATCTATATTAGGCCTTTTCTTACCGGATTTTGATTTTGGGGGGAGTGACTTGAGGGCGCTAGATACCCAATTTCTAGTTTCTGCTGGATCAATAACATCATCAAGTTCAAAATGAGATGCCATATTTACGGCCCTACCTCTGTGATAGCTATCCGCAACCATCTTTTCATATGTTTCTATCCTTTTCTTAGGATCCTTAATGGCTTCTAATTCTTTTCTATATCCAAGCTTAACTGCACCTTCTAGACCCATGCCTCCAAATTCCCCTGTTGGCCACGTAACCGTAAATAAAGGTATTTTAAAACTTCCTCCTGCCATAGCCTGAGCTCCTAAACCATAAGCTTTTCTAATGACAACAGACATAAGAGGAGTTTCAATATTAGCACCAACTACAAACATTCTTGCAGCATGTCTGATTAGTGCAGATTTTTCACTTTCAGGTCCAACCATAATTCCTGGGCAATCTATTAAGGATAGTATCGGAATATCAAACGCATCACATAGTTGAATGAATCTTGATCCTTTATCAGCACCAGGAGAGTCAATAGCTCCCGAGAGATGGCCTGGATTATTTGCAATAACTCCAACAGGCTTACCTTCAATTCTTATGAAACTAGTTATTATTCCAGGTGCCCAGTCTTTTCTGATTTCGAGTACTGAATCTATGTCAGCTATTCCATCAATAATATCTCTCATATCGTAATATCTAAGCCTGTTTTCTGGGACTGCAAATCTAAGTTTTCTGGCATCTGGTTCTTTCCATTTTTTTATTGGTCCTTGGAAATAGGAAAGATATTTTTTTGCTACTTCGACTGCTTCTTCTTCATCTTTAACAGCAATATCAACAACACCATTTGGCACTTGAACATCCATTGGCCCAACTTCATCTGGAGTAAAAACTCCTAATCCTCCACCTTCAATCATGGCGGGCCCACCGACGCCAATGTTCGAATCTTCCGTAGCAATGATTACATCACAACAGCCCAAGAGAACTGCATTTCCTGCAAAGCATCTTCCAGTTGTTATTCCAATGACTGGAACTAATCCAGATAATTGAGCAAAATAAGTAAAGGCTAAACAGTCTAAACCTGCCACACCAGAGGTGTCAGTATCTCCTGGCCTTCCACCCCCTCCTTCTGCAAATAAAATAGTGGGTAATTCATTCTGTTCAGCTATTTCGAACATTCTGTCTTTCTTAGCATGATTCATTTTTCCTTGAGTGCCAGCCAATACCATATAATCATAAGACATGGCCATTACTCTAGAAGCATTCTCAGGAAATAAATCACCATTAACATGGCCTAATCCACAAACCATCCCATCACCAGTGGTATTTTTAATTAAATCTTCCTCGCTTCTTCTGCGCCTTTGAGCGGCCATTACAACCGAGCCATATTCAAGAAAACTTCCTTCATCACAGAGATGTTCAATATTTTCCCTTGCCGTTCTATGACCAGTTCCGTACCTTTTTTTTACTGCTTCAGGACGATTAACGTCATGACTGGCCTCTTTTCGATCTAAAGCCTCTCTAAGGTCTGGTCTAATCCAATCCAAATCAACTTCTTCGTCTTTGTTGGAAGTTTGTTTTTCGACCTTCTCAAGTCGAATCATCATCAATGAATGACCTTCGAAAACTGTATCTAGACTTGAGACAGATATGTCTTCCACAATACCGCTTACTTCAGAGATAATTTCATGTTCCATTTTCATGGCTTCCATAATTCCTAAAGTTTTACCTTCCCAAACGCTGTCTCCTATTTCAACATCAAATTTAACAATCATTCCTTGCATAGGTGCAGTAATACTTCGATAGCCTTCTCTTATTTCTTCTTGCTGAAGCTCTAGAATGTTTTCTGATTGATCGACAAACATGCCACCAGATTTGCCATGATCAAGAACTGCCAAAGGATCTAGGTTCTCTATCTTTCCTCTTTTAGGTTTTTCTTTTTCAATAATACTTCTACTTATATCAGAGAGGTCAGAATGAGTTTTTACTGAGGTTAAGGTAACTAAATTGTTCTCAAAAAAGTTGGTATGAACTTTATTATTTTTAAAGTCTTGGTTGATTAAAATATTTTTTAATAAATCTAAATTTGTTGGCACTCCATCAATTTTGAATTCGCAAAGAGATCTATAATTTCTTTTTATTGCCTGTTTGAAGTTATCTTCAGAAGAATAAGTAATTATTTTTGCAATTAACGAATCAAAAAGAGGACTAGTTTCGTACCCTACATATCCATAACTATCAACTCTTACTCCAGGACCAGATGGGAGGTCGAATTTTGTGAAAATGCCTCCACTTGGATTAGCATTACCATTAGAGTCAATAGTTTCCATATTCACTCGTGATTGAACCGCATATCCTTTAGGGTCTGGAATATTTTTCTGCTCAAGTTTAATTTGCTTTAAAGTTTTACCTGAAGCTATTTGAATTTGAGCCTTAACTATATCAATAAATAATACTGACTCAGTTACTGTGTGCTCGACTTGTAACCTAGGATTGCATTCAATAAACCTAAAGTCATTTTTTTCTACATTGACTAAAAATTCTATAGTAGCCAAGCCTTCATATTTTAATTTCTTAGCTAGAGCCATAGATGCATCAATCATTTTATTTTTTAATTCAGGACCTAGGCTAGGACTAGGAGCTATTTCGATAAGCTTTTGATGGCGTCTTTGAATGGAGCATTCTCTTTCATGTAAATGACTCACTGCTCCTGTCCCATCCCCTATGATTTGGAATTCGATATGCCTATAATTTTTTAGATACTCTTCTAGATACAAGTCAGGGGAATCAAAAGCTGCCTTAGCCTCTGATGATGCCCTATCATAGGATTCTTTTAATTCTTCCAGCTTAGAGACAATTCTCATGCCTCTGCCTCCTCCGCCTGAAATCGCCTTAATCAAAATAGATGAATTCTTATTTAATGACTTCATAAAGTTTTGAGCTTGTTTCAGAGAAGTTTTCTGATGCGTTCCTGATATCGTGGGAATGTCTAAACTCAAAGCTAATTCTTTGGCAGTGGTCTTGTCACCGAATATTTTTAAAGTCTTTTCACTAGGGCCAATAAATTTAATCTTGGCTCTTTTAGCTGATGCAGCTAAAGCCGAGTTTTCACTGAGAAAGCCATATCCAGGATGGATGAAATCTGCCTTGGACTCTTTAGCTATTGATATGATTTGCTTGATATCGAGATAAGCTTGAGCCCCTTTTCCTTGAATCGGATAAGCCTCATCTACTTTTGAGAGATGCAAACAGTTGGCATCATCCTCTGAATAAATGCCAACAGTTTTAATGCCTAAATCACTACAAGTCCTAGCTATACGAATTGCAATCTCACCTCTATTGGCTATTAAGACTTTTTTCATGAACTTATTTCTAAAGTCTAGAAACTAGTTTTTACCATAGATCATATTTTTGCATTTCAGCTCTTCCGACGACCATGTGATGAACTTCATCAGGGCCATCGGCAAATCTCAAATGCCTTATATCGGTATAAAGTCCTGCAAGAGGTGTCCATTGAGATATACCAGCAGCACCATGCATCTGAATGGCTTGATCAATAATTTTACAAGCCTTCTCAGGTACCATGGCTTTTATAGCACTAACATATACTCTCGCCTCTTTATTTCCTAGAACATCCATAGCTTTAGCAGCTTGAAGAACAGCTAATCTCATAGCGTTTATTTCTATTCGCGCTCTAGAAATAATTTCTAAATTTCCCCCAAGTTTTGCTATAGGTTTTCCAAAAGCCTCTCTATTTCCAGCTCTCTTCACCATTAACTCAAGTGCAACTTCAGCCTTACCTATAGTTCTCATACAGTGATGAATTCGACCTGGTCCAAGTCTTACTTGTGATATTTCAAATCCTCGACCTTCACCAAGAAGTATATTCTCTTTCGGTACTCTTACATTATCAAACTTTATGTGCATATGACCATGGGGGGCATGATCATGACCAAAGACTTGCATACCTTCAAGTATGTGAACTCCAGGAGTATCTTTTGGAACTAATATTTGAGATTGTTGCTTTGAAGGATGAGCATCAGGACTCGTTTTGACCATCACGATCATAATTTTGCACCTTGGGTCACCTGCACCAGAAATATAAAACTTTTCACCATTAATTACCCACTCATCGCCGTCAAGAACAGCGCTAGTACTGATATTCTTAGCATCTGAAGAGGCTAAATTTGGTTCAGTCATCGCATATGCCGATCTAATTTCTCCATTCAGTAACGGTTCTAGCCATTGTTTCTTTTGTTCTTCGGTGCCAACTCTCTCAAGTACCTCCATATTTCCAGTATCTGGAGCTGAGCAATTCATGCTTTCTGATGCCAAGGGATACTTACCTATTTCAGTAGCTACGTACGTATAATCTAGGTTAGTTAATCCGTCGCCGATATTTCCATCTGGATCAGGTAAAAAGAAGTTCCATAAACCTAACTCTTTAGCTTTTTCTTTGGCGCCTTCCATAAGTTCAATTTGTCTGGGATGCCAGGACCACCTATCCTCCTTCTCATTTTGCAAAGCTGAGTATTCAGCCTGTATGGGCTTAACGTTTTCTTCGCAATGCTTTTTTACCAAATCCATAAGCGGTTGAGTTTTTTTGGACATGGATAGTTCAAAAAGTTCTGGGTCATTTTGTAACATGTTATTTCTCCTTTAATAACGAATAAATTAATATGAATACCAAATTGGAGAGGACCACGCCCGCTCCTGTATCGTTGGTTGTAAGTCTTCTCTTGGTTTCGTACCATTTTTTACGGCATCCCAAGTAGACCATCTGCAGCTAGGGTTCTCTAATACTCTTACATAATAAAAAGACTTGACTGCAGAGTCAAAAGAATCGTCTGTCCAAACAGTTTTAATTTCATTGGCTCCCCTATCTGAGCTTATAGAGCAATCAGAAATATCCACTAAAGCATCATTATCTGGGCATCTTTTCGTAATAGGATCAGGGGTTAAACCATCTGAACATGCCACATCTATAACTTTTTCATGTGGACGTCCGGATATTCTATCTACCCAACCTTTTATGATTTGTACTCTTTGTAAAGGAGCTGCATTTTTGTCTCTCATTGCCCATATAAGGAAAGAAGGAGCAGTGCCTTGAGAGGCTTCCAAATCTTGTCCCATGGGCACTCCTTTTTTATAAGCCTCCTTTACAAGATCATCTCTATCTAATAAAGACTTATCAAAATTGTAACCTCCGAAGAATCTAAGCTTAATTCTGCTGCCGGACGTGGCGTAAGTCTCTTTTCTTCGGAAGGCATCAAAAATAGAATCTCTTGTATTTTCTTCTGCCCAAACTGCAGCTAAGCCTGAGGCTCCCCATGTATTAAAGACAGCATTATTAAAATTTCTCTCTCCTATTTTCTTGAAAGCAAGTTGCCTAATCGCATTACCGCCAGTTAAGTCTTGCACTTGCTGATCAGATATTGGAACTGATCCTCTTGCTACTGCCGTTCCATCCAAGATACCAACTTTAGAATGGAAGTCAGATTCATCATCAGATATCGCTCCTGTATGAGTATCACTGGCTCCGACCATACCGAATTTATATGGATTACCTCTTCTTTCTTCTTCCAAACCTAATCCATCTAAGTAAGCCTGCCTAACATAACTTCCGAACGGACGGCTGTAAGATGAGTTTCCAACTCTTTGCCACATGATTTCAAAGTCAGCCCATTCATCATCAGGCGATAGTATCGGATGAGTTTCAGAAGTTCCCTTAACTTGAGTCATCTCAACTAATGGTTCATTCCTCATTCTAAAGTCTGCATATTGAGTACTAATTGGAAGACCTTCCCAGTTTTCCATTTCAAACATTTGTCCATTTGATCCATTCGAGTTATGGGGTATGGCAATCGTATCAACTCCTCTGTCTCTTAGATCATCCATCCAAGTCCAAAGCTTTTCTGGATTAACTGACTTAAGTCGGGTGTATGGCTCTACGGTAAATTTGTTTCCTTTATAAATTACGTTTCTATGTAAATTAGCATTTTCAAATGGAGGAAAACCATCAGATCCACATGTGCCACTTAACCAACAAGTAAGGTCTGAAGCACCTTGAGTATTGGATGATCTAGTAGTTGAAGCTGTATATTCATATGCAACAAAGGTAGTGAATTTCCCAGGATCATTGTGTCTTTGTGCACTCAATATCACATCTTTCCATGCAGATCTGTGAACATCTACATCATAGAGAGTTGAACCTCTTGCTGTATCTCCTGTGAAGTAAGCTATCGTGCGTGTCCAGATATTGCTGAATTGTGCAATATTTCTGACATAGTCTTGAAAAAGTCTAGATCGGGCGGCTACTGATTCTTGGTTTAAATTCTCAGGAGCATTTAAGTTATGGAATGGTTCAGTGCCTTCTTTACCATTATTTGGATTTGCCCAATCTTCGACGCTTCCCAATAAAAATCCATGATCAGTCACTGCATAAAAATCTAAAGGTTCTCTGAGTTGCATGTCATAACCTAAAGGATGCTGTATGGCATTTCCTTTGGCGTATTCGTATGCATCATCAGGTGTTGCTGTAGTTCCAAAAATATAAGCATCAAATGAATGTTTTGTATGTACATGAAGGTCTCCAAAATAAACATTTCTATTCGGATTATATCCAGGAGTAGATCCAGGCTCAGGGTCAGGAACAACAAGGTCATTCGTGTAATCAACTACACTGTCAGGAGAAGTACAGCTCCAAAGGCCAAAAATTAAAAATAAGCCAAATATGACTTTTTGAAAGTTACCCATAAATCTCCCCACCAAGAGAGATTAATTTAACAATTTACTTAGAGCTTGGAAAGGTAATCATCAAAAAATTTATAGAAAAAAATTCAATTAAGTTAAGGATTAAATATCATCAGGCAAAATATTACCTATTGTGATACCTTCATTGTCTGGAATGTACCAGATAGGTGAACTCCAAGCTCTTTCTTGTATCGTGGCAGGAAGGTCTGCTCTGGGAATCTCTCCAGATTTTATTGCATCCCATGACGACCATCTACAAGTAGGATTTTCTAAAACTCGCACATAATAAAAAGCTTTCAAGTTTGGATCAAAATCAGGATCTTGCCATACCACTTTGAGTTCGTCGGCACCCAAATTTTTAGATATCCTACAGTTATTTAAGTTAACCTTAGCTCGACTATCCCTACAAAGTTTTGTCTTTGAATCAGGTCTTCTGCCATCTGCGCATGCTACGTCATATATCTTTTCGTGAGGCTTTCCACTCAACTCAGTCCATCCTTTAATTATCTGAACCCTGTCTAAAGATGCCCTTTTTAAGTCTCTTAATGCCCAAACCATGAATTGAGGAATTTTATTCTCAGACTGAAATAAATCAGAACCCATTGTTACCCCATTTAAGTATGCATAATTTATAGGATCTTCCTTATTAAAGACATCATCTATTTCATATCCTCCAAAAAATCTCACTTTAATTCTGCTTCCGGTTGTAGCAAAAGTTTCTTTTCTTCTGAATGCGTTATAGATAGATTCTCTGGTGTTATCTTCAGCCCATACAGCTGCAAGACCAGATGCACCCCATTCAGTATAGCCTGTATCAATATATTCTTGACCACCAATTTCTTTATATCCATTAATAATTACATTCGCTCCGGAGCCTTCTATTTGCTCTTTAAAAGATTTCGTAAGAGGGGCTGCACCTCTCAATTCTGGTGTACCATCGAGAATACCTATTTTTGAATGGAAATCTGATTCCTTATCAGATATTGCCCCAGTATGAGTATCGCTCGCACCCACAAGACCAAATTTATAGGGATTTATTTTATATTCAGAATCTAATGAAAGGCCTCTTAAGTAAGCGTTCCTTACATAACTGCCTGTTGGGCTAGAATAAAATGGAGATGCTACTCTATTATTCATAATACCAAAATCTGCCCATTTATCTTCTGGTGAAAGAAGTGGATGAGTATCCGATGTCCCTTTAACTTGTGTAATTTCCACTAATGGTTCGTTTCTCATTCTTTTCGAAGCATAGTCGTCGTCCATTGGATTTCCTGCCCAATCTACAAGTTGGAACATTTGTCCATTTGATCCATTTGAGTTATGAGGAATTGCAAGACTTTCAACTCCAAGGTTTCTTAGATTATCCATCCAATCCCATAAATCCTCAGGATTACTAGAATCTATGATTGAGAAAGGCTGAATGGGAGCCTTGTTATCTCGGAAAATAACATTTCTATGAAGATTACTTTGCCCTGGACCACTTGAAGTAAATTCATATGCTATGAACGTAGTAAATTCTCCAGGGTTGTTATGCCTTTCAGCAGCTTCCGCTATATCTCTCCAAGCAGTGTGATGAGTTTCTCTATCGTATGCCCTTGTCCCATAAACCGTGTCCTCCTGCAAATAAGCACCGAGCATTTTTATAGGATTCTTCGAGGGTTCAATTAATTCATTTGTTATTAGGTTAGCGAATAATCCAGCTCGCCTAACAAATGTGTTCGTGTTTAAATTTTCAGGATCATTTAATCCATGAAGATCTGAAGCAAAATCTAACTTACCCGGTCTAGAAGAGGGATCCGCATATGCCGGCAACATCCCCAGCCAAGCAGCATGATCTGTAACAGCATAAAAATCCAAAGGATCATCAAGTTGCATGTCAAATCCCAGAGGATGTTTAATTGCACCTCCTTTAGCATATCTGTATGCATCATCAGGTGATGCGGTTGTTCCAAATATAAAGGCATCGAAAGAATACATCGTGTGAACATGAAGATCACCAAAGAAAGCATCTTTATTCTGATTACTTGAAATTTCTTTGATCCTTGGGGTTTTTTCTATAGAGAAATCTACAACATCATCTTTTATGGAAAAAATATTATTTGCACCTAAAATAAAAATTATTGCAGCAAATAAAAGAGCTATCAGAAAGGTTCTTATTATTACGCTCATTCAATTCTCCCCAGTATTGTTTACCTTTAAATATGAGAATTTATGTTCCCACGAAAAGCCTATATTTCAAACATTTATTATTAAGTATTGTAAAAAGTCATAAATACTGTATATTTATACAGTATGAAAGATATATATAGAAAAAATAAACATTCAGGCCAGCCGATGGCAGTAAAAAGCATTGACACAATAGAGTTTACAGAGACATTCAATTATCTGTGGATAGATAGATTGATAACCTCGTTATACATAGTCTTATCAGTTTCATTGACCATCATTTCTTTTGCATTAATGCTAGGCATTTCCATTTAATAAGATTACCTGAATAGTTTTTATCCTGTTATTCTCTTAATATGAATTTAGAGGATATCTTCTTCCCTTTCTTATTTCTTTGGTCGACAATTGCTGTTCTAGTTTTTATCGCCTTGTTCTATAAAAATGCTCCTTATGGAAGATACTTTACTTTAGATTCCAATTACAAAATTCCTTCTAGAATTGGATGGATTATTATGGAATCTCCAACAATAATTGGAATGCTTATATTTATAGTCCTATTTCGCAACAAAATAGGACAAACTGAAATCATCTTTTGCTTATTATGGTTATCTCACTATATTCATAGAACAATGATTTGGCCTTTCAGGGCACAATTGAAAGGTAAGTCAATGGCAGTTGGTGTGGTTTCTATGGCCTTATTTTTTAATTCAGTAAATATCTCTTTGCAATGCATATGGATATTTATATTTGGAAATTACAGCGACGACTGGCTGATATCCATACCATTTATATTTGGCATAATTTTATTTTTTTCGGGCATGGTCATCAATATTAAATCAGATGATATATTGATTAAATTACGCAAAAATAATGGTGAAGGTTACTATTCTCCTCAAGGCTTCTTGTATAGATATATAAGTTGTCCAAATTATTTTGGAGAGATTATTGAGTGGCTTGGATGGGCAATTCTTACTTTAAGTCCTTCTGGTTTAGTTTTTTTTATTTGGACATTTGCAAACTTAGTTCCAAGAGCTAGATCAAATCATAATTGGTCTAAATCTAATATCCCTAATTATCCAAAGAACAGAAAAGCGATATTTCCTTATATTTATTAATCAAGGTCATACAAATCCGCTTGTTTCTTATTAAGACAAACTTTATTCTATGAGAATTATTTATGTAAAAGGAGATATTCATGGATCTAGAATACGGACCTCAATATGACGACTTTAGGGCTGAGGTTATTAACTTTGTAAAAGAAAATGAAAATACAAAATTAACTGGACCTGCAAGAAGTGAGAGTAGAGTTGCATGGCAACAGAAATTGATTGACCACGGTTACTTCGCAAGATCTATACCCAAAGAGTATGGTGGTTATGGCGGAGACATGGACATAATCAAATTAAGAATTATCGCAGAGGAGTTTGCTAAATCTCCAATTCCTAAGCCAGCTGGAGGTCAAGGTATTCAAATGCTTGTTCCGACTTTATTATCTTTAGGCACAGAAGAGCAAAAACAAAAATATATTAAACCCACCCTAAGAGGTGAAATATTATGGTGTCAGGGTTATTCAGAACCAAATTCAGGAAGTGACCTAGCGAGTTTGCAAACTAAGGCTGAACTTGATGGAGATGAATGGGTTATAAATGGACAGAAGATTTGGACTAGTACTGCACATCTCTCGCAAATGTGTTTTATCCTAGTTAGGACGGAACCAGATGCACCGAAACATCAAGGAATAAGCTATCTTCTCATGCCTATGGATGCTGAAGGTATCGATAGAAGACCGATTAAGCAGATGACTGGAGATTCAGATTTTAATGAACTATTTCTTACTGATGTCAGAATACCTGCAGAAAACATTGTCGGAAAAAGAGGAGAAGGTTGGAAAGTTGCGAATGCAACTCTTGGACATGAAAGAGGCTCTTTAGCAGATCCAAACGTAACTCAGAATAGATTGAATTCTCTCATTGATCTTATGAAGAGCGAAACTATAGATGGTCAAAGGGTAATAGATAAACCAATATTCAGAGATAGACTTTTATCCATTCAAGGAAGATTGATGGCCCAGCAATCAAATGCTCTTAGAATTCTTTCCTCTCAAATTAATGAAGATCAAGATGCAAACTTAGCAAAATCTATTGTTAAGCTTCAAGGAACTGAATTGAGACATGAACTTGAGGGACTAGCGATTGACGCAATGGGTGAATTAGGAACACTTTATGAAGATAGTCCACACTTAAGAGACGAAGGAGCTTGGCAAATGACGTATATGTATTTCCTTGGTCTGATCATAGGTGGTGGAACAAATCAGATACAAAAAAATATTATCAGTGAAAGAGCTTTAGGAATGCCTAAAGAACCAAAAATTCAAGGAGCTTAATTATGTATTTTGGTCTATCTGAAGAACAAAAAAGCCTAGAAGAAAATATCCAAAGATTTCTTTCTGACAATGCCTCTTTGGACATAATCAAAGCAGTGGCAAATGGAGATGAAGATAAAGCTAAAGAAGTTCATAAAGGTATCATTGAACTTGGGCTAAGCGGCCTAATTGTTCCAGAAGAATATGGAGGATTAGAACTTAATATGCTTTTTGCAACCGTTGTTTCTGCTGCTTTAGGCTCAGGAACGGCGCCCGTACCTTTTGCAGGATCTTATATTATGTCGCCTATGGCTATAAATTTAGCCGGCAATGCAGAGCAAAAAAATAATTGGCTGCCAAAGATAGCTGGAGGTGAAGTTCAAGTTGGAGTAGGTATCTCTGAGTATGTTGGTGCAAGAGAAGATGCAGGGATAGAATTTACCAATGGAAAAGTTAGTGGAAGATCTCTTTTCGTTATAGATGGTAAGGGTGCGGATGCCTATATTCTTGCGAATAAATCTGGTGAACTCTATCTAATTGATAGCAACAATTCGGGTATTGAAGTTGTAGAGCTAACAACCGTGGATAAAACTAGAACCTCAATTGAATTAATACTTAATGATGTGGATGCAGAATTCTTAGAAGGATCGAAGGATAAGGCTATTATAGAAAAGGTTTTAGATGCAGGAAGGCTTATGTTAGCTGCTGATACTGTTGGGGCTGCCCAAGTGATGTTAGATAAATCTGTAGCTTATTCGCTGGAAAGAAAGCAGTTTGGAAGGCTTATCGGTTCATTTCAGGCAGTAAAACATATGTGTGCCGAAATGGCAGCTGATCTTGAACCTTGCCATTCAATGATATGGCATGCCGCCCATTGCCAAGATAATGTACCTGAAGAGGCGAGACTAATGGCATGTCAAACCAAGGCACATATATCGGAGGTTGGAAAACAAGTTTCCAAAACCGCAACTGAAGTCCACGGCGGTATGGGTTTTACTGATGAGCTAGGTTTACATTATTGGTTCAAGAGAATTGGACTAAATAGACAGCTTCTAGGATCTCCTGAACTTGTCAGAGAAGAAGCTGGTAAATTACAAGGATTTGATCAGTAAAACTAATTAGTTAGCTTGTAAACTTTTTCTGCCGTTCCATAGAAAAGGTTGTGTTTATCTTGTTCGTCAAAGTCTTTAACCAGTTTTTTATAGGCATTCCATATCACATGGTAGCCAACTGACTGTTTATCTACTGGGAAATTACTCTCAAACATACACCTTTTAGAACCGAAACAATCAATGGTATAGAGATAATATCCAGATTGTTCTGTGATAATGTCGTCCGACGAGGCAGGATATTCATTTTTATGCCAAGCCCAACCATTAACTGGCATAGCTAAACCTCCCAACTTTGCATAAACATTTTTACACTGACTTAACTCGTAAATATCTTCCTTCCATTGCTCAAAAATCTCTTCTCTTTTTCCTTCATAAGGACCTATACCTAAAGGACCACCAAAGTGATCATGAATGATAATAAGATCAGGTAAGTTTTTAGCTAATTTAGTTAGATCTGCTATTTGATTATGATAATGCCAAGTATCGAAGACTAGATTCATCGAAGATAATTCTTGTAATCCTAACTGAAAATCATCTTCAAGATAAATGTGAGGTGTTGGATGGGAGTGAGCATTTTTTACCCTCTCATCTTCATCCCATCCACCAGCATGTCGAATTCCTCTGAATAGGCCCTCACCTCTCTCTTCATGTAACTCTAAAACTTCTCTAACGGATGTGCCTAACATCATATTGGCATGCCCGATAATACCGGCAATTTGGGCCTTTAACTTGTTTTTCTCGGCTTCTCTTGCGATACCAACAACAAACTCTGTTTCACCGACTGGCTTAAATTGTTCTGGGCCACTCGTGTAATATTCTTGACCACAATCAATAAAAACTGTTTTTTCAATATTATGACCGCTTGACGTATCTCTCCATAGATCTTCAAGCATGTATCTATAAGATTCTTTAATACCAGGGGGGTTTTTAGGACCTTTCCAGAGATGATGATGAGGATCTATTATTGGTCTTTCAGGATCAATTACATCTTCTTTTACTCTATCTATCCATCCTTCTATTTCATGAATCTTCGCCATTAATCTTCCAAAATTGTTTGCAATGCGTATCCAAATATATCAGCTATTTCATCTATTTGCTTATCTCGTGAAGTTCCTGCGCCATGACCGGCTCTAGACTCTACTCTGAGTAAAATAGGGTTAGAGCATGATTGCAGATCTTGAAGTCTAGCTGCAAATTTATATGAGTGTGCGGGAACCACCCTATCATCTCTAGACGAAGTGGTAATTAAAGTAGTGGGGTAACACATATCTTGTTTGATATTGTGATATGGCGAGTATTCTAATAGATTTAGAAAATCTTCTTCTTTTTCTGGTTCTCCATAATCACTTTCCCAAGCCCACCCAATTGTGAACTTATGAAATCTAAGCATATCTAAAACACCTACTTGAGGAATTGCTACTTTGAATAATTCAGGGTTTTGAAGCATTGTTGCCGCGACTAGTAATCCACCGTTTGATCTTCCAAGGGAAGTAGTAGTTTCTGGAGATCCTATGTTTTTGGAATGTAAATATTTTGCTCCATATGCAAAATCATCAAAAACATTTTGCTTATTCAAAAGCATTCCTTCTTTATGCCATAAATCTCCATATTCTGATCCACCTCTTAGATTTGCTACTGCCAGAACGCCACCCGATTTAATCCACATATAAAAGGTTTTACTAAAGTAAGGAAGAATTGGAATATTGAAACCCCCATATCCATAAAGTAAAACTGGAGTATCCTTGTCTATTTCTAAATCTTTTGTATGGGCTAAGTGAATAGGAATTTTTGTACCATCTTTTGATTGATAGAAATCTAATTTACTCACATAGTTATTTATATTTAAATTATTGATAGTAGTTTCCCAATACAAAGAATATTCGAGCGACTTAAGGTCTAATTCATATATACGTTGAGGGGAAGTGAAGTTTGAAAATTCAAAATAGGTTGTATTGCTGTCAAATCTTCCATTGAAGCCTGATAAGGTCCCAATGTTTTCATAAGGTAATTCTTTAAGAAATTTTCCTTGAAGATCATAAAATTCGACTTGAGATAATGTATCTTTAAGGTAATTGATAATTAGTTTGTCACCGGCTATAGAGGCACTAGATATGGGGAAAGTTTTTTCTCCTATCAATTCTTTCCATTGAAACTTCTTATCTGAAATATTAAGAGTAAGAATTTTACCATTTGGGGCATCTAAGTTAGAAAAAAACCAGAGCGTTTCCGCGTTACCCCCAAGAAATCTGTAAGTTGCCTCAAATTTATCAATTAATGGAATAAAACTAAGGGAGCTATCAAGGCTGATGTAGAGAAAGTTCCTTTCGTCTGTACCCTCCCCTATAGATAAAACTCTGTAGTCGCCTTTTTCAGGAACATTTATAGACCATGAGAAGTCAGGATTTTGTTGATCTTCATAAATAAGCTGATCTTCAAGTTGGCTTTGTCCTAGTTTATGGAAATATAATTGTGGACTCCTATTAATATCTGATAATTCTTCATCGGGTTGGCTGTATTTTTGATAGTAAAAGCCTGAGCTATCTGATTCCCATACAGCATAAGAAAACTTAGACCATTCAATAAGATCATCCGTTTCTCGATCTTCCTCTATATTAAGAACTTTCCATTTACGCCAATCAGAGCCACCGTCAGAAATAGAATAGGCAAGATATTTTCCATCTGGACTAACGCTAATATCAGACAAAGATATGGTGCCATCTGATGAGAATTTATTAGGGTCCAGTAGAACTTTAGCCTCACAATTATCACATGCCTCCATCATAAAGACAGCTTGTTGTTGCTCTCCATCATCAAAATAATAGAATGTTTTATCTCCTCTTTTAAAAGGTATGCTGATGTCTTGAGTGATCCATATTTCCTCAAGTTCTTTTTTTATTTTTCTTTGAAATTTATTTTCAAGAAAAGTATTTGTGAGCTCATTTTGTTTATAGACCCAAGCTGAAGCTTCTTCACTGGTAAAGTCTTCTAACCAACGATAAGGATCTGTAACAGTTTTTCCAAAAATTACCTCTTGGATATCGTCTTTTTTTGTTTCCGGATATTGCATATGTTTGTTCTCTGAGACACACCCTATAAGTAAGATAAGACACAAATAATTTACTACTCTTATCAATATAATCCCCATTAATTAATATAATAAGTATAAAACAAAATATCCTGTAAGAATTGTATGACTAAATTAATTTGTAGAGCTTTCATATCGGCATTCATGACAATCTCCTCTTTTGTTTATGCAGATCAATTAGATGATAGTTACGTATTGGGATTTGGTTCTTGCATAACCGAAAAAAGAGATCAACCTATATGGAAAGCTATAGAGAAAGAAAATATAAATGAATTCTTTTTTATGGGAGACAATGTCTATGGTGACTCCAAAGATGGATTATTAAAGGAAATGGAAATTTCATATCTGAAACAAAAAGACATGTTCCCTGAATGGCTTTATACAAAAAAATTAAATGCGATTTGGGATGATCATGATTTTGGAAAAAATGATGGTGGAACTGAATATCCTTTAAAAGAGCAAGCTCAGAGACTATTTTTAGAATTTTGGAATGTTGATGTTAATGATCCGAGGCATAAAAGAAATGGAATTTATTTTAATGAAGAAAAAATTATATCTGGACTAAGAGTTAACCTTATTGGGCTTGATACTAGGTATCATAGATCCCCGTTGGATCAACAAAGCAAACCCTATTATCCTTCAACCGATACAACGAAGACCATGCTGGGAGATGAGCAATGGGCGTGGTTAGAAAAGGTTTTAAATAATAAAAATGACCTCAACATCATCGTTTCATCTATTCAGGTCCTACCAACAGATCACATATTTGAAAAATGGCATAATTTACCGCATGAAAGAAACAGATTAATTGATTTACTAAACGTGCAAAGTAAACCAACAATTATCCTATCTGGAGATAGACATAAGGCTGCAATCTATAAAAAGGGTAATTTAATAGAAATGACATCCTCATCAATGAATAAACCAGTTTCTAAGCCTCTTTCTTTTTTCTCTAATCTTATCTTTAGTGAGAGCGATAAATATCTTATTAGCGACATCTATGAGTCAGAAAACTATGGTTTAATCATCTTTAATGATGATAAGGATGTTGAGATAATACTCAAAGATTTAGATGGCGGAACGATTTCAAAATATAAAGTGATGTAAAAAAAAGGCCCTTTCGGGCCCTCTTTTAAAGTTCTCCTCTTTGAATACGATTTGTTGTCAAAACTCTAGAGTTTCCACACTCCACCATAGAGTTCATCTTCATAGCTTCATCAGTAAGAGCGAGGTTTTCGCCATAATTATCTACCGCAAATCCGAAATCTTCCATTGAACTTCCGTAAAGGGAGTAGACGAAATCATAATCTATTGTTCCAGCTCCTGCAAAAGGGAAAATCATTTTTCGTCCTAGGTTGTCCCCCATTGATTTTGCCTTTGCATCAAATTCTTTATACGCATCGAACATGTCCCTAGCCGTTACACCCTCATTCATTTTGCAATCAGAGAATCTTACAATTCCATTATCTGAATCAGTATTAGCTGGAGATGATATAGGCCACTGTATTGTATCTATAACACGTTCATTTGTTACTGGAAGTGTACTAAGCATATCCGTGCCTACTTCTAACCATGTTTCTAAAGAAGTATATTGCTCTTTGGCATTTGGAATAATATTGAGCCATACATAATCAGATTCAGATATAGAATCATCAAAATATGTGCTCATTATGACTGTAGTAGTAGACTGTCTCCAATTATTCTCCGCACTCCAATCAACAAACATTTCACCCCAAGAAACTAGAGCATCCATGTCTTTTCCTGAATTAAATTTTCCAATGTAATACTCAGCTTTATTCGGTTCTGGCTGATACTTATAATCTGTAGCGCTTAAAAAAGCAGAGATTGAAAAAACAAAAATGGTTAAATACTTCATAAAACCTCCATATATATATTTAATTAATAATCATTATCCTTATTCAATAATTAAAGTCTGTAATTAATTGTGAATTTTTTTCACAAAGTGAATCGCAACTTCATCATATAAGAAAATAAAAAGGGTGTTTTGACCCCCCTTTTTTTATATACAATATAAAGCAAGGACTAAAGTGATGACGATAAAAATATATAGTACTGAGGGCTCAAGAGGAGTTAGACCAATTTGGACCGCCGAAGAGATGGGTTTAGATTATGAAATAGATATGATGCCCTTCCCTCCAAGGTTTTTAAAACCTGAGTATTTGGAAGTAAATGTCCTAGGAACTATTCCTTGTATGATTGATGGCAATACCAAAATGACAGAATCCGTTGGGATTAGTCAGTACTTAGTAGATAAATATGGTCCAACTGATTTAAAAGTTAATGTGGATGAAGAAGATTATGGGGCTTATTTGAATTGGCTAACCCACGCAGATGCTACTTTGACTTTTCCGCAAACAGTATTCATTAGGTACACATTACAAGAACCGGGTGTAGCCGATGCAGCTGCTGAGGGTTATAAAAGATGGTTTGTAGCTAGACTCAAACTTTTGGAGGCTACTCTCAATGATAGAGAATATCTATGTTCAAACAGGTTTACGATCGCAGATATTTGTGTGAGCTACGCTATATATTTAGCTGGGACATTAGGCATTGAACAAGCATTTAAACCTAACATTAAAAGATGGACAGATATGCTATTTGAAAGAGAAGCCTTCAAAAAGATAATAGCATATAAATATGATGGACCTGGACCTTCCGGTCCTGAAGAACTCAAGTAATCATATGGAATCAAGAACACTTCAATGTGAGTTCTTAAGTGATGATATGTCTGGAGTGAAACTAGTTCAGAGATTAATTCCGGAAACAGGACCAAAAGAAGTCCTGATAAAAGTTAAAGCTAGTTCGGTTAATTTTCCCGATTACCTAATGACTCAAGGAAAATATCAGCACAAACCAGAACTCCCTTTTGGTTTAGGTATGGAAGGATCAGGAATAATAGAAAAAATAGGATCAAGTGTTGAGGGTTATGCAATTTCAGATGCAGTGACATTTGGTGCGCTTGGACAGGGAGCTTTTTCAGATTATGTTCTCGTTGATGAACGAGCTATAAACCCTAAACCAAATAATTTAACTTTCGAGCAAGCCGCAGCATTTCACACTGCCTATCTAACTGCATATGTTTCTCTTGTCAGAAGAGGAAATCTTACTAAAGGAGAGGCACTTTTGGTCCATGGCTCTACAGGCGGAGTTGGCATGGCTGCAGTCCAGTTAGGAAAATATCTTGGAGCAACGGTTATAGCAACAGGGACCTCAGAAGAAAAATTAGAATTTACAAAAAAATGGGGAGCAGACCACACCCTTCTAACACATAAAGATAATATAGTAGATTTTCGCGATGAGGTGAAAGACATTACTAATGGTAAAGGTGCAGATGTTATCTATGACCCAGTTGGAGGTGATGTGTTTGATCACTCAATACGCTGCATTAATTGGGGTGGAAGACTTTTAGTTGTTGGATTTGCAAGTGGACGTATACCTAACCTTCCTATAAATATGGCTTTGATTAAAGGCTTTTCAGTTATTGGAGTTCGAGCTGGTGAATATGGTCGTAAAGATCCCAAAGCAGGAATAGAGAATAATAATGCTATCAGAAAAATTTGTGAGGAAGGTCATTTTTCTCCTTATATATGCAAAGAATTTGATCTTAAAGAAGCAAAAGATGCTATTAAATTTTTATCTGAAAGGAAACTCGTAGGCAAAGTAATAATCAAGACAAACTAGTTATCTTCTAGTTGAATTAGCAATTTCCGTAAAATCTAAATTCGGGTACTCAAAAGAATAAGTTTGAGATAAATAATCGCCTACTTCCTTTCGCCAATCGAAGTGCAATCCCAATTCAACAATCGGTGGTGCAATTATGAACTTTACCTTATAAATATCTTCTCTTTTCCCCGGAAGTTTTATATTTAGAGCATAATGCAAATTATCCGACATATTTAAGTGAGGAAGTAGCTTTATAGATTTCTTTTCAGAAGTTATCTGATTTGTAATTTCAGCTGAAATATCAAGATAAGCTACAAAACCACCTAGAGGGGCTCCTGGAGGTGCAGATTCATTCCAATTTGCCAAAACTTCTATATGAATATCAGAGTCTTCCTCGCTACCAAATTTTGCAGATGGATATACTTCATCTTTTATAGCGGCCTCGAAAACAAGAGTTATACCAGGAGATATTTCCTCTTTAGAAATTATCATTTCTGGTAGATCAGCAATTATATTCTTAGATATAAGGAAGGTGAGCACCAAAAAAAGAAATTTTTTCATGATTTCAATAAAAGAATTTTACTAATATTTGTAAGGTCTTGAAATTTCAAGAATCGGTGGCTTTTGATCTTTTCCAACCCATAGAAAATGATGAGAGACCATGGCAGGCTCTACATACTTAGGTTTACTTAAGACTTCTAGATCATTTTCTTTGCAATAAGCGTCAATCTCTTCTTCGTGATAACTTACGAGATAGACTTTCTCATTATCTTTATCTTTAGTAACACAATAACTAAACATACTATTATTTTATAACTTTACGCATAAGATTGGCTCTACTAATTCCATATATTTTGCGTATTCAATTTCAAGCGTTGTTTTGTTAATTCTTAAAACAACTATCAAATCTGTTTGAGATGCGTCTGTAAACTGACCTACTTCAAAATATTCTTCTTGAATTGAAAGGTCCATTGTCAATTGTCCCTTCTTTAATATTTGAACTGCTTTTTTTGTCTCTGTTCCCAGCAACAAGCTAAAAGTATTAATTCTTTCACTATTTTGACTTTGAGTTTTACATTCTAAATTTATCATCTCCGACCTTAAGGAAGATGAAATCAAGATTATCAAAATTAAACTTAAGTACTTCATTATTTATAGGTACAAAACTCCCTTCTAGGACATTTTCCTAATTTTGATCTCATCTCTTCTTCATTTATTTTGTCTAAACTCTTCTCTGCACCTGCATAATTCTCATAGTTATCGCATTGTAGCTGCCTTCTTTGCTTCTCTTGGAAAATCTGTTTTTGTACAGAAAGTTTTTCATTTAATTCTAGTGAAGAATATTCAATATCAGTATCTGGAAAACAAAGAAATAAATTATCAGCACTTTCTATAGATGAAATATTTGTTCGTAATAAAGAACAAGAGGCTAAAAGAGCAAAAATGATTATTAGAGCTATTTTCTGCATTTCAATAAAGTGCGCTTACTAAGAAAAATAAAACTGAAGGCACAAGTAAACAACCAACTGCAGTGTAAAAAGTAGCAGTCATAGCTCCATAAGGAACTAGTTTAGGATCAACTGCAGCCAAACCGGCGGCTACACCGCTATTTGTTCCCATTAATCCTCCAAATACCATTGCTGATTTTGGATTATCGAGGCCTATGCGTCTAGCTACTAAAGGGGTAATGGTCATCACCAAAATTGATTTAACTAAACCAGCGGCAATACTCAGTGCAATTGCTTCGCTCTCAGCTCCAATTGCAGAACCAGTAATTGGTCCTACTACAAATGTCACAGTACCTGCTCCTATAGTTGTAATGCTTCTTGGATCGTCATATCCAAAAGAAATCGCTACAAGCGCTCCAAAACTAAAAGATAATATTACTCCAAATAATAAAGAAAATACTCCTGCTTTGCCGGAAGATCTCAAGTCATTGAAGTTAGCTCCATAAGCTGTGGCAACGATAGCAAAATCACGCAACATGGAGCCGCCAAGAATACCTACCCCTGATAGTATTGCAAAATCTGCAACTCCTTTTTGACCATCTGTAAATAATCCTGCTGAATAAGCAAAGATCAAGCCGAGGATAATTGCAATTGCGGATCCGTGGAATCGACCACCAGTGAAATGATTGGAGAAAAAATAAGATAAATAGACAACCAATCCTACAAAGACAAAGGCAGTAATAAGATTGTTACTTATAAGAACTTCGTTGAGTATCTCCATCTACTTTCTCTTAAAGTTAGAAATTATTGGAACGAAAATAAAAGAAACTGCGACAACTAATAGACCTGCCATTAGAGCCATAAATCCACCATCAATTGCACCAACTACATTTTGTTTTGCTGCCATTGCAACTACTATCGGAATATAAATCATACTCCAAAAAGTAATTCCTTTTTCAGATACGTTTCCTATCTCGAATCTTCCTTTGAAGAAACTTGTAGCGCACATTAAAAGAAACATTGCTATCCCAATGCCACCAACATTAGCGTCGATACCGAATAAAGATCCAAGTAACTCGCCTGCAAATAAACCAAGTAATGTACAGACACCAAGTAAAGCTATTCCGTAAATAACCATATTTTTATAAATAATTAAGTATGAGTAGAGAAATGCTTAAAGAAATTCCTACTAAGATAATAAATATTCTCAATAATTGATTGGGTAATATTTCAGTGAGTTTTGCTCCCATAAACCCTCCTAAAATTGAGAAAAACATCATATAAAAAACAAATGACCAAACTATAAAATTATTTAAAAAAAATACACTTACAGAAACGAGGGTTATAAATAATGATAATAAAGACTTTATCGCTGAGAGCTGTTTTAAAGAAAAGTCTTTATCTATTGAAAGAACAGATAACAACGCCAAACCAAGTCCTCCATTGAAATATCCACCATAGGTACTAACAAAAGACAGGCCAATTTTTTTATATACGCCTCTAGGGCTTTGAGATTTCTCTCGCACATTTTGTGGATTAAATATAAATAATAGAGTTGCCATAAAAATTAAAAAAGGCAAAGC
>Ga0208390_1000048_pt1 | contig 33307 bp, 31 predicted proteins | sample Knorr_S7_td_Surf_FD_185594 | JGI IMG/M metagenome (GOLD analysis project Ga0208390, IMG submission 185594) | Marine microbial communities from Southern Atlantic Ocean transect - Knorr_S7_td_SurfaceA_ad_6m_LV_A (SPAdes) (version 2) | ecosystem: Environmental > Aquatic > Marine > Oceanic | place...
TTTAGATCGTTCAGGCTTAGTTGGTGAGGACGGCGCAACTCATCACGGAGTTTTAGATATTTCATATTTAAGATGTATACAAAATATTATTATTTCTGCTCCGAAAGATGGAAATGAGTTAAGAGACTTACTTTACACTGCAACTCTAAATACCTCAAAACCATTCACTATAAGATACCCTAAAGAACAGTCGGTGAAATTTGAAAAAAAATCTCCACAAAAGATTGAAGTAGGTTCATGGGAGGTATTAAATAAAGGAAATGATTTACTAATTTTAGCAGTTGGATCTATGGTTAGTAAGAGTTTAAAAATCAATAGCATGCTCTTGGAAAAAGGTATTTCTTCTGAAGTTGTTAATTGTAGATTTATTAAACCTATGGATGAAAACTATTTAAATGAATCTTTAGCAAAATATAAATTAGTTGTTACAATTGAAGAAGGCGTAACAGATGGCGGATTTGGAGAAGGAATAATCAACTGGTCAAATAGAAAGAATTTCAAAAATTCTTTTTTAACATTAGGAGTTCCAAACAGGTTCGTAGATCACGGACCAAGGAATATTTTATTAGAAGAAATAGGGCTAGATTCAATGACTTTATTTGAAAAGATTTATAATTTTTTAAGGATATCAAATGAGTAAAAAAGTTGAAAGAAAAGGCAGTTTTAAAAGCATTAGTGGTGATGAATTGAAAGACTTCTATTCGTCCTCAAACAAAGAAAAAAACTACAATATTGATCCAGGAAGTTTTCCATATACTAGAGGTATTCATAAGAATATGTATAGAGGAAAATTATGGACAATGAGACAATTTTCAGGATTTAGCACACCAGAAAAAACTAATGCGAGATATAAATATTTACTTAAAAATGGTCAAACTGGCTTATCCGTAGCTTATGATATGCCAACTTTGATGGGATATGATCCAGATCACGAGCTATCTTCAGGAGAAGTCGGTGTTTGTGGTGTAAATGTAGCTTCATTAAAGGACATGGAAATTCTTTTTGATGGAATAAATCTTGAAAATATTTCAGTATCACAGACAATAAATGGACCTGCAATTATTCTTTTTGCATTTTATGTAGCGCTTGCTAAGAAAAATGGAATTGATGTCAGTAAATTGCGAGGAACCTTACAAAATGATGCATTAAAAGAGTATATGGCGCAAAAAGAGTGGATTTTTCCTCCTGAACCATCTGTTAAACTTGTTGTAGATATTATAGAATATTGTTCTGAAAACATGCCTTTATATAATCCTGTTTCAGTCAGTGGATATCATATCAGGGAAGCTGGATCTACCGCTGCACAAGAGCTTGCTTTTACATTAAATAATGGATTTGCATATATTGAAGAGTGCCTTGAAAGAGGATTAAAAATAGATAATTTTGCTCATAGATTATCTTTTTTCTTTAACGCTCACATGGATTTTTTTGAAGAAATTGCTAAATATAGGGCTGCACGAAGAATTTGGGCAAATCGACTTAAAAATCAATATGGCGCAAAAAATGAAAGTTCATTAAAACTTAAATTTCATACTCAAACAGCAGGATGTTCATTAACAGCTCAACAGCCAGAAAATAATATTGTTCGTACTGCTTTGGAAGCAATGTCAGCAGTTTTAGGCGGAACAAATTCATTACATACTAATTCGTTGGATGAAACATTAGCTTTACCTTCCGAAAAAGCTGCCAAAATAGCGCTTAGAACCCAGCAGATTATAGCTTTTGAAACTGGTGTACCTAATGTAGCTGACCCTTTAGGTGGTTCATGGTACATAGAAGAGTTAACTGATAAGCTTGAAAAACAAGCACTAAAGTATTTTGACGAAATACATGAAATGGGTGGCACGGTGCAAGCTATCGAAGATGGATATTTTCAAAAAAAGATAGCAGAATCAGCATCCATTTATCAAGAATCAGTTGATTCTAAAGAAAGAATTATTGTTGGAGTAAATGATTTTATTGAGCAAGACGAAGAACTAGATATAGAGATTCTCAAAATTTCAAGAGATGCTCAAGATACGCAAGAACATAAAATAAAAACTCTAAGAAAAAATAGAGACGAAAAAATTTTGCAAGAAAAGATGAAAAAACTAAGCGATGCTTGCAAAAATGATTTAAATTTAGTTCCTTTTTTGATAGAAGTAGCTGAACAGGGCGGAACTGTCGGTGAAATCGTAGAAGTAATGAAAAAAGTCTATGGTGAATGGGAAGAATCTTTTGGAATATAAATTATGAACAAAGTTACTACATCAACTCTAATTATTTTTACTTTAATTGCTGGTTGGGTTTTTTATCTAACCAATATAAAGAAAGATAATGCATTAACTGTGAGATATTATTCTATTTCGGAACTAGCTAAAGAATCTAATGATATTCAAAAAATAAAAGTTGGTGGTTATATAAAGCCAAATTCAATAAATATATCTGAAGAGGACCAACTTGAAGTATCTTTTTTTGTGTATCAAAATAATGATAGTGTGAAAGTTACTTATTATGGAATTAGACCAGATCTATTTAAAGATGACGCTGAGGTAGTTGTTTCCGGTTCATATACTAATAATCTTATTTCAGCAACAGAATTACAAACTAAATGCGCTTCAAGATATGAAGGCGATCTTAAAAACATAGAGAAAATATAATGGTTTCTCAAATTGGTAGTATTGCAATCAGCTTAGCTGGGGGATTAATTTTCTCTTCTTTCATATTTTTGGGTCTTTTCAAAAAATTCAAGAATCAAACATATTTACAAGTTGCTGAAAGATCAATTTTAGCTACCTCATATTGTATATTTTTAGCATTTTTCTGTCTATTGAATGAGTTATTAATTAGTAATTTCAACTTGCAATATGTTGCTCAGTATACAAGCTACGAAACTCCAGTCTTTTATAAAGTTACTGCACTTTGGGCTGGTCAAGCTGGTTCGTTATTATTTTGGTCTTTTATAACTGCTCTATTTGCAGTGACATATATTTTTACAACTTTGAAAAAATTAAAGGCATTAAAATTTCATTCTTATATAATTTTATCTTTTATATTTTCTTTCTTTATTCTTCTTTCAAATTTTATTGCAAATCCATTTGAACCTGTTTCTTCTGATATTGTTGTCCAAAATGGAAATGGACTAAACCCGTTACTACAAAATTTCTTTATGGCCATTCATCCTCCAATACTTTATGTCGGTTTTACTGGTTCAGCTATTATTTTCATAATGGCACTTGCAGCATCCATATCAAGAGATATTTCCTTTGAATGGGTTCAATCAATAAGAAGATGGTCATTATTTGTATGGACATTTCTATCTGCTGGAATCATTCTTGGTGGATATTGGGCATATAATGAATTAGGTTGGGGTGGATATTGGGCATGGGATCCTGTTGAAAATTCATCGCTAATGCCTTGGCTTACTTTGACAGCTTTTATTCATTCATCAATGATTCAAGAAAAGAGGGGTATGTTGAAAAAGTGGAACTTTTTACTTGCTACTTCAACTTACATATTGGTTATTCTAGGAACATTTATAACAAGAAGTGGAATAATTTCATCTGTCCATTCTTTCACAGCTGAAAATCTTGGTCCAATGTTTTTTACATTTTTGGCGATACTATTGCTTTATACTGTTTTCTGGTTCTTTAAAAGAAAATCTTATTTAGATACTCCAGATAAAATTGATTCTTTTACATCTAGAGAAGGTGGATTTTTATATAATAATTTGATTTTAATTCTTATGTGTTTCACAATAATGTGGGGAACCTTATTTCCAATTTTATCAGAGGCATGGGATGGTAACAAAATTTATGTGGGAGCTTCTTATTTTAACCAATTAAATATTCCAATAGGACTTGTATTATTATTTTTAATGGGAATAGGGCCTTTACTTTCTTGGAATTATACTTCTCAAAGTGTTTTACTTAATAGATTCAAATTACCATTAAGTATCAGTTTTTTATCTGGACTAGGCTATATAATTTTTTCAAGTTTATTTCAGTTATACGTTTTTGTCGCGATAATGGGCGTTTCATTTACTTTAAGCTCAATTCTTGGTGAATTTTATAAATCCTTTAAAAAACAAAAGAACTCATCAAATTTTTTACATTCTATCGTCAAAATGTTTTTAAGCAACAGACATAAAAATGGAGGCTATATAGTACATATTGGAATTGTTTTATTATTCATAGGTTTTATTGGTAGAGCTTTTGAAGTTGAAAAAGAGTTTAGTTTATCGCCGGGTGAACAAATTTATTTTTCTAATTATGTTTTTAAGTTAAATAGTATTAAAAGCGAAGCCAGAGATAATCACTACGCTTTTTTAAGTGAAATAGATGTTGTAGATAGTAGTACTAATCAATTATTGACTAATCTGAAGCCCGAGAAACGTATTTATTTTTATTGGAATTCAGATCCTGAAAAAAGACAACCTCATAGTGAGTTAGATATCTATAGTACTATTCAAAAAGATATATATTCCATTTTTTCTGGCTATGATGCACAGAAAAACATTGGTTATTTCAAAATAATGATTAATCCTTTGGTAAATTGGGTTTGGATTGGTGGAGTGCTGATGGTTATTGGTTCTCTTTTTGCTTTCTGGCCATCAAGAAGAAATAGTTAAATGGAAATTTTTAATCAATTCTTTATATTCTTTTTTCTTTTGGTCACAATTATTTATGTTTTTTGGCCAATTATTAAGCAGATGAAATAATGTTACAAGTAAAAAATCTTTCAAAATCCTTTTCAAGTACACCAATATTGAACAATATAAATTTTTCTTTAGGGCTTGGAGAAATTTGTGCTGTTGTTGGAAATAATGGTTCTGGAAAAACTACTTTTCTTAGATGTCTTTCAGGATTAATGAATTTTGAGAGCGGATCCATAAATTTTAATTCTTCAAAAGGTCATCTTTTTTTAAGTGATAAATTAAATATTTTCGGTGATTTAACTATTGAAGAAAACCTGAAGGTAATTTCTACGTACCATAATCAAAATTATGATATAAGAGTTTTTAATGATTCCCTTTTAGAGCTTAATATTAGACAATTTAAAGAAATGCCATTGAAATTATTATCAAGGGGTAACATCCAAAGAAATAAGCTTTGTTTAGCTATGAATTTAAATTGGGATTATTTATTGATTGATGAACCGTTTAGTAATTTGGATACTGATGGTATTAAAATTTTTAAGGATATTTTTAATAATTTTAAATCAAATAATAGGTCTATCATTTATTCAACACATCAAAATTATCAAGAATTAAATTATGATAAGATTATTTCAATAGAAAGCTTTAAGGGCATAAAATGATTTTTAAACTCATGAAAAATGAATTTTTTTTAGAAAAAAAATCTTCATTCAATTTATTATACATTTCTTTTTTTGCAATATCATGTTTGATGTTTTTGCTTTTTTCATTCCCTTTAGCCAAAATTTATGATTCAACAGTTTTTGCTGGCTTTTTTTGGATTATTATTTCTTTGTCAACAATAAAGCTTATTGAAAATTCTTTTGCGCGAGAAAAAGACTATAATATATATGATCTTATTTACTCTTCAAAAATTGATTTAAATATGATTTATTTTGCAAAAATATTTTCTCTTAGTTTGATTATGCTTGGAGTTCAATTTATAATATTTTTTGGTTACTTAATTTTTTCTAATCTGAGTTTTTCAATTATATTGAATCTTATTTTATTAAGCCTGGTTGCAAACTTTGGACTTCTATCCTTTGGGATATTAATTTTTTTATTAACGAATACTAATACCTCAAAAAGCTTCTTATTTCCTGTTATATTTTTTCCTTTGATAATACCAATACTTATTAATGCATCGAACATCCTTTTTGGAATTATTGTTGGAGACATGTCAACTTTATATATCGAATCTTGGTTGATATTATTAACTTTTGCCTTAACTGGAATACTTCTTGGAATAAATTTATTTGAAAGGCTAATTAAACAGTAATGAGCTTAACTTTTTTTATAATAACCATTTTCTTAATGATTACAAATTTAATTTGGATGATTTTTTTTACTCCAATGGTTCCTAATCAAGAGTGGGCGCAAAAAATATTTTATCTTCATGTACCTATAGCGTGGTCTGGATTTTTAGCATATTTTTTTGTCATGGTTAGTGGAATTTGTTTTATTTACACAAAAAATCTTAAATTTGATAGAATTGGTTTAGCATCAGCTGAAATCGGAACCATTTTTACAGCTTTAGTATTAATTACTGGACCGATTTGGGCAACACCCATTTGGGGCCAGCCATGGGTTTGGGAGCCAAGGCTTATTACTACCTTAGTTCTTTTTTTAGTTTATATTGGATATTTTATTTTGAGAAATGTTGGCTTATATAGACAGAGAGTTGCTCTTGTATGTGCCATAATTGGAATTATAGCTTTTCTAAATATACCAATAATTTTCGCATCTGTTAACTTTTGGGCAGCAGAAATTCAATCTCACCCTCAATTAGGAATGAATAAGCAGCCATCAGGAATCTTAAACCCATTTTTATTTTCTTTACTGTCTTTTACTTCATTAATGATTTTTATGTTATTATTAAAAATTGAGGTTTTAAAAAAGAAAGATATTGAGGATAGGTATGTTTAATTATTTATCTTACTTTTTGTCAGCACTTTTTGTTGTATTTATTACTATTTTAACTTGGTTTATTGTTAACGTTAAAAAATATAGAGATTAATTCAGGGGAATTAGTATTATGGAAAGAAAAATTGTACATGTTGTTGGAACTGGAACTATTGGCGAACCACTAATAGGAATCTTGTGTGAACAGAAAAGCAATTTAGGTATTGATGAAGTCACATTTCATAAACAATCACCATTAACAAAAGATGCACCTAAAATTAAAAATTTGATAGCAAAAGGTGCAAGACTTGCTGTTCATGAAGAAAGAGTTGAAAGTTTTAAAGAAATTGGTTTAGAGCCAGAATTTACAATGGAAGAAGCTGTTTCTCGAAGTTCTGTTGTAATTGATTGTACTCCTAAAGGTTTTGGTCATAAGAATAAATTAGATTATTATGAAAAATATGCTGATAAAGTTAAAGGTTTCCTTGCACAGGGAAGTGAAAATGGTTTCGGAAAGAAATATGCTAGAGGAATTAATGACCACGTAATCAACTCAGAAGACCAGTTCTTGCAAGTTGTTTCTTGTAATACACATAATATTGCGTGTCTAGTTAATACCATAGCATTAAGTATTTCTCCTGATAATTTAGTTGATGGAAAATTTGTGTGTGTTAGAAGAAGTAATGACATAAGTCAAACTGGTAGTTTTGTTCCTGCTCCAACAGTTAATGATCATGGACATCCAGTCTACGGAACACATCATGCAGAAGATGCTGCCGGTTTATTTAAAACAATGAATCTTGACCTTGACCTTTTTTCTTCAGCAATGAAGGTTAACTCTCAATATATGCATACGGTATGGTTCAATTTGAAGCTCAAAGAGCCTACTTCTAAACAAAAGGTAATAGATTTACTTTCGAGTAATGATAGAATTTCCCTAACAGAGCATCACTCGACAAATGAAGTATTTTCATTTGGAAGAGACCAAGGATTGTATGGTAGAATTTTAAATCAAACAGTCATAGTTGAAGATTCAATAAATGTTCGTAATGATCACGAGGTTTCTGGATTTTGTTTTACTCCACAAGATGGAAATTCAATACTTTCAAGCATTGCGGCAACTGTTAGATTTTTAAATCCACATTCATACCAAGATAAAATTAATTCTTTGGGTGGATTCTTTTTTGACAGAGTCTAATGTTAAATTATAAAAGAATAATTTCTGAGCTTTTAGATCAAAATATTTACATTTTATCAAATGAAAATAAAGAAGCCATTATTATCGATCCAGGTTTAGGCTTTGATTTAATTAATGAATACTTACAGTCTCATAATTTATCTCCAATAGCTGTTTTGGCTACACATGCACATATTGATCACATTGCTTCTGCGAGCGATTGCATGAAAACTTATAACATACCATTTTACATTTGTAGAGGCAATAGTATGATGCTTGATTATTACGATGTTATGAAAGGATATATGAATGTTGTTTCAGAAAAACCAGAAGTCAGTCATTGGATTGAAGAGTCAGATAAAAAGTTAACTATTGGTTCATTTGAATTTAATGTTAATTATAATCCTGGACATTCTCCTGGGTGTATGAGTTTTGAAATAGACTCACTTATCTTTTGTGGAGATTTAATTTTTAAGGGATCCATTGGCAGAACTGATCTTCAAACATCAAATCCAGCTCATATGGAAAAATCATTAGAAATGTTTGTAAATTCATTTGATGTTAATTCTACCTTGCTCCCTGGGCATCGTGAAATAACAACATTAGATTATGAATTAAAAACAAATCCATTTTTAGTGAAATATGCAAAATAGAATTACATTAAATCTCAAAACTTTAATTGATAATAAAAAACCACATTTCCTATTAGCGGTATCTGGTGGTATAGATTCAATGGTTCTTCTAAATTTTTTTCAGAAAAATCATGAGTCTTTTACATTTTCTGTAGCTCATATTAATCATAATTATCATTCAGATTCTAAAAAGATGGAAAATTTAGTCAAAAATCAATGTGATAAAATGAATAGTGATTTAATTATTGAAAATATTTTTTTAAAAGAGGTTAATTCTAATATTGAATCAAATTTTAGAAAAATGAGGTATAGTAAATTAGAAGAAATCAGAAAAAGAATTAAGGCTGATTTTATTCTCACTGCACATCATGCAGATGATCAAGTTGAAACTATTTTAATGAAAATTCTTAATTCTTCAGGAGTAGAAGGACTTCAAGGGTTAAGAAAATTAAATCAGAATATTATTAGACCTATGTTCAATATTTCGAAAGGAGAAATTAGTGATTATGCATCTTTAAATAACGTCAAATTTATTGATGATCCAACAAATTGTGATGACTTATTTACTAGGAATTTTTTAAGAATGAATGTTATACCACAATTGAAAAAAATTAAAAATGATATTCATATTCCTTTTAATAATTTTACTGATAGAATTGATGAGGTACATGATTTAATTACATTTAATGTTCAAAATTTTTGTAATTCAGATAGCTATATTGTAAGACAAAATACAATTGAAATAAATAAGTCAGAATTTTATAACTTACCTTTTCTTGTTCAGCTAAGAATTATTTCAAATTTATGTCTCAATGCTAAAAATTCATTTTCAAAAACAGATATTAGAGAAATAAAAGATTTGTTTAGAAAAAATCTTTCGGGTTCTTCGAAAGTATTAAATGAAAAGACCATATTAGTAGATAGAAATTCGTTATTTATTTATAATGATACTATTGACGGCATTTTTAGTAAAGTTAAAGCTGGAGAAAAATTTAATGGGGTAAACTTTAGTTTTTTTTGGGATTTTAATAAGGCGCCCAAAAATTTTACTAATGACAAAGAAGTCGAGTACATTGATGCATCAAAAATTAATAAGAATTTAGTAATCAGATCAGTTCGAGATACTGATAGTTTTTTACCTTTAGGAATGAATGGAAAAAAGAAAGTTAAAAAATATTTAAAAGACAGAAATTTATCCTTTTTAAAGAGGAAAGAATCATTAGTTGTATGTAATGAAGATGATATTATTTGGGTTGCAGGTTATCATTTAAGTGAAAAATATAAAATTCATAAAAATTCAGTAAAAATTGCAAAACTAAATTTCTTTAGGAATTAGTTTTTTTATTAAACATTTTTATTAAATTCTTCTCCAATGAAAAATCAAAAAAATAAGAAACCAAACCCTAAAAAAACGCAAACAGGGCCTAGCTCTTTACTAATTTGGGCATCAATAATTTTATTTATAATTGCTTCATTTGCTTTTCTACCTGATGAGTCTGCAAACGAAGTTGAAGTATCTTATAACACATATAAAGAATTATTAGCGGAAAATAAAATTAAAGAAGCATCTATTGAAAATGATAATTCTTTTCATGGCGAACTTTTTAATCCTCAAACATTGATTAATAAACATGGAGCATCATTTGAAGAAAGAACCTTATTTGTTGTCTTCTTACCATCAGATTATTCTGATCAAATTGCTTTATGGGATGAAAAGAATATTGAGTACAATTTTGAAGGTGAAAAAATTGATTGGACAAGTTGGCTACTTAGTTTTGCGCCCTGGTTATTATTAATAGCTTTCTGGCTATTTTTAATTAGAAGAATGCAAGGTTCTGGAAATGGAATGAATAATGTTTTTAGCTTTGGTAAAAGTAAAGCTAAAATTTTTTCTGGTAATCAAAAGAAAGTGAAGTTTAAGGATGTAGCTGGTTGTATTGAGGCTAAGGAAGAGCTTGAGGAAGTAATAGCATACTTAAAAAGCCCCAAAAAATTTGAAAAGCTTGGAGGTAAAATTCCAAGAGGTGTCTTATTAGTTGGCCCTCCAGGAACTGGCAAGACATTATTAGCCAGAGCTGTAGCTGGTGAATCCAATGTACCTTTTTTTAGTATAAGTGGAGCAGATTTTGTCGAAATGTTCGTTGGAGTTGGAGCATCTCGAGTAAGAGACCTATTTGAGCAAGCAAATAAAAACGCACCTGCAATTGTTTTTATTGATGAGCTTGATGCAGTTGGTCGTCAACGTGGAGCTGGATTAGGGGGTGGTCACGACGAAAGAGAGCAAACTCTGAATCAGTTATTGGTTGAACTTGACGGATTCGATAACACAAGTAGCGTTATTGTCATGGGAGCAACCAACAGGCCAGATGTGCTTGACTCAGCTTTATTAAGACCAGGAAGATTTGATCGTCAGGTAGTAGTTGATGTTCCGGACTTAAATGGTAGACATGATATTTTAAAAATTCATACAAAGAAAATCAAAATTAAACCTAAGTCTGTCAATTTGTTAGATATAGCTAAAGGAACACCTGGAATGGTTGGAGCTGATTTAGCCAACCTTGTAAACGAAGCTGCACTACTTGCTTCCAGAAAAAGAAAAGCAACAGTCGATAATTCAGATTTTCAAGAGGCACAAGATAAAGTTTTAATGGGTGTTCAAAGAAAAAGTATGGTTTTGTCAGATCATGAGAAGAAAGTAACAGCTTATCATGAAGCAGGACATGCAGTAGTTGCACTATTTTCACCAGAAGCAGATCCAGTACATAAAGTTACAATTATTCCAAGAGGAAGAGCACTTGGAGTAACAATGCAACTTCCAATTGATGAAAAACATGGCTATTCAAAAACTTATATCTTAAGTAGACTAGCTGTCATGATGGGAGGAAGAGCTGCTGAAGACTTAATATTGAATGAAATTACTACTGGCGCATCAAATGATATTGAAAGAGCAACAAGTATTGCAAGAAGAATGGTATGTGAGTGGGGAATGAGTGACAAGTTGGGTCCCATGGCTTTTGGAAAAAAGAATGAAGAAATTTTCTTGGGAAGAGAAATACAATCTCATAGAGACTATAGTGAGGAAACTGCTCAGATGATAGATCATGAAGTTGTATCAATTATTAAAAATGCACAAGATACTGCAAGAAGAATACTTGAAAAAAAAATCGACTTGTTGCATTTGATGGCTGAAGAGTTGCTTGAACACGAAACAATTGATGAATCAGATATTAAAGTCATGTTATCAGGCAAAAAAATCTCAAAAAAATAACACATGAATATCAAACAATTTAATGATTGGCTTTCAAATGACAAAAAGCAATCATTAATCATGGGAATTTTAAATGTTACTCCTGATTCCTTTTCAGATGGTGGCCAATACTTCGACAAAAATGTTGCTGTTGAGCACGCATTAGCAATGATTAGAAATGGTGCAAATATAATTGATATTGGAGGTGAATCTACTAGACCATTTTCAGATCCTGTTAGTTTAGATGAAGAAATTTCAAGAGTAATTCCTGTTATTAAAGGTATAAGAGAAAAATCTGATGTTTGTATATCTATTGATACAACAAAATCAATGGTTGCAAGCGAAGCTTTACATGTTGGTGCTTCAATAATAAATGATGTTAGTGCCATGGAGGTTGATCCATTTATGGCTGATATAGCAGTAAAATTTGATTGTCCTATAATTATAATGCATATGAAAGGAACTCCAAAAAATATGCAAGATAACCCTACTTATGAATCCTTAATATCAGATATTAAAAATTATCTGATAAAAAGAATAGATTATGCAGTATCTAAAGGAGTACATCGCAAAAAAATTATTATTGATCCCGGTATTGGTTTTGGAAAAACTGTTGAAAATAATTTTGAAATCATAAATAATTTAAATCATTTTGTTAAGTTAAATTTTCCAGTCCTTCTTGGTGCATCAAGAAAATCATTCATTGGAATAGCTTTAAATCTTCCAGAAAATGAAAGGTTAGAAGGTTCATTAGCAGCTAATATTATTGGATTACAACAAGGTGTAAAGATTTTTAGAGTCCATGATGTTGCTGAAACATATAAAGCACTCTTTATTGCAAATAAAATTTATAATTCAAACCATTTAATTAGCTAAATTAATATATGAACCTTTTTGAGATAAGTTTTTTAAAGTTTACACTTACCGACCTGTTTGATTTGATTTTGGTTACATTCATTTTTTCTTATGCCTATTCTTACTTTAGAGGTACTAGAGGTGGACAAATGTTAATTGGTTTGTTAATTATTTTTTTTGCTGGATTTATAATTAATATTCTTGGATTCAAAGCTACATCTTGGCTCTTAAATCTTTTTCAAACTGTTTGGGTCGTAGTTTTTGTAATTTTATTTCAACCAGAAATCAGAAGACTCCTAACTTCAGTAGGACAGAACCGAATTTTAAGAAAACTATTTCAGATTGAAAGAACTGAAATACAAGAAGACATATTATCTAGTATTGAAGAAATTAAAAGAAATAAGTGGGGTGCTCTACTTGTATTTGAGCGTGAAAATTCTTTAAAAAATGTAGTATCAGATGCTGTTCCAATGCATGCTTCGTTTAGCCCAGAGCTTTTAGTATCAATCTTTAATCCATCTTCCCCTTTGCATGATGGTGCAGTAGTAATTCATAATAATTTAATTGAAGCAGCAGCATGTATTTTGCCTCTTACGGAAAGTAAGACTTTAAATCCTGAAATGGGAACTAGGCATCGAGCAGCACTTGGGATTTCTGAAGAGAGTGATGCTTTGGCAGTTGTTATTTCAGAAGAAAGTGGAAAAATTTCTGTTGCAGAAAATGGATATTTTATAAGTTCAGGCCTTTCTTTAGATGAACTAGGCAAAATTCTTAAAGAAAAGATGAACGAATTTTTTGAGGAAAATTAGAAATGTTAAAAGATAAGATTTTAGATTTATTGAATCGGTCAGATTTTATGACTTTATCAACAAGCGTCGCTGGTAATTCTTCTGCAGCGAATGTCTATTTTGCAAATGACGGATTAGATATATACTTTTTCACTTTCAATCCGTCAAGAAAAGCTGTACAAATTTCCATTAATCCTAAGGTTCAATGTGTAATTAGACCTGATGGAGAAGAAGGTATAAAGGAGTTGCAAATTGATGCACATGCTTCGAAAGTAACGGACAAGAATGAAGTTGAAAAAGCTAAGAAAGCAATTCTTGATGTCACTGAGGCTTTTTCAGAATATATGCATGATGATTTTTTGATTGCTAATGATGTAATAGGCTACTATAAAATTCAGCCAACAACAATAAAATATGTCGATTTTTTCGCTGAAAAACAATTTGAATGGATGGAAGTTCCTGAAAATAGAATTGGATTATTAAAAGAAGTAAAAAACAATATACTTAATACTTTAAAATATTGGATTACTGTTGTGAGAGCACCTTTTTTAACAGCTACCATTGCTCCAATCATGCTTGGTTCTGCTATTGCATATAAACAGTTTGAGGTCTTTGATTGGTCTATATTCTGGATGGTATTATTTGGTGCGGTTTGTGCTCAAATTGGTACAAATAATATTAATGACTATTTTGATCATAAAACTAGAAATGATGAAATGAATAAGTTAGCTAGTCCATTTAATGGAGGATCAAGAGCTATTCAATCTGGATTAATTACACCTACAAATATGCTTCTGCTTTCAATTTTCTTTTTTTCATGTACAATCCTAGTTGGTCTTAATCTAAATAACCTTTTCTTTGAAGGAAGACTTGATTCAGTCTTAATGTATCTAGGATATTTGGGTGTATTTTTGGGAGTTATGTATACTGGATTTTTTAAACTTGCATACAATGGTCTCGGAGATTTAGCAGTATTTATTGGTTTTGGTCCTCTTATGGTATATGGTGCAGCTTTGCTGCAAAACTTAGCAGTGGAACCAACTCAATCAATTGATCCAATAGTGACATTATTTTACTCAGTTCCTGTTGGAATATTTATTGCCTTAGTCCTTTTTATAAATTGTTTCCAAGATTATAATGCTGATAAGGCTGCAAATAAAAATAGCTGGGTTGTTAAATTGGCTGGCCCAGGTGAAAAAGCTAATTATAGAAAACCATTTTCAGTTTGGAAAAGTTTAATGGTTATATCATTTCTTTTGATTGTTGGAGCATCTATTTATGCACAAAATTATTATACATTAATTGCATTGATTCCATTACTTATTTTCAATTTTGCATCTAAGAAAGGTTCTGATTGGTTAGTTGAATGGGAAAAAGATGATGCTAATCTTCAGCAATTACCTTATGAACTATTAATTGTTAATGTATCAACTATTGGAATTCACTTTTTAACTGGAGTACTGTTAACAATTGGGGTATTAATAAGTGTATGGATTTAAAAGAAGCATATTCATTATCCTTAGAAAAATATAATCAAATTAGGAGGCATCTTTGACCTTGAATCAAAGACTTCTGAGCTCCAAAAATTAAAAGAGCAAATATCTGATCCCACAATGTGGGAAAATAACTGTGAATCAACTACTGTAATGAAAAAAATATCTTTTCTTGAAAAAGATATTACCTTAAGAAAAAATCTTATTCAAAAAGCTGAAGATGTAGAAGTACTGATTGAATTTTTAAATGAAAATCAAGTTGAAGAAGAAGAAGTTAAAAAAGAGCTTAAAATCTTTTCTAATCTTCTCAAGGAGTTTGAATTAAAACTTATATTAAATGGCGATAATGATATTAACGATGCCATAATTACAATTCATCCAGGTGCAGGAGGTACAGAAAGTCAAGATTGGGCTGAAATGCTTTATCGTATGTATTCTATGTGGGCTGAATCTAAAGGATTTAAATTCAATGTTATTGACTTCCAAAACGGTGACGAGGCCGGATTAAAAGATTGTACATTGGAAATCTCTGGTGATTATGCTTATGGTTTATTACAAGCTGAGATTGGTATTCATAGACTAGTAAGGATTTCTCCATTTGACTCTAACAGCAGAAGACATACATCATTCGCTTCAGTCTCAGTTTCTCCAGCAGTAAATGAGGATATTGATATTGAAATTAATCAAAAAGATTTAAGGATAGATACGTTTAGGTCTAGCGGTGCTGGTGGACAGCATGTTAATAAAACAGATTCAGCAATAAGAATAACTCATATACCATCAGGTATTGTTACTCAATGTCAAACGCAAAGATCTCAGCACAAAAATAAAGAACAAGCTTTAAAAGTTTTAAAATCAAAACTTTTTCAATTAGAAGTGGAGAAGCAGCTTCTTAATAAAAAAGAGCTTGAAGGAGAAAAAAAAGATATTGGTTGGGGTAGTCAAATTAGATCCTATGTTTTTCATCCTTATAACATGATTAAAGATCATAGAACCAAGCATGAAGTAGGAAATATAAAATCAGTTATGGACGGTAATATTGATGATTTTATATATAGTTATTTGTTAGATAAAATGGAAAAAAATAAATAAGTTTTCAAAATGGAAAATAAAAGTTTAAAACAAATTAAAGAAAATCGACTTGAAAAGTTAAAAAAAATTCGTCAACTAGGAATAGAGCCTTACGCATATGACTATGATAGCTCTCATCATACATCAGAAATAAATGAAAAGTTAATTGATTCTAAAGTTTCTTTAGCAGGAAGAGTCATGTCTCTTAGAAAAATGGGTAAAGCATCATTTGCTAATATTCAGGATCAAGAGGGACGCATCCAATTTTATATTGCAAGAGACGACGTTGGTGAAGATAATTATAATTTATTTAAGCTAACGGATATAGGTGATTTTGTTGGGATTGAGGGCAAGGTTTTTAAAACTAAAACAGATGCATTAACTATCAAAGTTTCCCATCTAACAATCTTATCTAAAAATATAAAGCCAATACCTGATGTTAAAGAAAAAGATGGTGAGAAATATAATTTAGTTTCAGATAAAGAATTCAGATATAGAAAAAGGTTTCTTGATTTAATTATTAATCCTGAAACAAAAAACAATTATGTGAAGAGATTTAAAATAATTAACTCCATAAGATCATTTTTAAATGATCACGGATATATTGAAGTAGAAACACCTGTATTACAACCAATATACGGAGGGGCAAATGCTAAGCCATTTACCACACACCATAATGCATTAGATCAGGATTTTTACCTTCGTATTGCAACAGAATTATATTTAAAGCAATTGATTGTAGGTGGATTTGAAAAGGTTTATGAACTTTCTAAAGATTTTAGAAACGAGGGCATCGATAGAAGCCATAATCCAGAATTCACTATGCTAGAATTTTATCAAGCTTATTCTGATTATAATTTTATGATGGATTTTGTTGAACAAATGTTTAAAAAAGTTGTTAAGGACCTTGATATGAAAAAAATATCATGGGATGGTCATAAAATTGATTTTAGCAAAAAGTTTGCACGAAAGACTATGGGAGAACTAATTAAAGATCATACCGGAAATGATATTGATATCTCTGATTATTCAGCCGTTTATAAAGTTTGCAAAAATTTAAAGCTTGAGGTTAGTAAAAAGGATAGCTTAGCTTCTTTAATAGATGAAATCATGAGAAGAAAAGTTGAACCAAATCTAATTCAACCAACATATGTTATCAATCATCCTGTCGAAATTTCACCTTTAGCGAAAGTGAATAGGGATGGAGATAAAGATTTTACAGAGAGATTTGAATTATTTATTGCAGGAATGGAGTTTGCAAATGGTTTTTCAGAGCTGAATGATCCAATTGATCAAAGAAAAAGATTTGAAGATCAATCAAGAAAGAAAGATGGAGGAGATGAAGAAGCATTTCCAATTGATGAAAACTTTCTTGAAGCGATTGAGACTGGAATGCCCCCAACAGCAGGAGTAGGAATTGGAATTGATAGATTAGTTATGCTATTAATCGATACTCGATGGATAAGAGATGCCATAATTTTCCCTACCTTAAAATCCCTTAAATGAAACTCGTATTATTTTTAATTAAAAAATTATTTATTTCAAAAAATAGTAGTTTAGTTTTTCGCCTTACAAACCTTGTTACAATAATTAGTCTTTCATTGGGAGTTGCATCATTAAACATTGTTATGAGTTCTATTGATGGTTTCGAATCTGAAATTTCAAAAAAATTATCAAATTTGAATGGATATAGTTCAATTAATCATTTATTTGAAGATGAAATCATTGAAAACGAATTTGAACAACCATTCATATCAGATAAAGTACCTTATTTAGAAAAGATAGCATTATTAAAATCAAAAAATGATTCCCAGAGTATTATTATAAATGCATATCCAATTAACGATTTTAATAAAATTAAACTTTTCAGTTCATTTGATACTAATAAAATAAAAAATGAATCAATTGTTATTGGAAAAAGATTAGCAGAAAATCTTAATCTTAAACTTGGAGATCAAGTAGTTATTTTCAATCCAAAAAAACTCAAAAATTTTTCTAACCAAAATAGATACGACTTCTTTACTGTAGCACATATTTATAATTCTGGTATACCTGAATTTGAAGAGAGAAATATTTTTACTTCTTTAGAAAATCTTCAAAAGTATTATGGTATTGAAAATTATATTTCAGGATGGGTAAGTATTGACCCAAATGATGACATTATAGATTATCCGTTTTATCAAATGACTATATACGATAAGTATTCGAGTCTTTTTGAATGGATAAATACTCAAAAATGGCCAATTTTATTTATTTTTAGTTTAATTGCAGTAGTTTCATTTTTTGGGCTTTTAAGCTCTTTAAGTATTTTATTTGATGAGAAGAAAATGGATTTCACAATTCTTAAGATATATGGATTAGCTCACAAATCAATTTCAAAGATATTTATTTTTCAATCAATGATTCTTGCATTGTTTGGATCAACAATTGGTATATTATTTTCCTATGTTCTTATTCTACTGCAGAATGAATTTAAATTAATAAGCATTGAACAGAATATTTATTTTGTTGATTATCTTCCTATGGAATTTAATTTTAGTAACTCACTTTTAATAATCATAATAAGTGTAATATTAAGTTTTATTATCTCCACTTCATCTGTAAAAAGATTTGCTTACTTTAATCCAATGAATGTGTTGAGGACTAAATGAAAATTTATTTATTAATCGCTAAAAGATTTTTATTCCCAAGAAATGATTTTCGTTATAATACAGTTAATTTTATATCATTTATAAGTCTTTTCATTGGTGCTGCTGCAATAGTATTATCCGTTTCTGTACTTAATGGTTTTCAAGGAATTTTACAAACTGAAGCTAAAAAAATTTATGGTGATTATTTGGTTGAAGATATAAGTAATACTAGCTTTTTTAGAGATTTAAATATGGATAATGAAAATTATTCAATCTTCCAGGAAAATGAATTTTTAATTGTATCTAATAAAAAACAGAACATAATTAAATTTAAATCTGTATCGAATGAATCCTTGAATGATTTTTACGAACTTGATCTGCAAAATAATTTTAAGATATTATCCAACAAAGATGTGATAATTGGTAATTTGCTTGCAAATCGACTGAATGTTGAAATTGGAGATAGTATTCAAATAATATCTAAAGATTTTAAACTTAATTCATACAGTCTTCCTGATATTTATGAGTTTAGAGTTGCAAATATTTTTTCAAATAGAATTTTAAGAGCTAATGATTTTCTGGTATTTGGAGTGAATAAAGAAATCTTCAAAGATGCGATTTTTTCTACAGAGATTAATGGAGATATTGGAAGCATAAAAGATTCATCAATAACATTTTTATCTTGGAGAGACAGAAATCGTCAGCTTTTTGAAGCAACCGAAATAGAGAAGAAAATAACTTTTTTTACTTTATTGTTAATTGTTTTAATTGCCTCATTTAATCTATCTTCATCAATCATGCAGATTTCATCAAAAAAGATAAGGGATTTAGCAATATTTTCATCTATTGGTATGAAAAAAAATGATATCAAAAAAATATTCATCATTTACAGTTACTTGATTGGTCTTTCTGCATTATGTGGAGGTATTCTTTTTGCTTTATTAGTAATTTTATTACAAAATAAATTATCCTTGATAAAATTATCACCTGAGTTTTATTTAGTTGATACTTTACCAATGCAGATATTTATTTTTGATATAGCACTACTTTTATTGGGTTCAGTCTTTTTGATAGGTATTTTTACAAATATTCCTTTGAGATTCATAAATAGTTTGAGTCCTTTAAAAATAATTAATAAACAATTATGATTGTTGATATAAAAAAACTAACAAAAACTTTTTCGGACGGAAGAAATAAACTCCACGTTTTAAAAGATATTAATCTCCAAATAGATAAAGGAAACATCATAACAATAAAAGGCCCTTCAGGTTCTGGAAAATCAACATTATTAAGTATTATCGGAACCCTTGATAATGCTGATAGTGGAGAACTTTTAATCAATGGAATTAGTATTCAGGATAACACCAATATTGATAAGCTAAGAAATAAGAGTATAGGTTTTATATTCCAATTTCATAATCTAATTTCAGAACTTACATTAGAAGAGAATGTCAGTCTTCCAAAAATGATAGCTAAAGAGCAATTAGATAAAAAGGAACTTATTGAGCTTTTTGAGTACTTTGATCTAAAAGATAGAATGAATTCATTCCCAAATGATTTGTCAGGTGGTGAGAAGCAAAGAGTGGCAGTGATGCGAGCTATTATTAATAATCCGTCAATAATTATCGCAGATGAACCAACAGGAAATCTTGATAAGGAAAATGCATTAAAAATGATGTCTCTTTTTCAAAAATTGAATACTGAAAAAAAACTCACAATAATTGTTGCAACGCACGATGAGAATGTTTTTAATATTGGTCACAAAAAATATCAATTAGTTGACGGATATCTTGAATTAGTCCATTAGTATGACTTAATGGCATATAATTTGTCAATTATGACATAAATTAATCTCTGGCATCTTCTTTGCAACTATAAAGTCATAATTTAATTTTAAGGAGAAAATAATGGGTAAAATTATTGGTATTGATTTAGGAACAACAAATTCTTGTGTTGCTGTGATGGAAGGTGGAGAACCAACCGTTATCACAAGTCCGGAAGGTGGTAGAACTACTCCTTCTGTAATCGGTTTTACAAAAGAAGAAAGACTTGTTGGCGATCCGGCAAAAAGACAAGCTGTAACTAATCCAAAGAATACTATTTATTCAATTAAAAGATTTATGGGTAGAACCCCAGCTGAAATAAAAAAAGATATTGGAGAAGTTCCATATGAAGTGTCTATTGATGGAAAAAAAATCAATGTTGAGGCTAATGGTAAAAAATACCAACCTCAAGAAATTAGCGCAATGGTATTGCAAAAAATGAAACAGATGGCTGAACAATATCTTGGAACTACTGTTTCTGATGCTGTGATTACGGTCCCAGCTTACTTTAACGATGCTCAAAGAAAAGCAACAAAAGATGCTGGAAAAATTGCAGGTTTAAATGTCAAAAGAATTATCAACGAACCAACTGCAGCTTCTTTAGCTTATGGTTTTGATAAGAAAAAAGATGAGAAAGTTGCTGTATTTGATCTTGGTGGTGGAACATTTGATATTTCTATTCTTGATATATTAAATGATGAAGGCCAAAGTATTGAAGTAAATGCAAGTAATGGTGATGGAAGACTAGGTGGAGATGACTTTGATCAAAAAGTGGTTGATTGGCTTGCTGAAGAGTTTAAGAAAAATGAAGGCATTGACTTAAGAAAAGATCCTATGGCTTTACAAAGATTGAAGGAATCAGCTGAGAATGCTAAAAAAGAATTATCATCTTCAAAGCAAACAGAAATAAATCTTCCGTTCATCACTGCTGATTCTTCTGGTCCCAAACATCTAAATATGACCTTAACAAGAGCAAATTTTGAACAATTAGTTTCTGATTTAGTTGAAAGAGTGGTAGCACCTTGTAAACAAGCTTTAAAAGATGCAAAACTATCACCATCAGATATTAATGAAGTCATACTCGTTGGAGGATCAACTCGAATTCCTGCAATCCAGCAAAAAGTAAAGGAAATCTTTGGAAAAGAACCTAATCAAAGTGTTAATCCTGACGAAGTTGTTGCATTAGGAGCTGCAATTCAAGGTGGAGTTCTCGCAGGAGATGTTGATGATGTTCTTTTACTTGATGTTACTCCTTTAACATTAGGAATTGAAACAATGGGTGGTGTAGCAACTCCATTAATTGAAAAAAATACAACTATTCCAACTCAGAAGTCTCAAATTTTTTCAACTGCTGCTGATAATCAACCAATGGTTGAGATACATGTTGTTCAAGGAGAAAGATCGTTAGCAAAGGATAACAAAAGCCTTGGAAGATTTCATTTAGATGGTATTCCTCCTGCCCCAAGGGGAACCCCTCAAATTGAGGTTTCTTTTGATATGGATGCTGACGGAATTTTAAATGTAAAAGCAGTAGATAAGGCAACCTCCAAAGAGCAAAGTATTAGAATCGAAGCTCAAAGCGGTTTATCAGATCAAGAAATTGAAAAGATGGTAAACGATGCTAAAAAGCATGAAGCAGAAGATAAAGCAAAAAAAGAAGAGATTGACACTAAAAATCAATCCGAACAACTTGTATTTCAAACTGAAAAACAAATGAAGGATTTAGATGATAAGCTATCAGACGATGATAGAAATGACTTAAATGATGCTTTAGAAAAACTTAAAAAAGCAAATGAGTCATCAGTTGTTGAAGACATAAAATCTGAAATGGAAAACTTAAATTCTGTTTGGAGTTCAAAAGCTTCTTCAATGTATGATGCATCAAACGCTAATGCTCAAGAGCCTTCTCCACAAGAGGCTGAATCAGTTTCGAAAGAAAAAGACGACAAAAAAATTAAAGAAGCTGATTTTGAAGTAGTTGAAGACTAGTTTTAGATTTTTTATTAATCTATAATTACTTAGTTTTTCAACTATGAATAGCACTGTTTTAAAGATTTTAAAAACAATTATAAGCGTTACTGCAGCATTTATTGGATTTACGTTCATTGTAATAATTGCTTTTTACTTTTATCTATCAGATGGAGTAGAATTTGATTTAAACAAGTCCAACCAAACTTTAAGTAGTTTAACAAATAGATTTGAAATTGATTTTAGCAATAATTCAACTATTTACTTTAAAGCAAGAGAAGAAAATATAGATACTTATATTACACTTGAAAATGCTATAATAAAACGTTCTGGAAATATTCTGATAAATGCAGAAAATATCACCGTAAATACTACTTTAAATTTTACTAAAACATTGCAATTTGTTTATGAGATTATTCTAAATAACAATACTGATTTAAATTTAATCAATCCTGTTAGTATAAAGTTAAAAAATCCAACTTTTGATTTAGCAAGTGTTGAAAATCAAGATACAGAAATAAATAAAAGTGAAAGATATTTTCCAGTAACGATAAAGGCTGAAAATGGAAATTTGATTGATGGTAATGTTGAAATTGGTCAGTTTGATTTTTTTCTAAATATTAATCAGTACTCTCAAAATTCTTCTTTAGAAAAATATAAGATTCGCTTAAAGTCATCTCAAAATTTTCCTGTAAGTTATATTGCTCAATTTTTCCAAGATGTTGAAAGTATCGGTGATAAAAAGGAAACAATATCTTTTGATATAACGCTTGAAGATGAATATGCAAATAATGATGATATTTCACAAAAGCTTAACGGTGTTTTTCAGATTAGAAATACAACTATGAGATTAAAAACATTTCCTGTACAGTTAAAGCCTGAGCCAATTAGAAGATTAAATTTAGATTTAAACATAAATGATAATATCGGTCAAGCTAACTTAGTTGGGACATTATATAATCCTAAAAAAAGTTTAGGTTTGCAAACAGAACCTAATCTTCAAATAGGAGGTACTTTAAATTTTAAGGAAATACTGAAACCTGAACTTAATTTAATCGTTAATGGTTATGATATATACTTTGCTAAACTTGAAAATTTAAATTTGAATGGGGTAACTGACTTAACAGTCTCAATAATTGGTAAAAATGTATTAGATTTACAAGGTTCTTTAAAAATTAAAAAAAGTAATGGGTTTTTAGTACCTTTATCAGATACAGAATTTGAAACAAAACATAGAATAAGAAATATTGATGAAAAAAAATGAATTAGATAGACTGAACTCAAAAATCCAACAAAAATCTACTTTTGTTGAATCTTTAAGAGAAAGCATTTCTGAGATCATTGTTGGACAGAATGATCTAATTGATAAAATTCTTATTTCAATCATATCTAATGGTCACATACTTCTTGAGGGAGTTCCTGGGCTTGCTAAAACTTTAACAATTAATACTGTAGCTAATTTAATTAATGCAGAATTTAAGAGAATACAGTTCACTCCAGATATGTTACCTTCAGATTTATTAGGTACTCTGATTTACAATCAAAAAACCGGCGAATTTAATACCAAAAAAGGTCCAATTTTTTCTAACATAATTTTAGCAGATGAAATTAATCGTGCTCCGTCAAAAGTGCAAAGCGCATTATTGGAATCAATGCAAGAAAAGCAGGTTACTATTGGTGACGATACTTTTAAACTAGCAAAACCTTTTTTAGTTTTAGCAACACAGAATCCAATTGAGCAAGAAGGTACATACCCACTCCCGGAAGCTCAGGTTGATAGATTCATGATGAAGGTGATTGTAGATTATCCTTCAATTGAAGAAGAAAAAGAAATCATTAGTAGAGCTAACACTCAAAATGATAAAAAAATTAAATCTGTAGTTAAAGCAAAAACAATTCTTGAAGCTCAAAATCTTGTAAATGATATATATATTGATTCTAAAATTTCAGATTATATTTTGAAAATAGTTTTTGCTACAAGAGTTCCTGAACAATTTAATTTATCAAAATTAGCTGATTTAATTTCTTTTGGTGCATCTCCGAGAGCATCTATTAATTTGGTTTTAGCTTCCAAGGCCAAAGCATTTATTGATGGAAGAGGATATGTTATACCCGAAGATGTAAAATATGTTGCAAAGGATATTTTAAGACATAGAATTTTACTTTCATATGAGGCTGAGGCAGAAGAAATTACTTCAGAAGATATTGTTGATCAATTACTTCAAGAAGTACCAGTACCTTAGTTTTGTAATGTCAAAAGAAATACTTAAAAAAGTTCGTCAAATTGAAATAAGAACAAAAAATATTGTAAATGATTTCTTTGGCGGTGATTATCACTCAAATTTTAAAGGAAGAGGTATGACCTTTTCTGAAGTAAGAGAGTATGTTCCTGGAGATGATGTAAGATCTATTGATTGGAATGTAACTGCAAGAACTGGAAAGCCTCACCTTAAAATTTTTGAAGAAGAACGAGAGCTGTCCGTTTTAATTCTTATAGATGTAAGCAGTTCTGGTGTTTTTGGTTCAAAAAAGAATTTAAAAATTGATTTAGGTGTGGAGATTGCAGCTATGTTAAGTTTTTCGGCAATAAAAAATAATGATAAGGTTGGACTTGCCTTATTTAGTGATAAAATTGAAAAATATATTCCACCTAAAAAAGGTAAGAAACACGTTCTCAGACTTATAACAGATATTGTAAATCATGATTTTGAAAATAGCAATAAACGTACTTCAATTAAGACTGCAATTGATTTTGCAAATAAAATATCTAAACGAAAGAGTGTCATTTTTCTTATTTCAGATTTTATTGATGATAATTTTTGGAATGAGCTAAAATTTTTAAATTTTAAAAATGATGTTATTGGACTTCAAATATATGATTCATATGAACGTAACTTCCCTAATTTAGGAATAATCAATATTCATGATTCTGAAACTGGCGAAAATACCTGGATTGACACAACTAGTAAAAAAATCAGAGATAAATTTCAAAAAAATTCGATTGAAAAACTCAATAGTTTTTCCAAAAAATGTAAGAATATTGGTTTTGACTTGATTCAAATCAGTACTGATGATGATTATATAAAATTTCTCATGCAATTTTTTAGATCAAGAGCAAATAGAAGCTAATGAAAATTTATACTTTAATTTTTTTATTTATTTTAGGTGCTTGTAATATTGATTCTAGAAATCCTAACATATCATTTGAAACAATACCCAAAAAAGCAAAAATTGGATATCCAATTAATCATAAAGTTACGATAAATGACTTAGGAGAAATATTTACTTTAAATTCAGTTGTATGGGAAGACTCTTCAGCCTGGTTATCAGACTCTTCAAAAGTTTTTATTACAAAATCTCAAGTTGACACTTTAAGTAATTCAATATTATTAAATTACCAAATCACTTTTTGGGATTCTGGTAATGTGGAAATACCACCATTGTATGCATTTTTAAGCTTTCCAGATTCATCAGAAGCCACAATACTAAAAACAGATACATCGTATGTTTATATATCGTCAATTTTAGACACTACAATGACGACTGTTCTCCCTGATAAATCTATAAAAGAGATAAAATTTCCAATAGAAAGATTAAGACTTTTTGCCTATTTCATCTTAGCATCGTTGATTTTATTCGTTATTTATTTGTTCAGATCAAGAAATGATAAAAGATTTTCCAAAAAGAAGTTTTTTAATTTTAATCCAAAATCCAAAGCAATAAAAGAAGTTGAAGAAATTGATTTGGAAATAGATTCTGGTGAGTTTTTTATTAAAATTTCTGATATATTAAGAAAATATTTTCAGAATAATTTTTATATAATATCATTTGAAATGACTTCAGCTGAACTTAAAGATTTTTTTAAGGATAAAGATTTAAACAACCTATTGGATCGAATTGATCAGGTAAAATTTGCCCAAAAAACTTCAAGCAAAAAAGAAAAAGAAGATATTTTAAAATTGTTGAAAAAAGTTATAAGAAAACTTCTTTAAAGCAATTAATTCATTTAATTTATAGACATGAGTACTACAGCTGATATTAGAAATGGAGCAGTTATTAGTTTTAAAAATGCTCGCATGAAAATAGTTGAATTTCAACATGTAAAACCTGGTAAAGGCCCCGCATTTGTGAGAACTAAGCTAAAAGATATTCAATCTGGAAAAATAATTGATCATACCTTCAATTCAGGTGCTAAAATTGAATTTATAAGAGTGACATCTAAAAAATTTCAATATCTATATAAGGATGGAGATAGCTTCATTTTTATGGATAACAATACCTATGATCAGGTTCAGGTTGATAAAGTATTAATTGATGATAGTCATTTCTTCATTAAAGAGGGTGATAATATTGAGATTTCTTTTGATGGAGAAGAGATTATAAGTCTACTTTTACCTTCAAAAACAGTACTTAAAGTTATTCAAACAGATCCAGGGCATAAGGGAAACACTGCAACTAATGCTTTAAAGCCAGCTACTTTAGAAACTGGACTTGAGGTTCAGGTTCCTTTATTTATAAATGAAGGAGATTTAGTAAAGATTGATACTAAAGATGGTTCTTATTCGGAAAGAGTCAAGGAATAGATAAATGTGGAAAGATAAGATAAAAGAAATTATCTACATGCTTGAAAATAGTGATGTAAATGAAATTGAAGTAAGATTTTGGTTTAAAAAAATTAAGGTAACAAAAAAACCTCCTGTTTTGAACGTTGATTCAGCTCAACTTTCATCAGAAAGTCAGAATATTCCGATCCTTGTTAAGCAAGAATCTGACAAACAGGATTCAGAATCCATCAAAGACTCGAAAGAAGTAAATTTAGTTGAAATAAAATCTCCTATGCCTGGAACATTTTATTCATCGCCAGATCCAGATTCAGCATCATTTGTAAATATTGGAGACAATGTAAATGCTGGAGATACTGTTTGTATAGTTGAAGCCATGAAAATAATGAATGAAATTCAGGTTGAAGAATCTGGAATTATTGAAGAAGTCTTAGTTGAAAATTCAAGTCCAGTTGAATTTGGTCAGGTATTATTTAAATTAAATTCATCTAAATAATCATGTTTGAAAAGATTTTAATTGCTAATAGGGGTGAAATTGCTATTAGAATCATTCGAGCATGCAATGAGATGGGTATTAAAACTGTTGCAGTTTATTCAAAAGCAGATAAAAACTCACTTCATGTAAAGTTTGCTGATGAAGCCATTTGCATTGGGGAAGGCCCCGCTGTTGAAAGTTATCTTAATATACCTAGAATAATTGCAGCTGGGGAAATTACAAATGCAGACGCAATTCATCCTGGATACGGTTTCCTTGCTGAGAATGCAAAGTTTAGTAAAATTTGTAAAGAAAATGGATTCACCTTTATAGGACCAGATTCAAAAATCATTGACTTGATGGGAGATAAGGTTAATGCTAGGAATACAGCAAAAGATGCAGGTTTACCAATTATACCTGGAAGTAATACTTTGTCTTCTGTTGAAGAGCTTTTAGAAATTGCTGAACAAATTGGATATCCTGTAATGCTTAAAGCCGTAGCAGGCGGCGGCGGTAAAGGTATGCGAGTTATTAACAACGCAAGTGAAGCAGAGAAAGGATTTAATATCATTCAAAATGAAGCTGGAATGGCATTTAAAAATTCAGAAATTTACGTTGAAAAATTTGTTGAAAATGGCCGGCATATTGAGGTTCAAATTTTGTCTGACAAATTTGGAAATCATCTTCATTTAGGAGAAAGAGAATGTTCAATTCAGAGAAGTAATCAAAAATTAATTGAAGAATCCCCATCTCTATTTGTAGATGATGATTTAAGAAATGATTTAACTTTAAAGTCATTACAGTTATCAAAAAAAGTTAATTATGTTGGTGCTGGAACAATAGAGTTTTTAGTAGATGATAAGAAAAACTTTTACTTTATTGAAATGAATACAAGAATTCAAGTTGAGCATACTGTAACAGAAATGGTTTATATGATCGATCTTGTAAAAGAACAAATTAGAACCTATGCAGGTATTGAATTGTCTATTAAGCAGGAAGATATTCGTATGAATGGCCATGCTATTGAATGTAGAATAAATGCTGAAGACCCATTTAATGATTTCACACCTTCACCAAAGATGATCGAATCTTTAAACTTTGCTGGAGGAATTGGAGTAAGGATAGACTCATTTATATATGCAGGATATCAAATTCCAACAAATTATGATTCTATGCTTGGTAAGTTAATAGTTCATTCTTCATCGAGGGAAAAAGCATTAGTTAGAATGAAAAGAGCACTTCAAGAAACTTTTATTGATGGTCCTGAAACAACTTTACCGCTTTTAGAAATGATTTTCGAAAATAAAGACTTTAATAATGGAAATTTTGACATAAATTTTTTAGGTAAATTTTTAAAAAAAATAAAGGAAAAATAAAATGAATCATCCTGATAATCTAATGTATACTTCTGAACATGAATGGGTTAAAATTGAAGATAATATAGCTACTGTGGGAATTACTGATTTCGCTCAGGGTGAGCTTGGAGATATAATATTTTTAGAATTTCCTGATGTTGATGAAGCATTCAACGAGGGAGATGTTTTTGGTACAATTGAAGCAGTAAAAACAGTATCTGATCTTTTTATGCCTATTTCAGGAAAGATAGTCGAAGTAAATGAAGAATTGAATGATGAACCAGAAAATGTTAATTCAAGTCCATATGATAGTGGATGGATGGTAAAAATTGAATTATCAACGGATAGCAGTACTAGTTCATTACTTGATTCTAAATCCTATGTTGAAATGATAGGGTAATTATGCTTAAAAACTTAGAGCATTTCGTTCAAGTTTTAAAAATTGAAAAAAATCATTCTTCTAATACAATAAATTCTTATTTATCTGATATCAAATCTTTTGAAAAATATTTAATAAAAAAAAGAATACCATTTAAAAAGATTATAAATGAATCTGATGTCATCAAAAAATATTTTAGATATTTAAGCCGAAGTAAGATTTCCTCTACATCAATAAAAAGGAAGTATTCATCTTTATCATCATATTTTTCTTATCTAATTGATAGAAAAATAATTAAAAAAAATCCACTAAATGGTATTTATACACCAAAATTAATTAAAAAATTACCTACAGTACTATCTGTTGAAGAAATCAAAAAAATATTTAAACAATCTGAAAATACAGATAACGAACTTTTAGGTCTGAGAGATAGATGTATTATCGAATTACTATATTCTTGCGGTTTAAGAGTAAGTGAATTGTGTTCACTCAAGGTTAATAATTTACAATTTGATTCTAATGTTATTCGCTTTTTTGGAAAAGGTAACAAGGAAAGAATAATTCCTTTAACTTTTTATGCAAAAGAATGGTTAGAGAAATATTTATATCAATCAAGACAAATTCTCTCAAATAGAAAATCATCTGAGCAAAAATTTGTATTTTTGAGTAATAATGGAAAAAGGTTAACTAGAGCTGCTATTTGGCAATCTGTCAAAAAATATGTAAAGGCTGCTGGAATTGTTAAAACTGTTTCACCTCATACCTTTAGACATTCATTTGCTACTCATCTTGTTGATGGCGGAGCAAATTTAATTGAAATTCAGAAGTTGCTTGGTCATTCTGATATTTCAACAACAGAAATATATGTTCATCTATCAAAAGAGTTTATAGACAGTGAATACATGAAAGCTTTTGATAAAAAGAAGAATTAATTATCTTTAATGTATGGGAATAGCAAGTTTACCTTTAGAAATACAATTGATTTTAGTGCCTACAATATTGTTTGCACTCACTTTTCATGAATATGCTCATGCAAGAGTAGCATATCTTCTTGGAGATTACACTTCATACTATCAAAATCGCATGAACTTAAATCCTTTTAATCATTTAGATCCATTCGGGACTTTTGCTCTTTATTTTTTAGGTTTTGGATGGGCAAAACCTGTTCCGGTTGTTATACAAAATTTAAAAAATCCTAGAACTGATATGATGATGATTGCTATGGCTGGACCTGCATCAAACATGTTCCTAGCTTGTCTTGCATCAATTATTTATCGATTAAATTTTTACTTTCAGTTTAGTGAAGAAGTAATTTTTCCTTTAGAAATTTTTATTCAAATTAATATTGTTTTAGCTGTTTTTAATTTGCTTCCTATAAACCCCCTAGATGGTTCAAGAATTCTTCCATTGTTGGTTAAAAACCCAAGAACGCTTTATAATATTGAAGTTTATGGACCTAGAATTTTAATTGGACTAATTATTTTAAATTTGATAGGTGTTCCTATTTTATCAACAATAATTTTAACCCCTGTATCTATTATTTTCTACTTACTTACAGGTGCATAATTGAAAAAAATTTTTTCAATTTTTGGCCCTACTGGAATTGGAAAATCTAGTTTAGCAATACAGTTAGCCAAAAAAATAGATGGTGAAATTATAGGTGTAGATTCAAGACAAATTTATAATGGAATTCCAATAGGTACTGCTCAGCCAAACCTTAGTCAGCTAAAAGAAGTACCACATCATTTAATAGGATTTAAAAAGCTTAATGAGAGAATATCTGCGGGAGAATATATTGAATTGATTGATGAAAAAATTGATGAGATCATTCTAAAAAATAAATCTGTAGTTCTTTGTGGTGGAACTGGTCTTTATTTTAAATCTCTAAAAGAAGGAATATTTCAAGGAAGTCATACAAATGAAGATATAAGAAATAAGCTTGAAGAAGAATATGATATTGATAAAGAAAAGTTATTTAAAACACTCCAAAAAATAGATCCTGAGTATTCAAATAAAGTTCACATAAATAATAAAAAAAGATTGATTAGAGCTCTTGAAATCTATGAGACAACTGGAAAACCAATGTCTAAAAATTTTGATTCTTTATCGAAAAATAGTAGATATGCTAATGACTACTATTTTGTTTATTTAAAAATGAATAATGATTTGTTACATCCTAGGATTTTAAATAGAATTAAGTGCATGATTGATGATGGTATGATAAATGAAGTTGAGGAAATAATTAAGCGTAAAATAAATATTTCTCATATTAATTATATAGGCTTTAACGAAATTTCTTCTTTCATAAACAAAGAAATCTCAATCAATGAAGCCATTGAAGACATATTTGTCAGGACAAGACAATATGCTAAAAGACAAAAAAAGTGGTTTAATGTGAATAACTATGATATTTCATTTGATTTGCATGAAATTTCTAAAAATGATATAGTTGATAAATTGATTCAAATAAACTAATTTTCGCAAATAATTGGAGAATAAAATGCTTAAAAGCAAACATCTTATCGGTCTAGAACATTTTCCAGTTTCTGATTTGAATAAAATAATCGACACTTCTTTTAAGTTTAAAGATATACTTCAGACAGAAAGCAGAAAAGCTATTTTACTTAAGGGTAAAACTATTGTAAACATGTTCTTTGAGAATTCTACTAGAACTAAAATTAGTTTTTCATTGGCTGAAAAAAGATTGGGCGCTGACAGTATAAACTTTTCTGCTTCAACAAGCAGTGTAAAAAAGGGTGAAACTTTAAAAGATACTGTTCAAAATATTGAATCTATGAAAATTGACGGTGCAGTCATAAGGCATGGACATCCAGGATCGGCATTGAAATTGACAGAATATATAGATGGAGCAGTAATTAATGCTGGTGATGGTTCGCATGAACATCCGACTCAAGCTATTCTTGATATGGTAACACTTAAAGAGAAATTTGGGAAAATTAAAGGTCTAAAAGTTGGAATCATTGGCGATATTTTAAACAGCAGAGTAGCCAGAAGTGACATTTTTGCATTGAAAAAGCTTGGAGCAGAAGTTGTAGTTTGTGGTCCAAGTACTCTATTACCGAGTGATGCAAAAAAACTTGGAATCAATATTACATACAATTTAGATGAAGTTCTTAATTGGTGTGATGCGGTTATAGCTTTACGAATTCAGTTGGAAAGAATGCATTTTGGAAGGATTCCATCAAAAAGGGAATATCATAGTGAATTTGGTCTTACGTTTGAGAGAATAAGTAAATTGAAAAAAGATATAGTTATTATGCATCCTGGACCAATGAATCGTGGTGTGGAAATTGATAGTAAAGTTGCTGACTCAGATAATGCTGTTATTCTTGACCAAGTATTGAATGGTGTTGCCTCGAGAATGTCTATTCTTTATTTACTATTAGGTGGAGGAAATATGGAGCTATGATAGAAGGTAAGAGTACAAAGAAAGTTTTATTTAAATCTGGTAGAATAATTGATCCATTTACTAAAAAAACATTTAATGGTGATATACTTATTGAAAATGGAAAAATTTCGAAGATTAATGATTCAATTCCATCAAAAGGAAAAAATTATCAAATAATAGATTGCAAGGGACTAGTTGTTACTCATGGTTTTTGTGATATTCATGCCCATTTTAGAGAACCGGGAAGAGAAGATAAAGAAACTTTAAATTCGGGATCTTTTGCAGCTTTGGTAGGAGGATTTACTCAAGTTTGTACTATGGCAAATACAGATCCGATTATTGATTCTCCTGAACATATTCACTATATAGTAAGTAAAAGTTCTAAGCTTCCAATCGATATTTTTCCTATAGGTGCTGTTTCAAAAGGCTTAAAGGGAGAAGACTTAACAGAAATGTTATTAATGCAAAAAAATGGTGCTATTGCTTTTAGTGATGACGGTATGCCTATTCAGAATGCGCAATTTATGAAATTAGCTTTAACATATGCTAAAATGCTTGATGTTCCAATTATGAATCATGCTGAGGATATTTTTCTCAGAAACAATGGAGTAATGAATGCTTCTGCAACATCAAATAATTTAGGTTTAAAAGGTAATACCAGTTTAGCCGAAGCAGTAATGGTTTATCGAGATTTATTGTTGGCTCAATCATTAAGCTCAAAACTTCATTTATTACACATTTCAACGAAGCAAACTGTGGATTTATTAAAGCAATTTAAAAAGAAAAATTCATTAATCTCTTCAGAGGTATCACCACATCATCTATTTTTTATTGATGAAGATGTAAATGCGTTTGATACAAGTTTA
>Ga0208390_1000050_pt1 | contig 32966 bp, 48 predicted proteins | sample Knorr_S7_td_Surf_FD_185594 | JGI IMG/M metagenome (GOLD analysis project Ga0208390, IMG submission 185594) | Marine microbial communities from Southern Atlantic Ocean transect - Knorr_S7_td_SurfaceA_ad_6m_LV_A (SPAdes) (version 2) | ecosystem: Environmental > Aquatic > Marine > Oceanic | place...
GCGTGATTTGCCAGAGCCAGCGCAAATGGTTATTGCATCAATGGTATTTAATATGGGCTGGCCTCGGTTTTCTCAATTCAAAAAATTTATAGCTGCATTGGAAGACCGCATGTGGGATAAAGCTGCATATGAAATGGAAGACTCGCTTTGGTTTAATCAGGTAGGACATCGTGGTAAACATTTACGTAACATGATGTTAGAATGTAATGGGCAAGCATAACATTGAAGAAGCGTACAAAGAATTTGGCACAATAGAAAAAGCAGCAGATGCTTTAGGAATGTCAAAAAGCAAGTTCTACCGAGAACTGCAAAAATTAAAACAAAAATCATACATCTTACCAGAGATACCAGAAGATGATTTGCCTGTTGAAGACATAGTTAATCACCTTCATCTGCGTTTTCAAAAGCGCAAGGCGCATAAAGATGCAACAAAATGGTATAATGTAGACATGCAGTCAGACGATCCTATTGGATTGTTATGGCTAGGCGACCCACACATTGATGATAATTACTGCGATTGGGATTCATTACGCCATCATTTGTCCATAATAGCCTCACATACGCACATCTATGGCTGTTCGGTAGGTGACTACCAGAATAACTGGGTTGGGCGTCTGGGGCGATTGTACAGCGAACAGGACACATCCCATAAAACAGCATGGAAGTTAGTTGAGTGGTTGATAGGCGAGATGAATCCGCTTGTTCTCATTGGCGGCAACCATGACATGTGGTCTGGTGCTGGCGATCCGTTGAAATGGATAGCTAGTGGTCACACCATTCGTGAAGATTGGGAGGCTAGAGTCAATCTTCGGTTTCCAAATGGACGGCAGTGCCGCATACACGCGGCTCACGATATGTCGGGCCATAGCCAATGGAATGCGCTTCACGCCCAAAACAAAATGGCTAAGTTTAAAAACCATGCCGAGTTGTACATAAGTGGACACAGGCACAACTGGGGCTTGGCTCAGATTGAAGATGTGGAAAACAAAAGTACAGCGTGGCTTGCCAGATGTCGTGGTTATAAATTCCATGACACTTACGCTATGGTCAAAGGTTTTGATCAACAAAACTTTGGACAAGCTATCTTTCAGTTGGTAGACCCTCAATCTGATTCACCTACAAACTGGGTTCATTGCTTTGTTGATCCGCAAGCTGGGGCGGATTATCTTGACTATCTGCTATCGCTTCGGCGGTAATAGCAGCATAGCCAGCTAAATCTACCCAGCTATCTTCGTGTGCTGGTGTTTCCATTAGGCGTGATATCTTTACTATCATCATCATAATTCCAACATCCTCTACACTAAATTCTATGTCTGCATATGCTGACCAGATCGCTGCAATGCGTTCAAAGTTTTCTGCTGGCGAGCCGTAGTCTTTGCCTCTTGATTGGACAGCATCATGTGCTTTAGATAATATATCTGCACGATTCATTTTTCTTTTATCCTTCTGCAAACAGATTGTAGGTTTACAACGTGTTTAGCCTGTACTGCTTTTGCTAGTGCAGGATGTTTTGTAAGTTGCAACAGTAGTTTTACTTGCTTGTTTGTAAGTTCGGCAGTGTAGGTTTTTTGCGTCATTAAATTTCTTCTACTTCAACAAAATGTATATCACCTATTACTGCTCTTTGTAGTTGTGCTGGGTTTTTAAACTTTCGCAGTTTGTTTTCTGCTATGAGTTTTGCTTCTGCTGTATTTTGGGCAGCAAAGCAAAACTCAACAAAGTGTTCAACAACAACGCCCACTTTGTAGGGCGTTGCTTTGTATGGGTTGGCTGTCGTTGTGCGATCAGAACGGGATGTCGTCATCGATTGTCCCCCCATCAACTGTTGCTGGCTGGATGACTTGTTTGCTTTCTGCTGGCTGTGTGTCTGTGTTTGGTGTGTAAACACTAAGCCCCATATAGTCCGAGCCATTCTGCGATTTGTTTTTGTAGGCAGATATGTTTTGTTGTCCAATCTTGCCGCCATAGTTTGGCTTGCCTTCTGGTACATCAGCACCGTTATCATGCATCAAGCCAACTTCGATAAAGACAGCTAGCTTGCGCTGTCCGTTTATCTCTTTCTTGAACAGCACACAGCGTGGCTCGTATGCATCATCAATGTGCTTTGCCCAGTATTCAATGTTGAGTTTGCCTGATAAGATGGGCTTGCCAATGTATTGCTCATCTTTTTCTGTAATGGGGAAAACCCTGCCCTTGTTTGGGCTAAGCTTGTTATCCATGTATTGCTCCTAGTATTCTGACGGTTCTTCTTTTGGTGTGTTGTGTGGCATTGGTTCTCTGTAAGTCTTTGGTTCTGCTGCTTTATTTCCATCATCATCTTCTGACGGTAGACCAAATGCAGCTTGCAAACCATAGCGTTTGGCGTAGGTAATACCTGATCCCATCTTTTGTGGATTAGACAAGTCTTGTGAAACGATGGGTGTGCGGCTTGTCAACACTTCGCCATTGACATGCATGACAATAGTTTTGACAAACATGCGACCAGTATCATCCATGTCAATTAGCTGTGTAAACGTCAGGCCATGTTGACCTGCCTTGCGGCAAGCAGCAATCACTTCTTCCAACGTAGAATATGTTGAACGGAAGTGTGGGTTCTTGCCGTCTTTACTAGCCTTCACTTCTTTTGCATGCCATGAAATAAATGCATCCGCAATAGTTAGTTTTTTCTCTGCCATTGTTACCTCCTAGTCAGAGTTGATTGTAATACGACAAGCACCACGCTTGTCACGCTTGATGGTCAATAGATCACAGTAGACCTCACGTTCTGTGTCTTTTACCATTGACTTTAATTCTTTTTTGACAGCTTCATGTTCTTTGGCTGTCTGTGAATAGTTTACAAATCTGTGAGCCAAATCCATAAATTGATTGTCTTTGCTTGCATCACGTTTGATAAGACCATCAATCTTGACGTTAGACCAATCAATTTTGTTGGCATGATTCTGTACTGGCTCAACGTCAGACTCTACCATTTGCCAGAATTGATAGGCTTGTGTGCTGACATTTTTCCAATAGTCTTCTTCAAAGTCTACTATGCAATATTCCCATAGATTACCAAAGATGACAGAGAACACAGCTTTTTGCAGTTTATGCACACGCATGTATAAGTGTACCTGTGGTAGATATGCTTCCAACATATCAGACATGCTGCGATAGCTTGCTGTGTGTTTACACTCGACAATCATAGCTACGCCATCTTTGTCGTAAGCTATGCCATCTGCTCTTGCTTGATAGGGAACGCCAGATATTTTTTTGCGTATGATGTCTGGGCTTGGCATTACATCCCAGCCAGTACGCTTGGCAAGCCATTCCATGTTGAATGATTCTGTACGAATACCAAGCTGTACATTGAACTCATCGCTCAGATTGTCTGGTTGAGCGCGTCCAGTTTTAATATGCCATAGCGTATTCCAATCGCCACGCACGATTGGATACATATCGGAACCACCGATAAAACCTTTTCTTTCCATGATAGACCTCCATCTATTTCTTTATATCACACCGCCTCCTGATAATCAATGCATTTCTGCAACTCATCACGTAACATAAACCGTGGCTTGGACTTCCATCCAATGCCAGCTTCATTGATAAACTCTGCTAATGTTGGAAAGAATCTGACATTGCGCTCGATGTAACCAAACGCATCAATCACAATGTCTGCTGGATATTGTGCCAACTTCGATGCAAGAGCTTTGCGCTTCATGTCAAGCACCTTTGGGCTGAAGTCTTTTGCTAAGGTAATCAATGCACAAAGCATAGTAATACGCTCTTCAATATCCTTGACAGGTAAAGGCACTAAGGCTTTTTGTACCATCTCGTATGCTTCATGTAGTTTATGCAATGGGGCATCTCTGTCGATACGATAGAATACCAACTCATAATCTTTGTTTAGTTTAGTTTCCAATGGAACTAATGAACTCACGCCATCTTCTATCATGCTCGTCACTACCATTGGTTTGGTATCTGGATTTGTGAGACGAGCCAGTGCTTTGGCTTCCATTTGTGTTGTCAATGCTTGCATCTAAAACCTCCTGTTCATGCATGTTTTTAATGATAGATTGTCGCTTGTCAGGTATGACCTGATTGCGCGGTAACCTGTAGTTTGGATCACGCTGTTTCATATTGACCTCCGTATTGATTAGTCTAGCAGTGTGCCTTGACAGTATCAACAATAAAAGTATTCTGTCTCATGCGCAGTCAGACCTCCAAAATGCGCGGCGCGATGGTTAGTAACCTCCAGCTAGCCATCGCGCTATCTTTTCAGCCAATGGGTTGTTTACTTCAATGCATATAAAGTTTGGCCCTGTCTTCTGTTTTAGAAGATAAATGTCTGCTGGTTGTGTTTTGTGTGTTTTCGTAAGAAATGAGAAGCCGCGTCCTGTAGCTTGATATTTTGATTCTGCTACCAATCGTCCTTCTTTGGTGGTGATAGAGATATCGGACTTCCACTCACCTCCCAACGCGCCAGATAACGGTTGGCGTTTCGCTTCGCACCCCTTCTCATTGAACCAGTTACACCACCATCTTTCGTGGTAGCTGCCTTTGTTGCGGCTAGATGTTCCCATCCATAATACTCCAAGCAATCATCACACCAAATAGAACCACTTGCCATCACTGAAAACCAATGTGATGTACTGCCACAATGTTCACATGCAGCAGGTTTTCCTCTACTATCCTCTAGTTTCTTTGATTTCGATTTGCGCTTCGAGCGCATCCAGCCAGCAGACAAACATAAATCCTGACGGAACTCTTTTATATTGTTCCCATTTGTGTATCAAAGATGCAGCACATCCAATGCGGTGTGCTAACTCTTCTTGACTATAGCCACGTTTGTTTCTAATAGCCACAAGAGTTGCCACTAAATCTTGCCAACTATTCGTATTCACTCTGGGATTTGTGTAGTGAGTAAGTGTGGATCGCATCTTCAACCTTTGCTGCTGTTGACAGACGCAAATCTTGACCCCCGATTGCACGATAGTATGTTGATGTAGGTATCTTTGCTTGCTTGAAGAACTCAACTAACTTGATGCCAGTTGGTGCTGCTGCATTATTTAATTGTTCTAAATATGTAATCATCTAGTACATATAACTGTGTAGCATAAATGCGTCAAGGCATTCGAGACACCTTGACGCTGTATGTTAGTCTATGACAATGCGTATCTTGTCTTCAAGTCGGTCATGAAGATTGTCGTCCATCCAAGCTGTTATCTTGTCATCAAGATCATCATCCATAACTGCTTCAGCTACTTCACGAGACAAGTTGCATATTGCATCATCTACAGCCGCTGGCATATCATTCATCACTTGTGTTATCTCTTCGCGTATCATTTGACGAATAAGAGTATACAGTGTTGGTGTGTCATCAATCATAATTTATACTCCTCTTGCTAGAACAAATAGTGCTTCACGCAATGTTTCTGCATCACGACGATATATTTTTGCAGCTTCTGAATGAGAATAATCTTCTTCTTCATGATGCTCCTCATGCCATTTAGCTTTGTTATCAAGAGCAACAATCTCTTTGATAACAAGATTTTGTACAAGCTCATGAGCCTGTGACCATGACATGTCATCCGATGTGTTGATTTGTGCAGTATCCATCTCCAAGTGCCTCCATTTCTGCATCTGCTAGTCTTTCGTATTCTTCCATCGCATGCTTGATGAGATGGTTGAATGCTGGTGTGTCTTTGCCGACAATGCATTCGGCAACAGTCATGATTTCGTTAGGCCATAATTTGTTGCCAAGTGCTGTGCCAACCTTCACCAAATCAATGGTTGTTTGGTGATGCTTTTGCACTTGCAGGGAATCGAACATCCCCTGCTGTGCAATCAAGTGTGCTGGTAAAGTCATGATGCCTCCTTGATTGTATAAAGTGTTGGATGTCCTTTGGTCTTTGTTTTGATGACAACATAACGCTCATCTTTTTCAAACCGATACAGCGTTGCTTCTGCTGCTTTTTGTGAACAAGACCAAACTGCCATCATCGTGTGTATAGTTACAGGATGTGATCCAGCCATAAAGACATGCAGCTTTTCCATGCGAACAATGTCGCGCTTGCTTGCCATATACACAGCATTGATAACTGGTGTTGACTCTTTGCCATCAGCAAACACAAGTTGCTCAGATATCTGTGGCCTTGGTTTTGATAAACCAGTAACAGCTTCTGCCATTATTGCTACAGATTTGGTAACTTTTTCTAAGTCTTTAGTTATCGCTGTTAGCTGATGTAATGTTTCAGTCTGCCTGTTGAGAACAAGCTCAACTTTTTGACGCAAAACATTTTCTTCAGCTACTGGGTCTTTAGTTTGAAAGATGCTCATGACATATACCTCCTATGCTATAGCTACATCTTCTGCTGTGTGACTGTTGAGTAGTTCCACAGCTCGTTGTGCGACTTTCGCCGCTTCGAACACGTACTTCACATCATTGTTCAATGCTTGTAACCATGATGAGATGTACTGTGCATGGTCATCTCGTGCTGTTGGTTCCAGCCCAAGTTGTGCCATCATGAATGATGCGCCCATCTCTGCAACAAGTTCTTCAAAGGCATAGCCTTTCTTGTTCTTCAGACCAAGGCGGTCAAGTCTGGATTCGTGACCTGTCCAATGGACAAGTTCATGTATTTTTGTGCTGTAATATGTAAGACCATCAACAAAGTCAGACCATGGTGGCATGTTGACTTCATCTGTTGCTGGACGGTAGCAAGGCGTGCATCCATCAACTTCAACAACTTTCGCTGGTATATCAGCAAGTTGTTTGTCGATAGATGCGACAGGTTTATCTGCATTGATATACAGTTCTTGCTTTGGATAGTAATGCGATGGCAGGCCAGTTATTTGAGATGCATTGAAGACACTGTATGCTTTGGCATACGAATAGAATTTGTTTTCTTTGTCTTTGTCTTTGGCTGTGCCAAAGTGAAAGACTTTGGTCGGTGACTTCTGACCTTTTAAGTTGCCTCCAAGCTTTTGTGCTTGTGGATATGTCATCCAATATGGGTTGTCATAGTCACACATCCATAACATGATGATGTTCATACCTCTGTATGGTACACCATTGTGCCGTAGTGGTAATCCACCACCAAATTTGTTGTATGGACGCAACCACGGTGGGCATCCATCCTCTATCTTTTTGATTATCTGTTGTGTTATATCTGCGTACATGTTGACCTCCATCATCAGATACTCTGTACTAATATCATATTTGTTGCACTTATGCAAGTGTCGTAATCAAATAAATTATAAGTTGTTGTATTCACTTACATTTATTATGATTCCTAATGTTGCCCAAAAGCTAGTAAACACTGATATGAATACCATAAGCAAGCCAATAAAGTTGTGAATGCCTGCTGATTCTTGAATGATTACTAAGCCGCCGATTGCAATGCCGATTGCGCAAACGAGTATCATTGAGAATAATATAACCAATCGTTTGCTTATAGTTTTTGGATGAGCATGATACATTTTTGTCTCCATTGTTTGACCATCGCTAGCGCAACTATCATCTAGTTGATGGGAATGTGCGCAAGTTTGTCTGGGTTTATAACAGCACAAAAAAAGGTGGCAGCTTCCGTAGAAGCCACCACCAGTTAGGGAGGAAACTATGTGTCAGGTTACGCTGAACGCTTGAGCTTCGCCATCAGTTCAGCAGGGTTGACCTTCGGTGTGTCTACCTGCGGTGACAACACCTTGCGCTCAAGGATGCGCTCGCACACCTGCTCGAACCACGCTTCGCCGTGGTCCTCGGTGTGCTTCCCGTCATTCCAGATGCGAGGTTGACTTGCCTCTGCACCAGTGCGTCCGAGTAGTGTACCGACGCTGTGCATCGTGTTGTACAAGTCAACATCCATCTGGTGCAAGGCATCCAGAGTGTCCCACTCTGCTTCTGCCTTGACCTTGTTTGCGCCAAGGTTGATGAGCTTGGTGGACTCAGGTCCGTTGCGCTCGAGTTCAGCATCATACTGATGCTGTAGCTCGAAGAAGCGTTCACGCTTCTTGCGTAGCGCAACGCCTGATGCTTTGGCACGTGAGCCAAATGTGAAGTGCGCTGACGAGTTGTACTTGGGATTCTCCTCGCCCGACACCTGATTCGCGAAGCGCGAATCAAAGTCATCGGTCATGTTCATATTCACCAAGTACAACACTGCGTCATGCGCTGCTGCGATATGCTCTGCATATCCAGCATCACGTACAGGGGTTTCAATCTTAGTTACAGTCATCTTCTTTTTCTGTGCCATAATTATCTCCTATAAAAAGCACTACAGTTACGTCACACATACACACTATGTGCGAATATGTTATCGAGGCCATCACGACCGACACGAAAGTCAAGAGGCGAAGCACCGCACTTGCGGTGTCGCTATTCTTGCGCACCGCAGACATTGACATGTCTGCGCAAGAATCGCACCTCTTGACCGAGTGGGCGTGCTGGCACACCGTTCATGCGGTGCATGAACTGTGTGATAACATTCGCTCATCGTGTGTGTGTGTAGAGTACACACACGTAGGCGGCTCGATGCCGCCTAGCACGAGTTACTGCATCTGGGAGATGCATGGCACTGCGTGCCATTCCCAGCTATGCTGGGCTGTAACTTGTGCGGCGTGTGTTCTCCTATCAGCGTGAAGACTCGCAAGCTCGTCTTGCGCCGCACATCCAACTGCAACGTCCGTTACGCCACGCTACGGATAGTCAGGGCTACTAGTGCGCTAATCGCCCATGGCGATAGCACCAGCCCGACTATCCGCAACTGGTCTGTGACCAGAGCCAGTGACGCAACGGCCAGTTGGTCTGCATCACTAGAACCACTAATAATGATAGAACCTGCGGTTCTGGTAGTGGTTCTAGCAAGCAGTGTGACAACACTGATGCACTGCGTGCATTCATGTATTGTCGTGTTGCAGTTCTCTTGCTGATAAGTACAGGGCGGTCACACCACACTGGCTTCGCTGGCGCAAGCCACCGAGAGCAAGGCCGTTCACGGTCGCTGGTGCGGAATGCGCCTTGCTCGCGGCAGTGTGCGTGTGACAGGCGTATGTTGTGCGTTGACAAGGCGGTTGGGCAGCGTGTATGTAGGGGGGGATTACAGGGGGGGTTATGAGAATCGCAAGGATGGGTAATGAGTGCTGTAGTAACGGCTGGTGAGAAGAAGCTAACCACCAAGCAGACCGCGTTGGTTGATGCGCTCGTAGCAAATGGATGTAGCATTACGGAAGCGGCTGGCTTGGCAGGTTACGCTTCTGGTGAGAGCGGGAGAGTGACAGCCAGCAAGGCTTTGCGGCTGCCACATGTGCAAGCGTATATGATGCAGAGGATTGGTGAGACTATGGGCGTGAGTGCTACGATAGCCGCCGCTAGACTGGTGCAGTTAGCTCGTGGGGCCAAGAGTGAGTACGTGCAGTTAGAAGCGAGCAAGGATATCTTAGATCGTGCTGGGTTCAAGGCCCCAGAGCGTCACATGCACCTGCACGCTGGCGACATATCGGTCAGTATAGATTTGACGTAGACGTGGGGTGGGTCAAAAAGTTGGTCGTGCTACCCTCGACCCGTCCTATCAACACATTATTGCCACAAAGGTTCGGTAGCATAAATGCAATGGAGGTTGCAATGAAGAAAGCATTAATCGCACTGTGCGCAGTGTTTGTACTGTTCTGTTTCCGCATAGACTATCTTGGTGAGCGCATCCGCACCCACGGCGCGGATAGTTTGCATATAGTTGATAGAGTTGGCATCTGGCTATTCAATATCCCCATGGCTTTGGGTGGGCTGGTTATAGGCGCACCAGAAGCAGCAGCAGAGACGCTCTGGTTGGCTGTGCCAAAGAAGCCCAACACTGTTTATAAGATTGATAGCGACTTTCCGCTAAAGTCTGAGCGCATACAGAACATGGTCAAAAATTATTCTGGCGGCAGGGTTCCAATAGGGCCAGTGCGCAGGGATGACCTACGAGCTACACTTGCTCTTGGTGGTGGTGGATTGCGGTGCGATAAAGAGCATTGCACAATCAAAGTACACATCAAATATTCTAAACATGCAGCAGATGTTTTGTTTATTAATGAAGCAATCTTTGCTGGGTTGCAGGACTTAGGCTGGTTGCATCCTTATTGGGTTGAATACAAGTTTGTGCGTTGAATTAATTAAATGACTTTGTACATAGTGACACCATGCCTAGCCTTGACCAAATAATAAATAACTTTGATCAGCACGCTAATTTTTACATGCGTGCTATTACAAACCCATTGCTGTCTACCTTTTTAGACCCAACAGAACCGCAAACAACAGAAGAAAACATAGCTGGCGAAACGGTTGCACTGTTAGAAAAGACAGCAAATCGTTTGCATCCTGATTTGAAAGCAGGTGATAGGCCACGCCCACTGTTTGCAGGTGCTGGTGATTTTTTTGCTTTGCTTACAAGCACACCAGCAAAGCATGCAATGTTAGATGTTTTGATGGGGCCAGAATTAAAAAAACGATTCCCCATTACAGAAGACAGCATAGAGTCAGATGAATTGGCTTTTTTAAGGCAGATGTATTTGCAACATGGATTAGGCAAAATATCTGTTGAAGACTATGGTGGTGTTGGGTTCAATATTGTAGCTGACCCTATGGCAGATGAAAAAATGTTTGGCATGTCTGCTGCAAGCCGTATGCAATCGACAACTGGCACAAGTATGTTTATTAGAGATGAAAATGGTGATGTTATTCTTGATGATCAGTATGATCAAAATCTTTATGTAAATTATAAAATGCTTGAAGACCCAAGCATTAAAAAAAGTAAAGCTGTTTATGAGACAGAAAGATTTGAAAAAGAATATGCAGGGATGAGTGGGTTTACTAGAGCTGTCTGGGAAACAATTTCTTCTGATGCTACTAATTTTCAAAAGATACATAACCTTGCTTTTTTGATGGGTAGCCGTGATTACAGAGACAACAAAAAAGATGTTGGCAGAAAAGTGAAGATAAATATTGGCAACCCAGATTTAGATTTTGCAAAGGCCGCTTATATAGATGGATATAAAGATTTAGCTGTATCCCATGACGGCAATGGTCTTGTTGTTCATTCAGATGAAAACATTACAGGCCCACTGCCTCGTCCTACAAATATTAAATTATATAAAACAAAAACACTTAATACTGATTACGATGACGACATTCCGTCTAATGCTAGTGATTATTTTTTTCATGGCCCAATGACAAATAAACGTGCAAGTTTGTTTGATATGTTTATTAAAAGGGCAGAAGCAAGCACACTAAATATTCCAGTTCCTGCATCACGCCCAGCAAAAATTGTTGATGTAGCAACCCCAACATCACGCCCAACAATGAGAGATATACAAGAGTCACAAGGAGATTTTGCGTTTGAAGGGCCAGCAGCATAATGGCAAAGTCACCAGCATGGACACGCAAGGCAGGTCAGAATCCCAAAGGCGGATTGAATGCAAAGGGCAGAGCATCGTACAGAACGAAGTCTGGCAAGAAGGGCAATCTAAAAGCACCAGTAAAGGGCGCAGCGGATACACCAGAGAAGCTAAGAAGGAAGGGTTCATTCCTTGTACGCATGGGTTCGGCCAAAGGGCCACTGAAAGACGAGAAGGGAAGACCGACACGTTTGAAACTATCACTGGTCGCATGGGGTCACTCTGGTGATAAGGCTTCTGCGGTTGCAAAGGGTCGGCGATTGTTGGCTCGTTATAAAAAAATGAAAGAAAGAAAGAAGAGGAAAGCATAATGCCTAGTCATTACGGAACCAAAATGGGTGCAAAGAAAAAAATGAAAACAAAGTCAATGCTTACAGCAAAACAAAAAACATTGCCAAAAGCATTGCAAGCAAAAATTATGAAAGCAAAAATGAAAGGTAAGTAATATGCCACAGGTCGGTAATAAGAAGTTCCCATACACAGCCAAAGGTAAAGCCGCAGCTAAAAAAGCTGCTGCTAAAAAAAGGATGCCAGCAAAGCGTAAACCTGCTACTGGCAACTATTCTCGCGGCTATTAATGTTTTATGCATCTCTTCTAATTTGTTGGGTTGGGTTTGGTGGACAACAATGTCTGGTTGCCCAAGATACAGAAGGGCCATACATTAAAGAAGAGCAATGTTTGAATAGGTTAAAGGAAATGGAATTTACTATTTATCAGAAGTTTCCTTTTACTAGAGTAACAGCAAAAGATTGCATACAACAGAAGGAAGGTAGGCTATAATGGCTGTCAACGCTGCTGGTAATTACACCAAACCTGCAATGCGAAAAGCATTGTTTAATCGTATAAAAGCTGGCGGCAAAGGCGGCAGACCGGGCCAATGGTCGGCACGGAAAGCCCAAATGTTAGCAAAAGCCTACAAAGCAAAGGGAGGCGGATATAGAAACTAATGTTAGCAGAGCTTGTGGCAATAAACAGTGCGTTTGCCGTCATAAAGAAGACGATTGCAAACGGCAAAGAACTTGCCTCGGCAGGGAAAGCGATTGCGGATTTTGCCTTTGCGAAGGAAGACCTGCAATCCAAAGCAAGCAAAAAACGTAATAGTACATTTGGAAATGATCTTGAAGAGTTTATGGCTCTTGAAGAGGTTAAAAGAAAAGAGGCTGAACTCAAAAGCATTATGTATCTTTATGGACGTTATGGGCTGTGGGAAGATTGGGTTAAGTTTCAAGCAGATGCTAGGGCTAAAAGACAAAGACAAATAAAAGAGGCGCGGCTAAAAAGAGAGAAAATAATTGAAGTTATCGGCATTGTTTCTTTATCTCTTGCTATTGTGTTTATGTTTGCTGGCTTTTTTTATATTGTAGCGAGAAAGAAACTATGGCTTTAAGACCATCACAGGCTTCTTTACGGAAGTGGACAAAACAAAAATGGAGAACTAAAAGTGGCAAGCCATCCACACAAGGGCCAAAAGCCACAGGCGAGCGTTATCTACCATCAGCCGCAATCAAGGCGTTATCGTCGCAAGAATATGCAGCGTCCACTGCTGCTAAAAGAAGAGCAACTCGTGCTGGTAAGCAGTTCTCCAAACAGCCTAAAAAGATATCAGATAAAACCAAAAGATACAGATGAGCTTTCTACACACACTAAAGCGTGAAGAACGTGATATGTTGCGCCAGATTGTTAAAAAGGTGCATCTTGCTTACCACCCTAAACAGTTCCAGACTGACAGAGAGGCAGATAAAGTTATTGCTGTTATCGGGCCAGAAGTTGTGGAGCGCATGATTAAGTTTGGTAAGGATCACAAGATTGACCAAATTTAATTACAAACCTGATGGCGAAGTTCTTAAATCTTTCATGAAAGACGATTCGTTCTTTCGTGCATTGCGTGGCCCTGTTGGATCAGGCAAGTCGGTGTGTTGTTGTGTTGAGTTGTTTCGACGTGCTGTACAACAAGAAAAAGGCTTAGATGGTGTACGCAAATCACGCTGGGCAGTTATTAGAAACACAAACCCACAGTTAAAAACTACCACTATTAAAACTTGGTTGGATTGGTTTCCAGAAGAAGAATGGGGCAAATTCCATTGGTCTGTGCCATATACACATCATATTAAAAAAGCAGACTTAGACCTTGAAGTTATCTTCCTCGCTCTCGACAGACCAGAAGATGTCAAGAAACTCCTCTCCCTAGAATTGACAGGTATCTGGATCAACGAGGCGAGGGAGATACCCAAATCTATTATTGATGCATGCTCAATGCGTGTAGGTCGTTTCCCTTCAATGAAAGATGGTGGATGCACATGGACAGGAGTCATAGCCGACACAAATGCGCCAGAAGAAGATCATTGGTGGCCCATAATGTCAGGCGAAGTTCCAATTCCAGATCACATTCCCAAAGAAGAAGCGAAGATGTTGGTCAAACCAGACAACTGGAATTTCTACACACAACCAGCAGGTATGCTGGAAATAAAGGACGAAGAAGGGACAATTACAGGTTACGTTCTAAACAAGAACGCAGAAAACGCAAAGAATATGAGAGCCGACTACTATCCGAACATTGTACAAGGAAAGACAAAGAGTTGGATAGATGTATATGTGATGAATCGCCTTGGGAGTATAAAAGATGGTAAACCCGTTTATGCCAATTTTGCAGCAGATGTCCATATTGCCAAAGAAGAAATACCTGTTGCCGCAGGACTACCTGTTTATATTGGTCTTGATTTTGGCCTTACTCCTGCTGGGGTAGTGGCACAAAAGGTACGTGGACGTTGGCTAATACTACAAGAGATAGTCGCGTTTGATATGGGTATTGTTAAGTTTACTGAAGTATTGCGGCAAGAATTGTCTACAAAGTATGCAACTAACGAAGCTATTATCTTTGGTGACCCAGCAGGTGATTTCCGCGCCCAAACTGATGAATCGACACCATTTCAAATATTGCGTGGCGCAGGTTTGAATGCAAGGCCAGCACCGTCAAATGATGTTGCTCTTAGGATTGAATCTGTAAACTCTGCACTTAATCGCATGGTTGATGGCAGTTCAGGACTATTAGTTGACTTTCGATGTCGCAATATAATTAAAGGCTTTGAAGGCGGCTATCAATACAGGCGGCTGCAAGTATCTGGTGAGCGTTACATGGATAAGCCAGATAAAAATCACTTTTCACATATACATGACGCTTTGCAGTATTTAATGCTTGGGTCTGGTGAAGGACGTGCAATCTTGACGAACATGCAGCATGCGCCTAAACCCTTTCAAGCTGAACGTAACTATGATGTCTTTACAAGAAAACCACGACAAAAACGTAAAGGTCTTTGGGCTAGAATGTAAAATGTGCGTTGCTTTGTGTGCAAAAGCAACTGTATGAAAAACTAAAGGAGACTATTATGTGTGTAGCAACAAGTAGACCAAAAGGCCCACCACCGCTTACAGCAGCAGAAAAAGCTGAACAAGAGGCTGCTAAAAAAGCAGAAAAAGATGCTCGCGAACAAAGAGAAGCAGAGGAGCGCAGAAGGCGTGAAGAAGCAAGAGAAAAAGGTGTGGAAACTGCTGCCAAGCAACAACGTCGTGGCTCTGGTGCTACATCTTTGCTGACAGGTAGCAGAGGTGGCATGGGTTATTTTGACGAGACTTTGTAATGCACCAAACAAAACCAATGTTAGAAAAGTATGAGCGTGCAAAAGAAAAACGCTTAAACTTTGAACCTTTGTTTGATGAGTGCTATGAATATGCATTGCCTATGCGTCAAGGATTTTATTACGAAGTTGCTGGTCAACGACGTGATGATAAAATCTTTGACGAAACTGCTGTGGTTGGGACACAGGAGTTTGCTTCCCGTCTTCAATCTGGTCTTGTGCCAAACTTTGCACGTTGGGCAGATTTTGTTGCTGGGTCTGAAATCCCAGATGAACAAGTCGACCAAGTAAATAATCAACTTGATGTGGTGACTGATTATGTTTTTGAAGTTCTACAATCTTCTAATTTTGGTCAAGAGATACATGAATCGTTTATGGACTTGGCTATTGGAACGGGCATCTTGCTTGTTGAAGAAGGTGACTCAATCAATCCAATACGCTTTAACGCGATACCGCTTCCGTCTGTCGTGCTTGATACAGGTGCAGATGGCTCGATTGACCATGTGTTTAGAGAGAGGGTTCTTAAGAACCGCTCGATTCCTGTTGCCTATGAGCGTGCTGTCGTTTCAGAACGACTTGCTAAAGCTATTGCAACACAGCCAGAAGCAGAGTGTAAGATTCTTGAACTGGTTTGTAGAAATTATGAGAAACGCAATGAAGAGCGTTATGACTACTATGTTATCGATATTGCGGCTGAAGAAGTAATTTATTACGAACAGTTTGATGGTGCAGGTTCTAATCCGTTTATATGTTTCCGTTGGTCTAAAGCCAGTGGCGAAATTTATGGACGCGGCCCTCTTGTCAACGCCCTTAGTGCAATTAAGACAACTAACTTAACAATCGAGCTTGTTCTTGAAAATGCACAGATGGCTATCTCAGGCATTTATCAAATGGATGATGATGGCGTTATGAATACAGATACAATAAATCTTGTGCCCGGGACGATCATCCCAAAGGCGATGGGGTCAATGGGATTGCAACCAATACGTGCTGCTGGTGACTTTAATGTTGCTAATCTCATCTTAAATGACATGCGCAACAATATTAAAAGAGCCTTGTATAATGACATGCTTGGTGATCCAAATAGAACACCAGCGTCAGCAACAGAAGTTGCAGAACGCATGGCTGATTTATCCAGACGCATTGGGTCCGCTTTTGGTAGATTGCAAGCTGAGATGGTACAACCAATATTGCAGCGTGTTGTGTATCTTTTAAAAAAGCAAGGTCGTATTGAAATACCTGTTATTAATGGCAGAGAAGTTAAGGTTCGTTCTGTTTCACCCCTTGCACAAGCACAAGCCAATCAAGATATTACATCTATATCACGCTATTTGCAGTTAGTTGGCGGTACGTTTGGGCCTGAGATTTTGAATTTGTTAATTAAATCTGAAGATGTTGCAGTACATTTGGCTGAAAAATTTGGTGTACCTGATAGCCTTGTGCGAGATAGCGTAGAACGACAGCAGCTTGCAGAAGCTGCACAACGATATCAACAAGCACAGCAACAAGGTGAAGTACCAGATGTCACTCAACTTAGGCCTTGATGGGTTTCCTCGTCCAAAAGAAGAAGACGATAGAATATCTAAAAATATCAACAGTTTGTTTCGCACACCTAATGGTAGGGCAGTGATGCAATATTTGCGTTCTATTACTATTGAATCTGTTAGTGGTGCAAACATATCTGACGCTGAACTACGTCATTTAGAAGGGCAGCGTTATTTAGTGGGCCTCATAGAGAGGCGATTTAAACAAGCAGAAAAGGCAAAGAAATGAGCGAAGCAGATAATGTAGAAGTAGCGGCTGAAGCCACAGCCACAACTGAAGCACCTGTAGCTGAACGTCCAGAATGGCTACCAGAAAAATTTAATACACCAGAAGACCTTGCGTCTTCTTATCAATCTCTTGAACAGAAACTTGGTGCTGGTCAAGAAGAACTACGGCAGCAAATTATACAAGAGTTTGAAACTGCTGCTTATGAAAACAGACCAGCTACTGCTGGTGATTATGAAATACCAGAATCTGTTGATGCAGAAATGGCTGTTGATAATCCACTGTTTAAATGGTGGGCTGATCATGCATTTGAAAATGCATATAGCCAAGAAGAGTTTGAATCTGGCATTGCGCAATATGCAGAGTTCATCAACTCACAAACACCTGACTTGCAACAAGAGCGTGCTAATCTTGGTGACAATGCTGATGCACGTATTGAAGCTGTTGACCTATGGGCAAACAAGTTTTTCCCAGAAGAACATGCTGATGCTATATTGCAGATTGGGCAAACGGCAAAGGGCATTGAGGCTCTTGAGTTTATAATGTCTAAAGTAGGTGGTGCGCAAATGTCTGCTGATGCAGGCTTACCTACTGGGATGACAGAAGATAAACTGCGCTCTATGATGACTGACGAGCGTTACTGGAATCCAGCAAAAAGAGACCCAGCCTATGTCAAGGAAGTCCAAGCAGGCTTTTCCAAAGTCTTCAATTAATGCCTTCCATGAAGATGGTGATATAAAAATAGTAAAAGCTACAATAGAACATGCTGGCTATTTACAACATCATCTTCGTGACACTGATATACGGGAGTGCATGATACATGGTGCAACACCATGGCGTGCGCTCCACGTACCCTTATCTAGTAAACATGCAAGAACATGGACAGGTTTGTATAAAGATGAGCCTGTTTGTATGTTTGGTGTATTTCCTTTTGAAAATAAACAAGACCTTACATCTGGACATATATGGATGTTAGGCTCTTCTGTGCTAGATGATATACCACGAAAATTTTTAAGAACATCAAAATTAATGTCAAATTGGCTTTGTGACCAATATGATTGGGTAGAAAATCTCGTGCCTATTGAACATGAACGTACAATCAAATGGCTTGATTGGTTAGGATATTCGTTTTCAAATCAACCCACCGTTATAAATGGTTATCATTGTTTACGTTTTGTGCGTTGCCAACGTGATATAGAAGTGAGATTTGAATAGTACAGCCTGTTTCTAGCTGACGGCCCTACGGGATAACCGATTGACGCGATGTAACGGACAACTGTGTAGTAAACGTAAACCTCTTTTGAAAGGACTGATAAAATGGCGAATACTATTGATGTCGCATTTATCAAGCAGTTCGAGTCAGAAGTTCACATGGCTTATCAGCGCATGGGTTCAAAGTTGCGTAACACTGTACGCACAGTTGGCAATGTTGCTGGTAGCACTGTTCGCTTCCAAAAAATCGGTACTGGTTCTGCTTCTACAAAGTCACGTAATGGTGACATTACCGCTATGGAACTCACCCACACACAGGTTGAGGCAACTATGGCTGACCATTACGCGGCTGAATACATCGACAAGCTCGATGAATTGAAGACCAATATAGATGAACGTCAAGCTGTTGCGCAATCTGCTGCTGCTGCTCTTGGTCGTAAGACTGACGAGATTCTTTATACTGCTATGGACGCAGGCGCTAACTCAACTCAAATACATGACACATCATCTGCTATTGAAAAGGCTGATTTGTTGACTTTGTTTGAAACATTTGGCTCTGCAAATATTCCAGAAGATGGCGGTCGCTTCTTAGCTATGCATCCAAAGGGATATTCCGATCTGTTCTTGATCACAGAATTTGCATCAAGCGATTTTGTTGGTGAGCAGAATCTGCCATACGCAGGTGGCATGACCATGAAAGAGTTTCTTGGCTTCAAGATTTTCTCTACATCAGCAATTACTGCTGGTAAGAATATGGCTTACCATACATCTGCTGTCGGCTTGGGCATCAACTCAGATGTTCAAACTGAAATTAATTATGTGCCGCAAAAAGCTGCACACCTTGCAACTTCAATGATGTCAATGGGTGCTACTGTTATTGATGACAATGGTATCTATGAAGTCCTTGATAACAACACATAAGGAGTAGAGCATGGCTTATTCAGCTTCTGGCCTAACTAATATGGCTACTGGTGGCGGTCACAATCTGTGGTTCTACACCTCAACAGATGCGCTGACAGCAGTCCGTGTATCTGGCTACTTCAATGACGCATCTGACATGATGAATGTTGGAGACGTTGTTTTTGTCTATGATTCAGATGCTCCTACCATGGGCATATCTGTAGTGCTGTCTAATACAGGCGGCGTTGTCGATATTGCTGACGGTACTGCTCTGACAATGACAGACTCCGACTAAGGAAGTGGGGGGCTTCTGCCCCCCATAACCACATGAGTAGTGTAGCTAATTCAGATATTGATATTGCATCTCGTGGCCTAATACTTATTGGCGCGAACCCTATTACTTCGTTTTCCGCAGACAGTACAGAAGCACTGGTTGCAGATAATATTTATGAGGACACTGTACGTACAGCATTGTGTACAACACGCTGGCGTTTTGCGACTAATCAGGCGCAGTTAAACAGATTAACCAACGCTCCTACTGGACGTTTCGATGCAGCATATCAAGTGCCATCTGATAATCTTATGGTGCATGCAGTTACAATAGATGATCAATTAATAGCCTATACAATATATGGTGATAAAATATTTTGTAATGAATCAGATACATCTACTTTAGTTATTGATTATACTTTTCGTGCAAGAGAGACAGATTTTCCAAGCTATTTTACAATAGCCGTTGAATATACACTAGCAGCTAGCTTTGCCCTTGCTATTGCAAGAGATGATCAAATGGCGCAAATGATGGAACGCAAAGCACAGTTACTTATGCAACAAGCAAAGACACTTGATGCACAACAACAAACAACACGCAAGTTGACTACATCGAGGTTCATTACTGAAAGGAGAAGTTAATGGCGCGCATTCGTGTACCCTTAAATAACTTTTCTTTTGGTGAAATCAGTCCTTCTTTAACATCAAGGACTGACTCGCAAGTCTATCAAAATGCAGCTGAAAAGGTAACTAATTTCTTTATACGTGCTGAAGGTGGTGTTATAAAAAGACCCGGCTCGAAATTTATTCATAAGTTTACAGATAGTTACAACTCTGTGTTGACACAACAGATTAGGATAGAGCCATTTGTTTTTTCTGATGATGAGAAATATATTATTGCATTTCGTAACGGCAATATAGATTGCTTTTTTATTAATCCTACAACAGGTGCTGTGTCACTAAGCACAACTGTTGCATTCAGCGAAGTTACAAGCGCACGTATTCCACAAATTACATTTGCTCAGTCTGGCGATTTTATGTTTCTTTGCCATTCTGATTTCTTTCCTGTCATTTTAAAACGCACAGGTTTGAATACGTTTGTGCGTCAACAATATGCTTTTGAAACATCGTTAGATGGTAACAAAACTTTTCAGCCATATTATAACTTTCAAAGTGCTGGTGTAACTATTACACCATCTCATACCTCTGGTAATAGTCGAACATTTACAACAAGTGCTGATTACTTTGATAGTGCGCAAGTTGGCACAAGATTGCTTATTGGCGAGACTGAAGTTGTTATTACTGCTTTTACAGATGCTCAGAATGTAACTGGCAACATTAAGGGTACAATACAAAAACAATTAGATATTGATGCTATTAAAACAAAGAAGGATGTTTCCGCAATAGAAATTGCACATGTAAATCATGGTCTTGCGTCTGGTGCTTCTATTACTATTGCAAATGCTGGTGGTGTAGGCGGTATATCTGCTGCAAATATAAATGGTACAAGAACAATATCTCGTGTTATTGATGAAAATAAATATGAGGTTACTGCTGGTGCTAGTGCTACTTTAGAAGATATTGGTGGTGGTTCTGTTACAATAGAATCAACAGCAGCTACAACAGAATGGTTTGAGCAATCATATTCTACATTTCGTGGTTTCCCATCTGCTATTACTTTTCATGAAAACCGTCTTTGGTTTGGCGGCACTAACAGTCAGCCTGATGGTATATGGAGTTCTAAAACAGCAGAGTATTTTAATTTTGATGTTGGCAAAGGTGAAGACACAGACGCTATAGATTTAGATGTTGCTGCTGGTGTAACAAACCGCATTCGCCATCTTGTATCAAACAGAGATTTGCAAGTGTTTGCATCGCAAGGCGAGTTCTTTTTGCCAAGCTCTACAACACAACCATTAACGCCAGCTAATGCAAAAATATCTGCGCAGACTCCATTTGGCACTGGTTTTGTTAGGCCACAATCTATTGATGGTGCAACTTTGTTTGTGCAATCAACTGGCACTGCTGTAAGAGAGTTTGTTTTTACGGACTCTGAAGGGGCCTACGTTGGCGCACAGGTGTCTTTGCTATCTTCTCACCTAATAAGTAATCCTAAGCAACTAGCAGTGGTTAAAGGCTCATTAAACAGGTCTGGGGCTTATGGTTTCTTTTTGAACGGTGATGGCAATATATCTGTGTTTTATCATATTCGTAATGAAAAAAAATTAGGTTGGATGAATTGGACAACAAACGGTAGTTATGTATCTGTAGGCTCTACAGATAATAATTTATTTGCTGTTGTGTCACGTGACCAAGGTGATGGAACAACAAAATTGTATCTTGAACAATTTGATACAGACTTTCAACTTGATTGTAGTAAAGATTATTCAGGCAGTAATGGTGTATTTGCTGTGTCTTCTGTGTTTGCTAATGGTGCTTCTGTTGATGTTGTTGATGGTACAGAATATTTAGGGGCGTTTACTGTTGGTAGTGGTAATGCCGATGTGTCTTCTGTTGATGCAACGGCTTCGTCTGCTGAGATTGGTTTTAAGTTTACACCAGAGTTAAAGACATTGCCTATTGATGCTGCTGTACAAGGTGGGCCTTTGACTGCAAGGCCACGTAGACTTTCGTTAGTTGATCTTGATCTTAACGACACATTGTCTGTTTCTGTTAATGGAACTGATATGATTATTCGTAATGTAAATTTTGATCCTTCACTGCCTCGTGTTAAACAAACAGGCAAAGAAGAGTTTAGACCGCTAGGTTTTAGCAAAGACCCACGGGTAACTATATCACAGTCAGCACCGTTAGATTTGCAAATCAACGGTATGGTTATTGAGGTGGCATTTTAATGGCTTTAGATATTGCATTAATAGGCGCAGGTTTTCTGCTCACCCAGAGAGGAATACAGGATGAAAAAGCTGCTCTTGTAGGTGCAGCTAATTCTCGTGAACGCCAAAATTATGAAGAAATGAAGCGCTCACAACTTGGTGCGTTACAAGATCATAATGCTAGAGTATCTGCTTTTAATGAATATGAACAATCTTTAATTCTTACAACAGCGAGACAAGATCGCTCTATAAAAGCCATAAGAAAAAGCGCAGAAGATAAAGCAAGAATGGGTATGGATGCCTCTAGAATTAGGTCGCTTGGTCAACAAGCAAGATTTGCTATGGCAGCAGACCAAGCACGTATGGATAGAGATGCAGCAAGACGTGCTGCTAGGAATAAAACAATGCAAAACTTTCTTAATGCTGGCACAAAAATGTATCAGATTACACCAACAGGGACTATTGATTGATGGCTATTAAAAAGTTCCAAGTGCAAACACCTCTTGTATCGCCCATTGGTATTGTGCAACCAAGTATGGCTGGTGCAAGAGCGGCGCAATCCTTACAGCAAACTGGATACAGTCTTGCAGAACAAGGATATAAACTTGCTGTAGCTGAACAACAAGAGGTTGGTCGTGAGTATGCAGTACAGTTACAAACACGTAATGAAGATGGCATTGTTGAATACAAACCTATTCCAGATGCAATGTCTCCTGTTGCGAAACGTACTGCAAAAAGCCTTGTAGATTCTAAATATCAAACAGCAATTAAACTTGATTTGTTGAGCAAGGCAAAGCAAGCAAGAGTACGTGATGATGGTAGCCCTGCTACAGCAGATCAATTTGATGTTGATATGGACGGTTGGGTTAAGAAAACAACTGAGCTAAATCCAAGATATAAAGCATATATAGAAGAAATATCTGCTCCAACTATAGCTGAACACTTAACTGATATTCGTGTCAAAGCATACGATACAGCTATGAAAAAAGATTTTAAAAATAAAGCAGCAGAACTTGATGAAGCTATAGCATATATGTCTGCACTTGCAGCATCAGATGCTGGGTCACAAGAAGTAGTTGTAGGGGGTTCTGAAATAGGAGGGCCAGCAACAACAACAAACCTTGATGTTGTTCGTGGAAGAATTGAAGCAAGTATAAATGAATTTATTGATTTGCATGGCAATAGACTTGAATTAGGGAAGCAAACAGAACTGCGTAACGCGGTCAAACTTGCATATCATGGTGGCAGAGTCAAAAACATTGCTAGTAAAATTGCTGCTGATTACATGATTAGTTTGAATCCATATTCTGACTACAACCAAGAGCAAGACCTTTTGCGTAGTATGTTATCCGTTCTTGAATCACCAGAAACGATGCAAGACTTACCTGCTGATACTAGACAAAAACTAGAACAAATAGGATTTACGCAAAGCTTTGCAGCTAATCCTGATATGGCTGCTGTACGAAGTAAGTTAAAAACTGAATTGCGTACATACGCAAATGACAGAGAAAAGATATTTAACACTAACAAGACACGTTTCCAAAACGCTGTGTCGCTTAACCATTTTCAAGAAGGTGGTGTTTTATCTACTGCTCGTTCAGAACAGTTGCTACAAGAGCAAGGAATTAGGAGTGGTGCAGATATTATCAATAAACTTGGCACTGAAATAAACTTTTTTGATAACAAGACTACACTTTTAGAACAGCTTGCAATGAGTAATTCGCCTTTGCCAAAGCCGTTGCGTGATGTGTTTGAAGATGATGCTCTATATGATATGGCTATCGCATCAGGTATAGCAGGTCAGCTTCTTAGTTTATATGAAAATATGACATTTCAGAATGGTGTGTTTACATCACGCGGCCTTGATGATCAAACCATTGTAAAGATGGAAGCATTGCGCACCTACTCAGGTTCATTGCAGTCAATGGACTTGAATACCTTTGCTACCAAACGTGCAGAGTTTATGCGCATGTCGTCTAGTGAACGTGATGATATTGTAACACGTATGATGGGTTCTGATACTATAGATACTTTTTTAGATAAAACAGGTGCAAAGTCAGGTGATGAGCTAAAGTTTTTTAATGATTTAATCCCTCTTTTGATTTACACACATGGCCCATCAAAAACAAAAGATATTTTAAATCAATCAAAAAATAAGATATTTGCTAAGTCAAAGCATATCTATTCACCAACTGGTGATGCTGATGCAACATCGCGTTATTCGCCAGAAGCTAGATACGGCGCGTACTATCCTACTTTTGAGTTGCATGTTGATGCGGCACTAAACGCTATTGACCCATCACTTACACTAAAGAGTGGGCGTGTTAAGCTTATTCCAGACCCACGAGGCGGCACACAAATGCCATATTATTATGTCGTTAAGACAGATGGCTCTCCTATTATGAGGAACAACAGACCGCTTGTTGTAGGCGGTATGGCTGTTTCTAGAGCTATGGAGCTTGCTTATCAAAAGTCACAGAATGACCACATTACAGATTTGCGTGCTGCTGCTGACAGATATCAGCAATCACAGCAAGGTACTGGTGGAGTAACACCGAATGTGATGGTTCCATGATTGAACTTGAACCTACACGCAAAGACTTTCTTATACCTGTGCCAAACGAGATGCGTTATGAGACAACGCCTACTTGGTGGCAGACATTTTCTTCTGGCGTTGCCTACAACAACATGCCGCTTATTGAAACTGTACAAGAAGAATATCGGTTTGGTGAAAAAGGTTTTGATCCATCGTTTAAGATTGAAGACCATGTGCAAGATAAATACCTGCCGTACTTTGATGATTTGGCTAGGGCAAAAGATTTAGAACACCTACGATTTTTAGAACAAAGAGTGCAAAATGTTTTAGATAGACGTAAAAATCTAGAGCGTGGTGCATTTACAGCTAGTCTTGCCTCTGGTTTTGCTGACCCACTTTTTTTTACTGCTTTTGTTCCTATGCTAAATGTAACTCGTCTTGGTGCAACAGCTTTGTCTGCTGCTGGTAGGTTAGGTGCTGCTGGTTTTGCTTATGGCGTTGCATCAGAAGCAAGGCGTGCGCCATTTGCTGTAGCTGATGAGGAATGGGAAGCAACGTGGAATATTGCCGCAACAACAGCACTGTCAACAGCATTAGGGCCAGTTATCAAAGGTGCGCCACACATTATGCCATTTTTGCGTTCTACTGTACGCAAATCAGGACAACATGCAAAAGGCGAAAGACCAGCACAATTTGTTGATTCTGAAACTGGTGAACTCAAAATCAATCCAGAAGATAAATATAATCCAAAGTCAGTCAATCCTTTTGGCTCGCCCATACAACGTCTACTTAACAAGAAATGGTTGGGTGCTGGTATCAAAGAGAAGCTTACTAAACTTGCTTACAACTCTTCGATTGGTTTGCGTGGTCAGGGAACTGAAGGTGGTACACAATCTGTGTATCAGCGTTCATTTGTATATACTGGTATTGCTCGTCAGTTAGAAGAGCGTCTTCGTGATTTGCATATACAATCGATAACTAATGGCAGACGTAAGAAAGCAAGACAAGTTTTTGGTGCATACGCAGCAGACTTCAATCCCTTTAATAAAGATTTTGACAACTGGATTGAAGATACAATAACGAAATATATTGACTCTACTGCACCTACTCCACGTTTTGGTGCTAATGCAATGGACAATCAACAGAAGCAAGCATCAACTCTTATCAGAGATTTTTATCAAAAGTTTGATGCAGACTTTCGTGATGTTGGTTTGCTTATGGATGATGCTAGAATTAATACAGAGGTCACTAGACTACAAGCAGCTAAGGCTAAAAAGGCTCAACTTGTTGCAGATATTGAAGACAATGTAAAAGCACGCGGTAGTCAATCTAAGAATCAAGCAAGTAAACTAGCAACCCTTGGCGATGAAATGGACGATATTGATGTCCGTATTAGCAAACTAGAAGACTTACTTGATAGCCCTACACGCAAAAATTATGTGTTTTCTATTTATTACGACAAACTAAAACTAAAAGGTAAAGAAGATAGAGAAGCTTTAACAAAAATCTTTGCAGATCATTATGAAAAAAAGGGCGTACCTTTACCACGAGCTAGTGCAGAAAAAACATTAAAAAGAATTATGGAAGAATCTGCTGATGATCTAGAAGATGCTCGTCCTACTGGTGTTGCTGGTAATTCTAAACATTTGCGTAAGCGTAAAACAGATATCGATGAACACATGATTAGTGATTTCATGGTTAAGAACATGGATGTCTTTTACACTTATGCAGAACGTGCTGGTCGCAAGATAGAGTTCCATCGTGCTTTTGAGGGGCGTGATGTAGATGAGGTTCTAAGCGATATAGCAAAAGAGATGCGGCGTAATGGTAATACTGAAGAACAAATAGCTGATGTACGTGCAGCATTTACTGGTGAATATGACAGAGTTATGGGTTCTCTTGTTCGCAACCCTGATAGATTCGATAACGCATCATCAAAGTTTGCTCAGTTCTGGGCTGGCGTAACATATCTTGGTGAAGCAGGCATTAATGCAATAGCTGACTTAGGCACTATTATACTGTCTCATGGTATGAAAGATGTGTTGCGTGCATCATGGGCTGCTCTTGACTCAACTACACGAGGGCAAGTGTTTAAAGAAGCAAGAAATGCTGGTGTTGCTTTAGACATGGCTCGTAATGTTGTTATGCGTAAGTTGCTAGGCGACAGTGTAAAACGTGTACAGGCAACACGCATGGAAAGAACGCAAGAGATTGGCAATCGTTTCTTTTATACAGCCAACTTTCTTGGCCCGATTACAACTGCTCTCAAGGTTTTAGACCAAATACTTGTAAATGATAAATTTATTCGTCTATCTAAACAACTTGCTGATGGCACAATAGACGCAAGAGATAAAGAATATTTATTTAGATATGGTTTTGATGAAGACCTAGCTAATTATGTTAATGACATGCCAACACAGAACGCTGAAGGTGATGACTTTTTGTTAGCTAATACAGATGCTTGGCCTTCATCTACAGCTAGAGAGCGTGACATGCTACGCCGCTATCAAGCTGCAACAGCAGCACATGCAGACAATGCTGTTGTTATGGGGCAAGCATTTGATAGACCGCTTATTATGGATGGTGTTGCTTATATTAAAGACAACGCATACACGCAAGCCATGCGGAAGAAGTTTCCTAAACTGTACGAAATTGATGAGCGTGCATCATCTGATGGCGTAAAGATGGTTCGCATGGAATCTGGAACAATGTCTTTACCGTTCACATTTATGAATTTTATTTTTGGCGCAAACAATAAAATAATGTCTGCTGTTATAGACCCTGACCGTAGATTTAGGTTACAGGGTGCTGTTGCTTTGATTGGTTTAAGCTATCTTTCTCTTAACATTAAAGACAAATTTTGGTGGAGAAGAGCAAAAGAAAACTGGGCAGATTCACCAGAAATGATGGCTAGACTCATAGATCATTCTGGGCTTGTTGGTTTTTATGGAGAGCTTGGTTATATGGGATTGAGTGTTGCTGCTGGTATATCTGATAATCCAGAAGATTTTGTAATACCGCCAAAGTTTGTATCTCCTGACCCTGATGAGCGTTTGGCTGATAGCTTGACAGAACCATTTGGCGCACCTGTTGGGCTTGGTTTGGATTATTATCGAATAGCGAATGACTTTTTAAATGGCAACTATAATGATGCTGCACAAGGCGCATTCTATTCTGCACCGTTTCTTGGTGTTTTGCCGATAAAAAATGATATGCGTGAGTTAATGATTGGCACAGGACGTTATTAAATGTGCGTAGAGCTGTTATAGTTTGTATGATAGGGGACTAGAATGACTATTAATCTAGCAGATAATGATCCACGGATTGAATACACAGTTGCGGATGGTAATTCGCAACAGGTATTTACTGTGCCGTTTGAGTTTTTTGATGATGGTGATTTGAATGTTTATCAAGATGGCACATTAAAAACGCTGACAACACACTATTTAACGGCGGATAATAATGATGCAAGCTCAAGAGTCGCACACACTTCAGGAACTACAGGCTTTATCCACTTCACTACTGGAAACGTGCCAACAGCTTCTGGGGCTGACATCAAAATTGTTATCACTCGTTCCATTGATATTGAACGAACTACTGACTTCCCTTCTGCTGGGCCTTTCGACGTTGCTGCATTAAACACTGCGCTTGATAAAGTTATTGCTATTCAAGCTGATTTACAAGATGACATAAGCCGTTCATTACGCCTTACTGATTTTGATATTGATGCAACACTCACTTTGCCTGCTGTTGATTCTCGTAAAGGTACAGTTTTAGCGTTTAACTCAACAACAGGTGCGGCAGAAGCTGGGCCACAAACTGGCAATGTAAATACTATTGCCGCTATATCTACAGATATTAATACCGTTGCAGGGATTGCGGCTAATGTCACCACTGTTTCTGGAATTAATGCTAACGTTACTACTGTGGCTGGCATTTCAAGTAATGTCACCACTGTAGCAGGAATTCAATCAGATGTTACTTCTGTTGCTAATGATGCAACAGATATTGGTACAGTTTCTACAAATATTGCAAATGTAAACACAGTTGCAAATGCTATATCTAATGTAAATGCTGTAGCTGGGAATGCTACAAACATAAATGCTGTAGCTGGTAATAATTCTAATATAACTTCTGTTGCTAATAATGAAACAAATATTAATGCAGTTAATTCAAACTCATCTAATATAAATACAGTTGCTGGTATAAACGCAAACGTAACAACAGTAGCTGGGATATCTGCAAATGTTACTACTGTTGCAGGTATATCAGCAAATGTCACTACAGTTGCTGGGGATAGTACAGATATTGGAACATTAGCAGCAATTAGTTCTGATATCTCAAGCCTTGCAAATGCTCTTGGTGCTAGCACTACATACACAGTTACAGTTGCACAAAGCGGTGGCGTAAATGTGTTTTACCTTGATGGCGTTGCTAACCCAACATTAACGTTTGATCGTGGCAATACTTATATATTTGACCTATCAAACAATACTAACTCAGGACACCCCCTGGCTTTTAAGGATGGTTCTGGGAATAGCTACACTACTGGCGTAACAACAACAGGAGTGGCAGGTCAAGCTGGTGCAAAAGTTCAGATTGATGTTGATAATGCTGCTCCATCTTCATTGAGATATTATTGTACAGTTCATGGTAATGCCATGGGCAATACAATAACTGTTGTTAATTCTAACTTGGCTTTGGTTGCGTCAAATATTACCAGTGTAAATTCTGTTGCTGGTAATGCAACAAACATTAATACAGTTGCATCTAACGCTTCTGGCATCAATACCGCAGCTTCAAGTATTTCTGCAATAAACAGTTTTAATGATATTTTTTCTGCTGGTGCGAATGCTCCTAATTCACCAAGCGAAGGTGATTTGTGGTATGACACAACCAATTCACAATTAAAAGTTTATGTATCTGGCACATTCCAGATTGCTGGTGCTTATTTGCAGGGTTTAACAACAACCCACATCTTTACAGCAACTTCAAATCAAACAACGTTTACGACTGATGATGCCAACAACACAATGAATATTGTTGCAAATGGTAACACACTTGTATTTTTAAATGGTATTCGTTTAGCAGAAGGTAGTAGTTCTTCTAACGATTATTATATAAGTGGCAACAACGTCATCTTGAACAGTGGGGCGGCGGCTGGTGATGTTCTTTATGTTGAAGTATTTACAAAAGTAAGTTTAACACAAGAAACAAGCCTTAATAATTTAGTTACACAGGCCAATACATCTGCAACTAATGCTGCAACTAGTGAAACAAACGCAGGTAATTCTGCTACAGCAGCGGCTACTAGCGAAACAAATGCTGGTAACTCAGCGACTTCTGCTTCTAGTTCTGCCTCAACTGCAACCTCTCAGGCATCGGCTGCTTCTACATCAGCTTCAAATGCGGCTACTTCAGAAACAAATGCCGCTAATTCAGCTACTGCAGCAGCTTCATCTGCTTCTCAAGCGGCGGCTTCTGCTGGTGGCGGAACACTAAAAATCACAAGCAATGATACTACAGCAGACGTACTAGGTAATAAGTTAGTTGCTGGCACTGGTATTACTGCAAGCACTTTAAATGCTGGTGGCAATGAAGACCTTAATCTTGCATTGAGTATGACAGAAAGCAATGCCACAGCTACAGCTAATCAAACAACATTTAATGTGACTTACACTGCTGGCTACATACAAGTGTTTATGAATGGTATAAAATTGATTGGTGGCGGCTCAGATTTTACAGCATCAAATGGAACAACTGTAGTTCTTGCAAGTGGTGCGGCTGCTGGTGATGTACTTGAATTCGTGGTCTTTGGATAGGAGTAAGAAATGACAAAGGCAAGACAAATGGCTGACCTCATTGATAATAACGGTGATGTTAAGCTAACAAATTTAGATAACGTAGCGGCATTCCCAACAAACTGGTCAGCAGCTTTAGATGGTTCGGATATGGTATTTAAATATAATACTACTGAAGTTTTCAAACTTACAACTGCTGGTGCAATAATAGCAAAAGACAATATAACAGCATACGGAACACCATAATGACAATAGCGTCATCAGGAGCAATTAGTTTTTCTGACTTACGAGCTGAGTTCGTAGGTGGCTCTTCTGCTATTTCATTTTCAGATTTATATCGTGGTGGCTCAAATGTAAGAGCAAAGGCTAGTAACAATTTTGCTACAAACCTTGCTGCGGCTGTTCCAACAAGCGGTGCAATAAGTGTTCAAAATTTTCTTGGTACAGCTAAGGCTTTTAGACTTACATATATAACTGGTCAATCAGCCGCAAATTACCAAAATCAAAATGCAGCAACTATTTTTGGCGATGATTATGCAGTTAATTATCCTAAAGAAATTGTTATAAATTCAGGCGTAGAATTAGGCGCAACAAGTTCAGGGGACGAAGCATTAGAGATTCCAGCAGGAGGTGCAGGTTTAATTACAATTACTAATAATGGCACTATGAGCGGTGCTGGTGGCACTGCTGGCGGTGGAGCTGGTGGTGATGCTTTTGAATCTTCTGTTAACTGTACTCTTGTAAATAATGGAACTATAAGAGCAGGTGGTGGTGGAGGCGGTGCTGGTGGCAATGGCGGCAACGGCAGTTATTCTACGACTAGTTATGGTTACAATTCAAGTCAGCGTTATTGGCTTTATAATTGTGGAACTATTCAGATAAAGAATTACAGCACTCATTTTTCATTTGCTGGTTATTGGTGGCAAACATCTTATGGCAGTTATTATAGAGGGTCAATTCAATCTGGTACGCTTTATGAATGTTCTGGCACATCAAAATTTCAGTTAGGTATAAGTAGTACTACTAATACTACTGGTGGTTCTGGTGGTGCTGGTGGTAAGGGGCAGGGTTTTGTTAGTGCTGCTGCTAGTGGTTCTGCTGGTTCTAGTGGCAGTGGCACGAATGCTGGTGCTGGTGGCACAGGGGGAACAGGCGGTAACTATGGTGCTGCTGGTAGCACAGGAAGTAGTGGTGCTAATGGCACTAGTACAAATGGTGCGGCAGGTGGTGCTGGTGGTGCAGCTGGAAAGTATGCTAGGGAATCAGCAGGAACTTTAACTTTTACAAACAACGGAACTGTTTTAGGGAACGCCCCATGACTTCTAATGAACGTTATAAAATATGTATGTCTTGTGATTGGTTAAGACCATCAACTAAACAATGCAAAAAATGTAATTGTTTTGTGTTGTTAAAAAGCCAATTTAAAACAGCAACTTGTCCTATAAGGAAATGGTAATATGACAACTTATACAGTTTCTGAAATTGAAAATCACGTAGCAAAGATTGAGTTTGAAGATGGTTCTTTTTCATATCTTGAACTTAATTCTAATATGACTGAGGCTGAACTTGATGACATGGTAAGCATGATGCTTCCGCCAAAATACAAATCTGGTGGCAGCACTCCATCATTTTTAAAAACAGGAGCAAAAAGGACTGCTACTCCTATTGAGGTAACTCCTGACCCTGCTTGGCTCACTGCTCGTTTAGCGGCTTACGGTGTGGTTGAGAGTCAAATTGAGTATATTACAGAAAATGGTTTGGATGCATGGCAAGCTCATGTAGCAAAAATTAAGGCTGATAATCCTAAATGAAACCTGATGATTTTATCATAGCAACAGGCGGCATATCTGCTCCATTATGGTTGCCTACATTAAACATGTGGGTAACTCTTGTGCTTGGTGTTATGTCAATCATTTATGTTGGCTGGAAACTTTGGCGTTTGTATTGGGATAAATAATATGTTGCAAGCATTGATAGCACCAATAGCTAATATCGCTGGCTCATGGGTTGAGTCTAAAGTTGAAACACAAAAAGCTAAAACTGCTGTTGCTAAACGTGTTGCTGCTGGTGAACAAGAATGGAATCTTGAACAGGCAAAGAACTCATCATCATCGTGGAAAGACGAGTGGCTTACGATTCTCGTAAGTATTCCATTAATTTTAGCCTTCACTGGTAATGAGGATATTGTTGAGCGTGGTTTTGCTGCGCTTGACACAATGCCGGATTTTTATAAGACTGCCGTCGGCGTGGTATTTGCTGCGTCTTTTGGTGTACAGCAGTTGACAAAGATGTTTAAAAAATGAACATAGCAAAGTTTACAGAACTCGTTGCCCAACATGAGGGGCTGCGCTTAGAAATGTATCATGACACAGTTGGCGTACCGACTATTGGCTATGGTCATAACATGATGATGCCAATATCAGCAGAAGCTGCCAAAGTTATACTGGACGATGATATTAAAATTGTTTTTGCAGAACTTGATGAGCGCATGGATTGGTGGCGTGATTTGCCAGAGCCAGCGCAAATGGTTATTGCATCAATGGTATTTAATATGGGCTGGCCTCGGTTTTCTCAATTCAAAAAATTTATAGCTGCATT